>Ga0209367_1000720_pt1 | contig 36004 bp, 16 predicted proteins | sample WorMetLIZISLAND2_FD_187412 | JGI IMG/M metagenome (GOLD analysis project Ga0209367, IMG submission 187412) | Marine gutless worms symbiont microbial communities from Max Planck institute for Marine Microbiology, Germany - Olavius geniculatus... ... | reverse complement strand
ATATTACATCTTTAAGTCTTAGTTAAGTTTTAGTTAAGTTGTATTATTTCTTTGCTGTTCATTTCTTGTCTACCGTACTACAGTGAATAAAGATGTGTGTGAAATATGTAACTGACCACCAGTTCAATGGTCAACATTCATAGGCCTATTGATGTGCATTTTAAAACTGTTGAAAGTAGTACAATAATGCACAAATACAAACACAACATCAGCTAGCTGTTCTAATGCCCACTTACCATTATATACAAAACACTTTAAGTTAACAGTTCTGTCACACAGAATGGCACACATAAGCTGTAATGCAACAAACACACTATGTACCAGAGATGCAATGACTATCTGATAATCAATATCGACCAATAGTGGGCTGATTTGCGGACAATCGATTTACATAGCTGGCTGATTATCGGCTGATTTTGTCAGACCATTTTACTGGTAATGTGATAAAGTGCAACATGTGATAGCACAGTTCGTAATTAGTTCCACTGAACAGTGCAGACATTTCTGACAGAACGATAACAAACAAGCATGTCCAAAGGGCCCAAGTCAGCCAAAATCCTGCTAATTTCATCAAGGTCAAGCTTGATGGTGGTGCATTTTGTAACTTGGTACAACTGTCAGTCAATAATCACTCCGTTCCTATGTGCCAGTTGACCAATAATTGACCAATGCTTTATCAATCTACGAGAAAAATCTTGGTGCAGCAAGCGAAAAAAACTTTTCCAGCAAACACTCCTTATCGGTCTCAGCAAAGCACAAGTAGCAGACGAAAAACAGCAAAAAACATGGACGATAAAGAACAAACAATAAGATACGGACCGACACATAACACTTATATAGTACATATAAACTTTAAACACATGCAAATTAAACGTCAATGCAGCAGATATAGCCAGTCTTAGTGAAAACTAGAGTCTTCGACGCGCAACACAGTACCATCATAACTGAACATTAGAATGAGCAAATGTCATTTAATGTACAACATCGTAAAACAACCATTTCATCTGACAAAATATAAAAACAACACACAGACGGGAAATAAATTACAATGGCTGTCATGACTTCACATCCATTGTAAGTTTTTCAGCCCAATCCCAGGAATCTGTCACAATAAATAGCTAAACTAACTATGCAGTCATTTTACAGTATCATCTAACAAACAACCGTTCGATTAACAACTCTAAATAGCTATGGCAAGCATCGCAATTCACGGTCAAAACTCCGTATAACAAAAGTCATCATTAACAACGTATTCTCGGCACAATATCTAAACTCTAGTCAAATCTGCAAACGGTTAACTACTACCCTAAGTGGAAGCTAAGTCCTCGGAATATTAAAAACACGGCACAATGGTAGGAAGGTTCAACAGTAAAGAAACCACCATAAACCAACACAAACCGGCATCTATGCTACCAATCGTCAACGAAAAGAACACGAAATCACAATGAAATAAGCATCATCCTATGTGACGGCACGTTCTGTCATGTGTGACGTCATCACAGACCTACGTTGAGTCACGAGTGCTGGCCATCGAATCCCTGCGTGATCAACAAACAGCAAAACTGCATAATGCCACTACCAGTGATGAGTGATGATGCTTTAAACAAACTCACATTTTTCCAAACAGTAACTAGGAATTATGAGGGCCATTCCATAAATAAGTTTACAAAATGGTGCCATTCCATTAATTCCTAAAATAGAAAAATCCAAAATACGTGTTTTGTAAGGAATTTAATTCTGAACATACATGGAAATTTTTTCAATGATGACATCATTATTGTGGCGTCATCTGCTAACAGAACACTGTGTATTTGTGTATTATTTTCCCAAACAATAACGTATCATGACGCGCAAGTGACAAACAGCATAGGAAAGAAAAAAATAATCTTAACAAGTTAATGTCAGCTAAACATTTGTACTTCATTTTTCAACAAATCATCCGAGTTCGCACAAACATTTAACCTATCTGTCAACAAGCTTCTGAATAACTGATGCACAGAACGATGCTGGCTGCGGTCAAAGCCACTGACAAATGACTGATTGCACCTCGGTATCTGATGCAAATTTCTGCCCATCTAGATTGTCTTACACCAAACGTGTACTATTTGCATTGCATAAAAACACTTGTTGCCAAATACTGGATGCATCTTCAGGTGAATATAATGTGCATTCAGTTTTTGCCCACAAAATAAACATAATATCACGCTGTTCGTTATAAGACAATTTCAGTGGCAACATCACCTTATTCAATGTTTATATATCACGACACAGTAACATCATCCTAATAAAACTCACATATGGTACTCAGAATTAAATTCCTTACAAAACGTATATTTTGGATTTTTCCTATTTTGAGAATTAATGGAATCATGCCATTTTGCAATCTTATTTATGGAACGACCCTTGTACAAAAACGGTGGCATGGCAGCATAACAATAGAGTGCCAAATGCAACGTCATGGGTTTGACTCAGTGTCAGGTTACTATCAAGTGGTTACTGGTTGGACGAGTGACTGACTGTCTGCAGACAAAAAAAGGTATATAACTAACACCAAGGTCAACTCAGCCTTCCATCCCTCTATGGTAGGTGAATCTAGTACTGGCCTGTCTGGTTGGGGTTACGGCAGGCTGCATTCACCTGAGTGTGGTGGCAGGTAACACTGTCTGATCCCGCATGGCAGATGAAGCTCCATGGGTCTGAAACGGATTTCCCATTAAAAGCTGTACACAACCTGTAATCTTCAAATTTTCTATATCATATCTGCCAAATTGCTATCTTTATTAACATGCCACACTAAGGCGTTTCTGACTATTAACTTAGAATATTAACTTAGAACAGAAAGACCAGCTGTCACTAGGGTGAGTCAACTGCACCTCTGTGTCCGAAGGCCTGCAAATGTGGATGCAGCTTCTTACTTATTTACGTAACTTTGCATCTAATGTAAACTTTTGACAGAGCGCCATGACTTGTAACCTACTTAAAAATCATGCAGAAAACAGTCAGCAATGCAAGTATTTAGGGTGCAGTCTGTGCCCCAGGTTGGGAAAATGGAGGGTTGTAAAACATCCGACTATTAGCTTCTTTAGACAGTTTTCCAGTAGGATGCACCATTGAGCCAGAATACCTAAGTAACAGAAAACAGTTGAAAAAATCGAACCCGAGATTAAAGCTGGTAGACAGATGTAAAGAGTCAGGTGGCAGCTGACGTTCCAACAGCAGGACCACCACCGAAAGTGACTGGACTGCTGCTGCGTCGCCGCTCGACCAACTCTGCGGTCGGGTTGAGTACCACGGTGGCATGGGCGGAATGACTGCGCCTCTCACGGGGCCCGCCGCCACCATGACTGTGCTCCAGCGGCGGCAGTTTCAGCGTAGCACTGCTGTTATTAGCAGCCAGCAGGCAGAGGAGGCTGAGTTGATCAAAATGTGGACCTGATTCAACAAGGACGACCGATGCGCGACGGCATGGTGTGCAGGTCGTCTCACTACCGAAGGCTGGCGCAGGCCCCCGACGTTTTGTCCACAGAGACACGGCAGCGATTAGTTCTGCAGCGCCGGGTGATGGAGCAGAACCACGTCTTGCCATACACATAGACACTGCCGGCGGCGTCAACCGTGCTGGACATGCCACCGGCGCCGAACCACGACGAACACCCTTGTACACTCCATTCAGCACTGCACCATTCAACACACTACCTCCATCAGCAGTGGCACAGATGACCGCTGGGGTAGTGGGATCAACGCCACTTCCAGAAGTTAGCTGAAACGTACCTCCATCCCAACAGGAGCGCCTTGCGCTTTCAGCATCGGCGCGGCAAATGCTGTCCGTTAAAATAACGTCCTTATGATGCACGCTGTTCTTGCAACAGACGCTGTTTGGCAGCAAGGAGGATGAAAAGTCCAACTGGTTCGAGGTATCGGAGCAAGGGAAGTCTGGGGGTGATGGTAGGGCTGTGGCGGGGGGCGTGTCCTCTGCCAGGGAGCTCAGAAGACAGACTCTCCGACAGGACACATGCTGCTGGGTGGCGGTTCCTCCAACGACTGGACTGCTACCCCGCCGGACAGTCGATCCGGCGACGCTCGTAGTGGACAGCAGTGGGGGCATGCTGGCACGACGCAGGGCACTCTCCCCCGTCTGAGATCCCCCACCGGTTCCACCCTCTCCACCAATCACGTGGGACCCCCTGCTGAGTTCAGCAGACACGCTGAGCAGGTGTCGGTGATAATCGCCCTGGTCGGCGTTCGATGGTGTCGAGTCGTCCGAGCTGTCAGCAACTGTCAGTAGGGAGAGGTTGTCCGTACTAACAGACTGCCAGCGACGCAGGTTTGACTGCAGGTTGTCAAGCAGCAGTAGCGACAGTGGCGACACCAGCAGACGATGCCACTCACTGAACAGCGGATGCACCACATTGCAAATGAATCCTACAACAGACAGCATCAATGCCAGCTATACTGGCAACAAACACGAAGCTTTTTTGCAGCACCCTATATGCTCTACACAGTTTTCTGACAGATACTTGTGAAGATTTCTGTTATGATTTTAGGGACTTATAGCGCAATTTGGGTAATGTGTATTCTGTTTTGTTGTAAACTTTATGTAATCAGTGTTTATATATCCAGCATCTGCTGCTGATCATATTAAACAAATCAATCAATCAATGCATAATTAACACCCAAAGAACATGTCTTGAAGATGCTGCAAGCAAGTATCGAACTTTGTCATGTCAAGTTTTGAGTTTTCACATCAAAACCTAATCCGACACATTAACACGAGCCCTGAGCCTAATCCCCACAATAATGCAAATCAAATACCGCAACTCGACAATTTCTGGCTACAAATCATCGAGTACCAACAACCGACTGTTGATGCATCAGCGAGCTTCACAACTCGGCGATGCTTCAAACATCAAGTCACAAAAACTTGAAACTCAAAAATCCACACAACACTTTTCTAGCCTCGCTACAGGCTGGATCACTGCAATAACCTTCTACCAACTCAATTATAATATTCTGAAACAATATATCACAAATGCTAGGTTGCTATGAATCAAATAGTACTACACGATACGACATACAATGCAAACGTACTGATGAAGCAATCTTTTCTACTGTTTAGAAAAAATACGAGACAACCTTAGCTGTCAGAAAACATGCCCAAAAAGTCCTGATGAGATTATATAAGACTGACGCTATATGGACAATTCTATTATGGCCTGTGAGGTCTCTTAAAACAAACTAACCCAAAAGGAGGATCGAAGGAGAAACTGGATAACCAAAATTTACACAAAAATGGCAGCTAATGGTAAGTATGCAAAAACATTGACTATGCATAAGCTATGTATTAATCATTAAATCAAACTAGAAATTCTCAGATTAACCACAACTTTGTTGTACACTGAAAGTGAAGTGTAATGGTTAACTTGCCGGACTGAACGAGCATGACAGTGTCGGAGTAGCGATCACAACCTTTAGAAACCGTGAGACAAAGTCTTCGCTCCTGATCACCTACAGCAATGCCAACACACAACTGGCTCTTTCTCTGGCTTGGCGGCATAATGGTTAAGACATCAGACTTATGGTTGAGAGGCTGTGGGTTCAACTCCCAGTCAGGTCGCTATCAAGTGGTGGATGGCAGACTGTCTGAAATATAATCAACGCCAACGTCAAATTAGCCTTCCATCCCTCTGGCGTAGGTAAATAAGCACAGGCGGCTGGGGTTACATTGGGACATGCTTACATGTATCAGGTGGCAGGTAACAAAACACTTAGTGAACATCTCATATGGCAGGTGACACTCCGTAGCTCTGTGATGGGTTACCACTAAGAGCTACAGACGAAGACCATTATCCCACAGCTGGCAGTGTAAGCAGGTGTCTGAACATAAGAGCCATTATTATCTCTGCAAGTATACAGACCTCATCAAGTTACACATAATGAAGCACTTCAGTTGTACAACCATTATAGTCATCTAAAGACAAAATTCCATTACACTGACTTTCACCGAAACTACCCCATGGGGAAAGTCGTAGATACAAATCATGAAAGTTGCGAACACAAATGGTAACAAATCATGAAACCATGAAGTTTTAGAGAAAGTCGCGGACACAAATCACGAAAGTCGCGGACACAAACCATCTCAACATGTCGAGATGTTTGCGATAAAGTCCATGACAAGTCCGCGACAAACTCGTTTGTGTCGCTCTAATGGAATTTAGTCCATTATAATTCATGTGGAAAGTTGGCGACAAAGTCTAGGACAAAGTCGCAGACACAAATCATGAAAGTCGGCGACGTGATTTGTGTCTGCGACAAGTCCGTGACTTTGTCGCAAAGTCGGCATAATGGAATTTGGGCTAAATGGCTCAAATCGAGCAGTGAACATCAAGGGGCGAACAGCGTACGTACCTTGAAGATAAAATTCCTGGCAAATCATTTCACCCCAGCGACGACTCAACTTCCATGGACGACAAGGATTGCCAATATCAGCACATTTCAGCGCCACCTGGCCACCCCACAAGAAAGTAATCTTAATAAAATTAGGACTGCAACCAATAAAATTTTTTAAAAATTTTTTTATTAATCTTCAAAAATTTATCAATTAACTTCGACTACTTTTTGTAGCCAATCAGAAGACTGTAAACTGCAGAATTCAACTACTGCTTGCTGTCATTTTTCATGAACCGAAGCAAAAATGATGACGATGATTGCATCATGCAAATATTGACTACAAGCCCTATGTGAAATAGCTCCTTGCCATTGTCGACTACTGGACTTTACAGTCAACTGGAAATGTGCAGTTTAGTGATGTTTTGGGTCCAAAATTTTGATCAAAATCTTATGAATTCAAATAATAAATTAATAATAAATTGATTTTTAAAATGACTGATCAATTAATTAATTGTAATTTCCACAGCCATAACAGAAAACAATATTTTCCCAGTGCTGGTTTCGCCTAGTGTTTCAATGACACAATATTACCACACTACTCAAACTGACATGGCACACAAGGATGCTAAACAAACCCAATATATCCACACGTTCTTCATGCCTCATTATTTTCTGCCCTCTAAAAATCGAAGAATAAACGCAAATCAGAACCAAAATGTTTGCCAGTGCTAGATATGGCCAATGATTGACACAAACTTCAGCGATCAGTTGCCAAAATGTCAAAAAAAACTGCTTGTAAAGCATACCAGAATGTTTTTCTCAAAAAAGAAATGTTGGTATGCTTTCGAGGCAGGCGACCAAGAAGTGCCGATATGCCGCACCAGTCCACTTCAAGCCCCGCACTACAGAGAATACAATTACACCACTATTCCACTCCAATTACGCCTCTACTCCACTAACCTGCAGTGCAAAATTGCGGTCAGATTCCACTTCACTGACATTCAGACTTCCGCTGTCTAGACGACTCTGAAATATTAATACACAATTCTCATCTATTCACTCCCACGCACCTCACTGTTTCCATATAATCAAAGTGCACATTAATACACTTGGACTGGCAAAAAAGCAAACAGTCAACGTAGAAAACTCTTGGTACTACTGGCAGAAATATTATTCCCACTCGATCACCAGCAAGACGATATTCTTCATCACGGAAGCAGTTTATTTCACAATGCAGCAAACAGTCAAGTCATCAACATACAGAAAACTCTGAAACAAGTTCAGTGATGGACACTTATTGAGTTTTTCAGTTCAGGTTAAAATCGTACAGCAAGTGTAAGCGAACCTGCAATCGGTAGAGTATTTCGTTCTGCTTCGAGATGTCTGTGGCCAGAATCTGAGTCTTGGTTTGCCACAGCAGTTTGGACCTGCAAAAAGCCATCACAATTGCAATAATAAACCTGATCGACCATCACTGACATGGAAGCACGATTAAAACAACTGCTCACTAATGCAAATACACTCTGTCTCAAACGCCCTCCCCCCCACAGCATTTTCAAATAACTTCAACAGTCTTGGTTTAATATCAACAAATTTTGGTACGAAGAATCGCCATATAATAGCACTTAATATCACTTACAACTTCGTAAAAAATTTTGTAATTAACGTTGCTGTTTCACTATCCAATTTCTTGGCTCTCAAGAACAAAGTATAATGACAAATTAAAAGCTACAGCAGAGGATGACAAAAAGATTAATGGCCTCGTAATGTGACTACCAACCCAGCAGAAATGAATTAGCTGTGACCCTGGAAACAAACAAAATGCAGACAGTAGATCTGTATGCAAAAGGTCCATAAGTCTAAGTACTTATGTATGTTGAATCAGTGGAAAGATAAAACAAAGTTTATGCAAAAATTATACAAAAGCAGCCAAAAGAGATAGCAACCGACCATGCTTCGATGGTGAAGTGATCACAGATATGCGAACATTTCAAGAAGCAGACTAAAGAATGCCAGTGATGATTTTCCAGCACCGAATCACTCTGCAGATGGAGAGACACAACAAAACACTCATCAAACAATCCATCAATTGCTCAGTCGATAAACCAACCAATGAATCATTTTATTTCATCAATGAAACAAAAAAAATCAGGCAAAAAATGTTTGCAGCAACAAACTCTGCTGTGAGAAAAAAATGCCAGACTCATCGGAACACACGTGACAACAATAACAACATGCAAACACTGACTATTGCTTTTCACAACAAATGTCAGTCTCATAGCCACAGTTTAACGGCACGTATCACCACAGTGTAGCATTTAAATGATGAAATATCATTAGTATTTCTGCCACAATATCTTCCAGATAACAGCTCATTACCAGTGACCACTTAATATTTAATGAGCAAACAGAAAAAAAACACAGACGTAATTAACTTGTGTACTAACAAAAACAATCAGCAAAACATAAAAGTTTACAATAAAGGTTAAAAACAAAAGCAAAGTACACTGTATACCTGATATAGGGCAACAAGCGGATTGTCAGTGGCCACAAGAAACATCTGGTTGAGACCAGGATGATCAACATCATGACATACAGCAGCAAGTAAACACGACAGTCTCTCCAGTCCATTCATACAGCTTGACAGCTAGACAAATCAGTCCACCAATAACAACTAAGTTTACACAAAGTGAGTGACTGAATGTCCCATTCCCCTCGACACATTCCAGGTCATTGCAACGACGAGTCTTCCAAAAACCTGCACTGGAACTGACAACGAAAAAAACAACGGGAAAATAGCACGAGAACATGACAACTAAATGTGGAATGCTCTCCCAGAAAATATTGTTGCAGCCACATCCCTGGCAATGTTTAAAGTTCAACTAAACGATTTTGACTTGGCTCAGTTTACAGTTGTTTTAATTTGGTTTTATTGTTTTGTCTTATTTGTATGTTCTTTTTTTGGGAGGGGGGTTCATGTAAGAGGCTCTTGTAGCCCTTTGTGCTTTTGTTCAAGCTCTTTCACTATTCATTTTGTCAATGCCTTTGTATTTGCTTGACTAAATAAATGATTTGATTTGATAAATAATGATAACAATCGGTCTAGACACAACTGACAATACAAAACCAGATTTTTTGTACAGCATTTTAACAGAAAATAGACAGAGCCTATTCTATAGCTCCTGAGACTATCGTGAGACTGCTCTGGTAAGTCTGGTTGTGAATCTTTCGCTGGCTGGTGTCATCTGCTTGTTTCCTACACTAGGCATCAAAAGCCATATAGCAGATGCTTTAACATTCCCGCCTCATAAACAAAAGACAATAAGTAAGTAACTTATATAGCATGTTAACTCTAATAACCTCAAACACACTCAGTGTGCTAGTAGACAAGAAGTAAAAGTGTTTTAGATGGTAGACAGAGAGGTGGTGCTGCATTAAAAATGTTTCATTCTGAGTAGCTAGTATTTTCACATAGCCACACTCAGGCAAGACTTATTTCAACATGCGTAAATAGTAGGAATGTGGTCTCAGTCAAGACGTCTCAGTCTCGAGACGGGTCTCGAGATGTATTAGCACCTCGTCTCGGTCTCGGGCATATGAGACTCGGGTCTTGTCTCAAAGCAATACGTCTCGGTCTCGGCCCAATAGGCCTCATCTCGGGTCTCGGACCATTGCGTCTCGTCGAGACGTTTTGTGCAAACGCAGGAGATGCAGAACTGTAGTTAGACCAATACTAACCAGCATGACATTATGCCTTACCTGTAGTTTGTGGTTTAGACATATTCGTCTACAGTGCATTTTACTCTTTCGTTCACTTATTTATCATAAAGCAGAATTATGTCATGTCAGTCTCTTTTTGTCATAAAATGATCTAGTTGCAATGAAGATAAAGTGTATGATATCAGAATGAATACTATCAGCCAAATGTAGACAAAGTAAGGTGATAATCAGCTGTAGTTTAGTAATTTCAGCTGCTTGCAAATTGCGATAAACCTATTGTGCCACGTCTACAGCACTGCAGTTGCAATTCTCTATGGTGCAAGCTGATAATTTATCAGTGATGTCAAAATGAGCTAGAACATGACAACATTTGAACATCAGACTAACATGGCCGCCTGAAATGCTATTTCTGACATTTACATGCCATTTACTTAATTGCCAACAAATCTGCAAAAGCAAAAAAAAACAATGCATCATAAAGTGGGCAACAGTAAATGAGCTTGAATGCTACCCGGTTGCAGACATAAAAAAACTTCATAGCTCTCATAGAAGTAGTCGCAGTTTTCACATAAAATAGTGTGATATAGCAGTATTTAGCAACTTGGCATTAAGCTTAACAGTCATCGAAGCCGGCGTGACAAGCAGAAGCTGTCGCTGAAAGTGGACACTGATAAACTCTACATCCGTCTTAGTTACATCTTGAAAATTTCTTTTCGTTGCAGTCAGTTTGAACCTTGATCCTATGAGAAAACCACAACAGCAAGGCACACACACCGTGACTGATGATCGATTACCAGGCCTAGGCCATTTCTGTCATGTACAAAGAACCCACAATATCACAAATACAAGCACCTACCATGGTGCAAATCAGTTGATCCATATAAGATTTTGTCATTTTCAATGAGTTTCATCATAAACCTCGAAAAATGTCTCCATGAGACCATGAAGCTCCCGAGACTCTCGAGTCTCAGCCAACGTCTTGGAAGCTGTAATGTCTTGTCTCAGTCTCATCTCAAATTTTATATGTCTCGTCTCAGACAAAATTTCGAACGTCTCGGTCTCAGAAACATGGGTCTCAGGTCTCGTCTCGGCTCAGAAGGTCTCATGCACATCCCTGATAAATAGAAACACAAACCTTAGTCTCAAGCATGAAGCAGTTGACTGCCTGAGTAACATCGGCTGCGTGTACAGCGTTGTGATACGGGTTCTGATGATATCCATCTTCAACTAGACCTTAACGACAACAGCAATGAGTACGCATAAACAACCGAGCAGTATATATCAATGCCACCAAAGTCAAGGGCTGCCATAGCCAAGTCTGCCAAAGTCAGAGATACAATTTATCCCTATATACCTAACCCCATCCCTATCCCTCACGATGTTCGGAATAAGACCCCATAGGACTAATTAAATGCCACGAGACAACAGAATGCATGCAAAAATCAGATGAAGAAATAACTAGGCACCATGCTGACATACTGTTGGCCGTCTGCTTAAAGGTCCATGGACACCAAAATTAACGTATATATTTTATCCCTTTTCCTAAAATTGCATAATGTTCTGATAATTTGGACAGTTATATCAGCGCCCAGTGTTTTGTCAACATGGAGAAATTTACCTTTGAAATCGACGATCTACGAAAATCAGGTAGAAAACATGCTGCCATATTGGCATGTAGGCGCCCCCTGTGACGTCATCACTCTAGCCAATAAACATCACGAATATTAATCGCCTAGCCTAAACTGATGACGTTACTGGCTAGGCCATTAATATTCATGATGTCTCTAGGCTAGGTCATGACGTCACCGGGGGAACTGGTAAATTATAATTTTTTTTTTCCGCCTAATGTAACGTAATGCCGTATTTCGTTTGAAATTGCACATTAATTTCGTATATTTATGAAGCTCAAATCTCTACATAAATTGCGGCGGTAAGTTTGACCGTGGCCATGGACCTTTAATACTGTGCTACGCTAGTGCATTACCTTAGCCGGCCTTTGACCTTTTCCACTACCTTTTGTAGTTTTGCTTACTCCTGCACTGGAAGTTCACACAAATTTAGGTCTTTCTGCAGTTTTTGTTTTCAGTCAGGAGTAGACTGAAGCTTTAAGCATCCTATCATCAGCTTTATGGCAAAGTATCCTGCTGAGTGACTACTCAAAAACTGAAATACCAGTGAGTGAGTAAGTGAATGAGTAGGGTTTAAAGTCCGACCCGACACAGTATAGGTCATTTTGGGGACTGGGAAATACCAGTATCAAGTATGGGATTGATTGTATCTTTCTTACTAAATGCAACAGCAAAATTCATTCCACAAGCTCTTAATTGTAGACAGTGCAAATGTTGAATAAACCAATTTAACAGACAAACAGATCTGTTATTAGAATGAGAACTTACTGATAAAGTGCATGAGCTTCAGAGTGTCTAATTCAAACTGATGAATCAAGTTGAGATCATTGAAAAGATGCAGTAGAAGGTAGAACAAAGGTCGACCTGCCAACAACTCAAGATGTAAATAAATAAATCCCAAATGTGAATAACAACAATGCTGCCACTAATACCAGACACTTAAATGTCACACAGCATGGGCCAAAAATTGAACCATTTTTATATGCCTTAACTTGATACATCAAATATTAACGGATTTTCAAAATTCTTTCACTGTCAGAATCAGGGAAAAATTTGTAAGAACGCTACGACTAAAGATTCCGCCACACTTCAAGTTTGTCGCTATACTAAATGTGAAATCACAGTGTGTTAAAAGCAAAACTGAAAAAACGAGACAAGTTCTGTAACAACAGATTATACTCTCATAGTCATGAAATTCTTTATAAACAAATAAAACCATCGAAAAAAACTGACCAAATATCAATGATGACAGCAATGATGTCACTAGGCGCAGGCAGCTACAAGTAAGCAAAATGTTTTAAAAAGCAGTGCCATTTTTGGCCTTGAAGGCAGAACGCTACGTCATGCTGCTTTTATAAGACACAACGTAGCGTAGCGACATAAATGCATACCGAATGTCAGTATGTCCAGCCTGAATATGTCAAAGTTCCAGTTACTGACAGTTCTCAGTGATTTCTGTAAACAACATACACAGTTTCAGAACCCGAGATGCAATAAATAACAAATCAAATAAACAACAAACAGCAGCATTAGGAATAATGTTCAAAGTACAGCCACTGAGATCAAGCCTGTGTGCTCATCATAACAAGTAGCTCAGCTGATCAAAACAACAAACCAGTACCTAAAACTGCACCAATCGAGCTGGTTATTTTATTTACTTGGACTACAACACATAATCGCTGGACAATAATACAACTCAAAAATAACTTCCGGTACCAGTACCGTTTATTGCATGCTATGCTTCACTATATCAAACTTTGCAATAAAATTCTGCATATTCAGGTTATCATGTTTAAGCAGCATTCTAGTTATTGCCATTCATCTTTACTATTAAGAATATTAGCTGCAGGCAAAAAAACACTATGCACAACAGCACAGTGGCTGGTAATTAACCAAATATCTATGACACACAATTACAGCTCAGCAGAAATACATAAATAACATTTGTTAATATTCACGCTGGATTACCTGAATCTGATCGTGGTACTGGAGATCAAGGCCTAGACTGTCATGTGGCAGCAGTAACGGCTTCCGTTGGCGGAAACAAACGCGGTTTAGAGTGCACGTAGAACACTGTAAGCACCATGTTCTTGACCTAAAGCCTTGCGATACGCGACGAATATGATGGACTGTAAACCACACGACCACAGAAAATTTAACATCGTCCGATCTTTGCACGAAACACGACAGATTTTTTGTCGGGCAACTTTGTCAGCAGATAAAATCGGCCAACTTTATTGATCGTCTGACATCCCCTTAACAGAAATGTCAGACGATCGACAAAGTTCGCCGACTTCTGTGGGCATGGCCAAGATGCCCGAGAAAATCGGCCGATAAAATCGGTGAACCATGACACGCAGCCAACATTTTTGTCTGCTACTTCGTATGATATCAGCTAGCACAATAGCAGAATGCAAATTGTAAAATGATATTTGTATTCAGGGCTTGCCGTCTGAAAATGAGAGGTGATTGAAAAATCGATCACACCACATGGGGTAGGCGATTGATAGGCTATCGATTATGACCGGGTCATATAGTATCACCGTAGAGTGTAGACTGTAGATGCTAAGATCAAAAGATTTAGCCAGTGGTCTGCATAGTTTGAGGAGGAGCCCTTGCTGCAAATGCATTTTTACAAATTTTTGGCTCCCAAAGCGTATTTCATGGCAAAATATGAAGTCATTTATGTGCAATGCAGAAATTCTTACAGTTTGGTCCCGAACTTTATCCTGCTTCACCTGTCAGTAGAGTGGACGTCTCTGGCTAAGACTAAGGCCATCAACATCACTTTTCACGCTCAAAGAGAACTTACACAAATCCACCAACAAAAAAAGACAAAATAACAAAGCAGCAATGCTTCAAATAAAAAATTTTAAAACGTAATGACTGAAAACATTTTGTAGAGCATCTTTCTAAACAGTTTTTGCCTGGCGGGTGTTTAGGCAATCGACCAATCAATCGCCTCAAACGGCAAGCCCTGCTTGCATTACTTTTTCCTGCAGCTAATGAATGAAAAATAAACAGACGCAATAAATAACTACAAAACAAATACTCATCTTCTGTTGTAAACAATCTCTATGGCAACGTAAAGAAAATCTGGTTCACCAATATGCAAAAAGTTGGCCGACAAAATCATCGAAGATAGAACATATCAAGTCAAACCTGGTACAGAGCAAACAGCAGCAGGAAGCAACTCGGTGGACTGAAATACATCTACAGTGCGACCCTCGACATGCAAATCTACATCAAAATTCCACAAACCAGGTCAATGTTTTAAGTACTACTAGTACCAAGCAAGTACAACAACTGGTGCAAAAGAATACACACAAGTGTAATCTGAACTTTAAATAAACACACAGTACTTGTAATTAGACAAAAAGCTCAGCTACTGTTTTACTGCGCGATGGCCTGTTTTTATCTGTAATCTGCGCACTATAAGAATGTTATGACGACGACGACGACGACGACGACGATGATGATGCTTAGAAAACAGGGCTAGGCACACTCATCTTTTCATAACAATATGGTAGTATCTTCATTAGTTTTCACAGTTTGTCTCTGAAAGCAAGGCAGTACAATCTAAGCAAACCAATGATTAAGAAATTTTAGCATAAAATGGCATGTGAAGGTCATTCAAGGTCAAGCATGCTATGATCACTGGAAAGCCGACAAGATACTTCATAATGCTGCACAATAATGCTGGCTTCACCTTTAAAGATTCTGAAGAAATGGAGATATGATTACCAAAATTATAAAAATACCGCTGGTTCTACCCACAGTCATTTGTGGCACCTTTACAACAAAACCCTCAAATATATATGAACCTTATAAAAGTAGAGTCTCTGGGCTACATTTTTGCCGCTGACAGTATGGGGTCTATCCTCTTTCAAATATCCACAATGACCTCTATGACAAATCACTTGCACAGTAAAGTGTGGTACAGTGGTACAGCCATTCAAGGTTATCCAAGACTGTTGATTTTGGGGCCAATTGTAAGGGCATGTAGGACTTTTTATTAGTGATTATTCTGGCCCTATATGGCACCATTTCTGAGATCCAGCGATTGACTGCTTGGAAATCGCAAATCTTCCCTACCCCTGTTGCATTCAGCCCCCTTGATTGGGGTGATCCTTTTCAGAAAATTTGTTGAAAACCTCAACAAATAGTGGTAGCAGAGTCCTTCATGGACTTGGAAGTGAAGGTATCAATATTCTAGATGACTGCATGATTTTGATAGGGCAGCAGAATGTGACAGACAGACACACAAAGCAAACTACGCTGACACCCTGTAAAAATCTGCAAGACTAGGACACATCTTCTTACCGACAGGGTGTAAGTAAAGTTCAGACTGCAGCGTTCCTTCCAGCGACTGCTCCCTTTCCACAGACAGCAGCTGTAACAACATCATCAACATCATCATCATCACCTCCAAAGTGTTTGTAAACTTGAGTTGTCATGCCTTTGCAGCTATCAGATATTGGCAAATGCCTGAAATGATAGTATGACAGTGGCCGATAGTCGCTGCTAGTCCTTGTTAAGTGCAACCTGGTTGCCCACTGACAGTGGCTTCTATCCCTATACCTGGGGGGTGCAGCTTGCACCCAGTGAAAAATAAGGAAAAAAAATTGATAAGGCTGTAGATCAAAACTTCCCCTAATTTTTTACTTTGCCCTATTTTTCACTCGGCAAACTACACCTTAACAAAACTTCCCCCTATTTTTTAAATCTGCACCTTTAACAACCCCATCCCCAATTTTTATTTCCCCCTATTTTTCACAGGGCAAACTACACCCCTAACAAAAGTTTCTCCCTAGAGAGAAAAGAAGCCCAAAATGAAGGGGGAAACTTGAGTCAGAAATTGAGGGGAACATCAGCCCAAAACTGGGGGGAAGTTGCACCCAATTTTGATTCCAGATTTGGGGGAGATAGAAGCCACTGTCCACTGACACTGCTGTAAGTGCCAAGACCAAGACTTTATTTTCTGTCCTCAATGATTATATTTACTACGCGCATGCACGGTCCATATGCAGTCACAAAGTGTTATGTACCATGCGCAAATCACACACGTTCAAATGGCATACTTATAATCAACTTCTTTTGCAGCACTAGACAGAATAAATAGTGCAGCTTAGCATTAGGCCTATTGGCAATAATCAACCACAGGATCAACTGAAAAATGCGAAGACCTACATTTAATAACTTTTTGGGTCACTTATTGATAATCGAACGGTTTGGGTGGTAGCTGATAGGCGCCTATTCAGTTTCAATTAATGTCAATCTTTACTACGGCAAACCACCGGCCAAGAAAAGAACGATGGTGTACGTCCTTAGATGACGTCGGCCTAATGTCAACCAAGACGTGATCCAATCCACTTCAGAAGTTCAGATCGTATGCAGGCACAAAAGTTAATTACAGCGACTTCAATGTACAAAGACCGTGCATACTGTAGCGCGCACGGTCTATAACATTTTCTGTGCCACATCATAACACCCTGCTTCTGTCCTAGCACAAGGCGCCTCGAGACCAGGAATCTTCTCTGTAGGACTACATCAGTGGTCTAAACCAAGACGCACCCCTCGAAATTGCTACTTGCTGACCGCCCAGATTGTATATGTGTGATGAACTTACGCCGGAAGACAGCTCTCGCGCAGACGACGCAACGGTCGGTGCGTAGTTGACGCCGCATTCCTCGGTGCCGTCGTCTACGTTCAGCACAGCGGACTCCGTGCCGTCAGTACCTTGAGTTCCACCTCCTCCACGCCGGCGTAGACAGACGCAGCCACAACCACCAGTACCAGTACCATCCTGACCGACGACCGACGACTTCACCGCCAAACATCTACCAGCTCCACCGGCGGCCGGCCGCGCAGGCCTCCGCCCCTTGCACACGTTCGCACCAATCTTAATGCCGTCGTAATGCTTTTTTACACACCTTCAACTAACGCATCATCGAACGCTCCAGTCTATCGCACATACGGCGGTCGATCACATATCTGCTATACGTCATAGCGTATGGGCAGTGCTGCAGGCAGCGGCGCCGCGGCCCCTTGCTTTCAACACATACACCCATGTGTTGACGTAAGGCGCCGGGTCGGCACACTCGCTGCTGTGTGCACTCGACACAGAGCACCGAGCCCGCAGTTCGCCCGCCGAGCAGCACCGGCACGAAATCGGCGTCCGGCACTGTGCCGCTCGCTCTACTTGCTCATTCTAGACCACCCAGATCGCTGTAGCCTCTGCGCCTCTACCTCCCTCGACGGAGTGACGTAAAAGCGTTCCGCTCGTTTCCAGGTCACGGCTGTCTGCCTCTCTGCCACTGCCACTGCCCTCTGGCATATCCTCATCCAGGCCTGGAAATTGGATTGAAAAACCTCGGCTTTACATTAGGCCTAAAAAACTAACCTTAAAAGCTCAGACGTCTGATATAGGCCTATTTAGAAGTCGTCCATAAATGACGTTTGTCGTCACGCTCCGAGGGGGGAAGGAATTAAAGGGATCGCGGGAGTTCACATTCTGTAAAACTGCAAATAGAAACCCCGGCTTCTATTAAAACATCAGTCTCAGATCCCCGGCATGTATTAGACACCCGGCTACTATATGAGACCCGGTTTCTATTAGCAATTTTACGGTTATTGTGACGACGTGTAACGTAGGGGAGGGGGATTAAAGGTCTTGTGAAAATTGCGGCCAAACCGCTGCACATGGAGATATAGTTACTATTGACAGCATATATTGGAACTCGTCGTCGCCCTGTCCGACGCCACCATAGCTGACCCTCTAACACTTACCGTTCAGCCACAATACCGCACGATTGGTATAGCAGAGTGCGTAATAACCGTTCAGGGTCATCCAAGGTCAATGACTGTCATGCCATCTGAAAAGCAATATGCGACTTCCTATTAGTGGGCCGACCAAAAGCAGCAATCGCAAATGTGCTTAGCGTGAAAACAAACGTTCTATTCTCAAACCACTGTTAGAACTTTTCTCCTGTAAAAATATTCAACACTGAACTTAATTCTGTGCATAACTTTATAGCTACTAGAAAATGGCTATCAAAGTAGCTAAACTGAAGTTACTGAATCGTACGAGACATTACATAATTATTACAATCTAAGGTTATTTATTATGCACAGACAAAACACAAACCGATAGCCTAAGCTTCAAAATAAAAAGAAAACACATTTACCCAAACATGCGCAGTAGCAAATGTACACAGGTAACAACATACGTACGTAACAACCACGTGAACAAAACTAGACAATATGTGAATTAAATGATGACACGCGACTAATGTTTACGCTAACAAACAATATTAAAAGGGACACCATGTACGGCCGCGTTTTTAAAAAAAAGAACAAGTAAAATTACGGTATATAAAACAAGCACAGACGTCGACTCGCCAGGCCTTGTGGTGACATGTTATGCGGCCCTCCGGCCGGCATACACGCCCACTGCAAATGTACCCGCCCATTACACATGAAAAATGTGTGAATACACCAGGGGTTAATCCGCAAGCCGAAAGTAAGCAAGGACCAGGCAAAACATGCGTAGGCCTATTTATAATAGAGGTTTTTTTACCAGTGACATCATGGCCGGCGGGCAGGGGCAAAATTAAAACTGTAAACATCCATTTTGGAGAAATTAAACACCCATAATCTCCTCTGTGAGAAATTTGCAGCTCTGTCCGTCGGAAAGTTACGACTTCCTGCCCGCCTGCTTTTTTAACCCACAGCGCCGCAGTTTTTTGGACGTCCACCGAAATTGACCTGTGACATTTAAAAGTGCAAATTAGCACACAAAGTAACCTGTAAACAAGTCCTGGCAAACGTTTGCACCAGTTGTCATTTTCCTATGCCTTTTCGTTTTCCAGTAAGGAACCCGTACAGAACAGACGCACAGACGGACGGACAAACAGACAAGACTTGTAACGCTACCTGTCAGGATGGCCGCATAAAATGCAACCAGACAGACACTGTATCTGCAATCACTGGCGCAGGGGATCGGTTTGGCATATCTAATACCCACACAGGCGTGGCAGAAATTGGACATAAAAGGGGCGTAACCAGAAATGTGAACTGGGGGCCTCCCTCCTCTCCCCTCACTTCTCCTTCCCTTCTCCTCACTTTGCCTTCCTTTCCTTCCCTTACCCCTCCCACTTTTAAACTCATCCTCCCCTCCCTTTTCTCCTCCTTCCACATCTCTCAATCCCCTTAGAAGTAGGACCCCTAACATCCAGGTAGAGGGCCTAGAAGAGTGCTGTGAACTCTTCCAGCAGGCTATGAGGTGAAGCCCTAGCCAAAATCCAATTTTTTGCTTAAAATTATAGCTTTAAAACATGACATCTGCTGGCAACAAGTTTAATTATTTTGCTGAGAATCAGCTAACCAAATCTGAAAAAAATTTAGCGCAGTTTAAGCATGTGATTATGTCTTGTCTGAGGAAATGGGAAGCCTGGGCCCCACCCATCTTGTCTATGCCACTGGACCTGGAAGCAGAGGGACTAAAACCAGAAGGGCTGAAAATCAAAGCCGAAGGCAGACAGCAAGGGCTGGGTTCTTGGGGAGGGCCAGCGAGCCCCGTCCCCACTGGTCAGGGAAAGCATTGGAAGCTCCCCTGGAGTCAGGGGCAAGACCACAACAGAAAAAAAACATTTTTGTAGCTGACATAAATTCTGTTCATAGTAGTGCACTCATACATCCCAACTTAACTTTGGGAGCGTCGCCCCTAATCTCCCTCCTCCCTTTGGCTATGCCACTGAAAACCCAAAAGAACTACGCGGATACTGCAAGATTTTGGCAGATTTTTCAGAAATAGAGATGTTCTCTAGTGGCAAAAAGCTATTCTATTCACCTACGCCAAACCGACAACTGCAAACAAAACTGAGATATAATTCTGATAAAAGCAGAAGGAATCCATGCCAGAATTGTTTACTAGTCTAGAATACTTTATCCTAATAAATGTTATGCGCCTGTTTGAAATATGCAGTAGAAACTAGAAAAATTCACTTTTGCTACTAATGACAATACTTTGATTCCCCAGGTAATTAAAACCGTTAATTAATGAATCAAAACAGTAAAAAACAATTAATGCTTCAATGGCATCAGATAACAGTCACCCAGACTTAACTAGCTAACAATATACATTTAAACAATGTCTTTATATTGGCAAGAATTATATGTCGGCATGGAGTTACACCGAAAGTGTGCAAATTGTTTATTTTTATTAAGCTATGCACATTTCTGCCTCGCACTAATTTTACCACTACAGGACACTCTTATCATACGTGGCACAGGTTAACAATTAACGATTGATGATACCACCATGGACAAATTAAAGCATTTCATTCGACAAAAATCAAAATTCTCTGAATTCCAGTTCTATCTACTATTTAACAAATACACTGTCAAATATAATCTGTTGTAAGTTACGCAACAAAAAGCTACGTTCATGAATCTTATGATAAAACAATGTGATCTGCAACAGATACTGAGCTAAAAACAACGTCAAGAATTAACATCCGATTGATAACAATATGCAGTCAAACGGCTAATTTGCTTCTACATAAAGATCAAATGTACTGGCCAGAAAAACCTCATTTTCACAGCATGCTAAGACTGATAAACAAGCTAAACAAGCCTTAGCAGTGGCCCGGATAACATGACCCTAACATCAGTAAAATGGCTGCTCGTTTTTTCAGAACACATTCCTTAAATAAGATCTATTACCATCGTCAAAATGGCATGCGGGAAACACAAAATAGCAGACGTTTTCATGTTTTAACAGTAAAAAAATGTAAGCTCAGTCAGCAGCTTTTTCAACTTAAAAGCATGCTTCAAGAGGGAAGCGTTTTTAGCAAAACATACTAATACAATATCTACACATTGTACTGATAAACGGCTACATTCAGCGGTAAACTAAGAAATGTGAAATGTGCTGTACATGTAGGTCAACTCCCTTCCTCTTGAAATTGTTTATTTCTGTAATTTTTCATATTTTTCATTGTCAAAACAAGCGGGAATTCCATAAATATGCCCACTTCATTATTTTCCTTAAGCGGACATTTGATGACCATAGGTGCAACAAATAAAAAAAACAAGTTAGTCTGAAAACCATGACAGCAAAATGCAGCATTTATTATGAACAAGACTGTCAAGCCGTGCTCAAGGCTGAGTACTGCCACTGGATAGTTGCAGTATCATGCACACGAAAAAACACACACACAAAAATCAATGCAACCTTGATATTTGAACATGATATCCATTCCAACGTAGTTCTCAAAACTGTTAAGGTAGTAATGATATATAACAATCTCAAAATTGTAGCCAACTTGTCAATAGCATGAGATTTTCAAATAAATCTGCATTCTGCCACAATAAGGAATCTATCCTATGTACTTATTATTACAACAAAAAATTACCTTAACTATATTATAAAAGAATTAAACTGACTAAATCTGTGGCATGGTAAAAAAAACTAAAAGTAATTGTGTGATGGCAAAAATGCAATAAACCTATCACGAATGATGTGAGGTAGCCAAATACATATGCATGAATGTACGTACATATGAATATGTAAATTCAATACAAAGTTTTAATCATAACGGATTCATACTAACTGCACGTACTTCACTAAAAGCAGGAAAAACAAAGTCTCATTGATGACCCTTGTGATACTGGTTTATGAAGCACCTGACCCTGTGAGTAAGACCTGTGCATGAAAATCATCCTGACAATCTTAAATAGCACCTGAAATATTCTGTGGCCAATCCAGCAGAATTCAACATGGTTGCCATCTCAGACTGTTTCTCAAACACTTTAAAAGTTGCCACATAACCTGTTCTCTACTTCTACCATTGTGTTAATATTACAGTTCATTAGCACAGAAGAGAAAACAAATTAACAGTCGCATACCAATTTTGCACCAGACAGAAAAAAATGTAACCCACATATTTCGATACTTGGCAACAAAATATATCTTTCCTGCTCAAGAGGTACACCAGTAAATTATAACACGTTTCACAGTAGAAAACACACAAACATTCATTCACCGAAAAGAGCAGCAGCAGCAAAGACAACATAAATTCACTGACCATTGGGCTATAATTTCTGTCCTAATGAAATTTTCTTATGTTTGACCCCAAACGCCCCATCTGCAGAGACCACACTGTCAGAAACAGATACTGAAATACTTCTTTTCATGCCTTACTAAACGCTGATAAACATGCACCAGTATAACACAAACACACTTAGCACAGCGGCAAACCAACCAGGATTTACTGTACTTATCTATTTCAAGCTAAACACCATTACTCAATGTGTGTATGCCACATAGCAAGGTGCATTTCTAGTTGATCAACTGACAATTCTTCCATCTACAAACTATGTCCAAGCTGGGAGAAACTCTACCAACAGTCTGCATACAAATAACGTTCTGCTTTCATTTTCCGAAAGTCATTTCGGAAATGTTCTCAAACTTATCTCGGAATATTGAACCTCTGTTGTAAAATTTTCATCAGTTATACAGCAACAAGCACAGCTACAGAACGTGCAAAATGCCAGCAATAAAGATTCACCAACAAACAGGAGAGGTCTCGTGTTAGGCCGTGTTCACATAGACACGAGTACGAGTAGTCGAGTACCCATATATGGGTTCCAGTAAAAACGAGTTTGCATGTATTCCAATAGTGACCATTCACATTGATATGAGTACGCGTTATCTGTAAAGTAAACGATACATAAACGGCATTAATGTAATTCATAGAAGCTATGATGCACATATGACGTCAGAACTTACACCACTGTAGATTTGTTTACTGCTATGCATGCACAATTAGTGAAATTATTAACAATATAGTGAAATGTTTTGTTCGCAAAACATTCACTCATAGATCGAAACCCGGACTTGTATTCCAACTCTTGTCTATGTGAACATGGCCTCAGAATCATGCTCTAAACATGAAAGCAACGAACATGGCTGGCAAGCCGACACCTGAGCGTCTAAGATACATTGGAATAGCCCCATAGCACACCGACCACTCAGCGTAAAACTAACTTAAAAGTCTTATGCCTGGTGCTTAGATACTGTCATGGCAGATTATTGCTCTGGGCACATCTGTTAGCGAAGAGACTGAGAATACATGACTTAACTTTTTACACTCTGTGAAAATTAATTAATCTAACCAATTTTAAAATTCCTCATTGCACATCCGTAGAAATCAGAACTTTTAAAATTCAAAATAAGAGTTTTATGAAAATTTATAAGATATGTAAAATTTCAATTCTTAACCCACACCAATCTCCGACATGTTGGCGTCTTGTGCTCAAGTGTCGGCTGCAGCAAAAGACAGACAGACATAATGTTTCCTGAGAATACGCTGTGGCATGCATTCACCAAACAATATATCCACATGATGTGATAAAAAGCCGACACAAAACCAAAATATCTTATACCGTCTTGCAACCAGGAAAAAACAACAACAACAACAACAATTTAGTTCAATAAATATACAGAAACTTAATTTCTACTCACGGACATCAACTCAAAACACTCTCGGTAAGCTCACCGAGTGGTGGACGGACAGAATACATTCCTGATGTCTGTTAGTGCAAAACTGTGTCAAAACGCACGATTCACAGTCCATGCATATATGTTGTAAAAAATCATGATGCCATCATACAAACAGTTCTAGCAAAATTACAACTAAAAATGCCGGGTAATTACACACAAGATCCGTGGCTGCAGTCATTGATATATGGTGCTTATACAAACATTCACGCAATCAGTATAACACTTCACCGACAACGTCCAGCTTAGACAACAAACTACACTGTCTCCCAAATAATGGAACCCCAACATTATCGGCCATAACTTAATGACAGACTAACAGATTTTAATAATATTTAGTATTTAATACCATGTCAAGTCACAAAGCAGGAAACACGGCTAATTTCAAAGCAAGCTGATGATGACCTGATACAGATCGACACTGTGTTCATACAGATCTGAGGAGTCTGCATTTAAACAAGGAACACAATTTCCACTGGACACAATTTCCGGCTGTCGGAAAATCTTCTTGTCCGAAAACGTTCTTCAGAAAGCGCAAAATTTGGGGTTAACAAACCCAATTTTGGGAAAAATTTAAGAGGGAAATTGGTATTTTGAGCACGTATAATCTCCTCTGTTGGAAAAATTGCAACTGTATGTCGAAAGTCGAAATTCAGTCCAAAATTTAGAGCGTATGTCGGAAAATTCCAACTTTGTGCCCCGCGTACTTTTTAAAACTGCGTCTGCTGCCATGAAGGTCATCTGGGTTATTACTTACTTGTGGTGCCTACAGCAATGCAGCAGACAAGCTTTTCATCTACCGCGCTGCGCTGACATCCTGTGTTAGAGCAGAGCGAATACTTGATAAATTACCTGAGTGTCTGTCGCCTGATATCAGCAAGTCATCACTGACATGTAGATAAAGCACACATGAGGTAGTACAGAAACGTTAATCGATCAGTCGGTCGCTGCCCGCAAGTAAGGCAGAACAGTCAGTCAGTAGCCACTGGGCTACGTACGTACGTACATATGAACTATTAGCAAGTGAACTAATAGCTCTACATCAGTGTTGACAATGCCCTGAGATATGAATCCACTGCTACTGCCACCGCCGCATCGAGTTGTCTCTTCCATCGACTACGTTATATTTCAAAAAACGCTGCTGTCCAGAGTAATAATTACAGTCAGTGATTAGTGCCGGCCAGCCCTGAGTTCAGAATGCAGTCCCGTGTCAACATCATTGTCATCATCGTTCAAATGTAAACTGTGTGAGTTGTGCAGTCTGCTGCGAGCATGTAGCCACGGGTCACCTGTATCGAGGTCGGTTGATTCGGGGTGCTCGCGGTCTGGTGATGGAGTGAAGTCAACATGATCCGCATCGGTCTGAGCACTGGGGCTTGATGTCACGCACAGCGAAGTCTGAAAAAACAGTTCCACATTATACCCCGTTTACACGAGGAAGCAAACATGAAGCGAACAAGAAACAAACGTATTCAATATACATGTGCATGACGTGTGCTTCATGTATGCTTCCTCGTGTAAACGGGGTATTACACACACATACAGCGTGTCTCAAAAAAAACCCGGACACCTGCTACATTTTCAAATAACTCTTAACAATCCTAGTTCAACATCAGCACATTTTGGTACAAAAAAATCACTATACTCATATAGTCAGCACTTAATACCAGGTGTTACTTTGTATAAAAAAATATTAAGATCACAGTACCAGCTGAGGTTTTCCTGTGGCACCCACACTAGAAGCAGCTGCGAGGTATTACTCCCAACAAAACAACAATGCCAGGCACAAATGATCAATTTACTAAACATTATAATGTTAAGAAATGTTGATTATTGACATCATGACTGTTAAATTGTCAGCCACATTTTATAGTAGTCAAACTGCTGTTTCTTTTCCCAGACACGAGGCTGGAGACATCTTTCCCATTTGTGTCTATGGTTGCAAAGCAATGTGACCAACTGAGAACATTGTCTACGAACCTGTGTCTGAATAAAAAAATCAGTTTTTGAACATCTTTTGCAACTTCTGACAATACTGCTAATCAACAAAATGTTAACATCATAATGTTTGATGACTTGAATTTATAATTTACTAATATGAGTCAGTAAAGAATGCACGTTTCACTAATGAACAGATTGTAGAAAATATTGCTGGATAATATGTCAAGGCCGAAAACTTCTGGGATGGCCCTTGTATATGAACATGAGTGTTATTAGCAGTGTAATACAGTACTGGTATCCTGACAGAGGCACAGCATCAAAATGTTTGTAATGTTACTGTCCAGTAGTGATTGCAATCCTGGGATATAGTCATCCCGGGATCACAGCCATTTTAGCCAATCCTGAATCCCAGGATTGGCAGCATCCCAATCCCGGGATTTCGAGATATCAAAACATTTGCTAAAACAGTACTTTTTTTGAGTGTTAGCAATTTTAGCCATCTCACAAAAACTGTTTACGCTCATCACTACGCATGCAAGAGTGCTTTCTTTGTATTGTAAGCTGCATTTTGACAGTCACAGTCACTCTACATTTACTGATAGGGGCTTACTGCATCCTATGTATGAAGAAAATCTAGTAAAGTTGCCATAGTGATACTAAATAATGCCCAATCTGTAATCCTAATCCCCAAAAAAAAGAAATCCCAGGATTACGAATTTCTGAATCCCAGACCTAGGGATTTTGAAACCAATCCCGAGATTGCAACCACTACTGCCCAGTTTCAACACAACACAATAAACTGTGCAAACCATAGAGTCGTCAGCAACTGCAGACGTAGTAAACGGTTTTGACTTGTCACCAACTGGCATCTGATTGCCGTGATCATGACTGAAATCAGTTGTTGCAATGCCACACGTCTTGTGATGATCCTGAAACATGCAGACAGACAAACAACAGCAAATGAATTCTGAACTGTGCTGCTTGGAATGAAACTAGTTCACTCTCTGACAGCAGTCACGACAGGCATCACATAAGTCATAAGGTGAGCATTCCCACTTTTGCTGTTTTCGCAGGTAGTGCAGAAACAGTGGAACTTGAATGATCATTTGATGGCCACTTGTGCTCAGAATGCTGGTACCAAAAAATATTAAAATATATGGCCATCAGGTTACAGTTGATAATGCTGGAGATGTTTCTTGACGTTTTTTGTTCATTTCGACAACTATTTCATGTGTTCCGCCTGATTCCAGAAAGAAGGTACAACAACACGAACAGCAACAACTTGGCGCAGATAATAAATCAAATAAACCTGGCACTAGCAGATAGAAGAAATGCAAAAAAAAACAAAAAGATACAGCCAAACAAAGATGCAGAGAATGACAAAGTATTAGGGACCTCAGTGGTGGCAAGCATGGGCCGAATGCAGTCCAGTTCACGATCGTACACTGGTCGATGCTGGCTGCGGCTGCTGACAACAGTTACATGTGTACTGTCAGGTGTTCTCCCTACAACACTGTCAGCAGGCTGACGACTGGAGAGTGGAACAGAGGGACCACTTGCTTGTGCTGCACTGCGCTCACGCCATCTGACAACACGATTAGTTCTCACACTAATATAAATCAGCAAATATGTCGACAATGGGCCGACATTCTATGCAGCCATCTGCCCAGCTATACGCTAAACTGTGCATAAGTAACCCTAGCCTGACTTCTAAACTTTTGAGCCAAAAACTGGCACACCAATTTTGCTTTTTCCGCACCTTTCTGTTTTCAAGTTAGCCCGCACTAGATAGAAGGACAGACAGACAGACAGGGAAGACCTGTAATGTGACCTGTTAAGATGGATGAACAATGAACTTAAGAAGCACAACACACCTACCTTGGTCATATGGCATTCCTTATAGCAATGTCAAAATATCAACACAGACCAAACAGACTGGCCCATGCACAAAAACACAGAAAACACGCAACACAGCATTATGAAAATGAGTATAAACACACACAAAAAAGGCATTATCCATGTCAAATGCTTAAGTGAAGATTAGAACTAAAAACCTGATTCATGGGTCTTTCAGATTATCCAGGCAGGAAATAGATGGAATGCATTCTTCAGGTCCCAGGAGACAAATTCAAGACAGATCCCTGACATCTCAGGAACTGCTCAGAGCGAAGTGGGGCAAAGATTCGCCTCGTAATCGTGAATGAGAAACGAAAGCTCCTGGGACATACTTATAAAGGCAATGACAGCAAATGTAATATATGGAACAGCGTTAAGTTATCAGCAAACACATGCTGCTATGTTTATATTGTTTCTCTCACCTGTTCATAGCAATGATGACAATAACGCAGATGATGAAGCAGCATGCACCAACAGATGCACCGACTATCAGACCAATTTCCCACGGCTTCCAACCTAAAAACATCACACCAGCTAGCATCGTCAACATATATAACAACAAAAGCTGCATCTGTACTCAATAGGCTAACATGAACAATTGCTAACAAAAAGCCCGGCTGATGCTAGGATGGCCAACCGTACTGCCTGCCAATTTGTGAGGCACTACTACTGTTTGGTGGGGAAGAAAACGGTCAGCAATGGAGGGATTAGATGATTCATTGGTAAATGTCTATAGCATGTTAATAGTAACCATTCTGCGGATAAAGTTTTTCTGTACAATACATGTTGGTATGTAACACGTGTATAAATCGAATAATAATAATACTAATGATACTGTACAAGAAATCTGAGCTAATGCTCATAAGACATGCGAGAGTCTATAGTAGCTGCTGTTTGCAGCCTGTCTTGGTCTATCTCCATCCATTTCATCGCAATTCACTCTTGAAGTGTACACTGCAGCCAAAAACCCCAAAAAATCAACGAAAATCCCTATTTTTGAGGTTTAAGGTCGTTCAAGGTCGTCGATGTTGCTAGCACTAAAAGCTTGTCACCAGTGCTTGTTATGATAAGCAGCATGTCTGTGCCTACCTGCAACCGTTTTATGCTATACGGTACGAGCCAACAGTGGTAAAATAACCACTTTTGGTGTGGTTACCCCTCTTTGACGCCAGCGTGTGCAGGCCTGCTTGAAACTAGGGGGTAGGACTTGGACAGCTAAAATCTATGTTTAATGCTCGCATGCACCCCACCAAGGTCAGCCACCTTGCCGTGGTGGTGGGGCTTAGCACCGATGACCCGAAAGATTTCTAAAATCTGGAGGCGAGGAGCAACTAAGCGCTGACCAAACTTGTGTAGGCAGATTGCTACACGTTACCAGTGCTCTTGTGCTGGTTTCGGCTTCACAGCCGTTACGGCTTTATGGCCGCTACCTGTAACCTTCTGGTTACATTCGGGGACGCGCATTGGGCCGAGCTTATACGGCCTCAGCGCTGGGCAGGTGTAAGAGCCTGTCCACCCCAAAGGTAAGGCAAGGTAAGATAAGGCTCACACATAAAAAGTGAAATGTTAACAACAGCACAACCGACCATTAACAACAACCGTGCTGATCTCAATGGTGGCACTGGCTGCTCCTGCACCTCGACCATTTACGGCTCTCAGCTTCACGAAGTAGACACTCGACTCGGCGTTCAAGTTCTTTACAACAAACCACTGCTGAGAGCCTAACACACCACACATTACATCACAGTGGGTCTCATTAACCAGGGTGAAACAGCACAGTCCAAACAGTACTCGAAAGTGCTCAATGCATGAATTTTCACAGCACAAGCATATTAGCATGCAATATTAGCAATTCTGCACTAAATTTTAACAAGCTTTAGAAGCAAAATTCACCACTCTTAACAGAATGACAAATAATCCAGTAGAGTAGACAAATTAACAAATTAACACAAACACTAAAGAAATGTATTGCTGAGAACTGATTTTGTATGAAAATACATTTTAAAATTGACACAATAGTAGAAGTAGTTACTACTTAAATGAGTAACTGTCTGTGGACAGATCAACCAACTTAGCATATAACCAACACCAAGGTCAACTCAGCCTTCTGTCCCTCTGGGGTAGGTAAATTGAATATTTCTTCCTGTCTGGCTGGAATTAAGGTGGGGCACTTACATCTGTCGAGCGGCAGGTAAAAATGTGTGATCCCATATGGGAGGTGATGCTCTGTAGCTCTGCAATGGGTTTCCTCTTTAACCATATAACTACCATGAACTTGGTAATGAGCTAGAACAGAACTACCTAAATGTACATTACCGCAGCTAGAAGACAGACTTTGAGAAGCACACTAGGCTACAAACAGCAGCAGAAGTTGATCGATCGTAAGCTAAGACTGTCATTATGATACAAACCATTGCTGATGATGTTGGTCCACAGATGGTCGGGCAAGTTGGAGTTGGTGCTAAGGCTGATCTCATATGATTGGATGATGCCATTGACGCTCGTTGGTGGTTTCCATGTGAGTCGCACATCCACAGTCTGAGTAGATGCTGACTGTGACCGCGATACCTCCGCATGTAGGTCAGTCGGTGCACCCGGCACTATAGCACAGCATAACAAACTTAATACTACTAGCCACGACAATGTTTACGATGCAATCATCATGGCAGTGCCACTGTGAGAGGTCACTCAGTTCATTTGACAAATGTAGCACAAGCATGCTGATCTCTGCACCAAGCCGACAGCTGCAGCACTACATTCGCATAACCATTTATTACTATTCAGCAAGAAATCTGACACCATCCCATGGAGGGTTGAGTTGACCTGGTCAAAAAGTTTTGAGCCTTGATATATTAGACCAATTTTTGTTATTGTCTATACATCATTAACACACCTTTCTTGTGTACTCATGCAGGTGTGTTAAGAATGTGACATCACTGCAATTTATGACGTCATAAAGCTTTAAATCGAAACAATTTGAAGCACTAGCGAAAACAGCAGAAAATCAGGCTCACTGTTGCATAACAGTTTTCCAGGCTGTAGTTGGATTTACCAAAGCAGAGCCCCATGGCATCCAATTTTGTGAAAGCCCTAACAAGTACATATGTGAATTTCTTATTTGCATATGAGAATATGCGATAGCGTAAATTTGTGTTAGCCACAAATAAGAGCATTTGATTCAATAACGATCTCATGCAAGTACGATGGGTGGTCAAAAAGTTTTGAGCCTCAATATATTACACTAAAACTTTTTATTGTCTATATATAAGTAAAAGCTACTTTCTATGCGTATTTGTCTGAGCAGGTTGTAGAAGTGACGTCGTTGTAATTTATGACATCAGAGAGCATTAATCTGAAATGGTTCGGTGCACTAACGCAAACAGAATTTGAATCAGGCTGGTTGTTGCATGCAACTTATTCCATCTGTAGCTGGATTTACCAAAGTGAAGCTCCGTGGCATTTGATTTCGTGAAAGCTTTCGCAAATATGTTTATGAATTTCTCATTTGTATCTGTGAATATATGACAGAATAATACGTGGTAGCCGCAAACAAAAGCATTTCAGCAAATTATGATGTCATGTCAATAATTCATGATATTGAAAAAAATTTATTAAAAATGCAAATATAAATTATATCGTTTGTGTTGACGAAGGACTAATCAAGATTTCTGACCTGTTGCATGGGGCCCCTGATAAGCAAGGAGCTGGGAGGAGGCCCCACACACCCTCCCCCAAATTTGGCACTGCAGTCCATTTCTATGTCAACTATTAACCAGCCGGCTGTTCTTGACTCTATTTTCATACACCAAGACCAGTCTGCAAAATGTAATGACCAGACCCCCAGTGACTATGATCTGTTTTGAAATCTAAAATCTGATCATTGTGGTGTCTGCAACCTACGATGATAAATGACTCTAGACGTTTTCGATGATGCTTCAAATCATTTCCATTTAATGCACTGTGACGTCATAAATTACAATGACATCATATCCACAGCAGATTCATAGGAGTCATTAAGGAATGCACATATCACTGACATATATAGATTCTGAAGAAAACTGTAGTCTAATATGCTCAAAAAATGCTCTAATAGGCTCAAAAACTTTTTGACAGTCCCTCGTACCAACATCACTAGATGCACAGTAAAAGCAGCCAACACATAATTTCAACAAATAAAACTACCGTGCTATAATGGCACAAATAACATACCACAAAGTGCAATAGTTTTAAAAGTGGTTAACACCGTGCTCAATTTCCTGACTTTTTCTGATTAACACTGACTTCAGTTCGTATGAAAACTTGAAAAAGTACCAACAGTGGCACATTATTTAATCCTCATTATTTGCGTCCGCATTCTCCTCACTTCAAACTTTGCCGCAAACCTCAAAGTATCCACCAAATTTGAAAAAGCAATAGCCATCTAACAATTCCTTTGCCATTGTGTAAATATTTATATAGACATAATACCCAGGGTGGCCAAAGTTCTGGGGAAAAAAATTCAAGAACTTCTCAGGGACTTCAGGTGCTTTTTCCAGACCAATTACCTTGAAATTTTACCATGTCACATTAAACATTTCTGGCACCATATCAAAAAAATTTTCACGTCACATCACATCACATTCTGAACTACTAAAATCCAGAAACTTTCAAGATGCTCTGACATCAAATTACAAAACTGGTTTGATTTTCAAGAACCTTCCAAGGCCTGGAAAAAGGTAATTTTTTCTCAAGAACTTTCGAGAAACCGAGACTACAAGGAATGCTTAATGCCCGATGAAATGTTAGAAGTGAAAAAGTACAACTCTTACAGCTCTCAAGTGTTCTGCAGCTGGTGACGTTGTACAGAGGAGCCGTGTCTGCGAAAGAGAAGACTGAGAACTTGTACTCAGTGAACGGCTTCAGACCAGTCACCGCCACAGTCTCCGTATCACTGCACAACATCAACATCATGGATGAGACAACCAAGCAGACACCCAGAAAACCAGATAAACTTTTCAGGTAAACCCACAAAAAAACTCACCCCAAACTTGATCCAATTTTAGTTTCTTCTTCTAATGATAATGAAATATTTTAATAAGGCTTAGTTTTTAAAACAGTTAAATTTACAAATTTCCAAAAAAATTTGTACATTTTTTACTGCGGGAAGCAAAACTCTTATGAATCAAACAACTAAAAATTTCAGATATCCCAAAATCCATCAAGTTGTGGCTTTTTACAAAAAAACCGGTTTAACCTAAAAAAACTCAGCAAACCCGAAACCCCCCAAAATGAAGCCCGAAAAACCTGATAAAACCAAAAAAACCAAGCAAGTCATGCTTTTGATAAACAAACAGGTTTTTTGAAACCCTGATCAACGTAAGCAACAAAGAACATCAAAAACCCTACATAGGACTCCACAAGCAGGGATGGGTTCAAAGCCAACATTTTCAAGGCTATGGCCAGTGACCCTTGAGGCTAAGGCCAGGCAAGTGGCACTCAAGGATAATTCAATGCCACAAAGAGAGAAAGTAAGTAAAGAAAATATGACAATTTTATAGTGCACATCAAAAGCCAGCTTAATCTTATTCAAACTGCAATGAACCATACAAATGCTTAGACAAACAGTTTCAGTGTTTCAGTAGACGATCTCAGAGTCAATCGGCCACTGCCGCAACTCTCTCTTCAGTCATGTCGCCAGGTTGCAAGAAAACGTCACAGCTCACAAAGCACTCAACTGCCACGTCCACCAAGTAGCCAATGGAGTCATCACTCAGACCAGATGGGTCGATCAGATTCGGCGGGACAACAACCTCCCGCCTGCTAATCTCTGGAAGTGTGCCGTCAATCGTGGTCACAGCAAGGCAACACAATGGCCTTTAGTGGCTAAGCACGGACGACGATGCTAAGTGGATGATATATCGTACAAATGCCAGAAACCCACTGCAGAGAGCACATTCTTTACAAGTAACTAGAAGTCAAGGCATTCAAGCCAAGGCCAAGGCCAGTTGGCCAGTATCAAATTATACTTCATGGTGAACAGAGGCACAACTGTGTGAACAACTTGCCCAGGGTTGTTACCCGGAAGTGTAGCGGCCAGGAATTGAACCAGCAACTTCATGATTATTAGTCCGACATGCCACCATTACAGCACCAAGGCACACCTGTGCAGCATTCCAAACAGATCAGTAAAGCTGTGGAAGCGTACAAATTCACCTGGTGATGCTGAGAGCATCAGCTGAGCCAGGCAGAGCATCAGCTGGCCAGTAGTGAACAGTATACGGCGAAGAACGAGAGGACTTGGCAGCCCAAGTCACTAGAACAGACGACTCATTCAGTGGCTCAGCATGCAACGCAACTGCGCACAATAAACATCGCACTGATTGTTGTCCATTTCATGCAGTCCAGGTGAAGTTTCAAGAAAATGACTAAAAGGTTAAAGGTGGCGTTGTAGCTCTTAATGGAATCCATTCCAAAGCTACAGTGTCATCTGCTGTATGGGATCACACAGTGTTACCTGCCACCAGATACAGGCGAACGCGCCCCACCTCAACCCCAGTCAGATTAGGCTGGTACTTGATTTACTCACCCCGGAAGGATAGAAGGCTAAGTTGACCTACGCAATTGGTTATATACTGGGATGGATTACCTGCCCGAAGGCAGTCACTAACCAAGTACTAAGACAATCCACGTATAAACTGATCCCCAATTTTTGAGGCAAAAATCATCCGTCTAAAATGATCAACCCGCATATAAGTCAACCCCTGACTGTAGGCCTACCACGTATCATCTCATATCTCCAGTACCTGAACTATGTGCATTAGTCTGTCTGCCCATACTGCAGTGGATAATCGATACAATGTTTTATTAGCGCAGGCCAGTCATGGGAATGATGCACGATTGTTACATGATCAACATTAACCATCTGCTTGAGTGTAGCATAGCACGTGACATGGGCAGTTAGTGTTTAATGCTTGTGCCTGAAAGGTATTACTGCTGGTAACCGCCAGTGCCAGGAACACGATCAGTCAGTTGGTTGCTGAGGTGTGTCCACACAACATCCGTTGAGTGTGGGGTGAAGGAAAAAAAGGCAGAGCATAAAGGCATAATGAACACAATGAAGGAAATCAATAAAAGAGGCATCATATAAACTACATATAATCATACTAAGCTCACCAGATAAGAATTATTCAATAATTCAATGAATAATACCTGGTGCGAGATGGTATGGAATTGTGATCTGAGGCCACGGCCAATCTCGGTCTTCCCAATCAGTACATCCGACACTGGTACATGCAAGCACCAGAACCTCATACGTGACTCCCACTTCAACGTCTGCACAGAAACCATCATCATCATCATCACTACGAACTGATTAGCGTGGTATAAGTGCAAACTGCACTTCAAGAAGACGTTCATCATCATCATCAACAACCGTGGGCTCAATGCCCGTTGGTGTCTGATGCCATTGTTACTATCGCTGCCCACCGCTGCCTATCTAGGGAAGCGTGGCTTAACTCCTGCAAGGTTGCCCCACACCACTGCTCAATGTCATCTGACCATTCTCGGTGAGGCCATCCTCTTTTGTTTGAACCATCCATCATTCCGAACACCAGGGTCTTTATCTTTCTGCTGTCGTTCATTCTGCAGATATGGCTGAAGAGGCGCAACTTTCTCTGTATCACTTTCTGCAGTAGAGTTTCTGCCAATTGAATCTTTCTGTACAATTCTTCATTAGTGACCTTTTGTGTCCATCCTATCCTCAGAATCTTCCGGTAGCATTTTCTCTCAAAGGACAGGATTCGGCTTTTGCAGCGTTTTGTAACTGTCCATGTTTCACAACCGTACAGCATTGTACTGAACACACATGTCTTCAGGATGCTGAGCTTTG
>Ga0209367_1000719_pt1 | contig 36015 bp, 24 predicted proteins | sample WorMetLIZISLAND2_FD_187412 | JGI IMG/M metagenome (GOLD analysis project Ga0209367, IMG submission 187412) | Marine gutless worms symbiont microbial communities from Max Planck institute for Marine Microbiology, Germany - Olavius geniculatus... ... | reverse complement strand
TTTAACTTTGCTTTTAATACATATATTAACTGCTTTTAACTAATTTTAACCACGTATGGCACTGAATGGCCTATTTTGTGCTGATGTGCCGTTAAGAAACTACTCACTCACTCACTCTTAAAACCTGTGTTCTGTTAGGACGGATGCGAAGTGCCTGCTCCAATCAAGTTTGACGACACTGACACCTCAAAGCTTCCTGAGACTAAGGTAGCATCTCTCTGCAGTTACTTACTATTTGTGGATTCTTATTTAGGCAAAAATTTGCTCTGGAAGTAAAGATTATGTGGTTTTCTCAGACTTTTTGTCCAGCTTACAAGCAGTTGACAGTAGCAAAGTCAAAGATCCACTGATGTTGAAGATCTTGAAGGATCACAACCAACTAATTAACTGTGTTAAGTCTATAACTTTTTGCTGGATTTCCCCGCCTCCTGTCCTTCAGTAGGCAGCATTATGAGGTTGATGACTGTCTGGAGGACAACAGGGAAGATTATTAGAACTGCCATTAACGTTAAATATGCACAATTGTAATTGGCAGTTCTTTCAATTTTAGGTTTAGGTCTTTTTTTGTTTTGTGTTTCATAAAGGGTAAATTTTCTGTAAAGGTTAAACTTTTGTTTCGTTATGTGTGTATGCAATTTGCCTACAAAGGCCGTTCCCGAAATGACCTATACTGTGTCGGGTGGGACGTTAAACCCTACTCACTCACTCACTCACTCACTCACTGCTAGATTCCCAGTCACGTGGGTATACGAGGAAATGAAGATGCCGACGTCGCAGCTAAAGCAGCACTGGATGTCTCAATCACTAACATGAGATTTCCAGTTGGTGATTTGTCAACTTGTGTCAACCAGTTGTGTTATAAATGGCAACAATTGTGGAACCAGTGTACATCGAATAAACTGTACAGTGTACAGTCGGTCATTGGTCACAATATCAATCCATCACTAAATTGCTATGACTCAGTTTTTATCAATCAACTTCGAATTGGTCATACAAGATTTACAAACTCCTATCTTCTAAAGGGAGAAAGTCAACCAGTATGTCAAGCTTGCCATTCTCTACTGACTGTCAAGCACATCTTGGCAGACTGCACTTGTTTCAGTGCAGAATGACAGAGATATCTTGGAGTGGATACACTCAAAGACGTTTTTGACAATGTTGCACCTCACAACATCATCGCTTTTGTTAAAGATATTTACTTTTACAATCGTACATAATGTTGTTTTTACACTAGCTTAATAGCCTTGATCTTAGCAAGTGTTTTAAACTCGCTTTTAATAAATACATTAACTGCTTTTAACTGCTTTTAACCATTTATGGCACTGAATGGCCTATTTTGTGTTGATGTGCCATTAAGAAAATACTCACTCTCTCTCTTGACCTTTTTGCGATCATATTATTTTAACTAGTATTCTGGTCGTTGTTATCTGACCATTGTGGTAACTTATGTAGACTACAGAGTTTGCCCAGTTTTCAGTTTGGAGCAGGTTGCTTAGCATTTGCTGTATGCATGTTGTTGCACATGGTGAACTATTACCAACAATTTTTTGTTCTGTTACATTATTTTCAGTGGATAGTTTTTATTGTTCTGGACAATTTTGTTTTGCTTTTAGTTTAGTAATTTGCCACAACACATAATAAATATGTCTTGTTTTTTTGTGGTGTATTTTTTACATTGACTGCTTAAAAGAGCTAGTTTTGTTGTGTAGCCTGTTGTCTTATTTTGGTGTTGTTTCTTGCTGCATTGAATTATCACCATCACGCATTAGGCAGGATTGCTTAATTGGTTCTGGTGGAGTCACCTTTTCGTGGTGGAACCAACAGCTAGCTGGTTTGCCTGCTATCGAATAAACGTCGACAATAAGCCTTGGCATGGCATGTCAACGTCTGTACCCGACGACAGTCCGTCCAGCACAACGGCTGCAAATAAATTCGTATCCCCCTCCCGCACTCTTCTTGTATTGTCTCCAGCATCGTCAGGCATCAGTTCCTCTACTTTGACGATGCGTGATGAGAAAAGAGGAGTTGGTGGGGTATTACAACAAGAGCAACAGTTGTACAGTGAATTAGATGCAGGTGCAGTTGAAATTTAGCAGACTGGCAGTAGTCACTGTTGGTTGTAAGTTTACCTGTTACTGAGCTGACTATAGGCATGAAGAGTGCTTGGGTGTGTGTGTTTGTGTGAATTTTGTTTATGTATAGGTGTATATTTGTATGATGCAGGGTAGTCATTTTCCCGATGCCCAGTCCCAGTCAATCATCACTAATTTCATCAACTGGTAGGTTTGCATTATTCATTCCTTGATTAATCTGTTGAGGTTAAGTCATGTCATATTTGAAGCACTAAATACTTGCAGTGTGCCGCTTATAGAGTTTAACAAAGTAGCTAAATGATTCTATGGAACCAGGTTTTGGAAGTGTGCACAAAATTTTAATAATTGGATGTTAAATGGCATGTTGTATCTAGGAAGACAGTTGGGGTACTGAAGGTTGGTTTCTGGCATTCTAACTGAACGTTGCAGAACTTATTCTTGTTGCTGCAGCATATCTCATATTATGCAATGTTTTACTGTGCACGGATTAACATAAAAATCTATTAGTATCATAGTTTATAAAACTGCACTATGATGAAACAAACCTGAACTTTACAGCATACTGTTATATCATGTTTATATTGTAATTTGTTTATAATGTACTGTATCCGCTTTATTTGGTGTAACGAATGTTTGGTAGTTGCTACTGTATAATAATACCATCAAGGTAAAGCAAATGAATGTTGATTTAATGTTCTCTGTCTCAGGTAACTGCAGGCTTCAGGTAGGCTAGTTCGTTACCTGTGATAAACTGTCTGAAGATAGTGCGCAGTTTGTTCGTTGTTGACAGGTACTATGCTCGCTATGACAGTGACGCACGACAGGCCATCGCTCCTGCATATCATCCTGATGTAATTATTACTGCTTACTTACTTGTTGCTTTCATCTATATATCTTGTTTTTGTGAATATTGACTATTAATTAGTTTTCAGTGCTAGTTTTTAGTCCCCTGGATGTTTGCACATATTGAATTGCACACAACGATTCATGTAGATTGTAGGATTGTAATAGATTGTATCTGTTTCTTCACAATGTTCATATTTTGTCACTTCTTCCAGCCCATTGTGCTTCTTACTTTGCAAGTTCTGCATACGAGTAGGCCCTGTGGCATGCTGATAGTCGATTAAAGGCACCAGCTGTAATCGCAGCTGGCCATCTGGCCAAAAGCCGGCCATCTGGTCAACTTGGTCTGTAGACTAACTTAATTTGTTTTAACATTGCCAGAAATCTTTTTTGGATGTGAGGAACAGCATTCAGGCTGTAGAAATAACACTGTGTGTTAAGAAGTTCAGATTTTTGGTAACCAGAGAGAACTGTAGCCCAGTCAGGAGTACTAGCAGTGATATAGCAGTTGCGGCGGTTGAGAAATTTATTATCACGTCATTTGTGTGTGCTTATTTTCAGGTGGTGTTTTCAATGAGTGCTTGCAGCTACACTTTACTGAGCCGGTATGATACATGTGCATGTAGTCTTCGATAATTGCTGTGAAAGTTTCTATCTTTACATTTTTAAATTGTTGTTCTTATGTGTTTTGTTGCTTTTTTCTGCATTCGGTGTAAATGGTTTTCATTATTAGCACTGAATGCAGTGTTAGCCTTGCAGTTTTTTAGTGCTCTAGAATAGGCCCAATCCATTTTCTTGCTGGACAACATGAAAGGCACCTTAACTAGGGTTTTAGTGAGCTGCTGTACTTGGATTTTACATGATTAAATCTTCTGTTGGTTAGTATTATTTTCACATGTATTTGTATGTAAGCATTTTATTGTGATTTAGATATGTTAGTATCAGTATGTTTGATTATTTGCTGTTATTTTTTTGTCAATACTATGCAAATAATTGGCTGGAGTTACCATCTTCAAACTGATCTGTAATGTGTCGACTGTCGAGTGGAACATAGAACTCTACTCACTCTGTCACTAAATCAATCATTCACTGTAGAACCGAATCTATTTATATTATGTATGCATGTGCTAGGCATTTAAACCGCAGCGATTATGCATACAATAGGAACTTGAAGTTTGTCAAAAGCCGTGAGTACATTTTATGCTTTTTCAGCAGTAGCTACATTTTTCAGTTTTTATGCACAAGAGTTAGCTATGGTAATTCTGTCTTGGTGTCTGTCACAACCCGGTACCGATCGGAGCCCAGGTGATATAGAGACTTCTGGTTTTCATCGTATGATAGCTTAGTGTCTCTAGTATTTCGTTACAAAATTTCATCCTGCTGGGTGAAGGGGGTAACCCCGAACGAGGGGGAGAAAGATGGGCATGCGCAAGCCTGACTAGTACACATACCCGGCATAAGCGTAACTCTTTTCGCAAGATGGCGCCATGCAACAGTCATTATGCGATCGAGATTGGAGATCAATAATTTTGTATATTAACTTTAGCGTGGACACACCAATTTTTAGCCAAACTACTGAACGGATTAACGCATATAACGGATTCGCATATCCAGAGTCCAGACTTAGTGGAAAATGAATTTTGACTAAGTAGGTCGAAAAGGGGTGTGGCCCCCTACACGATGTCGTGTAGCAGCTGTATTTTGATGAAGCATGAAAACAAGCAGCACATGTGTACTCAACTCAGTCTCCTATCATCAGTGGGATGGGAAATGAGTAGTAGCTTACAGGCTGTGGAATGGAGGCCTAGTGCGAGTGATAGGGGTGATGGTGTGTGCATGCTGCTTTAGGCGTCTGATTGCTAGGACAATGTGCTGCGGTACTTTGCTTTTTTCTTTCCTTTTTCTGTAGTCAAGCTACAGACAAAAATATAGTGTTATTGAAATGGCTGAAAAGTATTGGTTGAATGATTTGTTGATCGGCTGGTTTTGTTCATCGATTGATTGATGAATTGGTTGACAGACCAGAAAGATGCTGAGTTGGTTCGTGGTTCGTCGGCGGTGCTGTCTCTGCTGAACAAGTTAGCAGCAACACAGCACAGTCCCGAATCATTCGTCGTTGATGTTGCCATCTCACTGGTATGCCACACTTACTGTGATAATGTCATCCGTTGAGTGGTAAAAGTGCATAAGTGACATTTCTATAGATTTGAGAAAAATGAAATTGAAAGTTTTCATACAGATCACACTGTTACTATTATTTTAAAGCTTTTATTTTTTTGTTGGTTAGCACAGACATTTAGTTTTTACAGAAATAAACTGCTTTTGTGACAGTTATTTGAAATTAGCAAAGTTTTTTGCAAAGCGTGTTGATGTTATGTGAATTTTGTGCATATGTGAATTTTGTGCAGCTGCGGCGCACACTTCTAGGAGTGAATTGTGACGAAATAGCTGGAGAATGGAGATAGTCCAAGAAAACCTGCATATGAAATTTTTAGCATACAGTGTACCGTAGATTTCAACTGTATGAGTTTCGACCTCCCAGGTTCAAAGAGTTCTGCAATCGGAGGCTTCAAATTTGAGAATTAAGGAATTTTTGTTCAGTTTGCAGCGGCTCTGCAGTATACTCGTTGGACAAATTTTTTTGCTTTCTTTGTCCTGTATTTTTTTGTATTTTTTCTGAGTTTTTTTTCCTGAATTTTCCACCATTTTGCCCAAATTTTTACGGCATTTTGCTCAAATCTGGGGGGCAACTACTCCTCTTCCTGCTCCCTGGCTTCTACGCCCATGTCTCGGATTTCTTGTTCTGTCAGTCGCGAGATGAATCTACGTTAATATGCTACATTACTGTTGCCTTCAATGTTACTTACTTTTTATTACTCCTCGCATACTACGTTCCTAACGTAAGACTTCAAGATGTGATGCAAGTGGAATGTAACCTTTTTACATGAAATTATTTCGGTGATAGACCACAGTTTATGGTTTGTGTAGACAGTGTATAAGACAGTGGTTAGATTTATCAATAGTAGCTTGTCTGCTATTGTGTTATCAATGTGTAGCCCACGATGTTGTCATTTACCGTGACGGGCATCTTCAGAGAAAGTGAGTTGCAACTGCAGTTGAATTTACGGTTGTGTTAGTTACCTAACTGATAAACTAATTTCGTGTTAATAGTTGACTTGAGTCAATGGTTATTGCCCAGTGTTATTAGTGCATGTTGCATCTAATTGTGTGTTTTTAAATGTTATTCGTGTTAGAAGCAGATGACAGCATTTGTATGTTTTTTGAGCTATTTGTAACACATGTTGTTTTTGTCACTAAGCGACAACTAAAATGTTTCTATTTTCTGAAGTTATCAACATTGATTGTGATCGGTTGTGATTTCTTTTCATCTTTAGTTGATGTATTTTACATATGATACACCCGTACATATCATATGAGCATGATTATCCCGTAATGCTGTTGTGTGTGTATTCATCTCCAGAAGTGACACGGGCAGCACGTAAACAGCAGCAATCATTCATATCTGATTTCAGCCGAACTTTTGTTACTGTTCCAAGTCCAACGGAACCCGGGTTTGTAAATCATTGTCGTGTTTAGCATCATTATCAACCCACTCTGCTAGAGAAGCCATGTCGCTTTGTTGTACATTGAGTGCTTTGATTGTTTCGGAATCACACAGCGCATTTGATCCATAAAACTTTCACAATCAGAGATGTGTGGCTGCAGATGCATTTGCAGACAGGATGCGCATTTGCAAGCATTCTGCGGATGCGGACGCAATTTTTAATGTCTTTTCGGACGCGGATGCTTTCTGACAAAAACAAATTTCTTTACCACAACGTTTTTATTTTCTATTAACAATAATACTACAAACTTCCAGTTGCATTTGCTGTTTTTTGTACACGCGGCTGACCCTGAAGCCCAGTCAGTCTTTAACATAATCACTGTTGCTGGCAGTGCGGACGCGGTCGCATAAACACCTAACGGCTTAGTTTTGCAGACGCTAACACTGCCTGGCAGATGCGGACCCAGAATTCCAGGATCGACACCTCTCTGTTCACAATCTTTCAGTTAGGCACAATTTCATTGAGGAAACTGAAACAGACTAATTTTCGGTCATCTGGAAAATGGTTATCTTTGAGCAGATTTTGGTGATTATGGTTCCATGCCGGCAACATAGCTATTGTTTGCAGCAAAATTTTCATGAATTATTGATAATTAGTGGTGTAGGGAAAGGCATCCATCTTGCTGAAGTTAAATGTCCATGGACACCAAAATTAACATATACATTTTATCCATTTTTCTAAAAGTGCAGAATTTTCTGATGACTTTGACAGTTATATCAGCGCCCAGAGTTTTGTTAACATGGAGAAATTTACCTTTGAAATTGACAATCTACGAAAATGACGTAGAAAACGCGCCGCCATCATGGCCCCCAGTGACGTCCTGAGTTTGGCCTATAAACATCACGAATATTAATGGCCTAGCCTAGAATGATGGCGTCGTTGGCTAGGCCATTAATATTCATGATATATATGGGCTAGGGTCATGACGTCAACAGGGGCACTGATAGACTAGAATATTTTGCATAACGTAACGTAATGCCTCATTTTGGTTGAAATCGCACATTAATTTCATATATTTATGAAGCTGAAATCAACATGTTATATATGCGAGGTTGAATGTCAATTTAACTCTACATAAATTGCGCGAGTGAGTTTGACCATGGCCATAGAGCTTTAATGCTGTGCATCTGAATGAATGAGCTCACGAATAAACACGTGATGCAGCAGTCTAAACTCTAATCTTGTTGTTATTGTTATATTTTCAACATGACAGTCAACAATGTGCATGTAGTAATGCATCTTTTGGTGATTGATTAGTGTCCTGCTACCTACAGAACTGTGATGCGGAAATATCTATTTATTGAAGAATTATCATTTATCATTTGTGATGTTGTGTGTTTTTATAACTCTGCAGAGTGGCCATTGTGAACGAGATGCTGATGATTACGCCAGCTCACAGAAATGCCTACGATGTAATTTCTCGATTTTTTTATTTTAACATTTTCTACTTCATTTGACTAGGTTCTTTTTTATATTTTGTTAGAAGATGAAGACTTTACAGTAGTGAGTGTTATGTGTCTGTGTGTCTTTTACGCTCGTGCATTCCGCTAATGCCATTGGATGGGGAATGAGATGCTGTTTGGCTGGCCACTTGCATGGTTCCAAGTAACTTGTATTAGATATGGGCCTCTTTATCTACAGAAAGGGTGCATTTGGGGTCACTGCTGAATTGTTTCAGATAGCAGAATTTTCGCTATAGACAGCCATTGCATGTACGTTTTTATTTCTTTTAGTCTGCCATTTTAAAACTTTAATTCAGCTATTACAGCCAATAGCTGAAACACAGATGTTTCATTCAGTCCATAGTAACTCAGCAGTGCCCATAAACAGTACCGTTACTGATACTGTGCATCAAATAACATTCTTGCAGTTATGTCACTTGCCACCAAATTACAGTTGGTGCAGAATAAAGTGAAATCTTTCATTTTTGTGAATTATCTATGTATTTCATAGGTATACGGGAAGCTAATGTAACATATCGACAGTACTTTTTTATACAGCTAATCATGAAAACACTTCGCTGCAATGGTTGATGCTAATCGTTTTCCGAACTATGATTTTGTTATGTTCTACTTTTATGGACCACCGTGTCCTTTGGGCTGTGTTATGGCAGAAGTACTTCAAGTCTGCTGATGCCAGTACCAAGCCATCTGCCACCACATCATCTGGAGTGGTATCACCTGCGACTGCTGTGTCACCGGTCACTGGACTGACGGACATACAGCAGCAGATGGTGCAGCAGTTCTCGGCACAGTCAGGCATGAATGCCAACTGGTCGGCCAGGTAACACAGCAGTTTGTGTTACTGTGAGGCCATACTGATAGGCCACGTTATAGGTGTTGGCTGTCTGCCTGTCTCAAACGGAATAGTAACTTGAAAAGAAAAGGTGTAGAAAAAGCAGAATTGGTATGAACAATTTCTAGGGCAGGAGTCACCATTGGGAATATGTCACAGGTCAGGATTATGTTTATGCTTGTGCCATGCAGTGTGTAGCTAAGTGGATGACCATGTATTATGTCAGCACTGGGCTAGTATCCTTTCTTGTTTAACTGCCACGATGTTTTCAGTGTTGTGTTAGACCACTGAGGGAGGAAGCATTGTTTTTACATTTTTCCGTGCAGTGTTACTAGAAAGTAATAATTAGATTCATATGTAGCCCACTGCAGTACTGGACAAATGACTAGATTTTCATGGCTTGTGGGGGATCATATTTGACAGATCTGGGAAATACGTGATTTGGCTGGATAATGTGTCGTATGACAAATTAGAATATCTTTGTGAGTATTTTCTGTTAAATACATTTGCTGATCGTGATCAGTTGATAGAGTATACAGCTTGTATTGTATGCCAGGTGTCTGTCCGAGAATGGCTGGGACTACAGTAAATCTGCTCAGGTCTTCATTGAACTCAATGTAAGTCAGCTTCGTTCACGCACATTACCTTTTATCGTCATTCAAATTCTTGTAGTTTTCTGATTACTGAAGGTTAAAGGTTGTGTATAGCTTTTTTTCGGAAACCCATTGCAGAGCTGCAGAGCATCATTTGCTGCATGGGATCACACATGGGATCACATGGGATCACCTGACAGCTGAATGTACCCCACCTTAACTCCAGCAAGTTTACCTACCTTGGAGGGATGGAAGGCTGACTTGACCTTCATGTTGGTTATTACCTGGATGGTTTATCTGCTCGCAGACTCATCCAAGTAGTAAGCACTTGATAGCGACCCAACCAGGAGTCACACTCAGGACCTCTTGATTGTTATTGTGTCACCAAGCTTGGTAGCCAGCTCTCTACTCACCAGTATGTTCTGGAATTCTTGAGTTTAGTTTTCTTGCTGTCATGACGGATTCAGCATTATTGTTTAATTTACAGCTCAGCTGTTCTCACTGCTTAGATCGTTGATGTCAGCAGTGTGCAGAAACTTAACTTGACTGTTGGAAGACACTGCTGTTTGATCTAAGTAACAGTTGCATGTATCACGTAGAAGAGAATAATGCTCTCTACCTCCACCTTTTTGAGTTTGTTTCACATATTTGGCTGCATTTGAAATCTTAAAGTAGATTCTCACTTCATAGTGGCATTGATGTATTGACATAAGTGTCAGTCTTGGTTTTTGGCATTTGAGAACTGAAACTGTTCGTGTTACAGATGATGAAGATATGCATAAATTAGCTTTGCATTCATGATTCTGCTCAGAAATGTCATATTGTATTACCAATGCAAAATTCTAATCATCGTAGCACAGATTTTATTACTGTCTGTGGGTAGTGCGCCAGGCAGTGAGGAATGGTACAACGAACGCATTTGCTTGGTGGCGTTAGCGGCATTTGTGTTCCTGTAACGCAAAGTTGGCCTGGATTCATGAAATGTTGCACAGGCATAACCTCTGGGCTGTATTTAGCCTTGATCAAGGCTCAGCGATTATCTGCTTCTGCTTGAGTACTCTGCAGGACCAATACTGGTGTTGATGCAGTTGTTACAGTTGTTACAGTTTGTAATCCAGAGTATTTGAACTTGTATGAAAGTGGATATGAGTAAAAAAATATTTGTATGCATTGCGCAGGCGAAGCAGGGAATTCCGTCGGAAGCTTTTGCACCATCCTGAGAATGAAAGTTCATCATCTTGGGCATCTCCCAGCATTACTGGCCATTTTCCAGCATCATCACGTAGTTTCCATCTCTGCCATTGTTGTGACATTTTGACAGCAGTTGCTGATAGTGTCGGTTTTTATCAGTCGTCACAGGACAAGCATATGTCTGTTCATTTGCTCAGGCTGGCAACTGATGTAGAGACAGAAGACTGTTTTTAGAGACTTAATGTTGAGAATATATTTTGTCTTTGTGACTGACTGCTGGTGGGTCAGATGATATTGACATGCATATTGCATAAAGAAGACTGCATTTAATTTGTTATCTAGGCTTAAACTCTCATCCAGCCTGGTTATTTAACTCAGTCCCGAGTTGTGCTTTTTATGCCAAATTTTGTCAAGGTTAGATGTTGTGTCATTTTTTAGTTGTTTCAAGCTTTGTTAATGTTCAAACTGTTTAGTAGGTACCTAGACCAAAGTTAACAATTAATTAATCATTTCATTCAAAAATTGGCAGTGGTAACTTTCTGAGAAAATGCATGTTTTTCGTTTACCACATTCGTCAATTATTCATCTGTGCACTTTGAGACAGATTACCTTATAGATTACCTTGTGTACAACCTGTTAAATATTATAAATTGCTGATCATGTCATTAATCGTTAATTTCCGCAGCCATAGTATTTTTGTAAACTTTTGTATGGTTGAACTGCTTTGCACTGCATCAGTCAGGTGACACTGTATTAGTGCTGTATTCTCAGCAGGTTGTGTTGACTGCAAGGCCTCTGATGACTGTTTTCTGCTGTGATATTCTATGATTATGATAGAAAATATCGAGTTCAGCAGCATCCACTTATTTCTCTGGGTGGTATTAAATTATAATTTAACTGTAGCTGTTAGAGGGCAGCACGTGTCATGCTGTAGGACTTGTTTCATTTGCATACAGAGTGTACATGCTGCGATTTGTAGTGACTGATGTGCGGTGCAGTGCTGCATTATTAATGGCAGTCATCGATTCATCCGAAACAAGTGTGTGTGTGCTAAAACAGCTGCATGGTTGTTTTAATTATATGCATTTCAACCAATAACCAAATATTCGTGTCACTATGCTGACATGCTACAGCCAATGTACTGTGTCTGGTTCACCACATGAGCACAGACATTACTTTAGTTAACTTACAGCTAAGCACAACAAGAAGCTCAGCTGTCGCTAGGGTGGGGCTGACCGTACTGGTTGTCACTGACCTTGAAGGTGATCCAGTTTCGATTTTTATGTCATCTGAAAGGGCATATGCCACTTTCTATTAGTGGTTTAGTAACGTAGGCCCTATCTCACACCGTTTTTGAGATATGACCTCTTATAGCTTGAAACATTCCATTCCATAGTGTGTTATGACCTTTCAAGGTCATCCAAGGTCATCGATTTATTTGAAAGCCAGTATGCGACTATTAGTGATCAATAGCAACCTAGGCTCTATCTTGTCACAATACATCCGTTACAGACGACAGACGGATGACAACTCGTGACAGAGCTGACCTTAAGCTTATAGCTTAGTGGTCGGCCCCAAAATTTTTGCTTTCTGAGGTGCACAATGACAATTTCTGGCACTTTTTGCATCCACTGTCAACAGTTTCCACTATGAAGTTGACATTGAAGTAGGACAGCTTGGAAAATGAACTTTGCTAAGTTCAGACTTTATTTCTGTGGGATTCAGAAACCTTTAACGTTGGGCGTGGCTGTCTAGCTGAATAATTTTTACGCGCGAGAGCATGTAATGCTATCGCGCGTCTTAGCCGTCATCTGGGTGTCTATCTGTCCGTCTGTCTGTTTGTCCGTCCATCACACTGCGGTATTGTATTAAACAGACGCAAGCTAGGATCACAAAATCTTCACTGTGGGTTGCCGCAAGGACTCTTAGTTTATCAGGACAAAGTTTTGTGCACCTGGGTGAGGGGGTTCCCCTCGAACGGGAACGTGAAAGAAAAGCACCCACAAAATTTGCTTATTTTACCGCTATTGGCTTCTATAGCGTGTAAACGGTTACAGATAGTCACAGACATGCTGCTTATCATAACAAGCACTAGTGACACGCCTTTCAATGGTGTCAACGTCAATGACCTTGAATGACCCTGAACCCCAAGAATAGGGGGTTTAGTGTTTTTTTGCAATTTTCGGCTGTAAGGCACACATGAGCATTGCGTAGAAATGGCTGGAGATAGACAAGAACAACCTGCAAATAGAACTACTCACGCGTCTCATGAGCTTTGATCAAATTACTTGTATATTTTATCGTGGAGTTGAACGAACCTAGCTTACATTGCTGTGCTACTCGGCGATAAAGTATCGGTACATTGTACACGGTGCAGTCGTGTGAAAACATAATTACAATGTTACTAATTTTGTTTGCAGACTGTAACACGTTGGTCAGTACCTTGTGGTCAGTACATTTCACTTCTGCGGTTTTGAACACAATCTAGCCGTAGCTTTTGACACAAGTTGGTCACTACACTGCCACTGGGGTAACGACTGTCAGTGTAAAATCTGTTACTTATTTATTGCTCAAAGGTGGGCGTAGTACCTGTTGGTAGGAAGATTGTTGTTGTTGTTTACTAATTTAACAAAATAATGCAGACATAATGACGAATAACTACAGTATCATACAGCTGCCTCTTGCCAGTGGTGGTGTTTCTGAAACATTAAATACAATACATAGTTTATGATACAGCCGTTGAAGTGCTGACTGTTATCTGCTATACGCCCCAGAAAGGTATGCATTGGGGTGCTAGCTTATTTACCTGCAGTACGGTAATTTACCTGACTTTGGATCCAGTTACACATAAAGCTTGGCGAATTTAGTCCATGAAGTGATTTTTTGGACAATATCTTGCTGTGTTTAACATTATTTTTATCAAATTAATCACTGCCTCATTATAGTTGCTTTGCTTATATTGGACTTTGGTTTTAATGCTATGTATTTTTTAAATGTTTTATGTCCTGATAGTAACGTGTTTAATTGTTCATATATATGAGACTGTATGCTTACTGTACGTGAGCTATCGCATATTATTGTTTTTTTCAATCAATTGTGTAAATTTAATTATTTGAGTAATATTTGTTTGGTTATAGGGATGACTCCTAGCATAAGCTATTTTAGCTGTTGACTTGTTTCTGTTGCATAATATTATTTTCTTATGTTACTATTATTGCTTGCTGGTAGCGATATATGCAACAAAACACATGATAATGATGGTGATGACCTTTGAATTATGTATTTTTTTTGAACTATTAATTTTTTGTTGTTTTGTCATTTTGATCCTGCTATTCCAATCTGCCTGCTGTATCATCTGCTAAGAAATATTTCAACATATTCATATTACTTTATGAATGAGGGAAGGTTTCTATGGAATGGGGAATTTTGAAAATGTCTACTTTGCGCAATCTTTGTTATGGAATAAGCGTGCGGAATCAAGTGTATTTTGCGGAATTAAAATTGCGGTCTTGGCCTCTTGCACAGCTGGCCTTGTTAACATCCCTGCATGAGTTGTCCATTTTTACACGCGAAAGCAGCTACTGCTTTCAGCGCATCTTAGCCATCACAATTCTGTCCGTCCGTCTATCTGTCACACGGGTGGGTCAGTGAAAAACGATGCAAGATAGGATCACCAAATTTTCACCGTCGGCTGCCCAGAAGACCCTAATTTCAGGAACCGTAAAGCTTTTCCATAAATTCGAAGGGGGTCATTCCGAATGAGGGCACTAAATGAGAGGGGGTGGGACAAATTTGCGATTTTCAGCCAATAAGTTGCTGTATATCAGAAACGGTGCAAGATAGGGCCTAGGTTACTATTAATCACTAATAGGAAGTTGTACACTGGCTCTCGACTGCCACCAAATTCAATGACCTTGGATGAGCTCGAACGCCAACATAAGAGTTTTTATGGATTTTTTGGCGATTTTGGGCTGCGACACAAGCCTATATTATTCACAAGGTGGTGCCATGCAACTATCGTTATGGGATCTAGATAAAGAATTTAGTATTTGTATATTAACTTAGCGTGAACACCTCAATTTTCAGCTAAACTACTTAACAGGAACTGCTATAGGCTTTCACGCGTCTTGTGAGCATTAGCTCAAATTTCTTGTCTGCATGTACCGTCAGGCAATCCTAATGAGATCTTTTCTTAAACTTTAACGTTAACAGCATAGTAATGTTTGTTGTTAGGATTTGATGAATAACTTTCAGTGATGATGGAGTCTGCAGATCCAAAACCTCAATGTTTGCATGACGATGAAAATCCTTTTGGTAATGCTTTTAACTTTGTTTATCATGCAGCTGTATGTTTATTGCTTATCATGCTTATTGCACAAGCTGCAGGGTGACCACTCACTGGAAAACCTGGAAAAGTCAGGTAATTTCAAAGTGGCCAGAAAAAAATGAAAAGTCTGAGAAAACTGGAAAGAAGATTAATGAAACTATAAACATTAGGCACATTTGTACTATATGGTCTTTGTTTCACGCTTGGTCGTCATTCTGCCATTGTTACATCCACAGTTCATTAAGTGATGGATTCTGAAATTACACGGGCTAACTTAAAGTTTAAGGTTAAATTGCCGATAGTCAATGGGCCTTCTCACAGCTCTGTGACCAGCGCGAACGGTGCTTATCTCCGTTTTTAAGGCCCTAAGCCGGCAGTGTGCTGCAGACGCCTCGCCTGCCATATGGGATCACACAGTATTACCTGCCACCCGATACAGGCGAACCCGTCCCTGCTTTATATATGGGAGGAGGGTCAGACCTCCGCATATTTCTGCCGTAACCTTCCCAGCAGTGAAGCCGGTACCAATTTGTACTGCTTGGTGGACAGAGGCACATGTGTGTGAACAACTTGCCTAAGGTCGTTACCTGGCAGCAGTGGTGGATCCAAGGGGGAATGTGGGGGGGGCGCTCCCCCCCTTGTTAACTGGATGCATCTTAAAATATGTGACAATTTTTCACGAAAATGCATTATTTTTGCATAAATTTTTCAAAAATTTTCTGGCGAGGGGGCATAGCCCCCTCCCCAGACCCCACTCCCTACCCTTTCACCTCCCCCCTATTTCGAATTTCTGGATCCGCCACTGCCTGGCAGTGTCGCGGCGCGGAGTCGAACCTGCGACCTGAGCGACCTCAGGATTACAAGTTTGGCATGTTACCGTTAGACTACCAAGCCACACTGGCTAAACTGGCCTGTTTTTTAATTAACATGAAGCAACAACTGTCAACTTTAGTCCTTAGTGCTAAACAGTGTATCGATGAACTGTTGCCTGCTCTGCTTGAAAATTCAGGGAATCGTGTGCTCTGGAAAGTTGTTCTCCTGAATCTGTGCCACACTGGGAGACAGTCACACATAACAGAATAAATGATATACGTTATAGAGCCAGCTGACAACTTTTATTTTATAAGTTTATATTCACTTTTGCTTCAAGTATAGCTTTGATTTTTATTTCATTATTAACAGGTTATTTTTTAAACAAAGTGTTTTTTTCTTGAAAGTTTTTGTTGAATTTTATGTGAGTGTTTGAGTCAGAGCTGAAAAAAAGGTTTTTTTTAAATTTAAAGGTTTTTTAGCCAACTTGTAATGCAGTTGTCATTCGTTACCTGTTTGTCGTTCGTTGTCTGTCATTTGTGGGTAACATATGTATTCTGGTTAAATGGTAGGTTGGTAGGTCATAGGGGAAAACTTTTTACACATACAATTAACCCTTTATTAAGGCTCTCTGCATACAAAATTTGAGGGATGCAGTTCAAGGGAAACATGTTAAAATTTGGGGTTGAATGGAGGGGGTCGGAAAAATGTTTCCATTTTTTAATGGAAAACTAGCCATATCTTGGAAATGGTGAGAGATATGGCAAAGGTTACTATTAATAACTAATAGGAAGTGGCATACGCCCTGTCAGATGAGATGAAAATCATCAACCTTGGACGAACTTGGGCTTCTTGTTTGTTTAGTGTGCAATTGAACACCGTACACAGAATTACCACCCGAGAAAAACATCTCATACACCCTGTTTGTCACATAGTCACTAACTAGTGTTTTCTATAAATTATAGCAAGATGAGCTAATCGTGTCATGGACTCATTACTCATAAATCACGATAAAATCATGAAATAAAATAGTATATGTAATAAATTTTAAAAACCGAAAAGTTGGATTTTAAGGTTTTTAGGTTTTTAAATAACCGAAAAAACTCGAGTTTTTTGGATTAGTTTTTCAGCTCTGGTGTGAATGTTGCTCTTTCTCTTGTTTTAACCTTAGTTTATGGTTTCTTATTTTCAACAAATGCTATTGATCTAGGCGGGTTTCTTGTAACGTTTTTGTGATTTTGCCAATCTCAGTTGGTAATTTGCTGATTTTGTCATAGAAATATTCACATGAATAAATGTGAACAGATTCTGTGCAGACTTACATGTCTGTATAGTGTCTAAAAATATCAGAACTCTGCAAGAACTGTGCAAGATGTGTCACTGCAAGTTGTAGCACTGGTACTAGGGATATGATGTTGCATGAGAAAAAATGTCATAGATTTAATAAAACGTTTTGGAAAATATTTTTAGAAACTTTAAAGTGCATTTTAATGATTTGTTTCATTATTTGTAAATGCTATTTTTTAATGTGTTTTTTTTACTTTATGTGTTGAGTAAATTTATTCTGTAAGGATACATGTTTTACATGTTTTTGAATTTTTGTCATCTTGTAAGTACCAGTAAACAAATCTAAATATAATGTCTGCTATTGTTTTGTATGTTATTTATTGCGAATTATCAACACATTGGAAAATGGAAACTCATTAAACCTCTGTTTATTCTAAAAAGATAAAAACGTTTATAAACATTTACTACAACTATGGTGCAGTTGTTTAGTGTAACTGATCTTAGGCTAACGTTCTTTTGTGGGCAGGTGAGGTGGCCGAAGCTGCAACAAAACGTCGAATGTTCAATCCTTTTCGCTCGCTGAAAAAGTTGTTCACTAGTCATCATGGGAAAAAGTCGTTATTAGACACTAACACTGTGTCACAGTCCAGCAGCGCATTGGATCAGGCACGGGTGAAACTAATGCCGGATGTCACAACATCAAGCAGCACTGATACTAGTCTTGATGCACGAGTCTCTTCATCTACTGGTGAACCAGTCAGGTCAGAAGTAGTTTAGTGTCTGTTCATTTCACTGTGATGTTTTATCATCAGAATACGACAACTCCGTTTTCTAGTCTGAGGCAGCAAGACCACTGAACTATCAAACAATATCGAGCTGCCATCTTTACTGTGCTGCTGTTGTGCCAGTTGCTGTCTGCCAGTTGTACCTCTCACCATTCTTCCCCAACTCGACCGGGACTTTGCCGTTCATCATCGATTCAACCGAGACTTCCGCCGTCTGTCTCTGTCCTTGGCATGTCTTTCGCCATCCATTCGCGGCATCGACTGCATCTCACGTCATCCGTCTCTGGGTAGGTGTAACAGCTTGCTCACCCCGGAGGTAAGGTAAGACCCAGGTGTCCCAACCCTGATGTCTGACACTGCAGTGCATTACAAACTGTTTGTGCCTTTGTGCTGTGTGGATTCATCGTCGTCATCATTATTATGTGTACATGTGTTTGTTGATGCAGTTCCAGGAAGACGAGACGTTCACGTTCAGCCCGCCAGGTGACCAGTTTATCTGTGGATGAGAGTGTGATTACAGAGGAGCAAACATCGACTGCTGCAGCACAGACTGACGGAGCTACGTCACAGTTTACCGGTTCAGGACATCGTCCTCTGGACTTGAAGCTGGGAGCTTCTCGTGCAAGCTCTTCTGATGCCGTGGCCTCCAACATCCTCTCTGTATGCACTTTGTTTCTTTGTTCTAGTCGACCATATTAACGGTTGCGCTTATCATATGATGTGTGTCACCCATCTGTTGTCTGTCTGTTCGTAACATTATGTACTGTGGCTGAAGAGTACATTGTAAGAGGTCAGCGATGGTGCCGATAGATAGGACATTGGTAAGTTCTTATAAGCTCTCAGTAGTGACCTGTCACTGTCGCAGCAGTTTGGACAGAATTTGCAACATACTGTAAGTATTTGGAGCCAGTGCTGGAAGTTTACGTTATACCGGAAGATGTGTAAGTAAGTAAGAAATTATGTTCATGTTTGCTAGCCTTTGGGTGTACTTGGTTTCCCATAGTGACAGCTAAGCTTGTTATTATTTGCCATTGTCTGAAGAGGATTTGCAGTATTTGACATTTAAAAAAAAATAATTTTTGGTATTCTTTTATTTTGTAGTCAGCATTGCTGTATTTTGATTTCATGAACTCTGAAATATTAGCTGGTGTTGTGCAGTTTTAGATGCATTGTTTGATGGCAAATTTACTTAAATTTGCTTTTAAAAAACTACTTGCCACAGCAATAAAAGCCAGAGGTTTATGTGTCTGTGATCAAGCTGACTTAACTGTCAGGGAAATTAATCTAACTAGATACGTTGTTTGTAGTTGTAATTTGTGCATCATGTATAGAATTATCCGTCATCATTGTTGTGGAAGAGTGATAGTCAGTTGACTCGCAGTTTCTCGTTGCTGACTCCGACCCAAGGCGAATCAGATGTGTTTACTTTTCGTCAGGTATGTCAACACAGCTTTGCTGGACCAGCCTGGTTTTGTTGAATTTGTATATATATGTTATTTTGCTGTTTTGCTAAAATTTGTAGTTTTGCTATTCATTGCTCTGCAAGTCTGTGTTAGTTTGGTTTGCACTTCTACTGAAATGTGTAATTTTGCAATTTATTGTTGAAATTGTGGTCTCTATTCACGACTTCAAGTTCCAATGTGGGGCAGGGCAGCCAGTGCTGCCCCGTAGGCTTAGGCCGCCATGTGGGCCCATCAGCCATCCCCAGAAAGTTCCCAGCAATTATACTGAGTACTGAAAGTCATGGCAGGAATAGCAAAGAGCACAACTACCCCCACCCACATATTTACTCTCTATACTGTGGGGCTTACCAAAAGATTTATGGTCCCCTCAGCTAATCACCTGGCAGGCAACCCAACCTGTTCAGGAGACAAGCCGCATGAGCAGTGCAGCCAAACCACCCTGCCAAATCCTAGAGCCAAACGAGGCAAAGGAGAGCCCATGCAGGATTTCCAAGCCCAGCAGGAAAACTGTAGTCCCGATCTGCAGTGCATTCGGTATCTACTGGAAATCCCTGTCTGACTCATCATCCTCGCAAAAGTCCCTCTAATGCCCCGCTGAATCCGAGACATGACAGGCACAGCGAAGCTACCCAGTGCACACAACCAGGCCACAGACCAGGCTGGCACCAACCAAGCAATCACCCATGGGTATCTGTAAGATCCCAATGAACCCCATCAAGGCATGATCTCAAATCAGCACCCTTAGCTGGCTGAGAGATCAACTTTTCTTGAACTACGATTGTTCCACAGTATAACCTCAAATCAGCACTTTAAGCTGTCTGAGAGGTCAACCTTCTTATGCTACTTCATAGAAGTAGCTACTGGGTACTGTTGGTCCATGGTGCCTTATTCTGTATTATTCGGCACAACCCTTCAGAGTCACCCCACAAAGGGCTTCCTCTATCGGCCAGCCAGAGGGCGCGCCCCTATACGCTGTAGTACCACCAGCGTGAGGTTATTCACGACTGTTTTTATTCACTATCTGAAAATATTACCTGCAGTGGCTCGATACTTGGTGCTGTGGTCGAGATCTCACATAATATAAACTCAGTAGAATAATTCTGAAAGTGTTTTTACCTTTGTGTATACTTTGGTTATGTTGTTCTTTATCTTTCAGGCTAATGCCATTAATCTGGAAGATGTTGAAGAGGTATGTTAACTTTACTGAAGAGTGTCTTTCTTGCTATGATTCTGCTGTTTAGAAATAAGCTTTTCTATTAGTTTCCATTGTTGTCATTACATGTCTGTTTCTCCTGCTAAACAAGGGAGTTATATTTTGACTATTTTTGTGGTCAGGGTTAGGAAATTCACTAAAAAGTTCATGAATTGATTCTGATGAATTTTTTATGGCATGGGGCATGATCAGATCGACTGAGAACCTACAGCTCGATTCAGATACAGGAAGTTTTTAAATAGATTTTTTATTTACTGTCGTGATCATATACGACTGCCAGAATAAAATGTTTCGTTTTTATGTGTTTGAAGTTTTGTGTGACTTCTAGTTATTTTTGACGTAAAAACATAAATAACATTGTGCTGGTGTTTGTGGTTGTAATATTTCAAGGTGTTCTTTGCAAGTTCACGACCATCCAACAGCGTTGCTGCTGATGAGTCTGCTACTGCTGATATTGACTGTATGTATGTTTTGTATAAAGTTGCTCACATATCCACTGTGTTCAGAAGAAACACACCCTTACATGTTCTTTTATATCTTCGTGAAAAATGTTTAAATTTCCACAAAATTTACATGAAGGAGGGACCTAGTATTCCATCAGTGTAAAAGTTATATATTCTTTGCTTTCGATGACGTCGTTTCGTTGCTAAATTATGGGTTTTTATCGTCGAAGACAGACATTGATAAATGTTAGTGAGTCAGCAAGAGTTATGGAGCCGCAAGTTTGTGCAAGGTGCTTTTGGACAATGGACAGAGAATTGAATATTGATGGAATGAAACTTTTAAATAAAAAAAATTGACATGTCTGGCAGTATCAAGTCATTCGACTGATAGCGAGCAAGTGGTCATCCACACAGTGACGCAGGGCGCAAACGCCTGCCAACATCAACAAAGTTGAAGATCTTGCACTCGACCAATTTTGTGGAAATCTAAACATTTTCCACAAAGATATAAAAGAAAACATAAGGGTGTGTTCTTTTTCTGAACACTGTATAGCCAATGAGTAGTTACCAATGTTGCAGATGTTATACAACTTGGAAAATTAATTTGCATTATTTTAAGTGAATGACATTTGACCTTTTTATCACAGTCTGTTAAGTACTGCTGTTTGATTTTTTAAATTTACATGTGGAACCCAGTTCTTAAGACCGCTTGTCATGGGCCAGTATAGTCATTGTTAGTTGAACTTTTCTTTTGTGCGCCACATGCAAGCAGCCATCATTTCTGTACTGTGTGCAACTGCAGATAGGAGAGACAGTTATGATACCACCAGTACGGGTGATAATCCCCATCCTCCCTTTTGTCTTTTGAGTCCCTGTGTCCTCCCTTCCCCCTTCCTTATTTTCCTTTCTTTCATTCCCCATGTCCTCTTTTATGTTTTTTCTTCCCATGTAAATAGTATGCAGTGTAGGGGCAACAGGCCCCTGCTTGAGATCTGGGGCAAATTCTCAGACGCCAAAAGTTTTCCCGGACATTATAGTGGCTTACATGATCGCTGGGTGCAGCATTTTCAGATGCACAGACTTAGACTAATTCTTTAGGTTACTATTATTTCTTTATCTGTTTTCATAATTTCATTTTGGCTCTATTTCTGATGTTGTAAGTCACTGGTCATTTCTGTAACTAGAAGGGTGCTCGTGAGAGTGCATATCTCCGCCAATGTAGAAGTTTTCACAGGAGGGCACCACCGTTCCTGCCAAAAGGGGAGGCAGAAGGAAGAGCAGCTTCTCAGCAGGGGAGGGAGGTTAATGTATTAGCCGGCGTTGCTGCTTGCGCTGTTATCATGTACACAGACACACACAGACAGAACGGTCAATCTCATAATCTCCTCCAATTCACTTCGTTCCATTGGCAGAGATAATTCTGGCAGTTTTACTGATGGCATATGATGTGTGACTGTTATAGGTGTGGACTTAAATGAAATTGGTCGAAGATCAGCATATGTTCTCATCAGTCAGGCGGCGATACATAAACGTGCTGTGAGGCCACCGGGCCGTCGCAGCTTATCTGTGTACCAGCCTTACCTTGTCCAGCCCTATACTCAAGCGGTTAGTTAGAAGCAGTGTTTATGAAGGACGTTTTATTCACTGTTGCAATTTCCAGCCACACACAGTTTAAACTCTTTGTGTGTTTTCTAGTGACATTTTATGTGGCATGACATTTGTACTGTATTATATTGTATGTTTTGATGCAATCCAGCCTTTCGGCTGCAACACAAATAAATGTTCATTTCATTTTCATTTTTATGCATTCATTTGTTAACACTTGGCATTTTCTGGGCATATGTGGATCTGCAGCAAAGCACGTGTCTGTGGTCTCTTAATTTGTGGTTCTGGTGTAAAACTCCATTGATTCATATGCCACTGTGAGATGTGCATGTCATTTCGTACTAGCTTTTACTAGTACAAACTTGTTTGTGAGTAACAATGAAAAGAAAATGAATAAGAGAACCTGTGGTTGCAGTTTACCAGTGAGATGGCAGAAATATGGTACTGGCATCACAAGTGAAAAAATACCAAATTGCATAAACCTCGAGCATGTGTCGCTAAATAATGTGCATCAGTACATCGCTGAAATAAACAAATACAAATGGGATATGATCGGATGCAATTGTGAGTGTAAATATGATTTTTCAGGTGGACCAGGTAAAGCCATCAAATGAAGAAGCTGAGATGCAGGAAACCTTAGAGAAGAATGGTATTTCAGAACCTGGCAACACTTGTGATGATGCTGATGATGCTAGTGGTGGAACTCAAAACCATGATACTAACCAGCGTAAGTTATAATAACACCATGCAATGTGCAGCAAAAATACGTCTAAACTAACGTCTAAACTGTTAAGCTACCAGGCTTACTAAGCTACTAAAGTATGGCCTTTTCCCAAATTTGGAAACTGAACTTACTAATATCATTTTCCCATGGCAAACTTTTATGTTCACCAGATTCACAGAAATTTTTTGGCTATCAAGACCAAGTCTGAAGTAAATCCAGAGTAGCAGACTGTTTAAAAACTTCATTAATTATGCTGTTGTAAAACTTTTAATATTAAACAAATGTCTATTGATTTTTTGCTGATTGAACCTAGACTTATGACCATAGTCTGAGTATTAGCTGAGAGGCCCAGTGTAAGCTGTGTGTTACACTAATTGATATTATGTATGTTTATTTCAGCTGATGATTCCATATCAGGAAAGAAGACAACTGATGTCAGCGAACTTTCCGCTGACAGTGTCCGTCTTCAGAAAGTAGCAAAAGTTCATGATCACCATGAAGATGTGACAATTACCAAACGTCGTCGGACAATTGCAGTGTCCACTGACATAGCAGAAGCAGTGGCTAGTCATGTTACAATGATCAAACATGGCCGCAGGTTTAACAACGCCAGAACAGAGATGTCAATGAAGTTGATCAACAAGCAGCAAACAACGGAGCCACAGTCGGAGCTGGAGCAGGCTTTCAGCAGGCTGCGTAGATGTGCATCTCAGACGGCTCAGACTTCAGTTCGCTCTGAACACAACCGAAAAGTTTATACTCAAGAGTCTAAGCCTGCACGTTCCAAGCCAGTCACGTCACAAAGCGTTACCAGCCCTGTAAGTTCACAACCTGATGATGCTAGGTTTTACCAGCTAGGCAGGGATGGGCTTTCCAGACTCGGTCCTGACTGGAAGTCTATGTCGTCTTTAGCTTCAGAAGTAAATGAAACTCAGAAAACATCATCGGCTAAGAGTTCACAGACCTCACAACCAGAGGACATCCACCTCATGCCTAATACAAAAGTAGCATCAGCTCCTAGTGTTTCTAATAGTCACTGCTTTTCTGGCAGTGCTAAGGCAAAAACCACCACAGAGGTTAAAAGCCATGCTCAAAGTGGAGTCAGCCATTCTGTGGCGGTTGAGAAGTTGTCTACAAATAGGCCGGAACTAAGAAGCAGTGATAAGAAGTCAACAAAGCCAACAGAATGTACTAGTCATTTGATGCCACCTGTTACTCAGTCCACTGAAATATCTAAAACCAGTGGCAATGTACAACCAGGAGGCAAACTGGATTTGGGGACATTGGTCAAAACCAGTGACCCATCGCTGAACTCAGAGATAATTTCTACAGACGTGGGAGAACAGCAAAGAGATTGTGTCGGTAAGGAGAAGCAGACGTCCGCGCTTACAGCAAGTGAAGCACTAGCATTGTTTACTAGTCAGGAAAACATTTCTCAAGTCAGTCCAAGATCAGATGTTGAGTCACAACAGACAGCTGCTGACCGCCAGTTCCTGAGACAGAAGTCACTTTCAAGAATAACCGAATGCCATGTGAATAGTCCAGCCATCCAGCTAGTTCGCCGATCCTTAGATGCTTCTTTTGACGACAGCTTGCCGCAAGGGCTTCGCTCTTGTGCGGAGTGGAAGATGGACGACAGCGGCAATCGGCTGGATAAAAAGCTGCGGAAGTCCCACAGCATTGCTCTCAAACCGTGCAAAGATCCATCCCAATCTGACACGAACGCAGGGGCCAGATCGGTACTGAAGCGAACAACGTCTGCCATTGATAGCCCACCCTACCATTCACCGGTGCACCGAGATGTCGTGCTGCGTACAAGAGAAGTAAAAGATTCGGCAGAATCTGCCGACAAGCCGTATAGTGGAACTTTAGCTTGTGATAAGACACAGCCGGTTGATAATGTAGCTGGAAGCCATGTGCAGGACTGGCGCCCACTCAGAGCTGATGGTCAGTTCGGTGCTGCAAAAAAACTGGCTTCAGTTGCAGTATGCGATGGCGTACCGGGCGAGCCAATCTGGTTTGCATTGGCCCGACAGAAAACGCTGAGATGGAACGAGGGCAAAGTGTGACATATTTAAGCTTTGTGAATGAGTGATGTTTGGGGTTCAGTAGCTGTAGCAGTTTTACCACTAGTGCACTGCACCATACTGTTGATCGATTGTTATAGTGGTCAGTTTGACAGCATCTAAAGACAGATTTGTTCCTATGATTTATTTTACTGTTGTCACGTTGCTTCACATATTTTGCCATTTAAATAACTGTCACATTGGAATAATAATGTGTGAATGTACTAGTCTAGTGTAGGTTACATTTGTTTGGTTTATTTTACGTCGCAATATATCGCATTAAACATACCATAATATTTTTTGTTATTTACTTAGTATTCTATTTGTTGTGGCATCTTGTTATTGGAATATGTTGACTATACAAATAATGAATATTATATTTACAATTACAGTGTAGTAGAGTACTGTTTTGGTGATAACCGAATTATGTTACTGGGTAGTGAACTGAACAATAAGCATTATTGTTTACTATGATTTCAAATATATCATAATATTTTTGTTATTTACTAAGTATTCTGTTTGTTATAGTCTTTTATCATTGCAATACATTTACCTTGTGTCGATATTAGTACAGTTTTTTGTGAGTGATAACTGAAATGTTTGTTAGCGAAACTGTTTTTCAATCAATTTCGCATAATGCATTCCATCCTAAATTTCTAATGATTGGTTGTAATGTTAATAAAACTATCTTTGATAGTGTTATTATGTCAAGTATCTTTCTAAATTTACTGCATTTGATGCTCTGACAGTTTTTAAGCGTGAAAGCAGCTACTGCTTTAGCACGTCTTAGCCATCGCAATTGTCCGTCCGTCCGTCACACGGGTGGATCAGTCAAAAACGGTGCAATTTAGAATCACCAAGTCTTCACCGTCTGCTGCCTACAAGACTCTAGTTTCAGTAACTGTAAAGCTTTTTCATAAATTCGAAGAGGGTCACCTTGAACGAGAGTGCTAAATGAGAGGGGGGTAGGAAAAATTTGTGATTTTTAGCCAGTAAGTCACTGTATCTCAATAACGGTACAAGATAGGCCTAGGTTACTATTAATCACTAATAGGAAGTCGTACACTGGCTCTCGATTGCCACCGAATTCAATGACCTTGAACGCCAAAATAGGGTTTGGATTTTTTGGCAATTTCGGGCTGCAAGACACATTTCAACAGTGATTTGCACAGAAATCAATTGAGATAGACATGGAGAAGCTGCGTATGACATTTTCAGCATTGAACGTAGATTTCGACGGTCCAAGTCTTGATTTTCTAGGTTCAAGAAAGTCTGCGTATGAGGGCATCAAAGAGCAGTACCCCTGTAAAAGTCGTTATTTTACCACTGTTGCCAGTCTTTCGCAAAATCGGTTGCAGATAGGCATGGGCATGCTGTCATCACAACAAGCACTAGTAACAAGCTTTTCAGTCGTATCAACATCGATGACTTTGAAAGACCCTGAACTTCCAAAATAAGGGGTTTCTATTGATTTGTGCGATCTTTGGCTGCAGCGCACACTCCAAGAATGAACTGCGATGAAATGGCTGAAGATAGACTGACAGTGTGCAAACAGGAACTGTTATAGGCTTTCACGCATCTCGTGAGCATTAGCTCAAATTTCTTGTTAGACATGTTGTTTAAAACTATTTTTTAAAAACAAATTCAGGCTCTTTTTTTGTGAATTATTTTCTATTTTTGCAAGTTTCTGGTAAGTACTTGTCAAGAAATTACTGTTTGTTTTTTTTCACATATCACCACTTGTCACCAGTGGAGATTTGTATTTAGCAATTGAACGCTAGCTATTGTGATTGTACATTTTTGTTAATTGTGATAAATTTCTACAATGTTGCATGATGGTTGTTGGTTTTTACTCGCATTTACGTAGAAACTGTTTGAATATTTTGTTTACTAGTAGTTTCATTGATAACAAGTGCCTCCAAAGTCATGCTATAATGGCACTGTACATATTTATTATTATCATTAAACTTATTATCAGTAGAGTTCTAGTGAATGTCACCCACTGCATGTAGCTAGAAAAACATTTAGTTATAGTTCAGTTGTATCACACAAGGCCACTTTTACCTTGGCCAAATTACTGCGTACTATCTGCATATTTGTGTATGCAAACTTCTCAAGAGTATTATGAAGACTCCAGTTCTTTGGGGTCACATGATTAAAACAGTTTATTGTAGGGTCATCATTTTCGCCCCAGTTTTGCATCCCAAATGCAATGTTATTTCAATAGGATACTTAATGAATTTAGTATTATCTGCCATTTTAGAGTGCTCAAGCTTGTCTTCTTTGTTCACATTCTGGGGTACTTTCTCTTGCTTACAGATTAATCTCATTCATGTTGTCGCATCATTGTGTCGACATTATCCCAAAAACTTAATTACACTAGGCTAGGCTTGTTTGCTTACTGCAACTGCTTTTCATTGTTTTACTCACCGCTGTGTACCACTGGTGGATCGGGTTGCCAACTCTTTTTTTTTTTTGGCTGAAAATACCAATGGCAACATATTTTGCTGACAAAACATGCTACATTTTCAACAATACAATCTACAATAAAATCAGTTGCTGCAAAATTAATGACAAAGTTGAGTAATTGCCAGACCAAGAAGTACTTTGCCTATTTGAATAATGCCAGATGCCAAACTGCTGATTAAAATGTTTACAATCGAATTTGTTTGTAAATGCCTTACTTGGCATTTGAAAATGGCAGGTGACAACCCTTCCGATTCACGAGCGCAATCCACTTGTGAAAAAGCGAGTACAGCGTGCATGCTCTATTACATGTATATCTGAAATTGTTGTTGTTGTTGATAAATCAGTTGTTAACTTAGTTAATTGTGCAGTATTTATTATTTATTCCATTATTTATGTATGTATTGTGTAGAACTGCATTATTTATGACAAGTTTTTTCAAAATGTGGCCATTACTTGAACTCTACAATTTGGTTAGTATTAATGCATTGGTTTATTTCCATCAATCCGAGTCTTTTGTATTCATAACAAGAATATGTTATGGAAAAGGGTTTTATTTTAAACTGTTGGCTAGCACTGTTGTAGAACTAGGACTGAATTTCAGCTTGGCAAGAAAGTCATAAACTAGAAACAACCACATATGTAACGAATGTTATCACTTACAACTAAAGCAATGTTGCCATGACTGTTAGCAGAAACAGACATACAACAAAATTGTTGGTTACACACATTCAATGTTATCCACAGTAACATCCACAGTTCCCTCAGGACAAACTGTACAGTCAGTACATGCTGGTACAGTGCAGTACCATCTGAAACTACACCAGGTGGCCAAGTGTCATAATGCTATACTGATGGTGGAAAGTCGTGAAGCACGCTGCAAGTAAAATAAGTAAAATTTCATATGTAAGTGCATCTCTAGCCAATTTATATCTAGGATCACAAACATTTATCTGTGTAAGATACATTGAATCATTCATGCGGTCATTCTATCGAAACTCTTGACAAACGAAGTGATTGAACTGCTGTGGCTGGCTACAGTAAGCAAAGCACTGACAAAGGGGTAAAAGGAAATTATTATAAAATTAATAATAATTCTCTGCAAGAATTAATTTTGAATAAAATAAGCATAAGCTTTAAAAGCATGAGAGTCTTGTGTACGGATGTTTCTGAAGTGACGGAAATGCTGACAAAGCATATAAAAGTTGCTCCACACTGGAAGACCACCAAATCTGACGGACAGAGCGTTTGGAGAATAATTTGCCATGTTTGAGCGCACAGAAAAAAGGCATATACTGACAACAATTATCACCATGTATAGTACAACGTCGTTTGCATTCCTGTGGTTTTAGAAAATTAAAAAGCAAACTGTAACAAGCAGTAGTCCCTGGAACCGCAGTCGCTAAGGCCTCGGACTCAACCAACCGTTAAGTTAGCGGTACGTGCTAAGGTAGTGGTCTCCATACCACTACCACCGATAAGCTACCGGTTTTAGCAGTTTAACGAAATAAAATCAAATCAAATCAATGTGTTGTTCTCACACTGCTGCAAGCACAGCCACCATCGCAAGTGTAAGTTTCCTTGTCGGTCGTCAGTTCTGCAGTGTAGCATGGAAGTTACTAATGTGACTGAGTGAGAAAACGGTAGGCTATTGTATGTCGTTACGAATCACGTAAAGGTTGTTGCTTTTAGGTCTCAAAAACTAAGACAGACGTCTTAGCGGTCCGAACTGCCGCTATTTTAAAAGCTTAGCGGTTGAAATTAACATTTTGGGTTTTATGTGACCCACACAATCACTGAACATAAACATAATGAAAAATATGTGGAAGGTTATAAAACTTCATGTGCAGCTCCATGCGTGCATTCTGCAACGAACTTGTTCAGTAAATGCACAGAAAGAATTTATAACAAAATACTAAAACTTCAGGTAAGTGCTTATGTTAAAATAATGTTGTTTATGATGTTCGAATTTAACAGACAAGAAATGAATCAGTCGTTCACGCTGCCGCCATTCAGACACACTTTTGGCCACATGGTGTATATTACAATGGGGCACAAAAAAATGGACACACCTGCCATGCAACATATAACCACAAAACTAAGATTTTCTTACCATCTGCTTTGCAACTGGTGCAAAACAATAAACACATAAACCAGACTTCTATTAAAACAAGTAATCTGGAACCCCAGCTTATATAAATGCATGATAAGTTTTACGGTATATGCAGATGGCTTCAGTCAACTCTTGACAAAAGTTATTGTTCACACTGAGGACCTGCACTATCGATGCAAACAGTGGGTTATCACACTAATCTGGCCTGCAGTGGATTCATGACCACCTAATGTAGAGTGGCTCTCGGGGGCTGAAGTCTGTGCATCAGCCAATGTCAAAGTTGGTGTGTGTTAAACTGTCAGTGGCAAACTACGTGCAGCTTAGACAAAGACACTGTCGTGTGACAGTACGGTCGATGGCACTGCACTAGGCTGAGTTACTCTGAAGCATCAGCATCTGCTTTGCTGCTCTTCCTGGGGGCTGGAGACGCAGACCTGCTGGCACTTTTACGCGGAGAGCGCGAGCGACTGCGTGAACGACTTGCCGAGTGACTATGTGACCTTCAACATAGAATACACAGCAATATCGACAGTCTAAATCATGCATCATGCAAATAGTCTAAGATTGTTTTCAGAGATCTCAAACTTCCATCGACATTGCTGCACTCACCTGGCAACCTGCTAATGTTGACCAATTAGGACTTAATACAGCCGTTATCTCCTAATAATACAGAATCCTTGGTAATGATACGGACTAGACAAAAATAATTCAGATTATGATGAAAACATAACCACTTACTCTCTGGAATGGCTCCACTAAATTTCATCAAAATCCATTTTCAATCTTTTCTAGTAATCCAACTGACAAAAATCAGCTGATCAATGCAAACATGAACTCCTATGCCGATTCGCTTCTAGTGAGGCAACTTAACAAGTCTTATTAGCCAACTGTACCAAAACTCAGCACCAGACTAGACTGAAATAAACAAAAAATCGCTATGCACGCTCCCACAAAAACACAGAGGAGCAAATATCCATGTCCATATTATCAGTATTTATGACACACGGGCTGACTTCGTTGATAGTGACTAGTGAGTGTCGCAATATGATGAAGCAGAATCAAACAAGTAAGAGTGAATGGACTGGATGTATTTTTGACGGCACTGCCAACCTGTTGCGACGTTTTGATGCTGATTTGTCCTCAATCAGACGCAGACGCTTGCCGTTCAGTTCCGTGTTGTCCAGTTTGTCAATCGCTCGTCTCATCTCACTGTATGATGCAAACTCCACCACTCTGTCACAGTTCAACACACAACACGCAGCACATTACACAAGAAGAACCTGGAAGCCAGATATATACAAGCTAAGCTGTAGAATGTTTGTGCATAGCTTATATTAATATTATGCAATGCATAGTTTATCCACAACCACACTAATGGTCACGCTTATGGTACAAGGTTGTCATCTGTCATTTGTAACAGATGTACTGTGGCTAAAAACTTGTGTTTCATCTTAGCGAAAAACTGTCTAAAGCAACAAATAGGGCTGCCCGACTGCTACCCTACGGTACCAAATCAAACACCCCTACAACCTACATTTCCCGAAAAGGGGTTACTAACTGCACCCAAATAACTGCACTGGAAACCGCATATGAGTAATGTTTTGGGGTGTTGCTGGAAATTTACGTTCACATGTTATGTAAGTAAGAAACTATGTTTACATTTGTTCACCTTCGAGTGCAGGTTGGTGTGGTTGGATATGGCTGCCATAGCAACAGATGGTCTTCTTGTATACCATCAAACAGACCAGAGGTAAAGAAAGATCACAGATCACAAGCAAAGCTTCTGACATAAATTTGAAATTGCACTGATCTCTGCTAAATATCTATGTAGCCCAACATCTAAGAAAGTATGTAAATTTTATTAGAAAATGCTGCGAGAATAAGCTGTATATGAAGTTTAAAAACAATATACACTGTACAGTCAAACCTGTTAAATACCACATCTGTGGGACTGCCAAAACTGTGTGATATTAACCAAAGTTGACATTAACAGTAGCTGCCATAGTAGTCTAACCAATTGTAATATTAAGAAAACATGTGAGATCACTGATAACAATGAAAAATGTATTGATTCAATAATTCCAATTTTAGACACAACATTTTTTTGCTTAGTGCTGGCGACCACTTTTTGTATAATTTTTATCTTAAAACCTAAGTCAAGATCGACACGTTTACGTTTAGCCGCCTCAGTGAATGCCAGCAGTGGAAGCCAGCATGGCTGCAGTCTTGCTGCTGGTGGGGTGGCAGTAGGTATCTGTCATCAATCTGGCTCACACACAATGACTGGCTTGTTTGCTGCTGATGTGGTTGCAGTGGCTGAGCAATAGATAGACCACCCACCATGCACATAGACCACTGACCCAAATTCTATTCACACACAGGACTGCCGCCTGCCGAGCGTGCCTGCTGTTTATCACAGTGAAGCACGGTAGTGCTGACACTGTAAGGGCGATGAACGTTAAGTATAGGAAATGGCGTTTGGGGGGTCCTGTAACTTCAAAACCCAGATCAGTGAATGCTAATGCCCATAGTAGAAAGACACATCCAGGCATGTCTGGATTTTAGTCTATCGTTCTGTCTGCATGTGCGCGCATTCTCACAAGCGGCTTTCACAGTTTACAGTGCCTGCTGTTTATGACTATAAAGTGCCCACCTACTGGTCTACTTTGTGATATTAAACGGGGCAATTAAAGCCATTGGGCTTAGAAACGTGTTGACATTAAGTGATATGTGACAATATGCGGAGTGACAATAACCGGAGTTAATGTCCTTTGATTACTACAGGCGTTGGCCGGGGATAAAAATTTATGTGACTATAAGCGGATTCTGATATTAAGCAATGTGACATTAAGTGAGTTTGACTGTACAATTAATAAATCAAAACTCTTTACACTGAATAGTGCCATGTGTTGCAATCAAATCAATTATTTAAGCTTACAAAAAGTATGGTTTATTTAAAAGTCTAAAATACAACACAGTACTAACCCTTCATTTTTGTGTTCCCTGTGAGCGTCAGCATAGGTGACTTCGCCAGCTTGTCTCATAAAGTCCTTCAAATCCTGCCGTCAGACACAGTCATCAGTGTTCACAGTTTTGCCACGCGTTCACTGATGAGAAAGATAAAAATGCTGTCGGTTGAAAATTCAAACAGCAGAGACCGAGCAAGATGAAAGCAAGATTTATTCAGAAGTCAACCTGGTTATCACTTTCCACATCAATTTTTACAATCAGACAGATGGTTTCTAATTATCAGATATATTACTAGGCAGGTGCAGGCATGTGCCTGCAACCAAACAAATCTCCAAATACTTGTTCGTGAAGTATTTTTATTACTACTGCCACTGTACAATTGCTTATTAATGACAGACTATCCACAGCAACCACAACAACTAGATGCATGCAGACACACAGCGAGCGCAGAATAATCATTACCTGCAGCTGCATGTATGACCAATGACCGTGCGCGATTGTTTGACTGACAAGAGTGTCCACCCACCGCCTTGCCTGGTAGGCGGTGCCTTGCCAGATGGGCCGGACATTGATCATTGCATTGATCACTGATTGGCCATCTTGACTGTCAAGATCACCAGTGACTGGCCAGTGAAAGACTGATTGCCTGATTGAGCAGGGTGTGAGACTGAACAGTGTGCCCTTCTCTGTGTGCCTTCCATTGATTCACTGACTGACCAAATCACCACTGCTTGGTGAGACGCCCATCTTAAGACAAGTTTAAAGTGATGTGATATAAACAATCTAATGCATTCTAATCCAATGCAAAAATATTACAAAATACTGTGTTACACTTAACACTGCACTGTCACTGAAATAATGCTAATGCTTAATACAAAAGCAGTTTAAAAAGTGACGTACTTTTCACACATAGAAATGCAACATACAATTCAACTACCGGTAATAAAGCAGATCATGATGTTATAATGCAGTAATAACCCAATCAAGAATCCAGTTGCTATTATGAGACTGTCACAACAACACAAGCCGGCAATGTCAGCTATATAAGATACCTGCCAGCTGCAGCGTGATGAAAGGTTTTCAACAATGATGCGATAGTCTGTGCGCGTCGGAGGACCATACCTGTACAGCAAAGCGTATGGTAGCACTGGCAACATTCTATCATCAGTCTAATAATCAACAAAACTCTATTCCAGATTCTAACGCAACTCACTGCATCAGCTCACTAAAGTCCAGCACAATACAAACAGAAAATGTTTAAATAAGATAGCTGATCGTAAGCGAAAATCACAAAAAACTACCAAGAAAACTTGTATATCAGCTTACAGTAAAAAAACTAAAAATATAGATAAACCCTATGTCTGAATTTTACAGAGCTGTGTGATATATTGAAGATGACATCCAGAATAAGTTACAGACGTGCACAGAATCCACAAACCTGTCACGAGAACCACCATAGCCACCACCATAGTCACGATAACCACCTCCTCCACTACGACGTGGTATTGAGTATCCACGATCCAGATCACGACGCAAGTCCTCTCCACGAGGAGTGCCCTTGGCATGTTCCACGATCACTCTGCACAATGTCATACCGAGTTAACAGCAACAAAGCGAACAAACTTACCAGTTACAATCAACACAAGCTGAATCTATGCTTTAAGCAAGAACCAACAATGTTTACATTTCAAAGTATGAACTAAGAACCTAAAACAGCAGACAGAATTTCAATGCGAGCAGAAAAATCTATATACAAAAGCTGATTATAGTTCGATTTGGCTATATATCAAGGGATAACAAAATGGATAATAACAACATACTAGTATTTAATTCCTAACTAGACCAGTGAATTAATTAACACTGCAACAGAACTCATATGAAAAGCAACGTTACCTTTCTCCACACAGCTCACGTCCATTGAGTTCATAAACTGCATCATCAGCATCACGGTGATCTTCAAAGTCCTAACATAACCAGCATCAGTTGCGATGTTGTTAATATTATGACTACGCAAATTTACAAATGTGCAATCATAAAAATAACCATCTGCTTCACTATGTAGGTTGATTTTTTTAGATTTTATTTCCTGACACAAGAAATTCAATTCCCAGGACTCGTAAAAAATCAAACTGACCACACATTGACCATGCGCATACTGACTACTGACGTTCGGCCTCAACACTTTCTGCAGAGATGATGCTGTGGCTACTGCACAATAACACTGTCGGCGAAACACCACGGGTCATTTTTACCAATTACCACATTCTTTGCACAGCCATCAGTGTGGGTCAGTCCCTTATATGAGCTTAGATCAATTATCAGTAACGTTCACAATTACTACTTCCAATGGTTGGCATAGTAAACTAAATACTTCCAGAATTGTCTGTCACAAACTTTTACATCTTCCAATCAAAAGCATCAACATTAATAAAAAAAAGTATACTGAAAACAGAATAACACTGATTGAATAGTGAACAAAACAATGTTGTGTGTCAATATTGCTTTTAAATGTGAAGCAGCATAATAAGAAACACAGCCGACAATGCTAAACTACGCAGGTGATGCAGACAATGGCAACACGGCTGACATTACAGCGAGAGTGTCAGCCAAGATGACGAGTAAGTCAAAGATCATGGCTGAGAACATCGATTTTAGCACCTTCTTTGCCTGGGTTTGCAAATCACCTTGTTAGACCCTTGTGACCATCTGGGAGCCCTCACTGTAACCAAACTCTGTTTAAGATTAATCTTACTCCCTTCACAAAGGTTAACCAGCTAACCGGTCCTGTCTTCAGAACCGAGCCTGAAAGTGTAAGTCCGGTTAACCGCATGAATAGGGACCAACTTAATTCACAATTTCACGGCCATGACATTTTCCGTGAAATTAGCCTTCTTCCGTGAAAAATGCCGATTTCCGTGAAATTTTAGCGATGTTAGTTTAATTTATGACAATTCCAGAGTGTTATCAGCAGCTTCTGTACGGATGTTGCTGTTTGCTACGTGTCGCACTTCAGCACTAAGTAGTTGACATTGACTGTCTTGAGTCTTGACTTAGTGTAGTAAATATTCGTTGTTCTGAAATTTCTTCATTTGCAATAGCGCA
>Ga0209367_1000717_pt1 | contig 36044 bp, 22 predicted proteins | sample WorMetLIZISLAND2_FD_187412 | JGI IMG/M metagenome (GOLD analysis project Ga0209367, IMG submission 187412) | Marine gutless worms symbiont microbial communities from Max Planck institute for Marine Microbiology, Germany - Olavius geniculatus... ... | reverse complement strand
GCTCTATTAGCCCCTATAGACTTACTGTTAGTGATTAATAGTAACCTAGGCTTTATCTCGCACTGTTTCTGAGATACAGCGACTTATTGGAGAAAAATTGCAAATTTTCCCTATTTCCCTCTCATTTTGCACTTTTGCTCGAGGTGACCCCTTTTGAATTTATGGAAAACCTTTACGATTTCTTAAAATTAGAGTTTTCCAGGCAGCCGATAATGAAGATTTGGTGATCTAAGCTTGCACCGTTTTTGGCTGTCCACCCGTGTGACAGACAGACGGACGGACAGAATTGTGATGGTTAAGATGCGCTATAGCAGTTCCTGCATTTGCGCGTAAAAACCGTAAAGTCTTTCCCGAGCCATAAGACCCATAGGGCAGCACTCATCTCCATTTCTATAACTCTCAGCCTGACACCAGTTCACACTGCAAGACCACGGATACGGGGCTAGTGCATCATGCGGTGTGCCTGTAATAGCTATTAGTAAACAATTGGGTCTGCTGTTGCTGGTAGACAGTTGGCAGTGTTGTAGTGTCGTGAACAACGGATGGCAAACTGATACTGGGTTTCGTGTGACTGCAGACTGTACGTGAACGGAGTCTCAGTGAATCCGCTGTCTCTGTATCCAAGCGTCGAGTTGCCAGTCTCATCCAGCACGCCGATGCTGTCATCCCTCGTCCAATGGGATCACTCCACCAGCTGGGAGGTACCCACTGCGGCCGAGTTCCTTGCCTTGAGTGGTGGCTCGGGGAGTGGTGCATCCGGCTCGGTTGAAGTCAATGTCTCGTCGCCTGATTCAGAGGATGCGTATCTCGCAGGACACGTGATTGATGGCCGCGTTTTGTTCCCCGCGACCGGCTACCTGGTGCTGGCCTGGCGACAGCTGGCCAGAATGAATGGACAGACCTATCAGCAAACACCTGTCTGTTTTGACGATGTTCACATACATCGAGCCACTATTCTTCCAGCAACTGGTACGGCTGAAAGCCTATGTTATCTTTGCAAATTTTTGTACATTTGGTGTTCAATGTCTTGAAAATAGCATCTTTCGTTGCTTTGGCTGACGGAGTATTTTTCTCAAATTGTTAAAATAAATGTAACGTCCTTTCTAAGCCATAAGGCCCATAGGTCGGTGCTGATCTTCATTTTTACGCGTGAAAGCAGCTACTGCTTTCAGTGCATCTTAGCCATTGCAATTCTGTTCGTCTAATTTCTGCAAATCTAACTCAAACAGCGATAGAAATTTTTGTTGTACGATTTTGTTGTATTGTGAGCACAATAATTTGTTATTTAGTACATTTCTGATGCGCAGTATTTGGTGAAACGGCTTGCATATCTTACAGCGTAATTTGTGACATTTTGTTCGATGGTGCTGCCATCTCGGGAATTGGTTTACAACGCCCAGCACTAACTAATGCTGATTGATTGCATTGATTGACTTGTTATATTTTTACGTGCTAAAGCAGCTACTGTTTTCATCGTGTCTTAGCCATTGCAATTCTGTCCATCCATCTGTCTGTCTGTCTGTCCATCTGTTTGTCCGTCCGTCACACGGGTGGAATGAGATAGGGCCTAGGTTACTATTAATCACTAATAGGAAGTCGTACACTGGCTCTCGATTGGCGCCAAATTCAATGACCTTGAATGACCTTGAACGCCAAAATTGGGGGTTTTATGAATTTTTTGGCGATTTCGGGCTGCGACACAAGTCTGTCATTCACAAGGTGGCTCCACACTACTGTCGTTATGCGATCCAGATAGAGAATTTGGTATTTGTATATTAACTTAGCGTGAACACCCCAATTTTCAGCTAAACTACTGGAACTGCTATAGGCTTTCGTGCATCTCGTGAGCATTAGCTCAAATTTCTTGTCTTAATGCTTAGCCAGACACCAGTTTATACTGCATGATCAATGATCATGATCACCGATATGGGGCTAGTGCATCACGGTGTGTCTGTTTACGCTCCCAGCTTTCGCTGATGCTCATTGCGCTTGTCCTTGGAGGGATGGCCAGGCTGAGTTGACCTGGGTAGCTGGTTACATGAGATGGTTTATTCATCCGGGCCTGTGCATTGAATAATTAAATATTGTCGTGTCCTGCAACGTTACCAACTAATCCAGATAACGGCAGAGTTAAGTTATTGAAGATACTGGTTTAGGTTTTTTGGTTGGGTCATGAACTCTGGTCAATGCTGGCTGTTGAGCACATTGTTATAAGGTTTTGAATGTAAAGCCTGCAGTGTGACGAACTCAGTCACGGCATGCTTGTCTGTGAATGAAGGTTCGGTGAAGTTGGACGTGACTGTGACGCCAGGCAGTGGTCAGTTTGAGATCAGTGAAAATGAGTCAGTCGTTGCCAGTGGCCGAATCTCACTCCTCACTGAATCCCCAACAACCAACTTTGAAGCCTCGACACCCACCATCGATGCTGGACCACTTCCGCTGAATTCCGACGATATCTACAAAGAACTGCGCCTCCGTGGCTATGACTACGGCCCGACGTTCCGTGGCATACTGTCAGCAGATGGCACTGGTAATTTTTTTTTGTTTGGGAAGTTACTGTTGAGTACTGCCTGGTGGTTTGTAGTGAAAAGTATGTCAAAACTGACTCAGACATTTGCAAAATTTACAAAATGTTCGGTGCTCTTGTCAGATTTTGCACTTAGTGATTTGTATTGTATTTCTTCAGGTGCGGATTTCATGGGTTTTATCATAAATATGGGTTTCTTAAGTGCTTAATATTGTGTGTTCACTTGGCTTAGTGTGGTTATAAATAAGTTGGTTACATCAACGAAGTTACTCCATGCTGAGCCAGGTTAGTACTTGGGTGAATGACCTGTTGTGATTATATCATCTTCATATTCGACTATGCTACCCAGGCCACCTCAGCCTGGCCATCCTTTCGTGCATAGGCTGAATGAGTGCTGGTGGTGTGGTGGTGGATACAGCCATCGCTAGGGAAGAAAACGGCGAGTTCTGTGTAACAGTAGGTGCTGTGGCTCGGACTGCTAGTATACTGGCCCAGTCAGTTAAAGGCGCTGGCTGTTAATTAGAGCTGGCTATCTGGCCGACTAGGGCTGTATGCCAGCTTAATTAGGTTCAACCCTCGCTGACTCAAAGCGCCGAAAGGGGGATGAGCTTCATCGCAATGGACCTAGCTGTCTGTGTGAAATCTTTTTCGTCTTTTTTTTTTACTTATTATAAAGGCAATAGGTGTGTTTGCAGTGTTTACAGCTGTTGTTATTTGTTCTTAGCTTGTTTAATGCCTTTTGTTTTTCTGTTAAACATCAATCCCCAGCACATCAGTGGGAACATTTTTCACTGTTTTCAGGTACAGAAGGCTTGCTGATATGGAATGACAACTGGGTGTCGTTTCTGGATGCGATGCTTCAGATGCAGATTATTGCAGTGTCCGGGAGAGAGCTAAGGCTGCCAACACGCATTCGTTCCTTGAGCATCGATCCCGTCAGACACGAAAAATTTGTCAGCGTTCTTGAAGACGGCACTAAAGGTACGGTGGATTAGTACTTGCATCATGAAATTCAGTTAGTGGCAAATGTCAACATTGACTCGCGTTTGTTTCCAACTTGAAGCATTTGCAGATAGAACAATACAAAAAGAAATAGATTGACTGCAGAAAATTCAAAATTATTTGTCTAATGTCATATAAAACAGCAGTATTCCGGTCATGTATTGTCAAGATTAGTATCAGAAAACTTTACTACTATGAGTGGTTTATAAATTTTTATGATGTTATTGTTTAAACGATTAGCTGTACCCTTGGTTTAAGAGCTGGAACTTGAGTTTTTTTATTTATCAGAACTGCATTAGGTCATAGTAATCAAACTTTTTGTGGACAAGCTTAACTCTAGGAAAATAGTCATTAGTCAAGTTAAACGTAAATTGAAAATGATATTTTAATAGCATTACTGTTAGGTTATTTGCACATGGAAATGCTGAGGATGAGGAGTATTTGGTCTAATGGCATGCATTGTATTTTGTTGATAGTGATCTCGGTGATGAACTACCATCAAATGGGGACATGTAGATCCGGTGCGGTGGAACTGCTTGATCTGCATGCAACTGTAGCTCCACGCCGCCAGGGCGTCCAGCCGTCGCCGACTCTAGAAAGCTTCCGTTTCATTCCATACGATGAACGCTCGTTGGCTTTGAGTCAACTCGGTTGTTCGGTGCTCGAGTATGCTAAAGCTTGTGCCAGTTTTGTGCTGGAGCGAATGCACCAGCTGTTGTCATCAAACGTCGAGGATGGTCTCTGCAATCTGAAGATCATGAAGCGTCTTGTCAGTGACTCCAGCTGGACATCTGCAGTCGATGACAAATTAACCGAGTATCTTGCCTCTTCCGACTCAGTTGCTTTGAAAACGCTTGAGAAAGTCTTCGCTGTGGCACACGACGATGCTTTTGCACAGAACGTGAACACTGTCGTGTCATCAGCTTGGGCGGACATCATTTCCCACGATCGGGTCTTCAGTTTCGCTCGCTGCGACCGGTGCTTCAAAACCTGTCTAGATGTCGTGTTGGAAAACATTCCGGCGGAAGCCGCTGGCGGACATATAAAGGTCGTGGAGTGTGATGCGGGTACAGGACAGGCTTATCCGCATGTGATGCGCCAGCTGGCATCTCAGCCAGGCATCTCTGTCAGTTACACCGCAGTAGATTCAGCTCCTGCGGAGTCGATGGATCCCGAGCTGGCACAGCGACTAGGAATTGATACCGCTGAATGGTCGCTGGAAAGTACGAAGCCAGCGCCAGAACGTGCTTCAGGGGCCGATCTCGTTATAGTCTCCAATGTTCTTCATAGGCATGACAATATTGCCAGGGCGCTGTCAGCTGCCTCGTCACTGGTTCGAGACGACGGTTTTCTGCTGATTGTCGAACCCACTTCAAACTTTGCCATTCCGTGGAGCTTCTTTGCCTTGACGCACGACGTCACAAAAATGTCGGATATTGCTTCGCGGACTTGCGGTCCATACTGCGATGAGCAGACTTGGACTGCATTGCTGGCAAAGGCTGGGTTGGTACCCGTTGCTCAGAAGTCTGATGGCGTCTTGCATACCGTTTTTCTGTGTCGAAAACTTTCACTGCCTTTGACAGAACAGAGTCCTAAGGTTATAGATGTTGACGATACATCATTTGAGTGGTTAGAAGAAGTGAAAGCTGATATGGCAGAGGAACGGGATGAATCTGCTTCAAACTGCGGTGTGTGGTTAAGGGCCAGAAAAGCTGACAACGGAGTCGTTGGCATGCTGAATTGTCTACGCCGAGAACCAAACGGTGACCGTCTAAGGTAGTAGCACAGTTTGCACTTACATTGTTGTTCATATGCTTATGTTGTTCGTTGTTTAGATTGGTGAAAACTGTCCTGGAAAAGGGCTTAGGAATATTTCATGTTTTTGCAGAAAAGTTGAAGCCATGTTTGGAATTGCGATTTTTAGTTCTTATTCAATTGTGCCATTTTCTTCCCTGCATTTGCATAGTTTCCTAGTTACAGGGTGGGCCAAAAAAATGACTCAACTTATTTTTGTCAGAACTTCGTCAAATCTACACCAATTTTAATAACTTTCGGTGCACAGATAGCCAAGACAATAGAAATACATAAGATATACTCAATGTCCACCTCATATAATTTATGTCAATGCACTACCGTGTAAAACACAGATGCTCAAAATTGTTAAACATTATGCAGTGTTTATCAGTATCAGATTGCTCACTTTTCATAATTGACTTTACAGAGTGTGCCATGTGATTTGATAATTTTGTGTTATTAAATATTTTACGCTGAAAATAACAGACAACAAAATAGCTGACTTATGAGCTCAAAACACATCTAATCCATGAATGAATGCTGTGCAGTTTGATCAGTTGATCATAAATGCCGCTGTCAGCCGTGGCGTCACGTCTAAGCCATTGTGTACACTTTGGGCATAAATTCTGATAATTTGGAAGCAAGTTGTTACCCAAACTTATAATTTTGCTGGATAAATCACATTTTAGTTCATTGTGTGCTTAATTAAGTTGTTAGAACTTTTACGGAGACAATAACTCCGCATTATGTAACAATTTGGAGCATCTGTGTTTTACACGATAATGCGGTGACAAATTATATGAGGTGGACATTGAGTGCACGTTACATGATTCTATCATCTTGGCTATCTCTGTGCCAAAAATTATCAAATTTGGCGGAGATTTGACAAAGTTCTGACAAAAACAAGTTGGGTCATTTTTTGGCTCACCCTGTAGATTGTTTGTGTGCTTCATATTGTACAAAATGGTGCTGATGATGCATATTTCATATTGTATTAATTTTTGATATCTTTCTGCATGGTGTTGCACATGTTGTTTGTTTTTCTCCTTTCTTTCTCTGTGATTGTTAGTCTTAGTTTACGTTTTTTAGCTAACAAAAGTTCACATTTGGCTAGACTTTTTATTAGAGCTGCCGAAGCGTTAACTTTTTTAACACATTAATGCACTGCGTTAATTTTTTTACGCATTAATTAACGCGTTATTAATCCACCCAGCCCCGTTGAGAGGGAGAGTAGGGGGTAATTTACCCCTGGACCCGCGATCTTTGGGGCCCCTTGCGTGTAGAATATAAAAAGTTGGAAAGCAAATAAAAACACATTTCCAACAGTAACTGACATCATCGCTAGCATAGACATCTGTTAGCCTGTTATCTAAATAATATTTGTTTATAATATTTATTTACAGTAATGATGGAACGGCAACTACAGTTTGGTTATTTGAATTCATTCGATTGTCAAATAACTGCAGTTTAACGAAATATTGGAACTTTTGCTTCACAGAATTATGTAAATTAAATAAATTTACACATGGGCATTAATTTTTTAACGTGTATTGATTTATTAACACATTAACGCATTAATTTGACAGCTCTACTTTTTATATGTTCCTTTTACTCTTTTTGTTTGTCATATTTAGGACTATGCTAAATAGTGTATTTTGGAATATTTAGCACAGCCTCACTGCTTCAGTAGCATCTGTAGAACTGAAAACAGGCTACTTTCTAGCACTAGCTTTTGTTCTGAAGTAGTTACAGTTAAAATTTGTGGATGTTTGTGCATTCGTCAAGGTGCTTGCTGTATTCACCCGTAACTACCACTAGTGAACTAATCATTCCAACACAGGAGCAGTTGTCAGCTGTGTTCCGGAAGGACATGGCAATGAATGTGTTCAGAGATGGTGTATTTGGATCATTTCGTCATATTTCTCTGCTTTCTGGTTGGTCACCTGCTCGTCATTTGCCAGCTCACTATTTTTAAGTTTCTGCTATACGTTAATATTAATACAGTGCTTACAATCATTACCAGAAAAATTTAGACACTCAGTTTAGTATTGATAATAATAGTAGTAGTAGTTTTAATTACTGCACACACATATAATAGTCATTTGTTTTTTATGCAGTTCCTGTTAGTATATTAATTATACGGTCATAGGTTTTTTATTTCTTTACTGCTTTACATTACTAGTTGGTCTGTAGAAACTTATGAGACCAGTATTAATGGTAGAAAAGTAGGGTGTTTATTCTTCTTGTTGGCACACTCCTGCTGGAATATAGTGGCCAATTTATGCTACTGCTGGTGATCTGCCAGTGTTCCAGTGTTAAGTAGCTGAATGCGAATGTTACAGGAAACACTTCTGATACAGTTGTGCCAAAAACGCAGGCGTGTTAAGCAAAGAATACAAGAAAAGCTCTGATAACGCAAAGGGGAATGCTCAACAGCAGTGCACTGTCGTATGCTAGTGATCTGTAGATCTCATCTGCACGGCTTTTGGCTACAGTTTCAAAGAAAGCCCAGTAAAACAAAACAGTCGCCAGGGGGCGCCAGACGATCAGCGGTTAATTTTGGATAGTGTTTTGCTTGTACTCACCAAAAGGCGCCACCTATTTCGCTTTGCCAACACTGTATTGGCCGAAAATTGCAAATTTTTTCCACCTCCTCTCATTCAGCACTCTCGTTCGGTTGAGCCCCTTCGAATTTATGGAAAAGCTTTACGGTTCCTGAAACTAGAGTCTCCCCAGCAGTTGACTTGAAGATTTGGTGATCCTAGCTTGCACCGTTTTTGACTGATTTACCCATTTGACAGACGGACGGACGGACAGAATTGCGATGGCTAAGACGCGCTACAGCAGTAGTTGCTGTTGCACGTAAAAAGTAGCACGAACTTGTTCACTTTGCTGCACTTTGTGCTGGCAAGGGTTAAGCACAATAAAGCACAACTAAGCACAATTATAATGTAGCCAGCTTTGTTAACAGCCAGCACCTTGTAACGTACTTATGTCGGTATGCCGGCAGTCATGGTATCAAGATATCGTGTGCAGAACTCGCCATTCTGTCCAGAATGACATTGACATAAATGCTGCTGACTGTGATGTGACACAGGTCGTCAACACCTGGTGGAGACCGACACGGCATTCGTCAATGTTCTGACCCGCGGTGATCTGTCCAGTCTACACTGGATCGAGTCCCCGCTCAAATACTTTAGTTTAGTTGACCACCCTGACCACCAGCTGTGCCGTGTCCACTACACTGCTCTCAACTTTCGCGACATTATGCTTGCCACCGGCAAACTGCCACCGGATGCTATACCCGCTATTCCTGGTATGTGTAGTTGCACACGGTGTTTCATAAAAAAGGGACCCCTTTTTTGTTTTTTTTCATAATTCACTCAAATGATGATCAATTTATGCAAAATTTTTACTTTTTGTAGCTGAAGAAACACTTATTCCAAATGTTTAAACTAAATATGGCAGCTGATTAAATATTTTTTGATAGTCGTGACATAATGCTGATGTCATAATGTGCCGTGAGTACAAGCTTGCTTGTCTCAACTTTTGCTGTTAGTTGCTATCATGCTTCGATGGTGAACTTAATCTAGTTTGCTGATGAAAAATGTTTATCGTGTCAGCACTAAGCAACATGGGGATATGAAATCAGGCGTCTCGCGATCCAAAAATGCAACCAGTTTGCAAGCTCAGTGTGCTAGTGCGCTGTCTTGCTCGAACATACGAATGTCCATCTGTCCCCACAGATTGCGATTGCTTTGCACGTTTTTTTGTCATCAACGAGCCAGATTTTTCACCCTCGGAGCAGGGTAGCAACTGACAGTTCTAGTTGAGACTAGCAGGCTTGTACCCGTGACATATTATGACGTCAGCATTACGTCACGCCTAGCAAAGAATATTTAATCAACTGCCATATTTAGTTTAATTATTTTGAATTAGTATTTCTTCAACTACAACTGGTAAAAATGTGTAAATTGATCACCATTTGAGTGAATTATGAGAAAAGCAAAAAGGGGTCCCTTTTTTATGTAACACCATGTATACTGCAGATACCTAGCTGATAGTTAATTTATAAACTGCTATTAAAGCTGTTATATTTACGTAGTACATAAGTATTATGTTTGGAATATTTAGTTGCGTTTTAACTTTCCACGGACACTGGGTAAGAATATCTTATTTAAATGCTGTAACACATAAGCTCATTTTTGAGATGCTGGAGTTAATGGGCAGCCTGCCTCCTATTTTTCCAGTGCAAGTCGTTTATCATTTATCATAATGATGTTAACCGGAGTGTGTGAAAATAACGGCCAGTTGAAAAAGTCATAAAAATAACACCATAAAACTGTGCGATACTTGTTTTTGACTTAACAGTGCGTAATTCATTTATAGAACATTCCAAGTTTTAAATGCGAGTTGCACCTAAGATGTATTTCGAATTTTGCTTTTTTTGGTACAGTTGTATTATATAGCTGCTCTCACTTGTTAGGTGATCTGGCGGCGCAGGACTGTCTCCTTGGCATGGAGTTTTCCGGTCGTGATGAGTCAGGTAATCGGGTGATGGGTCTTCTTGCTGCGAAGGGTTTAGCAACAGTGGTTGATGCCCATCGGGACTTCTTGTGGAACATTCCACACGACTGGTCTCTCGAGGAAGCTGCTACAGTTCCGGTTGCCTATGCCACAGCATTCTATGCGTTGGTGGTTCGTGGTCGCATACGGGCTGGTGAAACCGTTCTAATACACTCCGGCAGTGGTGCCGTGGGCCAGGCGGCAATCTCAATAGCACTGCGGCATGGTTGTCGGGTCGTGACGACTGTCGGGTCAGCGTCAAAGCGGAAGTATCTGCAGCAGCGATTTCCAGAGCTTAGTGACACGAGTTTCGCTGACTCTCGAGACTCAAACTTCTGGCGGACATTACGACAGACAACGGGAGGCCGCGGAGTGGACGTTGTACTCAACTCACTGGCGGAGGACAAACTCCAGTCAAGTGTGCAGCTTCTTGCGCAGCACGGACGCTTTCTTGAGATTGGAAAGTTTGACTTATCCAACAACACGCCTCTTGGTATGCTTGCAGATATAATCTGAGTGGATGGTTGAAATTTTAAAAACAGATGTCTGATTTATGATCATATTCTGCCGTATATTAGTGTATACAATTATGCTGTTACAATTTGTTTGCCGAAAGATAATATACACTGACTTACCTCTTATTCTAGTGTGTAGTTTGTCATAGGCAAGTGGTTTTGCAGTCTACATATTCATACCAGCTTCCACTTAGTGAAGTTAGTTTTTCTACATTTCTAAGAAGTTTTAAAAGTTTTTATCGGTGGTGTTCATGTTTGTTATTGTCTGTTAGAGCAGTTTGTATTGTACTGTACTCGTTGGGCTGCATCATCTCAACTGCTGTCTGCTGCATTACAGTAAGTGTTTTTTTTCTTATCTTATCTGCAGCACCAACGGTCTAGTGTGTTGGCATTTATGTGAGACACGCATGACCGTGTTTTTGTAGGCCTGGCTGTATTCCTGCGCAACATCTCATTCCACGGCATCCTGCTTGATGCACTGTTTGAGCCTGGGAATCCTGATTGGCAAACTGTTCACGGCCTGGTGTCAAGTGGAATCCAAGATGGAACAGTGAAGCCACTGCAGTCGACTGTGTTTGAAGGAGACGATGTAGAAGCTGCATTCAGGTTCATGGGACTCGGCAAACATGTCGGCAAAGTTCTTATTAAGGTAACATGTTGCTGTTGTTGTAGTTTTATAGTAAGTAAGCAGGGACTATAGTGCTCTGAAGATGATGATGATGATAAATCAAATTTCGAGCAGTTAGGAGATAGATGGCTGTGACCCATTTAAAGTCAAGACTTTGAATCAGTTTTTAATTGTGGGAGAAATGAAAGAAATTGCTGCATTTTGTGTCGTGATATTGTGGACTATTGTGGGTGGTATGTATGATGTTATTTCATGTTTTTAGCTAGGTCTCATTTGCTAAAGTTTGTAATTCTTATGCACAACTTACAAAAGATCAGTGCAAGTTAAGGAAAAAAATCTGTGTTAAAATATCTGAAGAAAAACTTATGAAATAGTTGCAAAAAATGCATACCAATGTTTAATTTATATCTTTAATCTATTCTCACTGTGGAAATGGTGAGGAGAAGCTGAGAATTTACTCCTTTTCTGTTCAAACTGGGGAGCAGAATGTTAACACTACTTCAATGACTCCATTGAGATCAGAGATATGTTTTAGGACAGTGAGAACCTTGTGGAATTCCTCGTTCTCAGGGCATCTGCTCTTCCGTTGTCGTATAGCTCTGCCTGACAGGCTCGTCATGGAAGCAGCAACAACAAGTTGCTGACTTACGAAGAACATACACATAGGAACATCTTAGGACAAATCAAATTTCCAGCAATTTTTGTGCTCATTTCTGCTAGCGAACCGTTGGTTGTGCACATGGATATATAGTCCAATCAATGTGTGCATATTCTTACCTGTTTCAGGTGCGTGATGACGACGAGTTGGCGTCGCTGTCGCTGTCTGCAATGCCACGAACCACCTGTCATCCACACAAGAGTCATGTCATTGTCGGTGGCTTGGGCGGCTTTGGTCTGGAGCTGTCTCAGTGGCTGGTGGAACGTGGGGCCAAGTACCTGGTCCTGACTTCACCGTTCGGAGTATGCTCTGGCTACCAGGACCGTCGCATACGTCAGTGGCGCGAGGCCGGCATCACGGTGTCCGTGTCGACCGCTGACGTCACTGACATTGATGAGACTCGGACATTGCTTCGTGATGCTGCGGCAATGTGTCGAGATGGCGTCGCTAGCGTCTTTAACCTGGCCGTCATTCTTCATGACGGACTAACTGCTAATCAGACTCCGGCAGAGTGGGCTCGTGCTACTAAACCAAAGGTTAGTCAACTGATCTATTGTCAGTTGTGATTCTAAAGTATTGCAGTGTGTTGATATACCAAATGCAAAAAATTGTGTAACAGATAGTTAAAACAAAATAAACAGATTAATGCTAAAAATAACTAACCATACAGCTTTACAGTTTTCATTTCATCTAATTTTGATTTTCATGGTTGTCACCATTGATTCAAAGGTAGGCGACATGAAAGCCGTGAAAGGCATCTGGCCAGCTGTGCTGCAGTAATTGCTTTTTTGGGAATTAGCCTAACCTAGATTAACTTTGAAAATGGCTGGTTATAAGCAAAAATGATAAGTAGTGATTATGACCAGAAGTTAGTTTGTTGTAGGCCTACCAGTAGCTGTATAATAAACAAATGCTCAATTGAAGTTAATTAGATAAAATTCATGTGTGGTTAGTACAAATTTTCAAATCATATCAGCTCTGTAGTTAATTGTTCTTTTGTTGAAGTTGTAGTCTGCTGTTAATGATTAATTTATTGTTGTCTGGTTAAGGTCGTAGGCACACAGATTCTAGATGTGGCAACCCGCGAGCTCTGCAGCGATACACTGGAGTGGTTTGTGGTCTTCTCATCAGTCAGCTGTGGTCGCGGTAATGCCGGTCAGGCCAACTACGGCTATGCCAACTCTACCATGGAGCGCATCTGTGAACGTCGTCGCAGCGATGGACTGCCAGGTCAGCTTTCAGTTTAGTAGTAAGGTAGTTGATGTTTTCCAGTTTTTGTGGCTGAGCTTTCACAGATGTTAAGCCTTGTTAAGCATTTAGTATTAAGTTGGTGAGAAAAACATGAAGGTGAAGTTTTAAAATGCCAGAATGGCTGTTGGTGGCGAATTCCAGGATACCGGGCCAGACATGGAGAAGCTGTGTGATCTGTATCGTGACAGTCGAGAGCAAGTGATTCGCAGGTCGTGGCGTGAGCACGATCGCAGATGCAAATAACCAGACGCCATTGATATTGAGATGCATCTGTTGCAGTGCTTTAGTTGTTTAGTTCTATGATCACCCACAGTTAAATTGTAATCATTAAATGCCTAAAGTACAAAATGTATAATGGCACCTCGTTGTTTCACTTTGTATTTGCTAGCTCTCTTTGCAGCAGTCTTCTCAAAATTTTGGCACCCTGAAACTATTTTGTCTAATATTAAAGATATTGATAATGAATAATGATATTTTGTTGTTGTTGCTGGTGGTCAGGACTGGCAGTACAATGGGGTGCAGTTGGTGATGTTGGCATCGCTTTTACTCTGCTTCGTGGTAACAGCGATGCCTCAATTGGTGGCACTCTGCCACAGCGCATGAGTTCGTGTCTGTCGACGCTGGACCATTTCCTCTGTCAGCCGCATGCTGTCCTCTCAAGCTTTGTCCTGGCCGAGTCAACGCGGACCAAGTCTGACACAGCCTCGTCCGCTGCTTCACTCCGTGAAGTCGTCGCACACATTCTCGGTGATTTGACTCATTGATCTCGCATGCAGTTGTTAATTTCTTCAGTACTTCTTTTCCTCTTTCACTGTCATTCCATTTAAAGCACACATGTACTAGCTGTTGCTGCAGTCGTAATGTGTTACATGCTGATACATTGAGAACAATTTCAGACTTTTACGTTTAGCCTTTTTGGGGAGGAGGCAATAATATGATATGGAGTAATCTGGCCACAAAAATGGGAAACAGTGACATACATACATACGAACTTCGTGTCCCAAAATTAGCAACACCCTTTGCTTCAAACACACCCAATTTAGTTTGTAGTTCATAGACTTTATCAAAATATCATACACTGCACTGTCTTAACGTGTGTCGTCATTGTAACATCATTTATGATGTCGTAGTTTGTTCAATGTTTACGTTAAGTTTACGTTTGATGCGTTGTTATTGACTAGGCGATCAAGCATTGGTGCACCGGCCTAAGACTAAGAGCTTGCGTCGAGGCTTAAAGATGGCCACTTTGAGCACACACTTTAAATAAAAATGATTGTCTCTGTGACTGTTTCAAATTTTGTGAAAATTTGTCAGGTATTAACGATTTCACGCTGACTTATCTTTAGGAATGTCGCTAATTTTTTGATACATTGTTCATACATGCTTACATGCATGCAATGCAACTCAGTCTATATCAGCAGAAAAATGCATTCATATGCATACAATGTATATGTGTGATGTAATTGTTGGGCTTATAGCATCATATCTGTGTGTGTCTTTTGCTGTGCTAGGCATAAAGGATGCAAGCACAGTGAGTACTGATCTGACTCTGGGAGACCTTGGCCTTGACTCAATGATGGGTGTCGAGATAAAACAGACATTGGAGCGCGATCACGACATCTCGATGTCTGCCAAGGAGATTCGAGCGCTGACGTTTGCCAAGTTAGACCAGCTGTCGGCATTGGCAAAAACACAGTTGGCCGGCGATGCCGGGCCGACGTCATCTGAAGCCATCACTCGCTCAACTGCCGTATCCATTCACTACGAGCTTCATCATCTCAATCCAACACAAGCTGTGGTTGAGATGAATCAAGTCGATGCTGAAGCTGCTCCTCTGTTTGTGATTCATTCCGTCGAAGGCTCAGTCATGCTTCTCAGCTCTGTCATGTCAAAGATACGCATGGCTAAGGTGTACGGTCTTCAATGCACCAGAGACACTCCACTCATCTCTATACCTGACCTAGCTAGCCAGTACATCAAGGTTTCTGCACATTATAGTGTTTTGTATATGGTTGAAAAGAAAAGTTAGTTTTTGCGTGAATGTTGGAAAATTGAGCTAAGTGGATGAATGCTGTCTTAGTACCTCAGTAGCCACTGTATCAAGGCGTTTGTGTTTTGGCATCTTTTGAGTTAAGTTTTCATTTACATGCTAAGACACTGTTGGTTTGGCATCCAGACTGATGGGTGGTACAGTTATGAAATAATGTTTTGTGATCATGATTGTCGGGAACTTTTTATCAGTAAATACCAGTAACTCGTAATACTAATAGCAACAACTGCAATACTGGACACTTTTTGCAATTGTTGGAATTTACGCAATTGCCATATCACATTTAGCCGAATTATCCAAGAACCACATTACGGTGTTTATTAGTTACCGTTACTAATATTTAGTCAATAAATAACATATTTATGTCAGTAAATAACATATTTATCAGTGTTGTAGCGTTGTAGTGTTGGCTGACTTGTCAGAATTATGTCTATGTAGCAGATATTTGGGTAGCTAGAAATAGGTATATTGTGATTGCGATTTCGTGAATATGATGTGCAACTGACTTAGCAGACTTACAGTGTGTGCTTATTAACTGATAATGTAGCATGTTGGCATGGATATTGTTTGTCATGTGCAGAGAATGAATGAGATTCATCCTAACGGCTTGATGCACCTGGCTGGCTATTCATTCGGAGCTTGCGTTGCAGTGGAGATGGCGCTGCAGTTGCAGCAGCAGGGTGCCGGGGACTGCATCCAGTCACTTACATTACTCGATGGCTCGCATTCATTTGTCGCTGCATACACCGACCGGACCAGACAGCGACTGGAAGTGTCCGGTGACACCGTCGGACAAGAGACTGGAGTCATCTGTGCTTTTGTCAATCAGTTCGCATTCCGGTTGGCCAATTCTGACGAGGTGTGTCTCTAAAGATGAAGATTTAAGTTGGAATTGTGTTGTTATGTTTGGATAGCTGATGGTCATAAAAAAGCACTAATCAAAAAGTTGCATTGTCATGCAGATTTGCTGGATTATTATTGTAATTTTTTTTGTTACCCTCGATAGTTATGTTCTTAATTTTTTACACAAGTTGCAGTTGAAATCAGTGCAGTGTTTAAATTTTGTTGGGTTACGATGCTGGGCATTTTCTTTGAGTTGTCTCACACTCTGTGTGATCGGAGTGTGGGGGGATAATGCCGACCCCACCCCGCCTTGCAAAATTAAATGGGGAGATAGTCCCTAACGATCTAAGTTTACAAATGAGTTCACCAGGAGGCGTCAAAGTGTCAGTATCTGAAAAATCGCCTATAGTGGGTCACTTTGGGAGCTCAGCACTCGCAAAAGTATTTTAACAACCCCGTAAATCTATGCATTGTTGGAAAGGGCTATGAATACCCTCTCATGTGTTGAAATATTGTCTGGTCGATCTTTCACCTATCTGAATATTGTTGGACGAAAGGTAAAAACATGACAAAAATTTTGAGGGGGAGAAGGAGGTAGGGTATGTATCTTAGTTGGGTGTGATAAAGGCCCTAAACGTTGATCCACATACACTCGTAAAACTTTCTGGACCATCCTGTAAATTAGTTACAAATTTTGAAAAAATTAGTTGAATATGGCCAAAAATTGGGTGGGTCAATTTGAGGGTTTAAATTACACAGATATATTTTGATCACCCCATACTCTTGTACCTTGCTGCAAACCACTAATAATGGTCTATCTTTTGTTAAGTTTTGACTTGTCAAACATGTTTCTATTTTGAGAACCTTTGGTTTAAATTTTGTGAAGTCAAAAAGTAAAAAATCGATAAAAAATTTTGACCCCAAACATTTTTTAGGGGAGGGAGGCAATGGTCAGTTTTTCAATGGAATATGATAGCAACCATGAATTTTGGCCCACACACAGACTTAGAACTTTCTGGGCCATCGCTTAAATTAATTACGATTTTTGAAAAAAAATTGTCAAAAATTGTTGAAAAATTTGTTTAAGTTTGAGGGACGATTTATGAGAAGTGCACCCAATTTGTAAAATGTTGACCCTCACATCGAACCCTATGGCTTATATCTAACAATCTGGCACAAAAAAAGCAAATTGATGTCACCTACCTACAGTTTCTGAGATTGCTGTGTGGTGCATTTGACCTCTAAAAATGGGTTTATTCCCCCACCCCACATAAACTTTGGGGGTCTGAAATTTCACTTGTGTATGGGCCCGAAAGTACATCATCTGCGAGAAAAATTTTTGTGTCCCCATTTCCCCTAATTGGGGAGATATGAGGGATTAAAAAATTTTTCCCCCTTTCCTTCACAACCCCCGTTTGTCAGATTCCCCCAAAGTTTTACAGACTGCTAACCCTTGACTTCTCCTACAATCGCTGAAAATTTGGTGAATGTAGGGTTCATAGCTTTTTTGCTGGACCAAAAAACACTGGTTGAGCAGATGGCAGGTCAAGGCGTAGTAGATTTCCTCTAAAACTGACTCTTTATATTCTGTTGGATACTTTTCACAACTTTCATTAAAATGTGGTACATTACAGTTGAGCTGGTTGACTCTAGATCTTTGTTATCGACTTATTAGTTTGTTTTCAGTTTACATACAACTCTGTTGGTTTTGTTTTTACTGCAGAATGCCGCTGTTAAAGTTGATATGCCAAAGGTAAAAATTAGTCTTTTTTGTAATATTGTAATGACATTATTTCAAAGATATGTTGGAAAGAGCTGTTATAGTGTAAAAGTCACTTGTGATAAAGTGATTTGTATTGCTTTGTCGTGCTCGTAAAGCTGTGACAGAAATGCACTTTTTTTGTTTCCTTATTCATTTATTGTTCATTTGCATTTTGCATGTTTTTTTGCCATTGCTAACCAAATCTATGTGATCTTAAAGAACAGAAGGCTTCCCTAAGTCCATAGTTTTCGCAGCCCACCCTGATCATTTGATGTTAACCAAATAAGTCAATAATGGTTGAACATGTCATTGACTAGTGAGGTGGGTCGAAATTTTTTTTCCTACCACACCAGCTGTGATGATGATGCTGATAATGATGATTTGATTATCTACACCATGAGCCAAAAAAATGTGCCACTACTTTTGTCCATATCTTGGCCAGTTATTGACCGATTTTCAACAGTTTTTCACTGGCACACTCTGGAGAAAATTTGCATAATGTGATTATTGTAGATCCCACCACACCATAAATGCGTCTCTGCACTACCTTGTGAAATATCAATGAAATATGCATACATAACGATAATAGCAAACATTTGGATAAAATTGAGTAAAAACACTTCAGACCAACATTGCAGTGAATGGTCTGTATGACACTAGACTGTGTGGGTATAACGCCGTTTAGTGTCATACGAATCATTCATCGCAATGATGGTCTGAAGCGTTTTTTTCGTTTACCTAATTTTTGTTATTATCATTAGTTTTTGCTTACATTTATATTTCACAAGGTAGTGTAGAAACGCACTTACCATGTGATTACCATATAATAATCACATTATTGCAAATTGTCTACAGAGTGTGCCAGTGAAAGAATTTTGAAAACTGTCAATAATTGGCGAAGATATGGACAAAAGTAAAGTGGCACGTTTTTTATGGTCCACACTGTATATATGTATAAGTGTGTGTCTGCATGTTTGATGTTGACAGCTAAGCACTGAGCTGCTGGGCCAGGCGGACTGGGATGCTCGTGTCAGTCACATGATATTAACGCTAGTGTCAGCCGGAGTTATGACGTCAGCCGCCAGCGCAGACATTCGTGAGGCAGTGACGTCGTTTTATCGCCGACTCTACATTGCCGACAGCTACTGGCCGGCATCAGTGCTTCGCGCGTCGACACGCGTCACGCTGGTTCGTGCGTTCGACAGCACACGACAGGTGGAGAGCCTTGGGGAAGACTACGGGCTGAGTGCAATCCACGACGGCAAAGTTGACGTCCACGTGATACAAGGCACGCACGAGTCGATTGTTGCGGACGCGGACAATTCCACGCATCTGGCTCACCTGTTTGACAACACAGTGTTCTCTGGATAGGGACGGATTGCTTGCATACCTGGTGTAGCGTTTGACTTGGACTTTTTTCAGTTATTGAGTGTGTCTTTTCGTTCTTGATAATTCAACATTAATGTATTAATGTTAGTTCCTCGTTAGAGGTAAATAGTGTACTTGACCGTTGTTGATTGCTTTTTGGCTGCAATTTTTTTCACATATTTTCCACAGAAGTGTTTGCTCATCACAAAACCCGAGTGATAGTTTCATTTGCAGTGCATGTATAATCGGATTTAAATTTGTTTGTGACTTGTTTCATTTAGTTACTGTGTAAGTTATCGAGTTAAGTATTAGTTTTATCGATTTTTTTCTGATAAACATTGTGGAATTTGTAGTGTGTCAAATGTGGTTCAGCTGAAGCTGTCTGGTTGTGGTGCTGGCCTGGGTTTCTGACTATTTTGACTTATGTTATCTGATAGCCGCCTTAGTGAGTGAGTGAGTAGGGATTAACGTCTTGCCCAGCACAGTAGGTTACTTCGCTGACGGCCTTTCCAGGCAACTCACATAAACACAATAATGGAGCAGAAAGTTTAATCTTTACAGAAATAAACTCAAAAATCGACTTCAGCCTAAAATTGCAAGAACTGTCTATTATGACACCAGGCGTGCATATGTAACAGTAATGACAGTTCTGATAATCTTCCCTGTTATCCTCCAGACAGTCATTAATTTCAGAATACTGTCTATTGGGTATTATACTTTATTGCTCAAAATGAGTCTATCTTACAGATAGCAATATACCAGGCCATAAAACAGATTAAAACCATCGTATTTTGCATGTATGCTCAGCTATACTGGCGTTGTTCACTTCGTCTGACTTATATGACATTCTATTCATGTCTAGGCATTGCTATTTATAGCTTGTTACTGCTTTAGCATGCTGCTTGTTATACGCGTAGTCCTCGCTGTACATCTGTATTTATAAATTGATGCGCAGGAATAATCAGCATATCTTGCAGTTGACTGCATTTGTTGCAGTTTTCTTGTTTGTTATTTTGGTGGTGATTTTGTCAAATGAAAACTGCTGTTGATAATTAGAAGAGAAATGAAACCAGTCAGAGAATCAACTGCTATTACTGCTTCACATGGTTAGCCACTTGTTCCGTCACTGCCTAATGCCAGCCGGTACATTTTATTCCGGTGACATGTTTGCTGTTAGTTTAATTTTTGTGCATTTGCACCAGTGGTTCTTAACCATTCCATCTAGTGACGGGGACCAAAGTCCAAAGGTAGCTTATGATACATGTATTTATTTTTAGGCCGACTCGAGGCAACCTACTAAACCAGTCTGTACAGGGTGCGGCAAAAAAGTAGCCCCTGAAGTTTTACGGTTTTTTCTCTGCAACCGTTTTGAATTTAATTTGCAATTTTACAGATTTATTTTCTACGTCTGACTGCTAAATGAAATGTGATTCTGTTGAAAAACAACAAAGTTATGGACTTTTTAACATGATTGACTACCGATTTTTAAACATTAAAAATGTTCAAGCTAAAAATGCTATTTAATATTCAAAAACTGGTTACCACGTTACTGCTGATGACGTCACACTGACGTTTTGATAAACAGTAATTAATTTTGTTTAGAAATTGTCACTAAATTATCATTCTTTTAAAGCAATCGCCGGCTGCCCACCGGGTTCATCTTCTATCAGGATGATGCGCCAGCATACACAGCGTGCAGCGCACAGAAATGGCTGCGGGCCAACTGTCCAGATTTCATAACAAAGGGCCAGTGGCCTCCAAATTTGCCGAATATAAACCCAATGGACTATCACGTGTGGGTGCAGCATTGGAGGCTTACCGCAAGCTTAAAACAAAGCCGAAAACAATCGCTGAACTCAAAGAAGTGCTTCAGGTTATCTGGGCCAACTTGCCACAAGGACCGATCAACAAGGTTGTAAAAGACATCTCAAATTAAGTGACTGAAAACTTGTGTTAGAGCTTGGAGCTGGCAGTGGACACTTTGAACATTCACATTAACAATGAAATTCTGGCATCTGATCATTAGTTAACTGTGCTGTTTCAATGTTGTTATTGAATTGGTGTTGTAGCTTTTATGTTGAAAAATTGGTATGCAGTCGTGTTAAAAAATCTGTAACTTTGTCATTTTTCAATAGAATCACATTTTACTTGGCAGCTAGCCGTAGTATGTTTCAGACAATAAATGTGTAAAATTTCAGATTAAAATGCAACACGGTTGCTGAGAAAACAGCAAAAACTTTAGGGGGCTACTTTATTTTGCCGCACCCTGTACATCCATTCAAACTAGTTTTTGTGGTCATGTGACTGAACTTCACTGGTGAGCGATGTTGTGAAACTGCAGTCCCATACGGGGCTAATTTTCAGAATATGTGGAATCTGTTTTCTAGTTGGTTCATTGGATGTGTTGGAGCAGCATAATGTTGGGAATGCTTTAAGTTGGGGTCTGGATGGGGAAGTTGTAAGAACCACAGTTTATACATTTTGACTGTGTAGTGTGTAAATGTGTTGCGATCGATCGATTGGTAGACTAATTTCTGTAGTTGAAGTTCACTGGTTGTGCATGGTGAAAGTGGTTGTGATGTTTAAGTGATGGCAACATGTTGCTTAAACGTGCTGCCAACGTAGGTAAGCTTTATTTCATGCTGTATGTTGGAACGATGTGGCCAATCAGCATTAATATTTGCTCTATCACTTTATGTTTAAACCTCTGACGTCATAGTCATAGCAAAGCTGACCGGAAACTTGAGTTGATGTTGCAGTTAGCTCTGCTGTCGTGCTGTCTCGCAGAATGTTAAGTGTGCAGTTTTTGCATTGTACATCTACATACGCTTAGTCGATTTGTCAAACGGGTTGACATTGTTTGCTATTTCTTTTCTCTGCCAAGGAAATTTTTTGTATTCGTTCCAGTTGATATTCTTGTTTTTCTGTGTTCGGGAACACTCACAAATTTGTAGACAAATTTTCTGAAAATTCTGGGAGGTGTAGGCCCAGAGAAGGGAAATTACCAACTAGATTTTTAGCTGACCATACTTAAGTAATGGTCGAGCTATTGGCATGATTGTCATTTGTTGTCTGTCTGTCTGTCTGTCTGTCTCTCCGTAACGGATCTATTGTGGCTAAGCTTTAGGTTGTAAAGGAAAACTTTTTGCACAAATAATTAACTATGTGTGTGAAACTCGGACATGCAAAATTTTAGCCACGTATTGCAAGAGGAACATTTTCAAATTGGGGGTTGAATGGATGGGGGTAAGAAATTCAGTGGAAAACTGGCCACATCTCAGAAACGGTGAGAGATAGGACCAAGGTTACTATTAATCACTAATAGGAAGTGGCATACACTCTGTCAGACGAGCTGGAAATCATTGACCTTGGATGACCTTGAAGGTCAGTACTGCAACAGAAACTTCTTCCCTAGCAAAGCGTTTATGTTGTGAGAAAAATTTGCGAAACCTGTGTCCAATATTTCTGTTGCTTATTTTTCGACTGTAGCTGTTTATATCACCTGGCGAGACGACTGAGTGTCACCGCGTGCAACGTGTGTTATACCAGCGTTGATTGTAGCTTTCAACAGCAGCATTTCGTTAATATAGCGTGCATGGAACTGTGTAACCTCTGAGAAATCGCTTTTTTTCGTGGTTGGAAGTAGGACACTGGGCTTTGGACGTAGGCAGTACGGTCGGCTTTTCCGAGTGACAGCTGGGCTTTTTGTTTGGTTAGGTAGGGATTTTTCTTCTTTACATTTTAAAAAGTTGGTAATTTTGCACTCTTTCAGAACTGAATTTTAGCCTTAAGCATCATGCTATGTCTGCATTAATTGCTACATGAAGGATGATGCATTTGGGGTACAGTTTTGACTAGCCATTGTGGAGGTTTGCACTGTTTAAGTGCATGCTAGTTAGTTAAGTTTCCATTGTTTAACATTGACGTTTGTTTTCATGTTTGTTAAGTTAAAAGTTGCTCATCAAATGTGTAATAACATATTGCTTTATAACTAAAATGCATGTGCCATTTGGTTGAAAATGTTAGATACTGCTAGTGCATTTTCAAACTGGTTTTTGGATAAATAAATTATATTTAGGTTTAGTACTTTTGTTTGTTAAGGTGTTTACTTTTTATTGTTATTTTGTTTGTCATTGCCAAAACGAGTGGATGAGATTAGTGGCACGAAGACCAGGTTGATTAGACACATTCTTGACGTTTTTTGTACTTTTGATGTTATTGTTTTTTTTGCTTTTTACTAGTTGTAACTGTGTGCATTTTGACCATATTATTACAATGTAACTTATGTTGAAAACCTACCATATCACTCATCTGTCAACTATTTGAGCTTTTGATTAGGTTAAAAATTGCTCTGCATATTTGATGATGGTAATTTTTGTGACTTCATGTTGTAACATTTTGCTGTCATTGTGATGGTGTTACTGCATTTCCTTTGTTAGCTGCACGAAATGTATTGCATTTTGACAAAATAGCACTGCTTCATAATCAGTCATATACTGATAGTTCATTTTATTGTATTTGTTTGAACCAGTTGCAGTGCTTAAAGTGTACTGAAAAAAGTGCTGGTGTTATCCCCACAGTCGAGACCAGTTCATCATTTTTCATTCATTCAAAGTTTAATTAAAAACGGACAAAACGCTGTTACACGATACAAAACCAGTGAAGCTCATTGAAATGATACGAAAATACTCCAAGCTGATACAAATTGTCATTATAGGGCATTCTTATGATAACGTTTTTGTCATTGGTGACTGACGTGCAATCAGGAAGTTGGAAGTTGTGACTTCAGTCGCGAAGACTGTAGTGCTGCTCGCGTTCTAGAGGAAGGAGCGGATGTAGCAGGTGCTGACTGTTGCTGGTAATCTGTGAAAAGAAGATTGCTGAACTGTTAGAAGCACCGTCGTTTCTGCATGCTGGATGCAGCAGTGAAAGTGGTTGCTTCACACACTGAGGGAGGGGATTTCAGAATAATTTCTGAAAACTTAATTCACAACTGGGCATTTTGCAGCACTTATGCGACCTAGCACCTTGATAGTCTTATTACATTCGCAGACGGTTAGCATTTTCGTTCAAATACTGTACTGCAGAATTCTTCAGTTTATATTGTAAAAGATGCTACAGTAAGAAGACGCATCCATTGCCAGCTGACGAGCAAATGTTGTGGTCTTACTGCCACCGTTTCTGCCATATTTTCAGAAAACAGCATGGAATACCCTTAAGTGTCAAGCACATAGCGTGGTTGTTAGTTATTGTCTCTGTGCAAGTAGTGGTTTTATGCAGCACATTTTTCCGAAGTGCATGTGTGCTGTAGAGAACGGCACTGGCACACTTTGAGCACTGGTCTGTGTTGTTATTACTTATACGTCTTTTGTTTCACTGCCAAGGGTCACCCCCTGATTTACGTTGTTATACTCATACGTTGTAATCCTATTGCCATTATCTGTCAATTCGGTTCAAGTTTTGAATTTGCTGATGTAGTGTGGAAGTGCTTTCTAATTTACGTATGCATAATTAATTTACATGTAGTGCATGTCACTGAATTAAGCTAAATTTATAGTGAATTAAGTATTGATATACTGGCTGTTTAGTTCGTAGTACACGGTGCTCAATAAGTACCGAACTTTTAACTTTCATTTCTAATAGACATTTTTTCAGAGAGAAATGTCAGCGAATATAGCTGAGACAGCGTTGTGCAAAAATTACCTGAAGCTGACTGGTAATGTGCTTCCTTTACCTTGTAATGCCTGCATTAGCATGTCGCCTACATTCACATGTTGTTCCTTCTCATTACAGTAGTCCGAGTTCACTGAACTCTTCAGTTCTTATTATTCAACGTTTATAACAGATACCCAGGTAGTAAATTGATATGGCATTTTATGCCGTGACAGATAGCAAAACTTTTATACTTATTTCACCTTTGATATGAAGCTGTGTAAAACATAAAACATAAACTATTGGTTGTTTGCCCTCGTCCTGCATAATTTCCGGCTTTGTGGGAAACTGACACAAAACGCTTTGCTCCATGGTGTTTCGCTTCTTTCCGAAATTGTCACCATCTTCTTCTCTGAAAACTGTAAATCGTAATTGATATTGAAGTAAAGAATGACGTCACGTTTGCGCATTTATGCCAAAGGTTGCAGTGTTGTGGGTGAGTTATGTGCTGCATTATCTCAGCAATATTTCTCAGAAGTTTAATCTTAACATAACCTGTATTAGAAGAGAATATGTCAATGCTATAAAGTGTGGGGTCCAGTATTTACTGACCACCGTGTTCGTATATTGTCTTCTTTTCAATCTTTCACTGTGAGCCATAAAATGGTGCCAGTTTTATTTTTGCAGTGAACTTTGAAGTGTGGAGTGATTTTGGTAATACTCTTGCTTTTGCATTCAAGGATTAAATTCTGCCGCTTTTGACTCAAATACGTTGTCGTGCTACATTATGATTGAAATTGATCAATTATTACACAGATAAAAGTGGCACCATTTTTGTGGCCCACAGTGTATATTAAGCTGGCGTCTTGTTTCAGGTAGTCAGTTCTTTTGTTTAGACTGTTAAGTGCTTTTCAATATCTTTTAGTTTTTTTTCTTTTGACAATAATAAAGTTTTAGCGAAATGTTATTTGGTGCCTAGTCTTTTGAGTTGCCGGTAGCCAGCTTTAACAAACTGGATAGGAACATGTGCGCCAGTATACTGTCGACTGAGCTTTATCGCGGAAAATCTTCAAGGATGACATCGTACTGTAGACGGAAAAGATTTATAACGTGCATGCCTAGGTTAAACGGCTACTTACGGGGGCAAAGTATCGGTATTGTCGACTTCTGCAGAAATCGGAATCACGTGTGCAAATGGCTGCAGGTGTAAGGTCATGCTTTCGAGTTGCCTTCAGAAGAAAATCTGTCAGTAATTGCCGGAACGCTGATTAATTTTAACCAGTAAAACAACAAATGTGTTGTACAAATTATTTTCCAGCACAATGGTTTGTAACTATGCTTATGATAGTATCGGTTGCAAGTTGGATTGCGCGGCGTCAGTAAACTGCTCAGCAAATAGCACTGCCGACAGCTAGAAGACTGACATTTGGCATCACAGAATCAGGTCGTTGCAGTAACGGTCGCCGCCGCGGCGATACACAGATGACAGCACAGTGTGTCACATGCACTTTTACGCACACACATACGCTACGAATTTTTTAAAGTACCACGAAAACGTAATCGGTTCAGTTCAATGCACGGAAACAAAGTTGACGAATGAAGAATCCCAAAACAAAATCGAATAGCTTGAGAACTGGATAAGGAGCATATGCGCTGAGAATGTGGCCGTGTCGTGGAATGTCGCTATCTCTTCTGGCGCTTTATACGTTTAGTTCCGTTACTGGTGATGCGATAAAACTGACATCGCGGGGCCGTCCTAACAGGCCGCATTACGGTTCTTGCCCGTCCGTTGTTCTTTCCGTTGGTGCGTCCCAATTTATTCACATGGGCTATTAACTGAAAAAGGGCAAGGAAAATGGACAAAATTAAGGTCAGCTTTGTCCATGGCAGGTGTAACTTTCAGCTCAAAATGTCAAAGATCAACGTCACCACTCAGCAGAGGTCAGAGACCTCCGGAAAATGTTTCCGCTGGCAATGTATAAGTGGACCTTCAGTTGAAATTTACCACAAGTAAGCGTTGTGTGAATAGCTAGGCTATCGGCCGCATAATAAATAGGCCTATGTCGGCACTGAATCGACATTCATTTTCCAGTTTGAAGCAAAATTAAAGAGAAATGTCTTCTTAGCCAAGTGCAAGCGACAGCAACATTCGTAATTATGCAGGTGCAGAAGTCTGTAACTACAATAACTGTCAGCAATAGGAAGGCACCGTTTCGTATCTTCCAAACAAATTAAACAGTATGTTTTTAGTCTAACAGATTACTAATCCCCCTGTCTTCGCTAGCTAAAACCGAAGTTCGCTAAATAATAATTTAACCAAAAGCGATCAGAGTTCTCAAACCTCCGCCGAGAACGGTGCTGCCACCTGGCGAGCAGTTCACGTCCTATCTGCTAATTGCAAATGTAATCATGGTCCGGACAATGATCCAAAATCCGCAAAAAATAAGAAAAAAATCCGGATCGCCACTACGTCTAATCACTCCTGTCTTGGCACACATCATACCCGGTCAGCCCCGGTTTAAAAATGAAATTCGTCAAAATTCGTTCATAACTTGCCAGTTATATCGAACACAAACAGACGGACTGACAGACCCGATAACATAACGTTCTCCGTCCTCGGCGGAAGTAATGGTAATAACAAGGACAATATTTATGCATTTACGGTGCTCCCGACATGGCGACGGCATTTGAGTTTACCAACGATCCGGCGATCACTGACCATCATCAGACTGGGACCAGAGTAGTCTTAAGCGACTTGACCGTGTGTCCGCATGCTGCTATCGTCCATACCCACGATGCACGATCATCGTCTTTTATGACAGCGCTAAAAACTGCAGCCCAAAGTTGATGCTCATTTTATCGTCCCATGGAGGCACACGAGTACAAGACTTGAGTCGACCCAAGGTCGTGTGTTGTGTAGCTATATCGCAGTCCATAGCTTTCATAATAAATCGCATGCCCAGTCGTAAAACTTCATAGACCGCGGTCCTGTCCGGTCACTCATGCCATCGTTAGAGCACTGCGATGATGCGCATATCGTCCGTTTTAGGTTTCGTAGCAGCGACAGCAGTACCCCGCCACCATAGTTCGTCAAATCGTTGCCCCTGTTGAGGTCTACCGCACGTTCTTGTGTGAAGATAAAGGTCCAGTCTGATGTTTCTAGGCAAAACCCGATAACGTTTGATCGGCGATGACGACATCTTTCGACTTGGCGGGCTGCCGGAGACATCGGAACGCAGCCCGGAAATACGACATTCTCCGGTTGGGTGTGACGTCACGCTGGCTGGCTGGCACGGCGGCAGTGACGTCAGACTTGAGTGTGCGTATTGCGCATGTCGACATAACTGCTCGACGTCGTCGCCGCCACGTCCACCGGCGCGTTGTACGTGTACTAGATACGCCAACCGCATCAATATATATTTCATCATTTTATGCCTCCGCCACCGGCAGGCTAAGGCTTGCCGCGGGGTCGTTACTCATTATGTTTTATGTCGCAGCTAAAAGCCAGATTCTATACTATTCAGACGACCAATTTAATATCGTCAGATTATGGTCTCCACATGCATGGACGCGGGACGCCCACAGGCAATATACAATACAATATATAATTTTGTTTCCTGGAAAAGTAATGCACACATTGCTTAGTAGGTTTTGTTGCGTTTTATATAATATTAAAGAGAATACGGCCTGTGAAAGTTACGTCGCGACAATTCCCAAGAGTTTGCTTACGCGGATTGGCTTAGCTCAGAGTAACCAATTTTGGAGAAATTCCGGAAAAAGGAAACAGTTAAGCAAAGATCAGAAAGTGCGTATGCCTGTCTCGTCGTCATATGCACCTCCAGCTACACTGAAATGCAGAGATTTCTGAGGCACCGCGTAACTACAAACCACAACAATAAATCATTAAATACTGGTAGAAAGAGATGTCGTGCATGCATGAGACCGTTAAAAGTTGAAACTTACTCCGCCGTTTTCATGATCGTTGAGCGACGCGGCGTCGTAACAGTGAGTTGTAACAGTCGACGACGCGCGAATGTTGCTCAGATATCGCTTCTGCAACAGACAGCATTATGATTTAGGCCGGTATTACACTGTGTCGCAAAAATGTCCCACTTTTTGATTGTCCGTATCTTCGCCAAATATCAACCGATTCTCAAACTTTTTCACTAGTACACTCTTTGGACAATCGGTAATAAACTGACTATTGAATATTCAATGATATCTTAATTGTCTGCAGAGTGTGCCAGTAAAAAAGTTTGAAAATCGGTTAATATTTGGCGAAGATACGGATAATCAAATAGTGGGACGTTTTTAGACACAGTGTATATGTAGGATAAAACAGAAACATTTCCTTTCCACCGAACCCTGCGGTCCTGCCAATACTTTCCGCCAAACTGCATTCATTAACGCTGAAAGTTTGCTTATTGGACTTCTTATGCTTGTTGTTTATTATTCTTTGTTCTTCTTTTCGTTAATTACATACTGCATTTCAAAACAGCAGTAATGAAACAACAACTACGACAACGTTTCAACACAGCAAATCTATATACGCTACGAGTCAGCTAGGCGACATGGAAGACACGTTAATCTATTCTAGGCCTACAGAAAGCACGGAAATGATAAGCAGCGAGAGAAAACGTTCTATTTCGCGGGATCAAAATGGCATATCACAACACACATACTCGTTGTCGTGATCCGTCGGAGTGCGACTTGCAGAGGTACTCGAAGGCGGCGACGACCATCGACAGACCAAGTCCGCCGATGAGGATATAGAAGATACCGGCGACGTTACTTAGCGACAACGAGCTCTGTGCAGAGCCGCCCTATAAAACATACGCGTATAAGCGCAGGCAAATAACATTTATTTTATATTTTGAATTATACCTTCAGTTAATTCCATACAACTTAGTGGCTTCCGGTCGACGTCGTACTGTAGTATAATTTTAGCCTATCCTCGGTAGTAATTAAGAAACAATTTCGTCCTTTATTTACGCCAAAAATTTATTCACTTATTAAATCATCTATTTATTTATTTTAATTTTTAACGCAAACAACATGGTCAAAAATGCATAATATACCGTAATATACAATATTTATGCCACAATGTCATGTGCAATACATTTATAAATAAGCCTTCCAAATTTATGATGTTGGGACGACACTAAAAACTGAAAGCATAAAACTAAAAGTAATAGAGTTTGAGCTTAATACAATAAGAAAACATGCATAACGACCACAACGACAAATATCCACATTAAGCCGTCTCAACTACGATACCATTATCATAACGCGGCTCGTCCGTTTGTTTTCTGTTTAAAACTGTATTTAAAGACAAACCGTAAAATAAATAAATCGTAGAAAAATCGTACTGCTCGTACATGGATAACATATGAGCTCGCATACAGATTTCCTATCGTAGTTGTAACCTGGATAACATTGCTACAGTTAACAGTACGTAAACTCCATGTAGGCTACTAGCACGGAGAAAAAGTAGCGACGAGAAAATACAGAATTAAGTCCAAATTCCACTGAAATTTTACTACTTTGATTTGTTGTAGGACTTGTCTCGCTATACAACTAGTGGACTTGCTTTAGACATTCCATTTGTTATGGGTTTTTATAGCTTGTTATACAACCAAATCAACAAAAATCAAAGTAGTTAATTTCAGCGTTGTAGACACACAAAGTTAGATACTGTGAAATCGTGCATTTATGCAGCGTGCATATAAACTATGGCACATTTACCTTCTATTCACGCCCACGACAGCCAACGAACACACACAAACACAAACACGATTCACTTCACAAAACTGCAGCAGAGAAAAATACCAGCCGACGAAGCGCTCTAACCCCCAGAATAAACATGTTTAGAATTCGTTCAATTCGCAAACTTTCTGGCCATTTTAGAATAGTCTTTAACGTCAGCTGAAAAATGCAAATAAATCAAGCACGAAACAAAACAGATGCAACGAAATAAGACTACAGCAAAACTAGTGCGGATATAATTAAACAATTTTTTTGCAACTTTTAAACAACTCGCAATTTCTGCAACTACATTAAAGCACGTATTTTACTGTCATCATTCACTTCATGGTCAATTAAAAGCAAATCAATGCCTCAAAATTCTTAGTAGTTATGAAAATAACCATAAACAATGCTTGACATTCTGTACATGCAATAATGCCATTTATGTTACAAATTGCCATTTATGTTACAAACCTTTGTATTTCACAATTTTTTTATCTCCGGTGTATTAAACTGAAAATAAATCGAGCTATCTAGTCGTTCTTACCTTCTGCTAATGTACGCGCATTGGCCAGAGAAAAATCACACAAGACATGATCATATTATAAATATTTTTCTACGTCCTATGTAAGGTTGTGAAATGTGCCCACCAATATTTTATAGCAAGGCTGGCATAGGATAGTAGAAAATAGATTTTATTACGCGTTTTATTGCTTGCTTGCTTTCCTGGGCATCAACTACAATGTTGGAACATTGCCAAAATTAAATGTTTACAGAACTGAGAATCCGTGCATCACTAATTCCAACGGCAGTTACAAGTTATATTGTAAAAGTGAAAAAGTGAGGAGGCTCAAAACGTTGATTTAAAATGAGAAACGATATATTTCTCACGTGAGAATTAGTATTGAGATACTGAAAACCACGAAGGTGGTCGTAGTCCAACAGAGGGGTTACTTGGAACGTTGAAAGTGCTGATTGAATCGAATCTGACGATTCGGACCTGGACACGAAACCTTCATTGACTTTGCAAAAAAATGTTGTCGACAACCGAGAATTTCTGGGTAATTCCGGGACAACGTGAAGCGAACCACGCGACCCGACGTCGAGGTCGTTTTCAGCCAATTAAACAACAGACGTCATCAGCAGATACTTTGGACGTCGAACGACGGCAGCAGAAGCTGGGAGAATTTGAATTGACGGCAGCCATCATAATGTTTGTTGGAATAATGTAATTCGTAGGATTTTTAATTATAACAAATGGTAATCTGTTAAGAGTGTTTTATTTCATATAAATCGTCTTAATATTACACATTTAATTATGATGCGAAAAATTAATTTTTATCGTCGTCTGCATGTGTCAAGAAATTGTATTTTGCACAATGTTTTTATGTCATTTCTGTCATATTGTTGCGATAGTATGTGTTGCACGGTTTTTATTAACAAGTCGTCTGCCATGAAACTTGTAACTGATCATTTTGAGTGCTATGTTAATTCGTAGGCTGTTTTTATGATGGACGATTTTATTAGATATAGGCGGTGTTTTTTTAATCTGTACATATCTGTCTTTTCTTGCTGTCTGTTTCTGTCTTTATGACGAATAAACATGTTCATAAGGTGTAGGCCTATGCATATGCTAACTTGCTAAGTTGTTTGGTTTGCTGTAATAAAGAACGATTAAATGTATAGATAGCCAGCCATTTTGCCTATAAAAGTAGAGGTAATTGACTTGACTAACTGTTACTGCATATCATTCTGTGTTTATTACAATATGTTATCTTAAAACGTCAATTTTGGCGTTTTTGTCATAGCCAATATCGGCTTGAATTGTAAGGTAAATCAGCTAGATAACAGTTACAGTTCATTTCTAGCCATATCGTGGCAACCGGCCAAAGTCTGCATCCTATATGCATTGACTGACGCAAGTAGCATGAGGATGACGACGATATATTTTTGTTCGCGGGAAACCAACAATCAGCGAGTCGTGTGCATCGTTAACACCCAGCAATGCTATGGAGAACCGATCAACAAAAAGAGCTACACAGGACATAGAGGTGGAGCTTAGACAACAAACAAATAAATATTTAGAAACTATATTTAAAGTTCCAGATTTCGACGCATTTAAACCAAAAGAAAACCAAAGTCTCGCGTTTATTTAGTCCCGAATGCCAAATTATCCCTCAATCATAACAGTGTAACGATCACAGAGCTGCAAATAAACTAAACAGCGTGTTAAATCATGAAATGAAACCTTGTCGGATTCGACGACGCACTCTCCCTTATCGTACCACCATTTTTTCTGCAACTTCTGCAGCTCTTCTCGTTCGAGCAAATGAAGCACTGCCACGTTGATCCGGCTCCTGTATACGACCACGCCCCCCCATCAATCACAGACCATATCAACCGCTACTCGACGCTTGTTGCAGCATTTAAATAGAACAAAAATTCTTTTATACAGAAAAATACTCATCGCTTATCTTCTAGACAACAGACTGATGTCATTGTTCAAAATTAGAGATTTTTCGATAAACCGAGTTCCAATGTAAACTCAGAATTTGAGATGATACGCACTGATACTATAGACAGGGTTGTTAATATTGCAGTATTGCAATTATTACAATAATTATTGCAATACTTTTTAATATTGCAACCGGTATTGCAACACTGGTTCCATGTTTAGTATTGCATAAGGTATTGTAATACTTCTAGGGTTAAAATATTGCAATATTTGAAAGCAATACTTTTTGATGCAAAGTACACTCCTAATCATGAGAATGCTGTTTAATTACGCAAAGAATTTGTTCATTTTTTGTTTTATTGTGTAAAAAAAACTAAACAAAAATAACATGCCAACACGACTTGTTAAAATTTTGGGTCGAACACATTATCACGTAGTTTGTAATCAATCGAAAATTTCGAAAAAGTTGTACACAGTGCCAAAATCAAGACTTATTTGGGGAGAGCAGATAGCGGAGTATTGCAAAAAGGATTGCAATAGTATTGCAATACCAAGTTGGAAAAAGATATTGCAATCAGTATTGCAATACTTTTTCCACCAAGTATTGCTATTGCTATTGCAATACATTTTGCCAGTATTGCTAGCAACCCTGACTATAGACAAGTTAAAACATTCACGTGCATATGACGAAACTGGGCGACAACAACAGTGAAATGCTGCGACATGACATTATGACAAAAAAAGCCACCTTAGATCTGAGCCGATGGGCGTGGCGATGCCGTATCCCTTGGAGTCGAGGTTATCGCCGACGTTCATGGTGTTGCACGGCTTGCGCTGGTTGTAATAATCGTTCATCGTCGACTCCAGCAGGAACGCGTACTTGCCCTTCGAGTTTCGGACTTTTAGCACGCCTTCCTCGGTCGTCTTGACGAATACCGACGGCTCCCGGGACATGTACGACCACATCTTTGAGTACGTTGGTATCTTCGACGTCTGCAGCCACAGCCAGTTCTTGCTGATAAACTACACTAGGATTTCTTTGCAGAAAAAAGTGTAAATAACAATTATTGACGGCACAAACTAGCCACAGTGTTTGTTGTCGTTTCGCTAACTGCTTTCATGCAGTAGAAAATCGTTTCTCTTAATGAAAAACTAAGAATCTTGTATAATGATAGAAAATCCACAAAAAGAATCCAAATAGCCAACAAATCTGAACACTTTCTCACTGGGCCATGCCCAGCCTTTCTGCAAAAATTTATTAAAATCCCTTAATATTTTTTGAGTAAGCTAGCTGACAGAAAACGACTAACCAAAAATCGCAACATCATTCGTCGCTTCTCTGCTGGGTAAGCAGCGAATGATTATAAAAAGCAATATTGCTGCTTCCCTCAAGAACAAAACAATTATTATTGGTTTATATACCCTGAAAAAGTCTTTGGTGGATCCGGCGTCGAGCGTGCCGTAGAGAATTTCCGTTTGCTTGGCCAGGTCGTCAGCAGACTCGATGGGCGTGAGCATTCGCTCGATGGTGAGGAAGGCGGCTAGGTTGGCGGTGTACGACGAGATGATGATGAGCGTGAAGAACCACCAGGCACTGCCGACTATCCGCCCCGACATCGACCTAAACAACATCGTCATCATCATCAACATCATCAGCATCAGCGGCAGTGGATCAAGCAGTCACAAAACACTAAGCACGTCGTTCATAGCGCAAGACTCGAAAGTCATGCGCAGATTTTCGGCGTCTGCGTCAGTGAATAGTTATTGTCATCATCTGTTCTCAGTCTGTTCGTTTTGTGTTTCTCCCCCCTCCCCTTTCTCTCTCTTCATGACGTTTCTGTCTCTACTTAGTAAGTTCGTTTAGTTATGTAATAAGACTTGATGGGCAATTGCTTTTTACAGGTAGCTTGTCGTAAGTAGGCCTATGCAATGTTTCAAACGCTTTGCTTGATGAAATGAATTACGTTGGCAAATAAAAGTACTAACCTACACTACTATTACTGTCAACATTACGCTTGCGACTAGTAAATTATACAATACTCTGTAGTGAATAGCGAAATAAGTAAAGGGAGAAGATGCATAGAGATGTCATGTCCTCTATGGGGATCAGGAAACAACATGATCGATTCGTTTCGGGCATTTTATGCTGTACGTACTGTAATGTTGAGAAAAGAAACAGCGAATTGTGAGCAGCAGATAGACGGTCAGGGTTGCATGAATACCGATCTACTCGATACAAGACGCGGACGGCTGTTAACATAGCCGACCATCCAGCAGCAGTGCCGTATTTAGGATTTGGCAAAGGGGGGCCATGACGAGCGCGCAGAGCGCGAGCCTATAACGTATGGTCTGGGGCGGAGCCCCCAGCGGGGTCCAGGGGCAGAGCCCCTGGTCAGGGGGTCAGGAGGGCGAAGCTGAAACATTTTTTTGCTTTTAAACGTTCAATGGAAGCCGCAAATTCGCCCATTTTTTGGAAATTTGGAAACGCAGAACATCACAGCGTCATATCAGATGCAATCTCACATGGCGATTTTAATTGCATATTGTATCGGTATAAAAAAAAAAAAAACTATCAGACATTGTTGCATTTTGCAATTCTTGCTGGAAAACGGCAAAAAACGCATCTTTTCATATAAAGCCGCCTGTAAAAAATTTTCATGGTCGGGCCAAAGGGGAGCATCGCACCGTGGCCCCCTAAATACGCCACTGTCCAGAAGTCACAGCGGGATGTAAGCTGGCTTAATCGGGCTTATCCCTCGTCCGCTCGGAGCGTCACAAACGCTGATCCCATGCAAGGAGACACTGCGGCAATATATTCTTCTTCTTCATCAGCATTCACCCGCCGTCGGCCAACGATAAACCGAAATGAACAGGGCTAATGACGAAATATGCTCGGCACGTGCGCGGAAAACTACGCGAACTGCTTTGATGACAAACAGCAGAAGGAAGTGGGTCATTTCGTTCGTTTCTTCCTAATACTGGCGAGTGGCAACGCAGCTATACTACAGTACGACGCGCGTGACAAGTTCGTTTCTTGCCTCGTTCTCGGTCGAAGAACCAGCGAATCTCCGGCGATAGTAATTTCTGTTCGGCGCAAAAGCGCGGCGAATCTCACCAGATTCGCCGCAGAAAAGTTTCTGCGGCACCTGTGCTGCAAGCTGTTGTCTCAGGAGAGTTCATCAAAAAGTCATTAAGCGGCGTCAACCTGGCAACCGGCGTTTACTATAC
>Ga0209367_1000716_pt1 | contig 36071 bp, 19 predicted proteins | sample WorMetLIZISLAND2_FD_187412 | JGI IMG/M metagenome (GOLD analysis project Ga0209367, IMG submission 187412) | Marine gutless worms symbiont microbial communities from Max Planck institute for Marine Microbiology, Germany - Olavius geniculatus... ... | reverse complement strand
ACACAGGCAGGTAGGTGTGAACAACTTGCCTAAGGCTGTTACTTAGTGGTGCATTGGCTGGGCACTGAACCGTGGACCTTTCGGTCTCGTATCCAACGCCCTAACCACTGAGCCACCAAGCCACCTATATGGCGTATGGTCGGCCGACTTTAGTGACAGCTGGATTTATTGTTCTGTTTAGCGGGTCTAAATCCTTGATTTCAATAAAAACTTTATGATCACCGAGTATACTTATAACTGAAATCATGATAGTCAATGCATAATACAAGAGCGTCAAAAAGTTCGCGGCTAAAGGCTGCTGGGGCTGGTCTAATAAATGGCTTTGGTACTGGTGAGAAAAACAGCATTTAGTTAGCCGTGACACCGACGTTATCGCTTGGCATTGAGAGAAAAAAATCGAAACCTATTAAATACCGGCACGATTCTAGGCGTTACTACATGCTACCCCAAGCTTAGCCTATAGGACATGATCAAAATAAAATTAAATAAAATACGCAGCTGTAAGCTTTTTATAATTCGGCGCCTATGTCTGTGATCGCCATGCGCCATTAGAGATTGGCCTATCAAATGCAGCGCATTCCGGTGTCGTGGGAAATTTGTCGCAGCTGGAAAATTCTTCCAATCTCCATGTTGTCATAATGTAACTAACGCTAACGCTAACCCTAACCCTAACCCTAACCCTAACACTAAATTTAACCCTATCCTTAATCTTAACCCTAACCCGTACTGCTGCGTGTGGGAATAATTTTCCGGTGCGACGAATTTTCCACTACACCTGATAGCAGCTAAGCTTACTTATTTTGCGATGCCACTACACATACACAATAACGTCACTGCTGACGTACTGCGGTCGTGACGTAATGGTTTTAATTTTAAAACTCCTGTTGAATTTGCCAGTTGTCTTTGGTCAAATTTTCGGTGTACAGAGGCAATACGGTCGGGTCGGAGATGTCAGCTAATACCAGACGGGAGAGTCACAGTCGAGTGTCGTTAGATGCGGTAGTGGCAGCACATCATGTTGCGGGCACTGCACGTCGCCATAGCGTCGGGACCGGCAAACGACGCATGTCTCGCAAGTCTAACGAACAGCAGATCCTGGTCAGTAAATCTGCGCGGACATTTCTTTCCTCAGTGAACATTTGTTTCCCGAGTCTGCATTGTCAGTCATACCCGGTTTGCACAACGAGTTGGCTCGCCGAACCATTGAGAAGCGCAACAAAGTGCTCGACGAGCGTTTGACAAGCTGGCTCTACATCCACAAGCAAGCTCGTCAAGCCAGCTTTATCGCGTATAAAGGTAAAAGTTGTCTAGATGGCGCCAGACAGCTTCAGAGGGAAGAAAGTGTGTAAAGATACGTTAGGCTCAAACTTGCTCAGTGTGTTAGGAAGAGAAGTAAGGTTCGCGTTTGCTGGAATGGTTGTATATAGATGGAGCCGACATATCGGATGGAACCTCGCGTGAGGTTCAACCAGGAGAGAGCGGAGAGGCTGGTGCAGGCGATACTTGAAAATCGAATGACGATTATGACTCAACGCACCAGCTTGTCCACGTACCCTGAGGACGCCGACGAACTGACGCTGTCAATCACAGACGAGATCCGTGCTAGTGTGCGCGACTTGATGTATGAACGATATCGTCTAGTAGTCATGGTCAGTGTCGGCGCAATGGCTGAAGGCACTGCCGACGCTACGTTCGCCAGTCGCTGTCTGTGGGACGCCAGTGTCGACACGTTCGTCGAGGCTACCGTTTGCACGCCGCTCATGTACGCTGTCGCCGTCGTCTATGCCATCTACTGCGAGTAAACTTTATCGCAAGAAGTATCAGCGTTGCTGAGTAGACAGAGTTACATGGCCTCAGAGCATCTCGATGTTATTGTTGTTCTGTCGTTGACCGTTTAAAAGTAAACTGAGACTAATTACAAACGCGTCGTTTGACTGTTCGAAGGTTATTTAATATTTGTTGGTTTATTGTCGTTGTCATCGTCGTCGTTGTCGTCGTCAGTTATCATAACTTTGGGCTCACTCCAGTTGGAGTTTGATTGTTTTTGAATTATCTAGTATATCATTAAGCTAACCGTAACGGTAGTTCTTGGAAGGCATTTTGTTTTACTGGTGTTTGTATTTTTTTTATTTACCACTTAATCTCTGATAAGTGATAATGTGCTACAAATTTTTGCGGTAGGGAGAGGAAAGAAAGCACCCTAAAAATTTAAGAGGGCAAAAAACGTGAAAAAATCGGCGCAATTTCGGAAAACTTCAGACTGTGACTGTGACCCCAATATCTTTGGAATGGATCGAGATATCGACAAACGGTAAACGGCATTATCAACTAAAGTCCCTCCCGCGTTGAGAAAAAAATGGTGAACTTTTGTGTACTAATAACGACGGTTAATGCGCGGATATAGATCCGCCCTACATCAAATTTTACGGAATACTATATTTTGGCTCATCGGGGGCGATGCGGGCTCAATTTTTTATACGAGCTAAAAATGACTAAGGCTTGCTAGTGCATGCCTCACAGGAGTTGGGGTTCCCCTACCATTTTTGGCAGTGGGGGTCAAAAATTGGCCTTAACTTGTGTTATAGGTCTAACAGCTTGTAACAATTTCTGACTTTGTTTAGAATCGACTTACTCTCAGTCCACAGAACCAAAAACAAAAATTTAATTGTTCGACTTTTTCCCGTAATTTTACCTTCGCCGATGAAAAAGGTTATGCTTCTACCCGTGTTTCTGCGCAAGATTACCCAAAAATTAAAATGTGAAAATTGTATGTCACAGTAGGCCTATAGTTCGACGATACCCGATTGTGTTTTGGGCAGTAGTTCGATGCCCAAAACTTTTCTCAGCGTAGGCTTAAACATGGCTGCACTGCACTATAAAAACACATCCAAACCTGATAGAATGCATCATCAAGTTGCTCTGCAAGAATTTGTTCTCGTTAAGTTTCTTTAATCAGAATTTGGTTTAGAGTAGTACGCAGATCGTGTTATAACCAGTCCCTGTCTAGGTTTTTTCCCGCCAACCCTTTATTACAAGAAATTTGAGCTAATACTCACGAGACGCGCAAAAGCCTATAGCAGTTCCGGTTTGCGCAAAGTTAATATACAAATACCAAATTCTCTATCCCGATCGCATAACGATAATAGCGTGGCGCCACCTTGTGATCGATATAGACTTGTGTCGCAGCCCGAAATCGCCAAAAAATTCATAAAAACCCCCTATTTTGGCATTCAAGGTCATTGAATTCGGCGCCAATCGAGAGCCAGTGTACGACTTTTTATTAGTGATTAATAGTACCTAGGCCCTATCTCGCAGCGTTACTTAGATACAGCGACTTATTGCCCCAAAATCGCAAATTTTGCCCACCCCCCTCTCATTTAGCGCCCTCGTTCGGGATGACCCCCTTCGAATTTATAGAAAAGCTTTACAGTTCCTAAAACTAGAGTCTTCCAGGCACCCGATGGTGACAATTTGGTGATCCTAGCTTGCAACGTTTTTGACTGATCCACCCGTATGACGGACGGACAGACGGACGGACGGACGGACAGAATTGCGATGGCTAAGACGCGCTGAAAGCAGTAGCTGCTTTCACGCGTAAAAACTCGTGACATAGGTCTATTCTGTGGCCGTCCGCTTAGACCTCCGCAAACCAAAACCATTGACACGCATACAATTACTCTTCCCTTCGGAAACGTTCACACAAGGTTTGGCTTTTTTGCCTTTTTGTTTAGAGTACAAAGCCCGTACGGGACAGTTGGACCGACAGTCAAACGCACAGGCAAAATAGGACCTACATAGGGGAATTTTAGAACGGCCATACAATAGTTTTCAGTTCTTCGTCTGCCGTCTGGGATTTTTCTTGGCGTTCCATGCAGTGCCACATAGCAACAAAATTCAATAGCAATTATATTATCTAGGCTTAGACAACAGACGCGGCTGGGCAGACGGCGATGTATGACGAAGCAGTTTGAATATAGCCTAGTGTCGGCCTTGGCTGTGGAGACATTCAATGCAGTAGACGTACACAGCAGGCTATGTCATTGGTATACATCACGTGATTATTGCGCAGTGTCATGCTCTGCTTATGGCAAATGCAACGCGCAAACAGCATGTGATTCTGCAGTGTGTAATGCGCTAGAATTCGGAAACAGGCGTCGAAGTCGGGCACTGTGTAGTAGTAGTGTTACAAAAGTTAAATACATCGAACGAAAACAAAGAGAAATCGTCAACGATGCGCTGGAACGTCATCTGTATTATTGTCTGTGCGATTGCCGAACTAGCTCACGGTCGCGTACGAAAGTTAGGTAAGTAGGAACTTACATGTACACGAATTAAAGTTTGAATAAGCTTAATTCAACAGTGCCAAACTGCAGAAAATACACATCAGTAAGCCCAAGTTATAGCCTATTTGATGTATTAATGCGCAGTGCACTTTCCAAAGGGGACTTTAATTCCACACGCGGACCGAAGTTATACGAGAACTTACGGCGTTAATACCCGGTAGGCCTCTATATGCGCTAAATAAAAATTTCTATAAAGTTTCGCTGCTACTCTGTTGCATTTTTAAAGATCATTTAATGTCAAAATAACATACTGCAAAAGAAAATAATTAGTAGGTGCCTGGACCTATTTTCGTAAATACAGCTTGCATTTGTTGCGTGACATTTTCAACTAGTTTATACGTAGGCCTAGTCGCAGTTATGTTAATATCGGGTAACAAAAATAGCTCACAAGAAGCCCCCAGACCATTGGCAATTATAGCGTAATTTTTACAGCATCGTCAATGGACTATGCTTTTTATGCAGAGCCATGTCTTAGCTGTCGTCGAGATGTGCGTCTGTCTCTCTGTATGTCACGTGCTGCAACGTTACGATCCCGAAATATTCACCAACGAACAGCTCCCGGATTTGTTTTTGACGAAATAACTTTAAAGTTTATCAAAAAATTTAAAAAAAAGATAAACACGGAGCGAGGACGATAAGTAAAAGTACAGAAAGACAGTCATATTTTGTAGGGCCTTCCGTAAAAGTTTATGCAGTACTACGAAAACTGTTTTGAACTTTATTCACTACATAATCAGATGCTTGACAAAACTTGCAGGAAAGTACAAGGTGGATCAGACTAAGATATCGGTGTCAGGAATATCTGCGGGTGCCGAGATGACAACGCAGATGCACGTAGCTTACTCGTCTCTCTTCATGGGACTCGGAATCGTCGGAGGAAGTAAGTAAATTGTTGATTGCGATGAGGTTGATTTCGTGGCAAAATAGGACGCTACAACTAGCGTATTGCACAAACGAATCTCTGTGCACAGCAGCTGGCGATTAGCGACGTAAAACTTTTCAAGATGGAATAAATATGCGTGTGCAATGTCCAGAAAAAGGCTATGAAAAACTTTAAAGGGTAAAGGATGGTAAGACACGTTGCATTAAGCTAATGGGGGGTTAGACAGCATTGTACTGGGAGTCAACCGAAAGTACATTTTTCATTTATTTTTGATTTGTTTGCGTATACTAAGCTTATATAAGGTTAATTAGTTACTGTTTGTGATATAAAACTGCTATCACTATGACTTTAGACAAATACTGTGAGTCAGTTATAACTGTATGTAAGCCTACGGATGTAAGCGGCATGACACAACTGTCCAAAAATAAACAATTTTCTAGTTTATACTATATTTGAGAGTTACGCATCGCCAATAATTTTGTAACGGCACGACGTACGTCGGCGAAATTTTGCACGCGGACCCGTGTCGTACGTGGCCTGAACATGGGCTAGGTGACATGTCGCTGAGGTGTCGTACCTTTCAGAAAATTTCAATTTTTCTAGGGACTGCCATAATCAAGAGCAACCATAGCCAAGGTCCGTTGAAGCCAAAGATGCAATTTTTCTTTATTCGAAACCCTATCACTTAACTCCAACGCCAAACCCAACTCTATCCTTAACCCTCGCGCTGTTCGCACTAACGCCCTTCAGACTAGTAAACTGTTAGCCTACTAATCAGGTCACTCGTTCAGGGACTAACCGGGTCCGGCGTAAAGTAACTTCGTTGATCAGACACAAAGCGCTACCAGTCAGGCGTATGTAGACGATGTGTGGTTGTTGACGTACATAGGTCCGTACTACTGCGCTAAGAACGACGAGATCGTGGCGACGTCTGCCTGCATGGACGAGTACGATGACATCAATGTGACCGAGCTGGCAGTCTACGCTAACGGCTTCGCGTCCAGTGGTTTGATCGACGGCACAGGGAACATGACCAACGACCGCGTCTTTATTCTGTCTGGCATGAACGACTCCACCGTTCTGCAGGGTTAGCTAAAACTTCAAAGTTCAAATCCTTTTTCTTTTTCCGTGTGTGTAGGCTTTTGTTGAACCACTGCGTAGAGTCCGATAAGTGGGTGTTACACAGAAAAATGTTTTATAGTTTACGTACTGTAAGACGCAAGATATTTAAGACTATGATATTTCACTAACAAGCCAGAAAAGTCATACTTTTATTTTGTTCCCAATGTTTGTTTAATTTTGGCTTTATCTTTACGGAATTTAGTGGATTGTCATTATTATAATTTTCGTCAGATAACTAGTGATCCCACAAGCGTAGCCTGCACGTTCGGCAGATGTTTCCAGTAGTATACGGCGCTGCAGACTCGAGTTCGGAAGCCTTTCAAGCTTTTCACAATATTGGAAATGGCAGCTGATTGGTATGAGCTAATGATACCGCAGAGCCGAAGTGTATTATATATACCAGAAAAGAGACACTTACATTCGCGGTGCAGCTGTCAGACATACCACCGCCCTAGTCAGCTACTATAGGCCTACCAGTTCTTTACCCTTGTGAGATCGAGCTACTGAAAACAGGAAAACAGTTGACCTGAGCGTGTGGACCGAGTGAGAGTTGAACTCAGTTACAAATACGATAGGCCACATCACTGTAATCATTGACTCAGTAAAAGTGCAAGGGTGGCGCAAAATAAAAAGAACCAGTTCATTTTCATTTTATACTACTTTTAGGCCTACATCACACACATGCGGTAAGTTATTGCAATACTCGTATTTACTATATCGACGACACTTATGCAACTGTTCAAAAGTGTTCAAAACGATCGCACTTTACTGCAGTGACGGAGGCCAATCGTTCCCGAAACTGTAATTGAGTAAAATATCTTTGTAAAGCATGCGTGCTTTTTCATATTTTGTTTGCCACCCCGTGTACTACTGAGTGATGAATCCAATAACGTGCACGATATATTCATTCAACGTTTTTTGTTTAACAGTACCGCTCGGGCTTCTGTCACATCAGCATCATCATCAATGAATAGCCGGAAGCAGGCCAAAGGCCTCTATTTTCGTCCGAAGTAAATAACGTTAACACAAATATCAACAAAAAACTAAACTAATACTGTTTTTACACTGACTTCCGGTATTAGATAACGAATTTATAATTATAATACAAACTAAAACTAGCACATGCAGGTGATATAATAGCACTGTTTGTCTAATGCAGGAGTTGCAAAGAAGATCGTGGCATTTTACAAACAGTACGTGAACGCGGACAATATCAAGACCGAATTTAACCTCTTAGCCGGACACACCTTCGTACGTTCGCATAGAAATTTTATCGTTTCTGAAACACGCATTTATCTACGCGGTTAAAATTGTGCACTAACATTAGAACGAAAACGTCAGTTAGTTGACAGTGCTGAATCATTTAGGTATCATGTAGTAATTAGCAGGCTTATAGGTAACATTTTTGGAATATAGTCGAAAACAGTCGTTGTCTTGTATACAGGGTGCGGCAGAAAAGTAGTCCCCTAAAGTTTTTCGCTGTTTTCTCAGCAACCGTTTAAGATTTTAATGTGAAATTTTTCAGTTTTATTTACCGATAGCTTTTACATCGAACTGCCAAATAAAGTGTGATTCTGTCGCAAAACGACGAAGTTATAGACTTTTTAACATGACCGCTTACCGATTTTTCAGCATTAAAATGTTCAAGCTAAAAATGCTATTTATTTTTTTAAAAACTGGTTACCACATTACTGCCGATGACATCACAGTGACGTATTAATAAACAGTAATTTATTTTGTTTATAAACTTTCACTTAATTATCGTTCTTTTAAAGCAATCGCCGGCTGCCCACCGGGTTCATCTTCCAGCACACACGGCGCGTAGCGCACGGAACGGGTTGCGAACCAACTGTCCAAATTTCATCACAAAGGACCAGTGGCCTCCAAGTTTGCCGAATATAAACCCAATGGACTATCGCATGTGGGGTGCAATGTTGGAGGCTTACTCCAAGCTTAAAACAAAGCCGAAAATCGTTGTGGTCAAGGAAGCGCTTCAGGTTATCTGGGGTAACCCTCCACAAGGACCGACCGATCGACAGGGCTGTGAAAAACTTATCAAATTAAGCAACTGAAGGCTTGTGTTGAAGCTCGGAGTTAGCGGTGGACACTTCGAACATTCACACATTGACAATGAAATTCTGGCATCTGACCATTAGTTAACTGTGTTGTTTCAACGAAGTTATTGCATTGGTGTAGTAGCTTGAACATTTTTAATGCTTAAAAAATCGGTAGGCGGTCATGATAAAAAACTATAACTTTGTCTTTTTTCAACAGAATCACATTTTACTTCGCGATTAGATGTAGAAGGTTTTACTAAATAAAACTGCAAAATTTCATACTAAAATTCAAAACGGTTGCTGAGAAAACAGCAAAAAAACTTTAGGGGGCTACTTTTGTGCCGCACCCTGTAGGCCTAGTCAGTGAGTTGTGGCGCAGTTGGTATGGTACAGAAATTGAGCAGTAGGCTAATGTTGTTCTGTTGCCCGTCTCTGACTGTCAAATAATGCAAATAACGCAAATTATGGGAAGTTGTTATCTGTGCTATCGCAGTTAAACTGCTTACATATTATCAATTTTAGCCTTTTTGTACCAAATTATCATTGAAACTGATGAAATGGTGTGTCGTTGTTTGAACGCAGCCGACGCTGAATTACGGCAATCCTTGCGATGTTAGTGAGAATCCATGGATTGGGCGCTGCAACTATGACGCTGCCTTCGAAATTCTCGATCACATCTACGGCAACCTGACGGTTGGTAATCCGACATATCATTGGGGGATTGAGCGTATTGTAAAAGCTTAGTTACGTTAATCTATAACATAGCCAAAGCAAAACAGCTGGGATTGGTTAGGTTAGCCACGTAACCGTGTTATAAAATAGGGGCCTATTCCAATAAAGCTGCTGGAATTAGGCCTAGGCCTGTGATTTTTGAATAATTATCTGCAGAATATACTTATTTTTGTGTAAAAACTATTGACTTTATATAGGCAGCAGCGTTTTGATTGATGTTTGCAGCACAGATGCTTTATTTTTGTTTTGTGGGGTGTCCTGTTTTTAGAGACCGACAGAATCCACGCTTATGTCTGGTGACGTATGTATTGCACTTGTACCTAGTGCTTTTGAATTATTTATTTTGAAAAAAAATTGGACAGTAATTTCTACTAATTACTTTTTGAGGTGCTTGCTTTCTTCAAATTTATTATTGCTGTTTACCGGTACAGTGAGAATGCATCGCAGTGGCGAGTTGCATACGAGCTTTTCATAGGTATCAAAATCAACGACCTTGGATGACTTTTGACGGACGTTTGTTGCATTATATATTTTTTGAAGCTTGCTGCACAAATATAAAGAAACTCTAAAAACAGGACAAAGCGATACTTTCAGCAGAAAATGTCATCTATAATAGATGTTTTGTTGTTATAGCTTTATCACTTACTGATCAGGATTTTTGCTAGCGTAATCGACTGTAAATTCTCAATATAGTGCAATTTTTTAAATATTCCGCACTCTGTTTTATGAAACATTTACGCGAATTTCCGCAAGTTTATATTTAAACACCAACTTATTATACCGCATCTAGCAACAAGAAAGACCGCACCGGAAGTGAGCAGTAGTCACGTGAGCAAATTTACCAGTCCTGAGCGTGTTTCTGAAATAATGTCGAACATCAGTCATCATTTTTCAAGTGATCAAGTTTTATAACTTGTTGCAAACAGAGCAGTTTATTTAATTATCTTTTATTTCAATGCACAGGCGCCGTATGGGCTTATTGTATGTGACTGTTGCACGCAGTTTTACGAGTTTGGTCAGAAGGAATTCTTCCCGGTTTCACCTCCAGCCGACTCAAGCATGGATGACACCGGATACGCCTACGTTCCCACGGGCTGCATATCTGCCAAAAACAGTGAGTGTACACTTGGGATACGAGTGAATTAGAAACAAACTTGACATGCACTTAAAACTAGCGTGTAGTCCTATAGCCAGCTAAGCTTGGCCTATTAACCGTACGAACCAAAAAAGGATACCGATAAACTTTAGAATCTGATCAAGAGTTTCAGTAATCGCGACGGCAATCTTAGCAGTAGTCTACGGCAAGAAAGCATTAGATGAGCCATTTTCAAGCCTTTAGTGTAAGATATCGAAGGATTAATAGACGGTGAGATAAACAAGAAGTTAAGAGTCGACGGTTACGAACTTCAGACGATGATTAAAATGCGTGTAGCTTTTGGCTCTACTTTCAGATATAATACAACAGTAACTTTGTGAGCACACTGTTTTATGCGCTGTAACTTGTAAGTGTACTGACAGAACATCATCATCACCCAACAGCATGGAAAAGAAGACAGGAGACTGAGACGTCGAGATCGAGATCACATCCTTGCTACCAGGGCCGGTGGGCCTTAACCAATCGGCGGCCCTGTACCAACTGTGCATGAGTAAAATGAAAGTCAACCCCTTTCTCCTTTCTCCCCCTTTTCTGCGTTTCTCCTTTTTCCTCTTTTTCTTCCCTTTTCATCCCTGGCCCTTGCCTTCCCTTTTCTCTTCGACCATCTACGCCAGGAAATCCGGTTCCTTCAGGGGTCCGGGGCAAAGCCCCGGACTGACCGCAGTCGCTTTTTGCCACATTGTAGGATAGCAAACTGCATCTGGTTGCAGAATTTCTGCTTCAAATTCTTTGGTCAGCAATTTGATGAACTAACTGTATTGTACATGCTTGTCACAAGACTGTTTTGTGTTTTGGTTAAGCGAATACATGTTAATTGTACTGTGATGTATTTTTGGAATTTTTTAAAACTATCGTTATGTGAATAAAATTTATTATTATACTGGTTGTCCACACGGTCCGTACTGTAGGCCTACTGTACGGTACACTAACATTAAGCCTATAAAAATTATGACTAAAAGAGTAGACCATAGATTGGCAGTTTGCTTCCAAAGTTGCAGAACGACACACGCAAGTGAAGAACTACTACAGTAATAAAAATAAAATTCCGATTCATTCAGTACTAGGGGCGGATCCAGAAATTTGCTCTAAGAGGAGCCGGTCCCTTCTTTTTTCCTTCTTTTCCCTCTCCCCCTTTTCCCCGCCTCGTCTCCCTTTGCTTTCTTTTTTTCTTTTTCCCTTTCCCTCACTTTACCCTCCTCTCTTCCTTTCCCCTTCGTTTCTCTTTTCTCTCCCTTTAGAAGTAAGATCCCGTTAAACCAGCTATGGGATCTGGGGAGCGCTGTGAGCTTCCCCACTGGGGTGCGGAACGGAGCCCCGGCCGAAAACGAATTTGGTTAAAGGCTAAAGGTTAAAGGTGGTGATATAAATCTTTATGGGAAGCCCATCTTAGAGCTACGAAACGTCACCTGCCGTATGGAATCACACAGGTGAACCGCCCCGCCTTAACCCCAGCCAGATAGGCCGGTACTCGACTTACCTACCGTGGAGGGACGGAAGGTTGAGTTAACCTAGGTGGCTGGTTACATACCGAGATGGTTTACGCGCCCGCAGTCAGTACTAAGCCCCCATCAGTCAGCGCCCCCATCCAAGTACTAACACGGCCCGGCGTAGAGTAACTTTGTTGATCGGATGAAATGCGTTACCGCTACGCCACGCCACCAGCCTTTTCTAGGTGTACTCTAAAGCTGTGAGAAAGCCACTGGTCACTGGTGGCAATCATTTTGAACAATTTCAGGTAGGCTGATTAAACTATTCGAGCCTTGACTTTTCGTGTCGTTTTTGCAAGGGACGCATCAATCATCATCATTCTCTTTTTAAACACGCTTTTCATGACGTGTTTGAAGAGAGGGTACATGTATATGTATATAATGATTGATGCATAGCGGTAAGTTACCCGCTTAGCAGGTAAGTAGCCCAGATATGAAAAACAAGGAGGCATTGCGACATCATCATCATCATCATCATCATCTTTATTTGAAATCAGACCACAAGGGTCCATTAAACAATACACAGTAAACAAAAAAACAGACACAGAAAGAAAAAAACAGTACAATAAAACTAGAAGCTACGGGTAAACACATAAACACACGTAAACATACAAAGAAGGTCAAACTACACCAGAATCTCATTCAGATATTGTATAATACTATTCTGAACCTTTAAACGTTGTTCGGAGATATGAATTTATAATCTTCCGTCGAGAGAAAGAGCGTTAGCCACTGGTAACGGTGACAGAAATTGACAACAAAATGCGCAAGGCGACTGAAACATTTGGTAGGAAATCTTGTAGTGCATTAATGCTGTGTACATAGCGCAAAACTTTAATCGGTGACGCAACATTCTGCGGCAGAATGTTTGCTTGCCAGTGTCTTTACGATACATTTTATTACCCATATAGCCTAATTATATTCATTCGTGAAACAAACTCTATCTAATCCAACATTACAATATTTGTGTCTGCGCCATAAACACATCAGAGTTGTTGAAATTGGCAAACGTAACTTATCCATTTTTTGCGTCCAAAAAGGCGGCCCCCCTAAAATTGGCGGCCCGGTTCGGCCGTATCGCTTGAACGTGCCTAAGGCCGGCGCTGCTGGCTACCAGCTGATGACTGGCAGCGGAGCGTTGGTACTGTCATGAAACAGTTTCAGAGACTAGAACCTTCGTTAATGTGGCGCCGAAATCATCCGGTTTCATGATGAACGTTCAGTAAGTAAGCATTCACCAGTGTTATTTATTGAACACGTGTATAGTGACATTTTGCCATTTGGTGTTTTTTTATGCACGAAATACTTTTGAGATAAACACATAAACACATCAGACTTGTTGAAATTGGCAAACGTAACTTATCCATTTTTTTATGATTTGATTTTATGATTTTATTTTATTTTAACTTGTCTCAGTTGCCGTGCTACTCTCGTGTTTGTGTATTTAGCTTAGGAAGGCTACCGTAAGTGCTCTATGAGCCTGGTATATCTTGCCAACTGTATGTTTGTGTCAACTTTGTGCACTATGTTATGCTTTCGCTGGCAAATAAAATGATGATGATGATGATGAGATTGTCGACGGCGCACCACTATTTCTCCAGCTGTGTCTCCTGTAATTAAAGAATAATTAATATAATTTGACTAATAAAAATCAAGTGGTAAAATCTGTTTTGTTTGTTTGTGCACAGCGTGCAAGTTACATGTCGTGTATCACGGCTGCCTTCAAGGAAAGTAAGATATTCTTTGCTTGATATTATAATAAGTAAGTAAATTACACATGCGACAGAATTTATTCTACGAGGGTCGTTCGATAAAAAAGTTACAGAACAGCGTCATCTTGTTAGTTCTCCAAGTCTGAAAAAATCCGAAATATACGTTTGTAGAAAAGTTTATTCTGAATACGTGTAAAAATTTTTTTGATGAGGACAGCATTACTGTGACGTCAAAGGTTCACAGAACACAGTCTACACGTGTATTACTCTCCCCACTAGTAATCTATCATAACTCGCAAGTGACAAACAGCACAGGAACGAAAAAAAACTGAATAAACGTAACAAGTTAACGCCATCTTTTTAAGTGCTAAAGACTAATGTTTCATTTTCAACATATCGTCCAAGTTCGCTCAAACATTTGTCCTGTCAGCAAACTTCTGAATGCCCGATGTAAAGAACGATGCTGGCTGCTGTCCATGCTACCGAAGAACGTCTGATTGCAACTCAGTATATGAGACAAATTTCTGCCCACCTAGCATTTTCTTACACCAAACGTGAACTGTTTGCTTTGTAAGCACTTGTCGCCCAATACTGGATGCATCTCAGAGTGAATCTGATTTGCATTTATTTTTTGGCCGACAAAAATACAATAACGGCATGCTGTTCGTTACGGGATGATTTCAGTGGCAACGTCGCCGTATTTAATGTTTATAAATAACGTCACAGTGACGTCATCGTCATAAAACTTACAGCTGCTAATCAGAGTTAAATTCCCTACAAAACGTATATTTCGGATTTTTATTATTTGGAAAACTAACAGAATGACGCCGTTTTGTAACTTATTTATCGAACGACCCTCGTACGTTCGAACTCGTACAGCCAGTCTGTACCGTTTGTGCTGGGCCAGGGAGTGTAGAAGTACTTCTACACTCCCTGGTGTAGGCCTAATGGGTTGATATTCAAACGAACGACACTGTAGGCTAAACGGCCGACCGTCGATAACCATGAAATAAGCGTAGGCTAAACTACTATTTGTGTCTAGAGTGTATGCATTCGTTTAACATTCGTTTATCTTACTCCGGACATTGGTTTGGTATACATACTTTTAGGCTACTGACTTGTTTACTATAAGAACTGCCAGAATGGGTTAGGCCTGTTCATTTTCTAAACGGTCTTGTTCCGAGTGACGTCGCAAAGTAGGTCTACTATGGACCACGACCAAGACCAAAGATTTGGTCAAAACTAAGTTCGATTACAGGCACTTACTGGCCGATGTAATAATTATTGTTGAACGCTCCCCAAACATTAATTTCTCATTTCCCAGACAGATCAGTTTATAAAAAATGACATGCAGATACTGTACTGTAGTTGAGTACGCGATTATTTAGAAAAGTAAAGTCTCAAAGAGACAGTTGTTGCATTGGATGCGTGTACTGTAGATATCTGCTGAAGGACAAGTTTGCTCGTCACACGGGTTACAACGAGGTCGGTGAGCTGAACAACATCATCATCATCTACCCGCAGGCGATCGCCGTCATCGACAACCCGATGGGTTGCTTTGACTGGTGGGGTTACACCGTCAAATACTACGGTAAGTAAAGACTTCAGCGTCTAGAAAGTCGACGTAAAAATGACATCCTTTAGTAAGATATTTGAGTTTCTCTTGTTAGGTGCATTATAGGCCTATTTGCATTTTCTGTTTACTCGCCTGCATCATTTTTATTAAATGATGTCGTTCTTCGCCGGTCGATGTAAAAAGTTCTGTTTTATGTGAATAAATTATAATTTTGTCACAATGGTTGGATTAACTAAAGATGCATCATGTTTGATTCATAATGTTCGTGCATGTGGAGAGACACTGGGGTTTCGAACAATTATTATGAACATGTTAAACAAATGAGCACATTTAGACTGTGAATAATTAAGGCTCAAAATTAGTTAGTCTACGTTTTGATTGCATAGGTTAGGCCGTGATTACGGATAAAACAAACGTCATTTTCAAAAGCGTTGCAAATGTTCTGTTTTGTTTGACACGTACAAGTAACAAAGTAGTTATAAAAAAATAAGAATAATACGATTTATCAAAAATTTCTTTAATCCAGATTCGAAAAACCTGCATGGATCTGCACTGTGCTGCAGAACATTACCAAAATCTAATGGCAAAGGTAATTATTTTCACGAAAACAAGAACAGTAAAAGCAGGCTTACTTATAACAATCAGTTATTTACTCTCTTGCGAAAAAAACTAACAGTAAACCTATTAGATCTACATGATTACATGTAACTTGCATTGCAACGTTATCTCCTTCTCATTTGCATTCAGAGTATGTATAGCAAGCTTATAATAGCCTAATGACGGATACGTGAGTGTACAGTATAGTTAAGATGTTTTTGCTGAACTATTTTGCTGACTGATGTATTATTGTAATTTATGTTATTTTGTCGACGTCGCTTGTCATCGTCGATATGAGTATCGACGTTAAAATTAAAATACACGTACAGTAAATTCAGTACCATGTGTGGTTTACAGCGACCAAGCTGGCCAATCAGCCTTTAGCGGTGTATCAGATGATCAAGAGGGTTGCTTTCTAGAACGGTCGTCATGGACGTATACTCACGAACTCTCTGCTGTTTTTTTACCATATCAAATACACGGAGACCGAATCGTCGTTGAGTGCGTGAAACTCTAGTGCACGTCACAGCAGACAGTGACGTGACGAAACGTAACGCCACTGAATGGCCAATTTACACCTACGACGCCGACGCGACTCAACTCAACTGCTCAGCCAGGCTAGCAAACAACGCGTGGTCTGTGCACAGCAGCGTGACGTCACAGTCCTATTGACGTCATTGCATTGTCACCGCAGTCACGGCAGTTGAGTTAAGTTGAGTTGCGTCGTAAGTGTGAATTGGCCATAAGAGACACGCTATACTCACTACTGCTTCTGCTTATGGGTGTCGGACAGTCTCCTCTTACAGACTTTTGACGGACATTTCCTCGCTGCGATGTATAGGCTTCTATAGTTAATGACGAAAGACAGGCGTAGTGTGCAGAAACACAAACGTGACGCTACAAAGGTGTATGTGAAGGGTCAGCTGCCAATCTACGGAGCCAGTAACGTCTTTAGGAGGCCATGGTGCATGCGATGCCCCCTTGGCAACTCGATCTGTGGCTTTTCTGCTTTCCCAAATGCTTTTCCAAATGAACGTTCACAACCTAAAGACGTTTCAGCTGAATTCCACGGCCCCCTTATAAGAAGGTCTGCCTCTGGAACCCACCCGTTGGGGGCTCTGCACCCATCCCCCTGTTAAAAGCTTGCGCTCACCATGACGCCTCCCATTTGTCAAATCCTAAAATACGCCATGCTGGGCGCAGCTCGTGATAACAGTGTTTCCTGTAAAAGTAATACATTCAATACCCAGTGTCCTACTGAGGGGAAGGAGTTACCAGGAGAAAACAAAAAGCCGAGCTGTCGCTAGGATAACGAACCGTACTGGTTGTCAGTGACCTTAAGGTCATCGAAGGCCGATGATTTTTGTTTTATCTGAAAGGGCGTATGTCACTTCCTATTAGTGATTAATGGTAACCTTTGCCGTATCTCACCGTTTGCGAGATATGGCCGGTTTTCCTTTGAAAAAACGCACATTCTTCCCATCCTCCCGTCCATAAAACCCCGAATTTGAAAATATTCCCCTTGCACTAGATAGCTAAAATGTTGCATGCCCGAGTTTAACAGACATGGTTAATTATTCGTGTAAAAAGTTTTGCCACAATACATCCATGACAGACGGACGACAACGATGCCAATAGCTCGACCGTTACTTAAATACGATCGGTTAAAAACTGAAGAACTCGTTAGGGATCTTACAAGGGTATAGAGAACTCCCTGCACGACAATGAGATATCTGCATTCTGCGGCTATAAGATCGTAGTTAGGCGGGGAAATGTCCGCTTTTCTGCTTAGTGGGAAAATGTCTATTCTCCTTCTGAATAGTTCACTGTTTTGAATTTTGTCTCAACGGCCATCAGTGACTAAATTGTGCAGCATCCACTCCATAGTTTCGTACGATAGGTCAACATGCCAACGCCTACGACGTGCGATAGAGCCTACTTGAAGAAAGAACAAAAACGAATTTGGTGCATTTTAGGCGACTTCTAACACTTTTGGCAGTAGAACAGTCCAAATTTTTTCTACGTAAAATGATGCTCATTGAAGTTAATTTTGCTGAAGCTTTGGCCCGGTGAAATATTATCGTACAGCCTACGTGCTTATGTAGACTGCAATGTACGTACTGGTCGTTTCTCTACTCTGTTTATTTTCACAGAAACGCGTGCTAATCAGAGCTGTTTGTGAGTACGTGTGCAACGTTCGACTTTAATTCCTGTTATCAACTATACCTGTTTATGCTATTTTTATTATGTACAGTTTGTTTTTATAATGTTTTTAATCTGTGTGGTACTTTTTAATTTGTTACTGTTCCGTTTTTACACTTATCGGCATTGTGTAAGTTGCATTTTGTCAACTTATTATTATACACAAACAAGATCGTGATCATGTTGTTGGCATGATAATGTTCACAGCACAATTTGCATGGTATTATAATGTGTTTGTAATGTATGCATTCACTGCATTGTTGCAAACAGGACAATAACTTTTATTTTACCATTCCTTCCCCCATCATATTTTTGCACGTGCTACAGAATAACCAGGTTGGCTTACTAAAGCACATGACATTGTGGACAGGGGTCCTCCAACTGTTTTAACAACGAAAATGCAAAAATTGCATAAATCAGTACACTTTTTTTAAACTTATGTCAACAACAGCAGTCAACCAAAAGAACGTTTATTAGCATACAATACGAAAGACTGCATAGGCTTAGCATCAATGCTAGTCTAAGTATATGCTCATTCTGCCACTGAATCAAAAATATTGACTAGTTTCAAAGTGAGTGAGTGAGTGAGTAGGGTTTAACGTCCCGCCCGCACAGTATAGGTCATTTCGAGGACGGCCTTTTCAGGCAGAATGCACACAAACACATAATAACGGAGCAGTAAGTTTGACCTTTACGATAAAGAAACAGAAGGTTTAACCTTTTCAGAAACACAAAAAACGAGCTAAACCTAAAACTGTAAGAACTCCATTATACGCATGCATATGTAATTAACATAATGGAAGTTCTAATAATCTTCCCTGTTATCCTCCAGACAGTGACTAATTTCAAAGACCTACTTTTCAAATAACCAAATGTTCAAAGAAACAGAAAAAGTGTGCACCAAAGTTTTGCACAATTCAAAAATACACTTAAGCCTACAAAAACAGATATCACATATGAAAGCAGCAAAACCAAATGTAACATTTGCAAATTATACGTAGAAAATACCCAACAAATTCAGTGCCTGGGTGCAAAATTGCAAACTAGCAAAGCATAGTTTAATCACCCTGATAAAGAACAGATTACTCACTGTAAAAAAAACTTATTCGAGAAAATTCATAAATTAATTTCCAGTTTGAGACAAAAAATGTCGCAAAATGTCAGGGCAGATAAATTTAAGAATCTAATACAATAATAAACAAACTTAATGTAACATTACAAGTAAATGCACAAAAAGACACTCGGTTGCATACATAACAGCAATTTAAAGACTTTTTACACACTTAAAAGACGATGAATTGTCTGCTATAATGAAAAATGAAAGCCAAATTGTCAGCAGCTGCTGACAAAAGTTTCAGGCTTGCAAATTCGCTGGTGGCTGCAGCTGCTCTTCCTGATTTCCACAGACAGGCAAGTTTTCATTTTCATTACCTTCGCCAAGGAGATTATGTTTTTGCCAGAGTTTGTTTGTTTGTCTGTCTGTGTGTGTTAGCAAGATAACTCAAAAAGTTCTGGAAGTATCTTTCTGAAATTTTCAAGGAATGTCGAGAATGGCAAAAACTACAAGTGATTCAATTTTGGGGGTGATCCAAAAAAAATCCTGGATTCTGGATCACTTTGAAATTTTCGTTAACATCGCTTTAAATGGGGCATAAGGGAAATGGCTGCCAAACCAAATATGGTGCTGCCACCTGGTGAACGACATGGCGCTGGCGGAGGTCTGCAGTCTCTGACTGCTAATTTCTAGTTTTCATCTTCATCTTCCAAATATACTGCAGATCCTTTCGGAAATACCACACTATATTTTATACAGTATAACTGTGAATACCATTTTTGACAAAAAACGTGATCTCATAGCTATGCAACATATTTTTCTAAGTAGATGGAGTTATTTGTATCCAGATTATCAGCACGTACACTTTGATGAGCAAAACTGTTAGCATCTCTGAAGCTGGCACTCCACAAATATGTATATTTATGTATTTATTTTATTATAATACATTATTTTAAACAAACTGATTCCAGAAGTGTTCTACAGTTTAACAGTTTTCTACACCTGGTAATCAGCTAAAATGCTGAATACACGCTCCCACTGTCCACTCAACACCAGCAATTATTGGTACCTGATATTATCGACTGTTACGCTTATGATTATAGATCCCTAGAAAATTTTTTTCTGCTATGCCACAGGTCAGGGATGGGTTACAGTTGGGGTTTCAGGCTTCTGGTTTCATGAGATCTATATGGGGCTAGACCAAATTCAGCAGGCGAAGCAAGTGACATTTTTAGCACTTTTTTGTGTTTCTTCGAGTTATATGAATTTTACTGCTACCTGCTCCAATGGTGACATTTCTTACTTGGTTAATAATTCAACCAAGCTCATGTAGCAACAGGCAATTGAAAAACTACTGGAAAAAGTCTCAAAATTCTCATAATTCTAGAAAAAGAATGTCGAGTTTTCACAACTACAAAATCACTAAAAATTCTGTCTGGTTTCCAGGAAACAGTCAAAACCAGCAGTCTGGATGTGCACCTGCGTTAATTCATAACCACTTCATCTTTAACTGCAAACAAATTAACTGGACACATGCTCAGGGTTAGAACACAGTTCAAACAGAAATGCCAAACAACTGAACAAAGGACACTAATTGCTAAGAGGAGGAGAGATCAACTTGGCACAAACACAGCCAGCAAAAACAAGTGCTGTGAACTAGAATACAACACGCGGTCCACTGTGAAAGCTGCCGAAGCCACCATTCATCCCTGGTGGCACGTCATCATCATCATCATCATCATTACGTCGACGAGAGAAAGTCTTGAGACGAGACTCTGAGCGAACAGAAAGCCGGGAACGCTGACGATGTTCCTTCTCCTTCACAGCAAACAATATGACAATGAACTTGCAACAATGTACACTAGAAAATATGCATTGGCATCACACCAGAGGAGTGCAAGAGGCAAATGCCCCCTAAATTTTAACTTGATAATTGTCTTAATGTCAAAAATTTGCAGCTGTCTGTCAGAAAGTTGAAATTTCCTGCACCTGGTGAATATTTTTAAGCAAATGCCATTTTGGACACTGTATGAAAACTACATAATAGTAACAATGAGGTAAGTGGGTGACCCTAAATCTAACTGTAACCAGGACTTATGATCTTTTCAGCTAAAAACTGGCACACTGATTGCTCCAGGCCTGGGAAACATGTACACCATGTACACAATAAAATAGTGATTGTATTTTTATGAATTTCAACGTATAACATACACCAATTTTGGTTTTCTACACCTCTCTATTATGGGTAACTATACAAGCAATTAATAGCTTTACATAGTACGCCAGGATTCATCAAACAATGTTATAATCTGCTGAGTTTTTTTTCCAACAGACAGAGATTGTTTTATGTCTTCACACAAATAAAGATTTACTGGAACTGGTAATAAACACAAAAAAAAGAAAATACATAAGATCAAACAGCAGATTTGATAAACAAGGATTATCAAATATCCATACCCAACCTAACCCAAAAAGCCTGAAAAATAGGTAAAATCTTTTAACAGTAACATTAGCAGTGACTATTATGATGATAATGTTCAAAAATGTGAAAACCTGAAGGTAAAGTCGATTATCCTCGTCGACAATATCACGGAGATATCGATGCAGAGGCGGATCGAGTACAAAGGCATCGGTGACATCAACACTCGCAGATGTGTCCACAGTATCAACACGCCGATAGATCAACATGTAAGCAGTGTCACGGGAAAACTTATGAGTGAGATTGCGGATGTTGTCAAATGATGCCCTCGTCACTCGACTGTCGTTGAACATGAACCAGTGATCAGCAAAACAATCTTCATCAGACTCTGCAACAAACCCCACGTCAGCAGGCTGCAGAGTGTGCCGCGCATAACAGAAATAATGTCCAGCATCGGAAGACGATCCTGAATGAACAATCACCCCAAGAAGTCCATACCTCTCTTGATCAAATTCACCAGCAGCTGATTCTGGAGCTGCGGATCGTACCGGGACACACAGTGTTAATGGATACTGTATGTCAGTAAATATCTTCGAGTGGCTGCCATTCTGGGCATTGTATGAGAACCGCATGAGTGTAACAATGAGATAAGTTGGGGCGGCACAGATCTCAACATGACGTTCACCGTCCTGAAGACTGTTGCAAGGACCATCGCAGTGATACTGGTTGTCACCGTCAAGTCTCTCTGGCATGAGGAAACGCTGCAGCAGACTGTTCAGTGACAGAGACTCAAACAACGACGATGAAGACGCCGACAACTTGGTCTGTAAGTCATCACTAGATGCCACAAGCGGGGAGCCGCCAACCATAGCCGGAGTACTGTGTGTCGATGATGACGACGACACAGCTGCCAGTGGCTGCGCTGAGTGGGACTCGGCAGGAATAGCGACAGCCAGGTCCATGAAAGACTCCGTCCGTGAAGATGCCGTACCACACTGCAGGCAACGACAAGTCATTGACAGGAGTCCACCAAAGCTCCTCTCAACCAGCGACAGCCGCGATCGATTCTCATCATCAGAACTCTGAGAGAACAAGCCAGGTAGGGTGCCATTCTTTGGCTCGGCTGGTTGACTAGATGCAGATGCTGGCGACACCTGGTGTCGACTGTTCACCTCTTGCTCATGAACTGTGTTTAAGAGATATCGAAGAAACTCGGAGCAATCCTGCTGCACCCCGGACATAAACCATGACGGCCGAGACTCCTGCACAAACTTCTCCGGAGAATACGCAGCTCTCTGTAACACACAAAGTCAACTGTCCTGTAGTGCTAATTATGAAAGTATGGGACAGCTACAATAAACAGCTGGTGATTAACTAATGTCTGAGTTGTACTTGAATACACATGGCACACAGACAAATGAAGATAGTTGCACCTCTGTGCATAATTCACTATCACTTAGCTGTATTGACAGTGAAGTCCTATGATGGTTGTTCCCCATTTGTGTCCATACCAAATACCTGAAACACCTTGCCTGACTATCAAAGTAATGCAGCACTTTGCATCAACAGCTTTAAATACAATTCAAAAACTTTCATGTCTGCTCAGCACTAACTATGAATACTAACTTCGATCATTCTTCAATAAACTAATTTACTGAACTGGAGTTAAACATTTCAGCAAAAAAACTTGATGCAAAAAAGTACACATATATATAACAAAAAATAACTCTCTATTATTCACACAGAACTCTATCAATAAATATTTCGCACATAACGCACAAAATTCAGAATCTTGTGGCCAGCTTCTGTTTCTATCCATTTTACCAATAATTAATGATTTGATCCAATAGTGCCAATACATCATATTCCTTGTTTCAACCAAATGACAATATAACAATAGATGCAGTAAAAGCAACTCAAAAAGGTATTATGTGATTCAAAAAAGAAGTTAACACAGATGTTATTAGTGCTGTTTACCTGTGTGGCAGAGAGAAAGGCAAACACGTGCTGTAGCCTCATCTGCGCATGCTGACTGGCTGCAGGCACCGACGATAGAACATCATGACGAAAACTACGAAAAGCAACCACAACCACATTTGTTCGCGTAAAAACACACAATGTTGCTTTCACTGCTTGACAGTTTCAGCTAAATCTTTGGAGTATTTCTGCAATATTCAGTTTCCTTCGAAACAAATAACAACAAAGCGCTTGTGCATACATTTAAGATAAACTACTTAGATAAAACACACTAATCAAACAATGTTTATTATATATTACTAAATATATTTACAATAACACACAGTCACACACTGTAAGACTCTGTGCACCATTACAACAAAAAACTGGAAGATGATTCTATATTCACACCTATACAGCACTGCAATTTTGATTGTAAGTTTGATTTTAACCCAGTTTCTATGCATTACATATTTTTAGTCGTCACTGGTTTAACTGCAAACACATTATTGTATTCTACCCTGGAGCCCAATTCACAAACACTGTCGTAAGACATGTCGTAAGATATGTCATAAAATTATCATAACTCAACATTTAAGATGTCATAAGATTATCTTACGACATGTCGTAAATGAATGCACAGAATTTATCTTTAACGATCGTAACTTTTTTCAGGAAAGCGTATCGTTGACACGGTAACTACGGTCGTCTGCGGGTAATGAGCAGTTTCGTATCTATGGTAATCAGTCACTGACCAGTCAGTAAGTAAAAGCAGTAGTATTAGAGTTAAATTTGTGATGCTAAATTCAGAAATTTTCAATACTCTGACTACACTACTCTGAGTACATGGCGTTAATTTAATTTTTATTTGCTATTATTTTTTCTATTTATTCAACTTTTAAAATTTATTTTTAAAAAATTTTTATATTTTTTTATTAATATTTGCCAGCGAAGTTTTTAGGTCCAAGCATCTTTAGAGAAAGCTGTAAAAGGGTGGGAGATGTGAGTATTTGAAGCATTTCTTAGGCATGGCAGGCTTTGCGCTGCATGGACTGCACATGGTAGTGAATAGTAGTAGTAGAGATAAATGCATTTTTATAATATGCATTAGCTATTTACCTACTAAAGCAAATAGTTCTGCAGGGCCTACAGAAAAACAGCCTTTACCAATCACCGACGGACAGCGGTGGATTATGCAGTTTTATTTCGATATTGTGGTACTATCGAGTATCATAATATCCGAGTCATTATCATTAATTTTATTTATTGCACTGTACAACACTACACTGTATTATTTTTTATTCTATGTCCACTGTCAAGATATATGTTTACCTGGATAGGCAACGGTGGGCAGCGATAGTAACAATGGCGTCAGACACCAACGGGCATTGAGCCCACGGTTGTCGATGATGATGATGATGAACAAAATGACCATGCAAAACAGATTGTATAAATCTAACATTACTAGGTTACGAGTATAATTGAATTAGAGGTCTTATAAATCAATATGAAGAAGTTTTTCATGTTGGATAATGTCAAGGACTCCCAGCCTACGCCCATATTAGTTCAGATAGTTACTTTTAATTTGTGTCTAATGTGAGGCCTAGATTCTTTTTGTTTACGTCCGGTATTTAGTGTAGGTAGTCCGGTTGTCAATCATCCGATTTACTACATGGATTCTACGGTAGAATCCATGTAGTAAATCGAATTGGTTTTGGGACATCTTTGGCCCTGGTTCATGGATTCATCCGCGTCGAGACTCTGGCGAAGTCGATTTGTCGTACTGGCTGACCCCTTCTGGGTGGTCCGGATTTAATGGAAAAAGGCACATGGAGAGATGGTGAGGTCTGTGTTCTGACGAATAAGGCTGAGGTTCGGTTTTTTTCCACTGCTAAGTGATAAAGGAACCGTACGCTTGACGCATGTGGTGTACACGACGACGCGGTGAAGATCGGGAAATAACGTACTGAATTCCTGGTCTTCCGCACATGAAACGGACAGCTGTGAAGTGATCCTGGGGTGATTCCTGATCCAATGTCCGCGGTAGTTGGCCACGACGAGCTCGCGAGCTTCGTGGAGACTGAACCCCTCGACCGTCAGATCTGAGCGACGCCTGATTCCGAGGTCCATGCCCATGTCGACGAATTGCCGGAGACCCTGCATGAAGTATTCGTTGGTTTTCGAGTGTGTCTGTTTGCATGCTCCGTTGCGAAGGCAACAAACAGTTAGTTTGTAGAGATTTCTGCACGTTCAAAACCCCCCCTTTTGTTTGTTATTTGTAACCTGTTTGTTTTTTTGTAAATAAAGCTGTATATACTTGCTTCCAAAAGAAAGCTCGTTTGCCTTGGCATATTAGATCGATTAGACAAGTCTCACAGATAAGATTCGAATCGAATCATTTCAATTGTCATAGGACATCTAAAAAGTGATCGTAAGATTTTTGTCGTAAGACTGTCGTAAGATGTTTTGTGAATTTGGCTCCTGATTCATGCCAGCTACTGTTCTACCAAGTTTTTAAGTAAACTTGATTGGCAACAGATTATATTCACCTGTCGCACATATACAAGGCTTGTAGAACGCTGTTAATGTAGCAAGTATTGCCAAGATTACAGAGCCCAGTCAAGCCAGTGTCAGATCTCCTCTCATCAATCTCATCAAGAAGATTAGACTGCACTACAGAACTGGTGTCGGTCACTGACGACCATGCATACTGCTTCAGTTTTTCTCGCATCACTGCCATCGACGGGTGTGCATACTCCTGAAATCACCAAACTATTCATTATAAAAAGAACAGTTCTCGATACTGTCCATCACGGTTATAAAGACACCACAACGATCACACCGTGCCACTACTACCGGGTGGCAGTGTGGTGTACTACGAGGGTCGTTCGATAAATAAGTTACAAAACAGCGTCAATCTGTTAGTTTTCCAAATAATAAGAATCCGAAATATACCTTTGGTAGGGAATTTAATTCTGAGTAGCAGCTGTGATTTTTATTACGATGACATCACTGTGACGTCATTTATAAACATTAAATATGGCAACGTTGCCAATGATATCTTCTCAAAACGAACAGTGTGCCATTATTGTATTTTGTGGGCAAAAAAATAAAGGTAAATCAGATTCATTTTGAAATGCATTCAATATTAAGGCGACAAGTGCATTACAAAGCGAACAGTTCACGTTTGTTGTAAGAAAATGCTAAGTGGGCAGAAATTTGTATCATATACCGAGGTGCAATTAGTCGTTCATCAGTGGCATCTACAGATTACAGCCAGCATCGTTCTTTGCATTGGGCATTCAGAAGTCTGCTGACCGATAGGACAAATGTCTGAGCAAACTCAGATGATATGTTAAAAAATAAAACATAAGTCTTTAGCATTTAACGAGATGGCATTAACTTGTTAAGTTTATTCATTTTTTTTTCATTTCTATGTTGTTTTGTCACTTGCGAGTTAAGACAGATTACTAGTGGGGAAAGTAATACACGTGTAGGCTGTGTTCTGTGAACAGATGACGTCTTGAAGTCATCATCAAAAAAATTTCTACACGTGTTCAGAATAATATTCCCTACAAAATGTATATTTTTGACTTTTTAGATTTTAAAAATTAACAGAATTATGCTGTTTTGTAACTTATTTATTTAACAACCCTCGTAGTAACACACTGGTCTTGATAAACAAGGATACTCTGCACCAGGCCGATTATCTGGATGGGGTGATTGCCTGCACTCAGCAGGCCAGTAAACCATCTTGTTATGTAACCACTAACCAGCCATCAGATCGACTCAGCCTTCTTCCCTCCGTGGAATGTCAAAAGAAGTGTCAGCTTTGGACCAAGTGAGTAGTAATAAATGGTAATGATAAATGCAGTACAATAGCTGGCAGGTTAGGCAGATCTGTAGCTGACGGTGCAAAGGTCGGCAGCTACCCAGCACTGTGCTACGTTCATCAGATGAACGGAGTGAATTCTTGCAGTAGCAAGTGTCATGACGACAGCACCATAACCACTGCCACAGCTGTTAGTATTACTATTTGACTAGTTACAGAAAGTCAGCTTACTTACTTTCAAGGCATCAACGACAGGTTCATAGAGGTCGGGGAATCCTGGGTGCTGAAACATGAGACAATCAACGAGTTCTACCAGACTGTCCAGCAGTGAGGCAGATGCTTTTGTATCCTGCTGGCGAAGAATCAATACCAAGTCTGGTACAGAACCAACGATCTACACAGATCAAATACTGACAGATAACAATGGCAAGCACGTGTACATCGTACAGTGTAGTATGATCGTTGATCAAATTATGTGCCTCGAATTCTTTCACAAAGTACGGCACCCTAACTTTTGATCCACTTACCGGGTATTAACAAAAAAGTACAGGCAGTCTTGGGGAGAAAATGCAAACTCAAACAAAAGTAAAAGATCAAATAAACAAGAAATCAAACAGATGGAAGTAAATGCTTGTGTCACACAGCAAAGATTCTGTAGTAATCTGAGGCATTATGAGTAAATCACATTAATTATATGACAACAATGGTGAGTACATTGTGTGTAATAAGATTATGTATGACTATAGTAATTTCACAAATGAATTACTGCTTATAAATAATGTCAAAAATTAATACTACAAATCTATATAATTGTGCAACTCTCGTGAGTAGATTTGTGATCTACTAAATTTTTATGAAAAAGCAGCATCAGCAGCAACAAAACAGGCAACAAAGTCAACAGAAACATTCTATAGCAATCAACATAGATGTAGTTATTACAGTTAACAAACTAAAATATTGTACCTTATGAAATACAACAGGAGAATGTTGAACACTAAGCAGCATGTATGACACCACATTAAAGAACCCATGTTGCACCAGTGGATACTTCAGCTGTTCAAATATCTAAAAACAAACATAAGACAAAAAATTTGATTGACAGTCCAAGATAACAATAACTTACAGAAGTAACAATTTGCCTGAAAAAAATTTTTTTTCATAAAGTATAAAATAAAATAAATTTTCATAACACAGACAAGTTAATGTAGAAGTTTCACAATTCTGAACTGCTACTTCTCACTAAAACAAATTCTATGCCATATCAAATATCATAAAAAAATTACAAACCTGATCAACTTTACTTCCAGTGATGCACATTAGAACCGAATATCGATGAACAGAGGCAAGTCCACGCATGAAAGTAATTATCCAGACATCAATATTGTTTGTTGATGGCCAGCAGAGCATGTCAAGCATGCGAGACAGTGCCAGCAATGCGGTCTCGTCAGACAGCGAGGCATCACAAGCTTTTGACTGAAGAGTTGAACGCATCAGAATATCAGGGATGAACTGAATGACAGCTCCTAATGACGACATAGACTCTGTACTCGATCGCTCGGTCACAATGTCAAATATTGTCTGCAGTGTATTTGCAACTACATCGCTATTACAACTCCAAATCTCATGCAACAGTTTCCCAATGATGCTTGGCACTTCGATAACGAAATGGTTCACAGCCACAGGGTCGATCGGTATACTGAATCTACTGACAGCTCGCAGAAGTACGGTGACAAACGTATGCAGAGAATCGTCTTCAGGAACGCAGTTGCGATGCTCCAGCAGCACCGAGCAGAAACATTTGACCAACTCAAAGTCGGCAATGCCGTAACTCACAAAACAGGACGCTCGGCGTGCTACCGTGTGGCAGAGGCGAATATACGCCGCCGTGTCGTTCCTACGAATAAGTCCCAGCGAAACGTCAATGACCCACACCACTCCTAGCGGACGACGATGGCGATTCTGCAGCAAATCAGACACAACTGCTTCGGTGAAAAATTCCACAAACAAGTTCTGGTGGGTAGTTGCCCAGTCGACGAACACTGGCTGACTCAGTGCCATCACGGATTCGGCTTCTCCGTCGACTATGAACATGAGCGAAGTGCGAAGTACAGCGACAACCGATTCTGGAGGTTGAGTAGTTTTAGCGGCTGCGGCTATTTTTGCAACGACCGTCTTCTTCACATTGACCGGCTTGTCCGAATTAAGAATTCCCAGCAGTAGCCGATCCATCGTGTATTTTACACTACGAAAGACTGTTTTTTATCGAACATTTCCAGCATTGTTTACATAGAATTACTAAACAACGGTCAGCTTGTCAAATTTAAAATAAGTAAAAGCATTGTCAACTTTTGGCCGACCATCATGGTCGAGCTTTTGGAACGATGTGTCGTCTGTCTGTCTGTAACGCATGTATTGTGGCTAAACGATACGGCTTACCAAAACTGTCTGAACAAGTAAATGGGGTTGCCGACGGCTACTCTGTGATACCAAGTCGGAGGCATAACAATCCCAGTTTCCCCAAACAGGGGTACTGACTACACCCATAAATACTTGCAACGCGAATTGTGGCAAACCGCTTCAGCTAGCTAGATGGTATCTATTGATAGCCTATAAAATTAGCCAGCGCCCTATCCGACTGTACCACCGCTGACTCTTTACAGAGAATAGACACAATTATCCCAAAATACTTGTGCTTACCCCAAAACCCAAAATTCGCATGGCACACCCCCACATTATGGCCAAACTGTATCAGTGCAATGGTTGCTATTAACTATAGGCATTTGCAAGTAGTCAATATAATGCCTTAATTGCCGACCCTTCCCTTCCCTCCAAACAGCTGGTACTTAACTGACCCCTCATTCTTATTTGCTGGTCTTTGGACACCGTAACATGGCCTGGACTTTTCATTTTAAAAACTACCACATTGAGAGTATCAGATAACCGATTAAATTTTGTAATCTTGGTCATGTTTCTGTAAATCTTGGGTATCCTGAACTATTGATTCATTTGAATGTGGGGTGAGGTATGCAACAGACAGAGATGGCCAGGAGGAGCAATATTTATAAGGAAAATTGCACAAAATGTTATTATTATGAAAATGATAACAACAACACAGTACTTTATTTATTAACATCATATGCCAATCAACACAAAGGCACAAGATACTGTTATCAAAATTACCATTAAACCTCGCACACAAGCTGGGTCTAAAGTTCTAAACACAAGCTGGGGATATAGGTCAATTGTTTTGTCTCTAATACAAGCAAGAGTTTAATATCTTTACCAGGTACAGTGCCATTAGTTACATTGGGCGACTTCACTTTTTGACTTAGACTTTCGCCGAGCCTTTTCGCTGAGCGAAAGCTAAAGCTGAACGCTAAAGTCTGTACTTAGACCACAGTTCAACTAAACTTTGGTCTAAGTCTACTGACTTAGACCAAAATGATTAAAATGGCGGAAAAACAGGTAAACCTAACAGGAAATAAATCAACCATTTACGCTTGGACTTGCTTATTTAATTGCGCTGCGCACGCAAATAACGTAATTACGTAACATCTGACGTCACTGCATATTCATTACGGCGTTTAATTTTGGTACCAGACTGCTTTAATTTACTAAACTATCCATACGCATAGGACTGTAAATAGTCACCATGTTTTCACTCAGCTAAAGTCAAAAGTTTAAGTGGATTCAGGCTCAGTGAAAGTTAAGCCCTAAGGGCTAAAGCTATCTCTTCCATGCAAATCGAACCGACTTTAGCCAGATTAGTTCGGCTCAACTTTGGTCTAAGTAGGTACTTTTGGACTCAGCGAATCGCTGAGACTTTCGCTGAGTCCAAACTTCGGTCTAAGTAGGTATGTTTTGGCTCAGCGAAAGTCTCAGCGAAATCACTTCAGTTTTTGACTTAAGTAGGTACTTAGACCGAAGTTTAGGCTCAGCGAAAGTCTAAGTCAAAAAGTGAAGTTGCCCATTGTCTACTAGATCGGTGGTGTGCACAGCACGGAGAGGCAGCCAGGTAGGTGATGGCATACACTATTAATAAAAAAACTATTCAATGTCACAGCTTCTTGGAGTGTATCTAAATTTCTAAAATCATGCAAAAAATTCTATATGGCAGGTTGACAATGTTTCAATAATAAGTGGGTCACTAATGGAAGCTGGGTCTCTATTATAAGCCTGGCGTTTCAGATAACTTGCTCTACTAGAAGCCAGAGGCTTGTATTGTAAAGTTTTATGGTCTAAAATCGCTTGAACATATGCATGTATCATATTTTTTCCCTCAAGACTGATCTCTCGACACTCTCAAGATCGTATCCTTGATTGGAGCAGCAAAACGATCATTCATCATCAAATCTGGCAGAGTGCCACATTCAGAAAATCTTCTTACAAACAAAGCAGCAGACACAAACTGAGAATAGCAAAACGTCAGTAATCATGAAAAAAAAAAAAATATGTACAAAAGATTCTGAGCACTTTGATTCACAAGGATTATTCACTCATCTCTGGTGACCTCAGCAGGCAGCTGAACTTCAGCTGCGAATCTGATATACTGTGCTAGAGTCAAAGGTAATGATGTGATACTTAAATACATTATGATTATAAAAAATGAATCAACCATGCCCATAGTCTCCCAAGTCATGACCATCATATACAGTGTTTGAATTGCCAGGGGGTTGAACCCCCAACTGTTTTCTCAAACCCCCTAACATGCTGTCAAATTATGTACAGGGGGTCAGCTATATACTGTACACATACGATTTACATCACAATTTTGTTCGGTCTCTGAGACCGTCAAAAAGTTCAACCCCCCCCCCTAGCTAAGTTTTTACAATTCAAACACTGATCATAGGATAAGCACCATACTCTACCTGCAGGCAAAGTGTCAACTTCAGATACATTATTGTTACTGAGTACCAAGTTATTGCCTGATAAAAAAGCATTTATTATAATCACCCTGCCAGACATCCACTAAGTTAGCTCAATTCAACACTGCAAAGCCTCAACTGCAATTTGAAAAGTAACCTAGTAACACATCTGTAACACTCAGTTTAACTGTTTTTGGATCACATATTTTTTCACTTGACAATGTAAGGTAGACTGGCCCCAGAGAATTCTAGAATTATATGAGCAGGAAATCATCACAAACATCTTCTTGAAAATCTTGTGACAGACAACTTGCAACTTATCAAACATGCAAATGCACAATCACAAACATTTACAGCCACAAAGTACATCCGGATGATATTTCTTAACTGAACATCCTTAATTCATGACTTATCAGCATCAACCTCAGCTGTCCCAGCTTCTGACCGAAGTTTTCGCAGCTCATCAAGTTTGAAAGGTTTATCTACAGTGCTGGACTGCGTTCTTCTGGCATCATCATTCCACTGTCCAGCACTGCCATGTTTGCTGGTAGGCTGAAGATCAAAATGTGTCGAAGACGTAGTTTTCCTGGCATGTTCAACTGTTGCAGTATCTTTGAAAGCATTCACTATTTGACTGAACAGCTTCTCGCCAGTCTGAACAGTAAACATAAACATTCATCTCAAAAATAACCAGCCGCTTCAGAAGCTAACAAAATATGGGTCTATGTCAAAAAAAGACAGAAAAAAATTAAAGTTAAAGAGTCAAGATAACTAAAGAACTTCAACCACACAAATGTGAACAAATCCCCAATATCCAATCAGCAAAAAGTAGCATAGCATAGCATTCATCAAATTTAATTATGATAGTGATGTTCTGCCAAAAAAACAATGATGAAGATTGTTATTACTACTAACAGGTCTGGCAAGGAGATTACACACAGTGGCCAGTGTGCAACGTATGTCTGCACAAATGTCAGTGTCCAGAATTTTTCGAAAACTTAAGAACCACTTTTGACGATACTTTCAAAGTACGATGCTTATGTGCTTGTGCTAAAAACAAATCAGTTACCTTTACCTGGATTCTTTCACTAAACGAAAATTTTGCAGTGGATCTCAGCAAATAAGGACAATCTTTTTTAGGTGAGGAGCATGGACCAATTACATAAATTATCGTGGTAGTCAAAATTATGTCACAGAGACAACACTACACATACAACAAGGAAAGGGGAGGGAGAAGGAAGAGCCGCATTGTGGTGGGAGAAAGAGAGGGAAAAGTAACAGCCGACTAAGCAACAGACTGCAATAACGTCATTGCTATTATGAGTCATCATGTACACACACACAGAGATGAACAGAACGACCACTATCTTAATTTCCTTCAATGTTCACTTCGTTCTCCCTGGCAGAAATAATAACCCGGAATGTATGCACCAGAAAACAAAATCAACAAAATTAATGCAAACAAAAGACGAAGTAAAGTCCATATTGTTATGATTGAGAAATACAAAGTGAAAACGTTTTGCAAATATTTATACAATCTGACAGTATTTGCACAATGCACACAACTTACCTCTTGTTTATTTGAAGTCTTCAATATGAAAACAGAAACATTATAACCTTTCCCCAGCCACTCAGACATATGATTCAGCTTAATCTTCAGATCATGCTCTGAAATTCTAGCATTTACATTCACTGTCTTCCGTCGTATCCGTTTCTCCTGTTTCTTATTATCAACAGATGAATCAGAAGATGGTGGCGATGACAATGTCTTAACTGTGTTCACTGACAAGATGTTACATTGGTCAGGTAACAGTACAAAAACTGATGCACAATTCATATTGAACAACTTTGAACACTGCAAGCCTGACCTGCATAAAACACACATAAAAATGATATGCTAATAATGTAATCCGATAAAATAAATATTCAAGTGCGGTCAGTGCATACATTAGCATGAGAACCACAATGCAGGAAACAGGGGCCAAATTTTCGAAACTTCTTAGGAAGATCTTTGGAAGACATCTTTTCTAAAGAAAGTATGCGGATTTTCGAAACTTCTTTGGAAAATGTCTTTGGAAGAAATTGAGAAAATCTTCCAAAGAAGATTTTAAGAAAGAGTGCGCAATTTTCAAAACTTCTTCCGAAACTTCTTAGGAAGAATTTAGGTAAATTTATAGAAAATCACTAATCTTGTCCTACACTGAGAAAGCTGTGTAATAAAACGAAATTTGCAAAAAAAGTACACAATGTTGACATAGCTTAGATGTCATATGTGACGTCATAGGCTATTTGCGTAATGCTTCAGTAAAATCAACAATGAGTAAGTGAAGGAAGTTGACGTTTGGTCAACTTAGAAAACAAAGCATGTGTAAAATGTGTTTCTCATGGACATGCTAATATAAAAAGTTTTCCAAAGAAGTTTTTCTAAGAAGTTTTGATTACGTCACATGGTCGGTATAAGTGCATCTGATTGGTTAAACTAGTTTAGCAAGATAAGAAAAGAAGAAGTTCTTTGGAAACACAAAGTAAGCCGTCGAAAATTCGAATAAGAAAACTTCTTTGAAATTCCTAAATCATCTGACATAGGAAGATCTTTGGAAAATGTCTTAGGAAAGTTTTGAATATTTGGCCACAGAGGTATTGCTCGTCTCATCTGTCATATGGCATTGAATGTTGCAACAGTGTGTTAGAATACGAACTAGAAAATCTAACATAGGTGTCTATACGAGGCAAGGTGTTATCTGCCGTGAAAATTCAGGGGAAAAAAGTAGTTGATTTTCGCTATCTGCCATGAATTTTCACAGAAGCCAGCATTGAATGGCTATCTGCCGTGAAAATTTACAGAAAATAAATATTATTATCTGCTGCTATTTAGTACAGTATTATCAGATTATGCAGGCAATAATACCAAATTAGCAACTGCTGCAGCCTGTAGTGTAGGCCCATGTAACTGACCACATCACTGGTAAGCAGCCATCAGTTTTCAGCTAATGTCTCAAAGTGTGACTGTGATCCTATATTTCTAAAATGTAGGCCTATAAACTGTACGCAATGAGTCTGTCTATATTTTTGTCCCACATTGACCGATTTGCAAGATTCTTTCACTGTCAGACTGGTGTCATAGCATTTCGCCTAATCGCATTTCGCCTAATCGCTCCCCCAGTTGGGTCTACTGCAGAGCCCCAACCGAAATCGAACTAGGGTTAAGGTTAAGGTTAGAGTTAGGGTTAGGGTGAAGGTTAGGGTTAGGGTAAGTATATACGACGTGAAATGAGATTAGGCGAAATGAGACGACACCCATCGTATACTTACTTACGGTCAGCCAAAAAATGGTACAGATAAAAATGATGAACGACAAAACAAAGCTTGTCAAAGAAGCAAAAAACAACAAAGCAAGTCGTTGTTGTTGGTCCGCCTATCAAAAAAGATTAGGCAAAATGGGATTAGGCGAAATGCAATTAAGCGAAATGCTACCCAACCGTCAGACTTGCAGTTGCGACAGACAATTTGCAACAAAATAGCACTAAAATTCCCACCTGGTTTAAACTAACTAACAAACAGACGCACCAGCATAGCTGTAACACGTCAATAATTAATTGTGTGCTAAACCGTTTATTTCCTTAGCTTTAATGTATATTTTTCAATACATAGATTTTCACGACATATAGCCAAAAAAGCGAAAAGATGCTAAATAAGTAGTTGATTATCGCTATCTATCGTAAATTTTCACGGCAGATATAATCTTCGATATACGAGCTCCTTCTTGTAAAATAGAGATACTGTCACACAGAGTAACAAGGTAAACCTAATAAGTTGCTTTAATGCAATATTATTCACCGAATTCACCGAAGCCACCAGAACTACTGGTGGCCTAAGTAAGCACAGGCAAAAGCCATATAACGCTTACTATCCTAATAACTAGATTAACTGTGTGTTTCCGGTTGCAATTCCCGTTTCAAACAATTTTTAAATTGATTTATTGTATTACTGGTTACACACGCATCAGACAGTGCATTCCAGTGATCAACTACTCTGTTGCTAAATGCATACTTTCTCAAATCCAATCTACTGCGTTTTT
>Ga0209367_1000715_pt1 | contig 36085 bp, 25 predicted proteins | sample WorMetLIZISLAND2_FD_187412 | JGI IMG/M metagenome (GOLD analysis project Ga0209367, IMG submission 187412) | Marine gutless worms symbiont microbial communities from Max Planck institute for Marine Microbiology, Germany - Olavius geniculatus... ... | reverse complement strand
AATTTGTATAGCGCATCGTCGCAAACACGCCTCTAATGCGCTTTCGTCACTAACCAGAGCCGCCTGCCGCACGGCCACCGTGTGCAGCCTGCAGACACAGGCTGGCGCAGCGGCCGGCTAGGCAACCCCAGTTAGCTGTACCAAGGTTCCCACCTTCCCAACCCATGTAAATGAGTTACTACTCATTTTACCGTCCCACGGAAGGTAGAAGGCTGAGTCGACCTAGCGGCAGGCTTCGCACCGAGATGGTTTACATGCCCCCAGGCAGTCACCCATCGCAGTACTAACCGGGCCCGGCGTAGAGTAACTTCGTTTCAGCCGAAACGCGTTACCAACTACGCCATGCCACCAACCATGAAATGAAATGTTAACATTATTAATTGCTCTGCTAATTTTGGTTGGTAAATAATTTAGTTGTGTAGTTCGGCGATGAGCAACTTAACTGAACTAAATTTGACTAAACGTAACTAAACTTAACTGAACTGAACATTGCTGACGTGGTTTAGTTTTTTGAAGAACTGACCAATGGGCAACCAGCGATGCATTACAGTAGACTGTTATACACCGTTTAACGGCGTCGGTGGTTTACGTGACTACGTGCACATACGTGTCAACTAATGATCAACGGGCTCGCCCTGCTTGCCCATTGGTCAGTTCGTCAAAAACCAAACCACGTCAGTTCAGTTAAGCTCAGTTATACCTCGTTTACACGAGGAAGCATACATGAAGCAGACATGAAGCACACGTCGTGCACTCATAGAGCTGGCTTGATAACGAAGCTAGCTCTACTACGTGTGCTTCACGTGAGCTTCATGTCTGCTTCGTGTATGCTTCCTCGTGTAAACGAGGTATTAATCGCTCTCTACGCGCCTTTAATTATTATTTTAGACGTGCTGCTGTAGGACGTCGCTGGTAACGTGGTTCGGCGCCAATATTCTGCTGCGGTTCGATCTGGTGCGAGGTCTGGCGATGTTCACACTGACTGGCTGTCTGATGGTAACCGCTGCTATCGTCTACTGCGCCATGCAGCCAGCAACATCACTTCGCATTCGATTCGAAGACGGCGTCCTCGTCCCCGTCTACGGCTGGGCATTCTGGCTCGCTTTCTCTGCCGGTATCTCGTCCAAGTTGAAACGTTTAAATCTGTTAAACATGCGATCTGTTTCGGCTGGCGAGCGACAGTCAATCGGTCATGCGATTAGTCAGCCAGTTTTATTTGGCGCCAGAATACAACAATCGCCACTTAAAACTGACTGAAAACACGACAATTTAGTCGTTAACTTAATTAATTAGAATTTTCGACTTAATTCGCATTGTTAAGAAAGCCTTGTAGTATAGCCAGTAACCCTTACCCTAATTTGTCCCTGCAACATCTGTTCCCTGTGAACGACTCTTCCACTCAGCTGGATAGATTGTCTTTCTCTGTACAGCGAATGTGAGTATTCTAGTCTGCCTATCAGACTGGATAAAAAAAACGTTGTGTCTGCTTTTGTGACAGCTGTTAACAGTTAGCTAAATAAATGATTCTAAGCGAATAACATAAAGTATACTTGATTTTGGACAATCGAAATTTATTATTTACGAGTATCAGTTATTATTTTTGAAAAGTTTAGTTTTAATTATTAAAATATGTTTCATTGTTACCAGCTTTCATTGTCGCTGATTGTGCAGGAATGCTGGCGAGCTTAGTTGGAGGGGGCCTGCTGGTGCTTTACGCTCGCTACCCATCCACAACTTCACGACTCTTTCTCATTCGCGACTCCCAGACAGACGACGACACCGTACGACATTTTTATGACAACAGTCCCGGTCCGCTCAAAATCGATACCGTAAGGCTCTGTTTATCAAACACTGTCTATTTTGCTAAGGCGATTGATACTAGTTAATCTGCATATTTTTGGGAGCTATATTGTGCTACATCTATGCAGAAATGCATGGCTTAAATTACCGCAAGGTAGCTTTTACTGGGTTGAGAGCAGTAAAATCTATGCAGGTATTATAGTACTCTTTCCTGCGTACGTCACTCTGGGGTATGAACGTTAGCATTAATTTTAATACGCTGTAAAACATTCGCTGTAGGTACTCGAAGGTTCTCGAAGGTAAGAATTTCGTTTTGACGTTAACAATATGCATTGAATACTACGCTTGTGTCAATGTGAAATGTGTGTCTACTGCGACGTAATGCGTCTCGAATTTCTTCGCAAAATTGTGGCCATGATGTTTTGATTGACTAATTGATTGACTGATTTTTCCAGCAGCGCTACGACATTTCGTTTTTTCTCGATATATCGCGCGTTTTAGCGTAAACGTATACCGTAAGATTCGTCGGAAATTTCTGTTTTACGACACGTTAGTTCTGACGTTTTTAGTACTCAATAATTATTGATGGTTGACTGTTGCAGCCGTTCTCGCGACGGACGAACCGTGTGGATTGTCGACGTACGGAGAAGTCGGCGTTCGGTCTGTCTAACGAAGCGTTCCTACTGAACGAGATGACGTCATCAGTGACGCGTCGTAAGTCGCATGACGTCACTGACGCTGGTTGGCCCGCGCCGCCGCCCAGTGCGTCCCAGCTCGACGTCGACGCTTGTGACCTCCACTGCGTGACAGACGACGACGACAGTCACCTGGTCGACAGTTGCTGGCCGTCGTCATACAACGAATTGACGACGACGGATGACGGTCGTGCGAGGCCGGGCGACTGCCTGTCACAAAGCACGACGACGCGCGCAGTCATCGAGCATTCTGCGTCGACGTGCGGCGACGCAGATGACGCCAGCAACGACCGACTGGCATCCAACAACGAGGGTAACATCATACTGCAGCAGCAACCTACCGGCGCCGCTTCGGCGTCATTCAGATGAATTAACTGACATCAACATCTTGACAGCGAGTCATTGGTGTCGCCACGCTGTAGGAGGAATTGAGGCAAGCCAAGAACGACCGAGCAAATTGGGGATAGCACACAGAATCCCCAACGAGATCTACGGGCGGGTGAGGTTATCGGAACTAAGCCCCCGCAAGCTGAACTCTGATATTAAAAATTTCGCTGCTAAAAATTTACTCAGTGGCATGTAGGTCTACGATCATTTTTAAAAGGCTGAAACTTTTTTTTCAAACTATTAGTGAAAACAGATTATGTGGCATCCGTCATCTGAGGACTTCATGCATGCACTTTACGTCGTTCAGTTGCATAAAGAACTCGTCAGATCTAAGCGACTCTCAGGTGGACCAGTGGCATATTTACGAAGTACAGAGTGGGCCATAAAAACCGTCCTTTATATTATTCTGTTTAAAATGCAAATGCATTTGTTTATATGGACAAAAATAACGCACCATATTAATTGCTAGTCTGTTCTGCACATATTGATGTTAAAACCTAATGAGTATGTCAAAATGTTATTAACAAATAATACGATATAATCAAGGTAACCCAACTGTGTTCACAATGGTGAAACACAAATGGAAATACGTGCTTGCATAAATGTCTAAGTAAAACCGCGAAAACTTCATACAACAACAAGACAGTCAAGTAAACAACTGTTCAATATGCCCTCCGTGAACATTAACTACAGTTTTCAATCTCGGTCGACACTGATTAATGGCTTTGTTGATCAGTTGTTGATCGATACTGGCCCAGCAGGTACGCACTTTGTTTTTGAGATCCTCCAACTCTGTAAGCTTACACATCTTGCTGCAGAGCACCCCAGACAGCATAATCAACGGTGTTTTACCGTGTTTATGTCCTGATTGTTCGGCAGCCATGTCAGAAGTCTCGATGAAGTTGGGTACGTTCTGCTGCAGAAACTCGACCGTTAACTTTGCCCGTTACACTGTTTTCCCCATTGTGTTTTCTGTAGAGTTGGGTTGCTTTCATTTATTTTATCCCATTACAAACTGTTGAAAAATATTTGCACGAAATTTGCACATGTTACTCAGAATTGATTATATTTCAACGTGCGTTATTCACTTTGAATGAACATTACTTTTGGAAGACATAATTAGCTCACATGTATGGGGACGGTTTTTTCATGGCCCACTCTGTATGTAAAGAACGGGGGCACTATGTGGTCCACGGACGCTGTAACCTTGTTGCAGAACGTAATCTATACATTAATTTAATGTTTCAGCGATCAAAACTGGGCAACATATCGGCACCGAGGAAGCGTGCGTGATGGCAGGTTGCATCTTTCCTGTAAAATTTGCCATTTTATCGGAATGATTAGGTTCAAGTTGCCTCCCTCTCGCGCGCGACGCCAGTGCATGAATTTTTAATTTTTATATTTTATTATCTTCAGTCACCGGTTATTTGCATTTTGCATCGCGCCGCATAAATGCCAATTGCTTAAATTAGTGCAGCATTTTGACGTCGACTTATATGCATTTTTGCTTAAACAACAGATTTGTTAAGTTTTATTTCGCTATTATCACGTTATGTAAGTAGGCCCCTTAGTTTTTGTCGCTCTTTTAATGTACAATAGTGCTGTTATAGTTGTCAGGTATGTGTTATTTTGCCGTAATGTTTGCGATTTTAGCATTTTGATTGATAGCTTAGAGTTTGCAAAGTAATACTGGGATAGACACTGCCACCTAGTTGCTTACTGTATGTCTATTAAAGCTGCTGAATCAGTGACTTTCCCTCGACCGTTTTCAGTTGTCATATCAAGCATCATGTCCAGTTTATATAATTTATTTCGTCGAGTAGGCCTATTGTGGCGTTGACGACCCGCCGCCACGAATACTCCATGTCAGTCGAATCGCCAGATCGTCGATAATGATGAGCAGCAGCTGCTGGAGGTGTGGAGGTGTTTGCCCGATTTACCATGGAGCACGTGGTGCATTTGCACCAGAGCCTATAAGCTCGGGCGCTTCATAATTTCACGGCAGGCCCTAATAATTTTTATACATATAAAATATACCAAAAATAAAGACAGTTTGCACACATCTTGCTTTTTATTTAAACAAATACTGTACATTTTTGTATTCGAGTTTTGACATTCTTTGTAATTCAGTACTTGTTTTTAAAATTTAATTATAGAACTTTAAGGCAAAAATCTATTTTTTGGAATCTTAAAATTTGTAGGGAGGCTGCGACACCAATACACATAACGCGGTAGCTATTTGACCGGCAGCCGGTCGAAATGAAAAATTGCAGTCGCCACTTAGCGAATGACATTAAATAAAGTGTACGCGCTATTGAGTAGAATTCGCGTGATTATTGTGGTGTATTGTTTAGGGCTTACAATTACAGAGCATTTCCACTACGGCTAGGCGTTGCGTTGCGTTGAAGATAGAAACGCCGATAGTGTTTCTATTTTTTTGTTTAATATCCGAGCGATAGTAATTGCGTTGACCAATGAGAACTGTTTGCGATTTTCAGGCATACCGAGTACCGCACATGTAGATAGCGCTTTACGGTTTACCGGAAGTAGACAATTTCTATTTTCTTTGGTCGCGTTTTAGACAGTTCTGCACGTGTGTTTGTCATAAAACGAAGAATAATCACGTTACAATTACCAGATGGGAAAACCAGGTATACATAATTTTTGTATTTATTTATGAGATATCACAGTCTGAAATTTGTTGATGCACAAGTACAGTAAGAAAACACAAAAACGGCAATCAGACCTGTTGTTCAAAGGATTAGGCCATTACAGGGGGGGTGGTCTGTCTAAAACACGGCCGACAGACCAGTCGGGTGGCACTAAATACCGAAAACCGCCGAAAGTTTTTGGTAGTTTTCGCCAGAAAACAACCCTAAGTCTTAACCCTAACCATCTGGCTTGTCTGACTCCAGAGGCCCAGGTAGATCGGTGTGACGAAACACCGCACCGGCCTCACCGACCGCACCGGCAGCAATTCCTACCGCACCGGCATCAGATTACCGCACCGGCGCCTAAAACGACCACTTCGAGCATGGCGGCAGCTGCAGACGACTGGACGCTGTCTTAGAGTTAGGGTTAGTGGTCGTTTTAAGCGCCGGTGCGGTAATTTCCTGCCGGTGCGGTCGGTGAGGCCGGTGCGGTGTTTCGTCGCACCCTAGGTAGATTAGGATTTGGGTTTGGTTGTTTTTAATTTTGTGGCTATTGATGACGCGATATCAGAATTTTAATTTTGATACAATATTGATACGATATTTTACAAAATATTATAATATCGATATCGATAGTTTAAAAATAATAAGTATGTAAATTTTGCGAAAGCACAAGAACATGATGTGAACATTGAGCAAGGCAGTATGCTTTATTTAGATAGTAAAAAGGTGTCTTTGGGTAAACTTATTATAGTTATGATATGACTTCAATAAAATTACGACACAACTCACCACATTTGTAATTTTACTTTCCAGTCATGCAGTATAGTTAAGAATTCGTAGCAAATATTGTGAAAAATATAGAAAATATTGTGATTATCGAAAAAAATCAATATTTTTTGACGATACAATATGATGTATCAATATCGAAAATTATACATTGATATTTTTGATATATCGAGTCATCACTAGTGGCCCTCATGGGCATGAATTAACATTGAAGAATGTCGTGTTTCAATGATGGTTTTGGTGCAGTATTTACACGCGAAAGCAGCTACTGCTTTCAGCGCATCTTAGTCATCGCAATTTTGTCTGTCCATTCGTCCATCCGTCTGGCTGTCACACTGGTGGATCAGTCAAAAATGGTGAAAGCTAGGATCACCAAATCTTCACCTACTCTAGTTTCAGGAACTATAAAGCTTTTCCATAAATTTGAAGGGGGTCACCTCGAATGAGGGCGCTAAATGAGGGGGGTGTGAGAAATTTGTGATTTTTAGCCAATAAGTCACTGTATCTCAATAACGGAGCAAGATAGGGCCTAGGTTACTATTAATCACTAATAGGAAGTTGTACACTGGCTCTCGATTGCCACCGAATTCAGTGACCTTGGATGACATTGAATGCAAAAATAGGGGTTTTTATGTATTTTTTGGCGATTTTGGGCTGTGAGACACATTTCAAGAGTGAATTGCACCGAAACCAATTGAGATAGACATGGAATAGCTGTGAATGAGATTTTCAGCATTGAACGTAGATTTTGATGGTCCAAGTCTCGATTTTCTAGGTTTAAGGAAACCTGCGCACAAGGGCATCAAAAAGCGGTACCCCCATGCATCAAAATACACAATGTCACAATAATTATGTGATGAATAGCATACACAGTTTGTGCACAGTTATGGAGCTGTACAGTGCAAGCTGTTTGCTACATATGCCATGGTGTGTACTGCTGTAGATTTCACGCCTCGTGGCAGAGGTGGCGGCGGAGGGTTCCGTGGTAGTGGTCGTGGAAGCGATCTAGGAGGTGGTAGAGGGGGTTTCGGCAGAGGTCGTGGTGGCGGTGGTGGTAGAGGTGGTGGCGGCGGTCGCGGCGGATTCACTCCACGAGGTCGCGGTGGTGGTCGAGGTGGCAGAGGTGCAGAATCATAGTTGAACTTGTGTTACGAATTTATAATTTTTGATCTGTATGGCACCTGATTTTAGCATGCCATTTGAGCCTCAGGGTTGGCATGAGCTGGCAAATTCAACATTGTAGTGGATTATCTAGGTCACTCACTGTCCTGCTCATCATCAACATGAACTTTGTGCAATTGTTTGGCACCTTCAGTATGATTTCTGTTTGATTGACAGCAGTATTATCTATAAAGTGGAGCTTGATGGAGAGTGAAGAATGCTTGAGCTATCATATGTTTGATGCTGTGAATATGATTGTATATAATTTTTAAAGTACTGGTACATTGTTTTGTATTCCAGGGGGCATGAAAGGTGGAGCAAAAGTGACAATTGAACCTCATCGGCATGAAGGTAGAGGTGGCATTCTTTTTCTATATGTTTGATTTTGTTGACTTAACTACTACTGGTTAAGCAAATGGTTTTAAAATTCTGTTTGGACAAAAATATAGCAAGTACTGGACCTTACCTTTTACCTTTACCTTTAGCAACTTTTCACAGAAATTTGTTTGCTGTAGATTGCTCAAGTCAGTATCAGTTTTGAGAATTTGTGATGTGTTATCTTTGTACACTGAAACAGCAGAACAGATTGTGAAATACATATAGCATGATAATTTGACAATTTCTAGTTGAGTACCAGAAGTGAGATTTTTTTGTCACAGATTAGCGATTACTGGTGTACTGTACTGCCAGTCTACAAGCCTACAAGTCTTCATCTGACATATTTTTGACAATTAAGTAATCTAAGTAAAAAATTATGTCATATACTTTAATTATATTCATGATGTCGCACAATGCACATACAGAACATTAGGTATTTGTTATGTGTTTATCGATTGCTAGTTATTTGCAAAGATCACTTTTTATTTCATTTTCATTGCTGAGTTGACACGAATTGCATTGATGCATTATGGTTATTAAATGGCATATGTCGTAGACTATTTACACAATACACAATGCATATCATGCATGGAATCCATTTTTACGTGCGACAGCAGAATGGTTCATGCGTCTTAGCCATCTTCTAGGCATCTGTCTGTCTGTCCGTCTGTCTATCTGTCACACTCGTGGACTGTACCAAAACGGTGCAAGTTAGGATCACGAAATCTTCACTGTGGGCTGCCGCAAGGACTCTAGTTTTTAGTGACAAAATTTTGTGCCCCTGGGTGAGGGGGTTCCCCTCAAACGAGGGTGTCAAAGAAGGGTACCCCCTTAAAAAAGACGTTATTTTGCCGCTATTGGCTCTCATAGTGTAAAAACAGTTGCAGATAGGTCCAAACTTGCTGCATATCATAACAAGCACTGATGATGGGCTTCTTAGATTTATCAACATTGATGACCTTGAACGACCTTGAACCCCCAAAAGGGGTTTTTAGTGAATTTTTTAGCAATTTTTTGATGCAGCGCACATTTCAACACTGAATTACAATGAAATGGCTGGAGATAGACCAAGACAGCCTGCGTACAAGGGTCATACCAAAAGTTTCCGGCCTCGACATATTAGATAATAATATTTTCCACAATCTATACAATATACATCAGTGAAACGTAAATTCTTTACTGACTCGTACAAGTCTGTTGCGGATATGACGTCATTGTAATTTTTGATGTCATAAAGCACTAATCCGAAACAATTTGGAGCGCTAACGCAAACAGCATAAGATCAGGCTCACTGTTGCGTGACATTTTTCAGTCTGTAGCTGGATTTGTAGAAGTGGGGCCCCGTGGAGCCTAATTTTGTGATAACCCTGACAAATACACATATGAATTTCTCATTTGCGTATCTGAATATATGATAACTTAAATTTATGCTGGCCGCAAATAAAAGCATTTGAGTGAATTACGGTTTCATGCAAAAATGAAGGGCGGTCAAAGATTTTTTGAGTGTCAGTATATTACACAAAAACTTTTTATTGTCTATACATCAGTAAAACGTACCTTCCTTGTGTGTTTGTGTGAGCAGCTTGTGAAAGTGATGTCGTTGTAATTTACGACGTTATAGAGCATTAAGCTGAAACGATTTCTAGCACTAACGCAAGCAGCATTTGAATCAGGCTGGTAGGTGCATGAAGCTTTTTCAGTCTGTAGTTGGATCCACCAACCTGGGGTTTCACGGCATCTGATTTTATGAAAGCTGACAAATGCGTTTATGAATTTCTTATTTGCATCTGTGTCTATACTATAGTCTAACCTGCGGTGGCCACAAAGTAACAGCGTTTTAGACAATTACGATGTAATGCCAATATTTAGCAGTGTCAGAAGGATTTTATTGAAAATATTATTGTTAATTTAAAAGTGTTAATTTAATAATAAATAATATTTTATATCAGTTGTGCTAATGGAAGGCCAGTCAAGATTTGTGACTAGTTACATGGGCCTCTGATGGGCAAGGGGCTGGGAGCAAGCCCCACACCGTACTCCCCTAATTTCAGCACTGCACCTTAGTTCAAAGTTTACAGTTACCCATCTGGCTGTTCATGACTGTGACTTAGTTCACTAAGACCACTATGCGTACAATAATGACCTGACCCCCAATGACTATTATCTATTTTGAAATCTGAAATTTGATTATGGTGGTGTCTGCTGTTCACAATGATGAATGACTCAAGCCTCTTTCGTTGACGCTAAAAATCGTTTTAATTTAATGCTCTATGACATCGTAAATTACAGTGACGTCATATCCAAAGCAGACTTAATTTAGTTAGTAAAGGATGTACGTTTCACTGATGTATAGATTGTGGAAAATATTGTTGTCTAATATGATGAGGCCGGAAACTTTTGGGATGGCCCTTGTATGAAATTTTTAGCATTAAACATAGATTTCAGCAGTTTGAGGTCAGCGCAGGCAGGCGTCAAAGATGGCTACCCCCTAGAAAGTGGTTATTTTACTGCTATTGGCTCGTGTAGCATGAAAACGGTTGCAGATAGGCACAGACATGCTGCTTATCATAAAAGCAATAGTGACAAGCTTTTTATTGGTGTAACATCGATGACTTTGAATGACCTTTAACCCCAAAAAGGGGTTTTAGTGTTTTTTTTTGCAATTTTTGGCTGCGGCGCAGTTTTCAACAGTTAATTGCGACGAAAGGGATGGAGGTAGATCAAGACAATCTGCAAATAGGAACTACTAAGGCTGTCGTGCATCTCATGAGTTTTGCTCAAATTACTTGTGTTTGAAGCTGGCAGCAGCAATCATGCATAGCAATCATGCATGGTATTGGTAACATCTACATCAGACCTGGTAGTAAAGTGCTCTATCTTGGTGCTGCATCGGGAACAACTGTCAGTCATGTGTCAACCATACTGATACTTGGTCAAGGTAGTGGGTATAGAATGTTTGTTATTTAATTAAACAAATGAGGACCTCTTTTGTGTTGTACCATTACATCCAGGGGTGTTTATTGCTCGTGGAAAGGAAGATGCACTTGTCACATACAACTTGGTCATCGGAGAGTCAGTTTATGGAGAAAAGAGAATATCCGTGGAGGTTCTAAATGCTTTTTTGTGTGCTACTTTCTGCTGTTACAGATAATGTCAGTGATGTTTTAATGTTTATGTTGTAATTACATTTTTACATATAGGGAGAGTGAAAGGTCAGAATTTACTCAGAAACAATATAGTGTCAAAAATGTTGTCTTCTTTGGCATCTTGGTTTGAGCAAACGACATTAGACTGATATGGCTGAGTGGTTTGGTAAAATGTTAATTTTACTAGCACAGTCTAAGTCAACCATACAGTTGGTGTGTATAGTGGCAAATACATTTCTTGTTTTTGCTGCTGGTAATGAATGCTGATTGCCACTATTTTAGTGTAGAAAAACTGTCACTTTTAGGATACCTTTTTTAGTACTGTACAAGTAAACTTTTCATTTACTGTGTTTGAAGTTGGTAAAATTCTGTACGTTTGTATTCTAAACCAAAATTCAGTAACGCAATTGGAGCTTTTAGTGCATAATATTTGAAGTTCTTTTACAGGATGATGGCAAGAAAATTGAATATCGTGCATGGAATCCGTTTCGGTCGAAGCTGGCAGCAGCAATCATGGGTGGCATTGGAAACATCTACATCAAACCTGGTGGTAAAGTGCTCTATCTCGGAGCTGCATCGGGAACAACTGTCAGCCATGTGTCAGACATCGTTGGCCAGGTACGTTTATTTAGCTCACTTGCAAGTTGACTCTTTCCATGTATTATGGAACTGTTTACCAAACTTTCGGTTTTGTTGGTTTTGTTGTTTGTTCATTTTTGTATCGCTAGCTTTTATGTTTGGTTCTGTGCAGGACTTATCGCTAGACTCCTAAGTTGCTGCGCGTTGCTGCCATATCCGCTGCTATCAAATTTTTTCTTTGGCCAGCCACTGTCACCAAAAAGCTTGTAACTGTCATAACTGTCAGTCATTTGCAAACTCTTCAAATTAGCACACACAGCTGTTGGGTGCATTGTTACAGTCAATCATAGGCCCTCTGTTTAGCCTTACTTTTGAGTATTTTCGATTAGTTACTATTTCATAACTGCCAATTTTTATATTGTGCCACATTACTGCTGCTACTGGCAGAACAAGTTTTGATTAGCTGCATTAGCTAAATAGCTGCCGATAACTTTAGGACCTTTGTTAGCAAGCTGGTAGTGGTAGTTGTTCGAATTAGGGGGTCTACTTATCACATTAAATTCCATGCCAAAACTCTCACATTTTATTGTGACATTTTGATACAGTGACACCTTGAGCATATTTTGGCACAGCTACATGTAGGATTTCATCTGATTTGCTGTTTGGCAGGAATGGCTTTGTTTTAGTGGTTAAGTTATCACTACTTCTACAACATTGATAATAGTAGGAAAACACTGATATTAATAGAGGGTGAATAATTGAATGTGTTTCTCCAGAATGGTCTTGTATATGCCGTCGAGTTTTCACACCGAAGTGGTCGAGATCTGTTAAACGTAGCCAAGAAACGCACCAACATCATTCCCATCATTGAAGATGCTCGTCATCCACACAAGTACCGCATGCTTGTCGGTGCGTATCTGAGCTTCATGTATCATTATCACTAGCTGAGAGACATTGAAACTTTTTAATGAGTTCATGACATTTGAACCTCACCATTTGAACACCAGGTCAAATGAATACCTGACGTTTTGGTGCCCAAATGACCTGTTCATTTCTTTGACACATGACTGTTAACACTGTTGTTTTTCTTATATCATAATGCATGCTGCTTTTCCATTTACTTTTAGTGTTGGGTGCTTTCATGGCCTGGATTATCTCTGGAATATTTGGCTGGTTAGACGTAAAATCAACAGTGAAGTGATTTGTTTTGTTGTCAGGTATGGTGGACACCATTTTTGCCGATGTTGCACAACCCGACCAGGCTCGAATTGTCGCTATCAATGCTCATCACTTCTTACGAAACGAAGGCCACGTTGTTATCTCCATCAAGGTTTGTTACTGTACTAAACACAGTAGGTATTATTTATGCAACATTATTCACATAAATTGGTCAGCTGCTGATAGTTGACAGTTGATCACTTGGACATGCTTACATACCTGTAATGCATGACTTCAGTTTTGATCTTTTGACTCCGGATGTATCGGTTATCAAAATGTTACTCCTTACTAATATGTAGTAACTCCAGAAAAATAGGTTGATTAATCAGAAACCGAGCATGTGTGACATCACCATTACATAGTATACAGCAGCTATGGAGACATATATTTTGCTGCTGCATGTCCAGGCCATGAAACAATCTTCCAGCTCATCCAAGACAAACTGACATTGACTTTGAACAGTTTAAGTGGCCGCTAATGACATTTTTCTTTGGGTGTTGAGGTCACAGCACGTTGCGGCTAACTGCTAATCTGCGCCTGCTGAACTGTCACATTATAAACATTCCCCAGTATCAGGCATAACTTTCAATACCTGTATAGCAATTTACATGTAAGAATGTCCTTAACTGTGAGTAACAACATCCAACTTTGATCAAAGCGGTATCCATGTTTCATCAGTGACAGTATAGAAGAAGTGGTCAATGTAGCACCATTGGTCTTTTACCGTTTTTAGATAACGTTTTTGCTGGTCGTGTGTGCAGGCAAACTGTATTGACTCAACGGCAGCGGCTGAAGCGGTCTTTGCAAGTGAGGTCGAGAAACTGAAGAAAGAAAAGATAAAGCCACAAGAACAGATAACGCTAGAGCCGTATGAGCGTGACCATGCTGTGGTAACCGGCATTTACAGGTCAGCTGCATTTGCTGTTTTTACTGTTCTTTTAAATGTTCTTTGGATGACACTCGTCAGTTCTTTGGTTGTTTATTTTGTCTCTTTAGTTTTAAATATTCTAAAGAATTAGTTTCGGTTCGTGCACTGTGTCCCAAAAAAGCATACCTGACATTTTCTACTGTAGCTTGAAAACCAGTTATCAGATTTTGTTAATTTTTGGTACGAATATTCCTGACACAGCTTGCCATTGAATGACCGTTCAGTTTCCCACCTTACCAAATGTATGCTTCTGCACTACCTAGGGAATGCAGATCAAGCAAAATAGGTGTTCAAATAAAACCTGAAAAAACATTCCTGACGTTATCGATCGTAACTTGAAGCAGGTTTTAATAATATTTGGCAGAAATATTTTTGACGCAACTGGCTATTAAATAAGTGTTTTAGTTTTCACCTCACCCAACGTTTGCTTTTACACTATCTGGGGAAAGCAGACCAAGCATAATATGTGTTAAAATGAATGAAAACGTCAATAAATTCCATCTGTCCTAATCTGAGGGCCAGTCTATTACAGGGTTTGGTTGTCATGCAGCAGTGTGTCTACCAGATGAAGTTTAGGAATGTTTGCAAAGTCAAGAAGCGACTGGTACAGCCTGGATTGGTCTGGAACAGAACATTATCGATACTGCTGTCAATGAATGGAGAAAGCGTCTCCTTGCCTGTGTTTGCATAGTGGGCCAGTATTTCAAGCAGTTTTACTGTAGGTAGTTGAAAATGGACAACTGGATAAATTGTCAGCCACAGTGTCAGAAATGTGAACAAAATGTGTTTTTACACGTTATGTTAATTAAGCAATCATATAGCATTGGATAAAAAAGTGATATTTCGTTAGTTGTATTTTTTCCAGGTAGTGCAAAAACAAACGTTGGGTGAGGTGGGAAACTGAATGGTCATTTGATGGCAAGTTGTGTCAGGAATATTCGTAGCGAAAATTATCAAAATCTGACGATTTGTTTTCAAGTTACAGTCGAAAATGTCGTAGATCTTTTTTTGAGACACAGTGTGGTTTTTATACTCTGTTGACTTGTGTAAATTTTGCTGGTGTATAAGTGATACAGTGGTTAAAACATTTTTTTATTTGGACTACATATTATTTTTTTCTTAAGTTGCACAGAAGCTGTGGAGGAAAAATGTGTCTGATGGATGCTGAATTTATGTAAAATGTTACTGGAGCAATGTATATTGCATACAGGTTTGTATTGTTCCCATGTTTCCTTGTTAACTCCAGTTTTATAGGGTTTATCCCATTTTGTTATGCTGATACATTACTTATGCAGTATTATGGTGTTTTGTTTTGTAGGCCACCACCGAAAGTGAAGAAGTGATCTCTGAAGATGTGCGTCAAACTGATGTACCGTAAAACTTTGGACATGTAGAAGCTTTGTAAGTTGCCTCAACCACCGGCCTGTATCTGGGACCTGGCTTGTAAGCAAGATCCGGCTTTTATCAGTACAAGTTACCTTGGCCTGAGGCCTGTAAATGGGACCCAGTGTTTATGTTGGTGGCTTCTGGCTGAAGTTTTGTGGTTTACATTTAATGAGTGGTGACTGACTGGCAGTTATATGGACTGGGCTACTGTACAGCCAACGCAACACACGTCTATATTGTTTTTCCTTGTAGATATTCTCTTGCACTGATGGCAGTGCAGTGCTGTTGACATTTTGCACCTTAAAACAGTTTAGAACGTCAGTGGCTTTGATTATTATTTTTGTCAGTTTTTTATCAATATATGTAGTTTTTTCTTTATTATGTGCCCATCCTAATAGCCCGCAATGTCGGTGTTGCCTGTCCATCTGTCTCATGTGTGCTCTTAACTCAAAAACTTTAATGCATAGACAAACGAAAGTTGATGCACACATTTCCCAGGGCAGGAGTAGGTGGCATGCCGATTTTCAGCTCAAAGGTCAAATAATGTGCACCAAATTTCACTTATATGTCTGCACTGAGCTGATGTTTCTAGTTTCAAAACATTGTCGGAGATTTGCATGCTTTTAGAGATTGTGAATGTCTTGTATCTTTCAAAACAGATGGCCATATATAGTTTTCTGCAATGACTAACATGCTTATAGTGTCGTGACCAAAAATTGACAATTAAGAATGAAAATAACGTTTGTGAATAAAATGCGATGTCATGCATGTTTTGCAGCCACATTTGAGCCATGTAGTCTGTTCTTTTCTTATCAATCTCGTGATCACCAGTGCTGGCTAAATTATTGTGTTCTGTAACTTTTTAATGACCAATGTGATTGCTTTCATAGATATTTTGTTTGCAAGAAATCAGTATCAGTATACATACAGATTGGCATACACACAACTTTCAAATACATACAGTAATCATCTACCACTGCCACCTGTTTTGGGAACAGCGGTTGATAGCACGGTGATGACTTACCATATAATCATATAGGTCTATGCATAGGCTCCAAAAGATTTCATTTTTGACCAAAAAAATCATGAAATGACAAAAACTGGCTGTCGAGACGAAAATATTGTTTTTTGATGACGTTTGACAAAGTTAATAAATAGCTGTCAGAAAATTGTTGAAAAATTTTCTTGTCTGACAATTTTTATTTAGATGTGCTAAATCTGAAGCGGAAAAACCCCAGTTTTGGGGAAGTCACTGCTGTGCAAACACAAGTACACTTAGAAGAGATAAAATATGGAATATTCTCTCCAATAAATGAAAGAAATGAGACATTTTTATTACTTAGTTTCAAGTAATTATGGTTACGAATCCAGTGGGTTCAGGTCCGAGTCATCAGGGTTTGAGTCCGAGTCAAAGGTCAAGAAGGTTGAAAGTTTTTACTCAAGGAAAGTGACAGCAAAAGGCCTCAAACTGTTTTGGCAAGACTTTGTAGAATAAGTTGACAAAATAACATTTATATACACAACTGGAAGGACCTCATTTTTGGATGGCAGAAATTGGCAAAATTCTGCATTTGTGGCAAAATTGTTGACAAAACTTTTTTTTTACCAAAGGAAAATGGCATTTTTGGCAGCAAAATTCTTTGGAGTCTACTTATCATTGATAACTATCCGTTAATTTAACATTAATAATAGCACTTTGGCAAATGCTATCTCTGTGTGGATAATAATTTTATTGTTGCTAGATGTTGCTGCATGATAAATTGATAGGCCTAATGCCAAAGTAGCTATTTCCACCCTTGTACAGGTATCGTGAATGGTATTACACGAGTTTAATTTCATGACGTTGGTGTCTTTTTGTGGCTACCGCAAGTCTATATGTACGTCTTTTGCAGCAACAAAACGTCGGCGACTAATGAACCAGATGTCTCACAAATGATAATAGAAAATCAGTCTCAATGGCATTTCACACTCGCTCATGTTGACGTTGCTCTTCTTTTTGCTACCAGTCTGAAATCACAGAACACATTGGTTTCTTATTTCATTTCAACTGTTATTAAAACTATGGCGTTGTCTGTCAGCTTAGTAGGCCTGTTAGTAATAGGCCTGCTAAGCTCAGCTGACAGACAACACCTTTGTTGGACAATAGTACAATAGGAGGATGTTACTCGTTAATTTCTTGTAGTGTTTATGTGCGTTATGTGGGCCAAGCTGCCCGAGTCAAATAAAATAAAATAAAGTGTTTTAATATTGCAAAGAACTGTCAGAAGACGTCTTCTAGGAATGCTGTTGTCTGTGCCAATTTCACCCATTTCTTATTAGGTTCGTGTCTTGCTGAACGAGTACTAGTTAGACCTATAGTTTTGAACATTCTGTTAATTCTAGTAGATGGAGAGTCCGTAATTCACTCGAATATTTTAATAATAAAATGCAGAACAAGAAATGATAGATCTACCGTCGTCGTCTTGTCCTGATCCGGTGAGCTCGAGGTAAATGTGTGGATACAGTTCACCGACAGCTTCGACAAACGCATGATAGGCGTCAGCGGTCTTTGTCTCGAGCCAGTCGAGCATCATGGCGGTGCGTCGTTCTGGCTGAGGTTCACGCAGTATTGCTGTCTCCTGTGATGGTGACAACACTTTCCCTCTCAGCAGAGGAACAAGTTTGCCGGCGTCGACCTGCGTCAGTAGTGTGCTGCGATGACGGTTTAATGTCGACCACTCGTCGTCCGCTTGTTTTCTCGCCGCAGCTGCGTACCAGACGAAAACGCAGTGTTGGAAAGTGAACATTGCTGTTACCGAAAAAATTGATTCGTTGCTAAAATTACTGAAGAACTTGTCACGAAAAACCTGGCTGCGCTGTTCACTCATTTGCTTCTGGCACTAATCTGGCATTGATTGCTAATCAGAGGGACTCAAAGCCCCCAATTTTTATCCAACTGCTGTTTTTTATCGTCCCTGCTTTATTAGAGAGGTTATCTCCAAGCCCGCGGGGCTTCTGTGTTGGGCGTCTGGTGGTCTGCTTCTATCGCTGTCGGACGACCTCAGTGACTCCTTGGACTTGTGTAGAACAGTTTCTGGGACAGCGATGAAGACCACGTTTTTGACTACAGAGTGCAGAGCGTAACAGAGTAGACGATGTATGAAATCACGCTATATTGATTATTTACTAACATTCTGGCATGTCGTGCATGCAATATGCTCTTTTACGTTAAATGCACGGAACTGCGTTTGACAGCCTGCATGGCTCTATCTGACCCGCGGCGGGATATAGGCCTAAGGCTTATAGTCACCTGATTAAATTGCTCAAAAACTGCGAAAAAGAAATGAAACGTGTAAAAATATCTGAGGAGGAGAGGTAGCAACCATAGGCTACAGGTCTGCCTACTCGTGTAATGTGTACGTTACCGTTGGCCTAACTGCGTTCTTGAATTAGGCCCAAAGGCTAATTTTAGACCGCCACTGTCTACAACCTAGAATTAGTACGGTACACATGTAGCCTACTCTAAAACCACAAGTATCAGTATGACGCGTACAGGAGCGCGAAGGACCGCCGGAGTCGAAAGTGTCTTCTTTGTCCCACTCGGACATGATGAGATAGAGATGCGGACTCTGGTCGGCCAGGACGTCGGAGAAAGCTTTGAACGTGTCGGTGCCTTTCTGCGCGACCATGTCCAGGAAGAGCGCCACGCGGTCTCGACGTCGTGGGTCAGAGAGGATCGTCTGTTCCTCGTCAGCGGTGAAGTAGCGAGCAGTACGCAGTGACGGCAGGACGGTGGTGACGTCTAGCGACTGGATCAACTGCTGGCGGGTCCGCTTCAAGCACAGCCGCTCACTTGGCATCAGCGGCATCGACATGATCGCGATTCACCTGAGACAGTTAAAACACGATTCAGCACCCCCTCCCCCAGATTTTGGCTCCCAGTTTAATGTGCTTAGCACACTGGTCAGTGGGACGTTTTATCACTGATACCAGTGTAAGTAAAGAGCACTCTGTCCCACGCAGCTCTACTGACTGCGATATAGGGGCCTACATAATGCAAACGTTTCATTCACTTATCACCATCGCAGACGATAGAGAAATTCGCGAGTATTATGCACGTTGTGACTATGCTATCAGTTAGGCAATCCATATAAACGCATAACTTTATTATTACAAACTCTACGTAATTATTATCATTACAGTAACCTGTGTAGTATAGGTGCCTAGTGCCTACAGCAGCTATTACTCGCCTGATAAATCTGATAATCGGTCTACTGTGCGTCACTCAGATCGGCTAGCGGTGCCGATTGTGTGCGAGTTTTGCTCGCAGGCCTACAGCTCTTGACGACTTCTGCGTGTCTGTTTTTACCTTGGCGCGCGCACGAGGCTTAGAAGCGGCTGCGACACGGTCTGTGAGCAATGAGCACCAAAATAAAGCTATCAGCAAGCCGCGGTACCATCAGTCTAAGCCACCTGCATGTACAGTATGTAGGCCTACAATACCTATCCGCATGCGCATTGAATAGAATAGGCATACGTGCGCATACATTATGCCAGCGGTAAACTCGGCTACGGATAGCGGTTTATTTGTCCATCATTTCTTCGCGACTGAGTAGGCTTACTCAACAATAATCTTCACGTTAAGTTGACGTGTTGACGCTTCTATTGCAGCACTGCTTTGCCGTCAGTCATCATGAGACTCGTCACAGTCTCACGGACGAACTTATCATATACATACAAGAATGTGTTTCGTATACTAAACCTGTTTGTGTGACACTATTAAATTGACCCATTCCGAAAACCCCCACTTTGGTACAAAGTAGCTTATAACTGTGACAGCTCCAGTTGAGATACAACAATAGGCTTACGCGTTTAAGTTTAGGCTTATATAGTCTGGTGGCCACATTCGCCCAAAACTGCATTTCGTAATTCTCGTACAAATACTTGCTAGGTCACATTATGCTTCACTCTAGCTGACACGTAATGAACGTATTGGCTGTAGGCGCTGTTCTTTGGTTGGTGGCCACTGATGGCACCTCTGCGTCGGCAAATGAACATCGGTACGTGTGCGGTCTGCAGTAAAACCTTTTCTGCAGTAGCAGTTCGGCGCTAGTTTCACTGTTCCCGATGAGACCGCTGCGCAGCTCATCTGTTATAACATTTCTCAAGCCCATGTTTGCATGGATGCCACTGCTATAGCGTGACTATGACAAGTGACAGTAAAAGCTGAACGATAAAAAGACATTTCGGCAATTTGTCGCCAAGCTTTGGTGAATTAATTTTTAGCCGACAGTACTTAAATAACGTTGTAGCTTATGGTACGGTTTTCGTTTGTCTGTCTGTTCGTCGTCCGTTTGTCACGGCTGTATTGCGGCTAAACGGTCACGTGCGAGACAAGGCCTAGGTTGCTATTGATCACTAATAGAAAGTCGCATATTGGCTTTCAAATGACATTGAAAATCATTGACTGTGCGGTATGATGGCTAAACGATAAGTCGTAAGGGGTCAGCGATGGTACCATCGGATAAAGCGCTGACGACATCCTACTGCTGTCAGTAGTAACTATGTTTCCATCTGCAGCGGTTTGGTCGCAATTTTCAATGGAATGTTTTAGGCTATAAGTGGCCGTATCTCGGAAATGGTGAGAAATAGGGCCAAGGTTAGTATTAATCACTAATAAAAAGTAGCATACGCTTTTCAGATTTCGTGAAAATCACTGACTGGATAACCGTGAAGGTCACTGACAACCAGCACGGTCGGCTATCCTAGCGACAGCTGGGCTTCTTGTTTATGATTGTGGTGCGGTGATCTCGTGCGATTCAACGTAGAGTTAATTTATGCTTGTCGCACTGCCCGACGAAAGTCATGAAGTAGACCGCAGAGTCCGATGCGGATCCCAAACACTGGAAAAACGATTATTACTCTCCGCTGCTAGAAAGGCGATGAGTTCAGGAGCACGGAAGGCAAAACTACATAACGCGCCTTTCGTTCCTGGAAGTCTATACTCTACGCCCATAAAATGGCCGACGCGAACAAATCGATTTTAATCGACGTAGATCGGTCATAAATTAGATTGCTAGTATGAAATTGATCCTGCAACAAAGACGAGAATTTCTAAAGTCATTCTGCGTTATGTAGCCTACACTTTCGATCAGCATCAGCGCCTCAGGAGTCTTTTTTTGACACACTGGCGCTGTGAGCCTTGTTACTATCATTGTTTATTGTTACATGTATTATTATCGCTATCGCTATTCGACACCGTGGGTGACTAAACTCCCACGGCGTTCCACAGAAGCTTTTTCGACATTACTAGAAATCTCACACTGTCAGCTACCGCCATGCATTCTTATATTGTTGGGCAATGGCATGATTAGTTTGCGTTGTCTGTTGGGTTGGTAAAAAGTGAGAGTTCGCGATATCTTATATGTTTCTAGCGAATCTTTTACGGATTTAATTTCTCCGACGATGTGGCTGTACTTGGCGAATTGCTAAAATACTCATCCTTTCTTTAGACATAATGGTTTGTGAGCCATTTCTATTTCTTTTTTATCTGGGAATAGCCAGAATTTAACACAACTCATTTTTACTCAACTGTGCCTGTTTTTATAACCAAGTCGAAGTAATTAAATCAGTGACGAACATATCTTGGATGCTGAGCTGATACAAAGAGTAAACACATTACTACCTATATAATGATTGATATATGGGACTAGGACCTGACCGCGAAGTCTTCGATGTCATACGTCACAGTAAATTGGTTAAAAGTTTAGTACAACATTTCCCAATTTTCACGTTCAATGTTCTTTAAGCGAACATGAAAAAACTTCGTAATTTGCAACAGCGTCGTAAAAAGCAGTTGGCTTTTTAAGTCTCTGATCCATCTGATTATACTTCCGACAGTGCGTCCGTCATTTAACCATCAGCGCGGGCCGGACGTCGTTAATAGCGAACGAGTGAGTGAGTAAGTGAAACGTAGGACGCCCGGCCGGCGGTGTGTGTGTTGAGTTGACTGATAATGACGTGTAGAATAAACGATCAACGACATCGAAATCCAGTCGTCCGCGGCAGCAGCAGCAGCAGCATAGCAGCATCCCGTCGCTGCTGCTGACTTATTGCAGGAATCCGGCGGCGCTTCAATTAACTCGTCCGTCGACTCGTGAATAGAAGAGCAAAGACCGGAAGTAGGCACACAGGCCGACCGACGAACGACTGACGTGTATAGCAGGGCAGGACGACGTCCGTCCGGTTCTATCCATTGACGCTGAGATGTCCGGCGATCGTCCGTCCGCCAGATGTCAGCCAAGTAGCTTTGCCGACGGCCGAGACTTGGCTGGAGGTGATCGATGTCGTTTCGCGCGCAGATCATACTACGACTTGTTAGTATCGCCGTAAAATAATGTCATTATTCACGGCGATCAACGCAGTGCGACGCGGTTGGCAGGCAGTTATGGCGAAAGTGTTTTCATCAGTGCACCAGCAAGTACCGGTTGCATTGAGCGCGGTCGTCGGTCGGTTTCCAGTGACGGACAGTCAGACCATCTGCTGTCAGTCGCCTCTCGTTGTTGTTAGCTAGCAGCGTTCACGCGCTGGCGTGGCGTAATACCGCGCATACTGCGACTACGTGACTGGACTTAACTGTCTCATGGTCCTCGGCGCGCAGAGGCAGCGCCAGCAACCAAGCAAATCCCTGACGCGCGTGTAACTGGCACATGCGCACTGGCCGCGTCATGTCACTAGTCTACCACGCGATGAAGATTTACTCTCGATGCTTTTCCGCCGCGCCTCTGAGCCACGAACATGCGCATTTATAGAGACCGATAGACAGACTGCAACTGCGCCACGATCGAGCACTGCTTGCTTGCTTCATTCTGTTTGTGCTGTCACGACGTGTGATGCTTAAAGATGGCTTCATTATGTTACTAGCAGGATGTATATGAAAGCAATTTTTCTTCGTATATTCTACTTATGCATTTTACGCTATAAGTTTATTTGACAGGCGTCACGTTTGAACTGTTTTTAAAAACATTTTTTGATATGTCAAGCAGCCTTGGACGACGACGCTCTCTTGGAGTTGCTGCTGCTGGATAATACGAGTGACCTGCAAATACAGCTGGGTTAAATGTTGAATGTGCGTGATGGACTTTGTACTAAATCTTTTCACCGAGGAGCAAACTATCAGACACGGTCCAACTGACATCCCTCAGCGCAGCTTGACTGCAGCGACATCGCGTGGCGACCGCGACTCAACGTCTGTTGACAGTGCGCAGAATCACGATCGTTTGGAGAGTTATTCTGATCTGACGGCAAGCGACGAGCGATTATCGAGATACAGTACATGCGGCCGTGTGGTGCATAGATGATGTTGCATGTCAGCCACGACGACGACAATCGACCATCGACAGACGTTCGTCATTCGTCGTCGTCGTCGTCGTCGTCGTCAAATCCATTAGTCGCCTACTTGACGTCGGCACGACGCACGTGACCGCGTCAATGCACCGAGAACCATCTGCGACTCGACTTGGTAGCTGCAGAGAAGAGACACGACTCGAAGAAAGAGACCCGAGTGTGTTAAAGTGTGTGTGTGTATGTGTAAGTGGAAGTGGTCGGCGAGTTAAAGTACAGCTTCCAACGCACATAACGCACGCAACGGACGCAACGCAAGCATAAAAACGGCGGCTTTTTTATTGCGTTTTGGCCGCTGAGTCGTTTGCGTTAAAAGGTAAGCTTTAGCAAAATTTCATCCATTATAACGCATGCAACGTACGCAACGGACGCTAGAAAGTACGTAACAAACGCGACGAACGCAACAAACGCAAGAAAAGTACTTAACAAACGCACGTGACGTAACTGATGGCACGGCCAAAAACGCAAAGATAGAAAGAGTCGTGGCGTTAGCTACGTCAGCTGCGTTACATCCGTCGTTGCGTCGCGTGTTTTGAGTTAAGTGGAAACTAAGCTTTAGCAGCGAGACGACAACGCCTCGGGCAATAAGCTGCGCGCAACTCAGCACACGATCACAGCACGTCTGCGACGACGACGTCGACGACGACGACTCTGTCGATTATACACGCGGTCAGCGATACGAATCGCCGTCTCACTGCTGCTGAAGCTGAACAATACGATAGTAAGTGATGATTGACGTAATCTTCGAAATATTTCGCTAGCATTCGTATAGAACTAAAGAAGAATCGACGCTTTAAAATTTGATACAGTTTTTTATATGCGAAATTGATGCGAATTGATTTATGTGAAATAACGTGACGTAATTGTTCGTTACTTTCACGGTGGTCACTTGCAACTAATATAAAGGTCGTTATTAACCAATTAAAACAAATAGGGAATACTGTCATTATGTAGTGCATTGTGACTAGCAAACGGCTGACAACCCGAACCTGACTGACAATTTTTGTTTCCGTGAACGGCAGCTGAGGTTATGTCGTTTATTACGCAAAAGGTACAGACGGATTTGGCTAAACTGTCCAAGAAAGATTAAACTTGGCCAACGAGATTTTGATGGTGATCTGCAGCAGGGTTTCGATCTAGGATTAGATCGGAGGCCAAAGAATTGACAAATAGAAAAAAGCGCAGCCGAACCGAATACGATGCTGCAACCTGGCAAATACAACGAACAGATTAACATGAATTGGCGGTGGCAGGCCCGTCAAGAGCCACAGCGGGGCCCGGGAAAACATTCTCGCAGGGCCTCCAAACATTTTCACGGGCCCCTTTGGTACATTCTGGCGTACTTTATATTTCTGGCCGACGGTGGGGCTCTCCAAACGTCGGGGGGCCCGGGGATGCTAACTTCCCTTACCCCACCCTCTCGACAGGCCTGGACGGAGGTTTGAGGTCTCTGACTACCCTTTTTGTTTGTTATCCTTTATGTTGTTTGAAGTGCCGCGTGGATTTACTTCCTTAGCTTAAGCGTACTAATTACTGCATTTTTAATGTCATGTAGCCTACGGACGACGACGACAGACGATACACGATATAAAACCAGGTCATTAATACAGCAGCAGCGGTCAACAAAAAATAAACGACCCAAAACGGTAAATATTGTTATGGTTAAATAGGCCCTGGTGTGTATTAACAGAGAGAAGCAAGTAGCGTGGTTCTACAAGCCGTTCAAACCGAGATGTTGATTACTAACGGCAATGCCTGTCACCGATTAGATGACAGCGCGCCGTCTTACGGTTTGCGGAAAAATCGTAGTCGAAATAGGCCTATCTCGCTAAACCGGGCATTACTTGGACTGGAGTTTATATATAAGTCAAACAAAAGGTCAGGAAAAAGCGGAAGAGACAAAAAGGAAGTAGTGTAGGCTACCGATGGATGGACAGTGGAAGAAAGACGATAAAGCAGGTTGTCTACTTGGCGAGATTGATAGCGATGTAGCCGGACTGTAGTCCGACGGACAGACGGACGGACGGACGGACATGTAGAACGATGCATAATGCGTTCGTTGCAATGAAGACCGATCAGCTCCGATAAACCGCTGCCGCAACCTTCGTCAATACGCTGACCATTCGTTCGCATTCTGTCGACGGTAGACCCAGCGCTCACTCGCTCGTCGCATAAAAGTACCGTCGACGTGCCGTATAATTCTACAGTAAATGCAGCTCGCGCCCAGAGGAAAGCAGCAACCGACGCGAAACACAATGCAATATTTATTTCTGCTTATGTGAGAGCCAGCGAGCGTAGAGCTGTCAGTCTCTGACAAATTATTTTTGTGCACATATGGGTTGGAAAAAACTATGGACTGTGATAGAAGGTTAAAAACGGAGAACGGTTATAGTCTGACGTGATGTAGCCTAGTACTAGTAGTAGGCCTAATAGGAGTAGCAGAAATAGTTAAACGCAAATACACGATCGGCGCCATCGTCACAAAAATATAAAGTGTCAAAAACTTTACAGTCAGTATCTAGATGCTCACAGTCGCAAATATTTCATGGAAAAATAATGGCGTAGATATTAATGCCATTTAATGGGTGCGACAAAATGGTCGCTGACGTAAACTACAAATAAACCACCGGAATGGATGCGTCGCCTTGAAGATTGAGCGATCGAGGCGAAGGTGCAGTCACCGGTTACTGTCAGCATTGACATTTAGCGCACCCAGCAATCCCACCGCTCTGAATGTCAGGCAGCGTGACCATGACTGGAACCATAAGCACAGCAGCAGACTTCGAGCAGTGAAGCCAAAAAACTATTCAACTAATTTAATTGTCCCTAGCTGGAGTTATAGTTGTAGGACCAAGCAGTCGCAAGGTCCGCTCGCATACACAAAGGTCGGTCACAAACACGAAATACAGCGTGCGCCCAAGAACAGCCCACACACGAGATTGGTCGCCAATATTGGGGTTTTACAGAACGAATACCTAAGGTATTATTTGTATAAACCTATGTGGCCACAAGACATCAACTTTACAGACAAACAGACAAACCGACGAACAGTTACAGTGGCAATACCGCACTTCGCACTACGTTCATCGCCCGGTAAAAAGTAATGTGGTTTGATCATTTTACTCTGGTGGTAAAAATAGACACAGGTGATTGTCTCATTCAACGTCATCGGTCACTGCAAACTGCTTGTCTGTCGGCTATACTGCTATCACATAATTAAATGAAGATCCGCCGTCCAGAGAACGTAAGCAGTGACCGACAGATGCAGTCAGTATTCCCAGTACGCTGAGAGTGGCAGACAGCGGCGCGAAGCAATGCTGTTTTAAATTCCAGTGACAAGTTGTGGCGAAGGAACTACATCGTTCTGAAACGCGGGAGTCCACGTGGCTTCCATGCTGAGACGATGTCACTCCCAGTGTGACATGACGCCCACCCACGCAGACAGCACAGTCTATGCACTGGATCTGTCAATCATGCGACACTAATAGGATGATGATTCCAAGTCGGCCATGGTTGGTCACGTTTACTTGACCCGTCGGTCTCATGAACGCTACCATATCCGAAGTTCCGAACCACAAAATGTATAAAAATTATTAATCAATTCATCGTTGCAGTTTAAAATGTAGAAAGTCATTTGGGCCGTCGGCCGTTAGGTCTTCGGGCGGATTTGACTAAACATGTCACGCAGCAAAAATGTGAAAAAAATGCATTTCAATAGAACTGACTAAAACCCAGCAGACTTAAATTTTGTTATCGCAACGTGCTTGTTTGGCCCAATCTGACCTATTCGATTGAACCCTACTTGACGCGATTTAATGCCCAGGAAAAAAATCAGGCCCTATACTCAATATATGTAAAAAAAACTAACCAGTTTACAACTCTGTGTAAGGACGATGTGATGATATCAATTTGGTTCGTAATATAAATTGTACTACAAATAAAACGCGCAAAAAATCTAAAATATGTACTCTTAAGATTATTAGGCCTAAGTGTTTGAAAAACTAAAAAGTTTATATATTTAACCCGTTTTTTATTCCTGATTGTAGATGATTGACTGCATGTTGTATTGCTGTAGGTCGCGATGAACGTTGGCGTCATTTTCGTCTGCATCCAGTTGTCGCTGATAATGTGCTGTACCAAACCAGCAGGTGAGTAATAAGTATATTTATCTATCAAAGCAGACCAAACTATTCATAAACATTTCGGATGGCAAGCTTGTTAAAAAATGGCCACATATGAGAACGGACAGGCTGTAGACCGCTTGCAGTGACAAAAAAAACCATCTTGTTCAACCCGCTCGCATTAGAGAATATGAAAACTTAGTAATGTCGGTGAACATTTAGTAAATAGCGCGGCAAATGATAATTACCACGATCAAATGTGTTATAAAAGCCCACATGCCGCCGACGTGCTATGACGGCGACTGAGTACTGACTGCATAAATGACCAATTACATGTAGGTAGTCGGATTTTGAGCCAGTTTTCGACACTTATCTTCTTTGTTGTTAACTTGACATTTTGTATCAAATACGTGTAGATGGCTTACGTTGTGCTGCAATAATAGTAATTACTTGATAGCGACACGACTAAGTTAACTGTATATGCACTGGCAAAATATTCAGATTAGGCCTAAGAGTCAAAATAAAGATATTTGGTTCTGACATCCTACTCTGACAACAATAAAGATATTTTGATGATTTTTGGCACACGGAATGTAAAAAATCAGAGCATCGGAGTGCAATTTGGCAAAAACAAACTGCAGTGCAGAACCCAAAAATAAATACAGAATCTTTAAAAAGCACAGTTGTGTACACAAGGTGAACATCATTTCTACCAAAAATGCAAATGTCAAAGTGGTTTTTTCGGCACGCGTGCAACGAGGAATTGAGCGCGTGCAAAAATTACTGCCTGGAGAAAGGCGTGAGCATTATCAGCTGAGCAGAGCTGAGCTGCTTTTTTACTCCGCGCTGCAGCTCCATTAGCGCATGCGCGATTAACGCGTTGATTTCAGCAGCCATCGACTTTGACCACGGGTGTGTTACTGTGTTTGCAATGCGGATATCCGGTCTACTGCGTAATGCCAAGAAGGTAAGTAAGTAAGATAGCTTAGCAGGTGCAGATTAACAGTTAACCACGATGCACCGCGATCTCCACACCCGCACAAAATGTCTTTGGCAGCCGGCAAAACAGTTCATAACTAATGTAAGTTTGTCTCAGATGAGCTGGAAAGTTGTTTCCATTGTCTTGGACCTGCAGCAGCAAAACATCTATCTCCATAGCTGCCGTAAGTCCGTCTAATGACACATGTTTTTGAGTTGGCAGAACGCAGCTGACGACGACCTTCGTCGGAGACCAGCTGGCAGTCGGCGGCCAGGTAACCTGGAGTCATGTATCCGTCCATATACACAGATACACGGACATAGTGTGAATGCCGTTTCAGTAGCGATGCCGGTAGCCTATATTTGAACGTACTGTATATATGTTACGTGATGGTGGTACAGCTGTGACGTACGAAGTTCCACGCATGATGACGAAAGGTCGGGCGTACTTCATCGACGCTGGCGAGCGTCTGAGACTCGAGTGCCAGTTCTTCATGAAGACGTTTAACCTTTTCGACAATCCTGTGGTCTGGATCAAGACACAGCTCAACCAACGTACACAAATGAACATGATGGGCAACCTCGTCGAGCCCTTCGAGTCAACCGCCAGATTTCGTGTCACCTTTGAGGCGCAGCACCGTCCCGTTTATACACTCGGTCTTCTCATTGAAGGTAGGTCGACATTCTGAATTAACTAATGATTGTTATTAACGATAACCGTAAAGATTTACTATACGAATCATTGGACTGTTTATGAAATTTTCACGCTCATCGGCTTTTATGTTTTTACTAATTGATGTTTTTTGTTTACTTCCGTACGATAAATTAATTTAAAGCCTCAAAATACTGTCGTCATGTTGCATTATTGCAATGCTATTAGCTCACATTTGTCGCATAACTCGTATTTCTCCATGACATCTAAAGTTCTAGTTAATATTGTATTAATAAAGTCTGAATATCAACTCAAAACAAAAACAAATCGTAGTAGGCCTAGATAAATTTTTAAAAAATATTTCAAATTATTATGGAAAAAAATCGTATGCAAAATTTGCCAACAAGTTATAGTTTTTAGTTTTTTTGTTAAAATTGAGCCAGACAACGTATTTCGGATTTTTGTAATTTGACGCTAGCCGCCATTTCGATGATTCGTTAAAGAGCTTATCCTAGTGCGCATTTGCATTATATTTGTAAGCCAAAGTGACTTCAAATAAAACAATGCTTTTGATTACATTCCTAAAAATAACATTCGAATTACGACGTTTAAATGAGCGTAAATTGCGTGAGATCTTGTCTCCGTCAAAGACATCGGCGGTTGCAGTAACGTTAACGGAGTTGAACAGACTAGCTACTAAACGTTGTAATTTGCAAAATTTGTATAACTAATTAGTTACCTATTCAACCCATGCGTATATTCAAATAGAGTTCTAGTGATGTTTCTGCTGCAAAGTCTGCGCTCGTTGTTCAGATGTGACGCAGGGTGACAGTGGCAACTACACTTGCGAAGTTGAGGGACCTCAGAATGCTATTCTCGGCCAGACAACCCACTACGTCTACGTCCGAGGTTTGTTGCTCTCAATTTTCTATCAAAATTACATCAGCTGTTAATTGACCAATTTTCAAAGTTTTTTACTGTGATACTGTGCACTGTAGTGTGCAGTAAATTTGCGATTAATTTTGATACGTTGTGAAATCGAGTCAGCTTTAGAATAAGTACTTTCGTTATTGTTGCAGATGACCTGTTAACTTTTGTGTTCTGCGAGGCCATTCGGAGGTTATCGAAATGTCGTCATATAATTCAGCGATGTTCCTCGCCAATGCTGACTGTCCATCTACACAAAAACTGCGACGATATTACAATCATGTAGCTAGAGAGAGCGCAGGGTGGCGGTGGAAATTTGATGAGGCCTTGTGATTTATGGCTGTGACAGCCAGCAGCGGGAGCAATTCTCGACTCGTGACTCTGTAAGCGGCACGTCCAGCGGCTTATGCCGAAATGACGTTCGTCATCCAGGCTATATTCAGCATTATGCGTCCTCGCTCTCCGCGATCACTGTAGCTTTCGTTGACCTGCACATGGTCACAAAACGGACATTTTTATTATAGAGATGTGCTGCATACATTTCGTGCTCAATAACGCGTTGCTGTGTTCTGTATTTAGACGATATGACAGAAAAATTTAATATTTATACAAACATTGTGCATTAGTGCATGCACGTAAAAATGAACGTGTCTGTGGACAATAATTCGTACTGAATGAATCTGTTCATTCCCAGTGATAGTGGCTGTTGTCGGTATATTTGAACATACATTTTTGTTATTATAGGTACACACAAAAAACGCGGCACGTTTTGGGTCGCTAACTGTTGAATTGAAGATGCCTTTGTAGCCTATTTACTTACTCACTAACAAAACCGCGACAAACTTTTTGTCTATCTCGCAATGGTGAAAAATCCAATAATGTGGTCTTGCGACCTTGACCGTTGACCTATGATTTTAAAATTTAACAGCTTTTTACAGGTTGTCAAAATAAATGTCCGGGCAAAATTTCATTAAGCTAAGTGCAGCTCTTATGAGTTGTCGTGTTCACAATGAAAAAGAAAAACAAACTTAGCAACAATGCTGAAAACAATAAGCTATTGTCGTCGCTAGTGCAGACAGTAATAACGAGCAGACAACGTGAAAAGATTCAAGTTGCTAACTGTTGCTGTTTAAGCCAAAATTCCATTACGCCGACTTTCACCGAAACTTCCTCGCGGGGAAAGTCGTGGACACAAACCATCTCGACATGTCGAGATGTTTGCGACAAAGTTCGTGACAAGTCCCCGACTTTGTCGAGAACTTGTCGCAGACTTTGTCGCAAAGTCGGCGTAATGGAATTTGGGCTTTAGCTGCGATCGAGGGCGTACTGATCGTGGTCGGCGAGCTGGTGACCAGCTACGAGGAACTAGAGGCACGCCGTGACGCCGTGTTCGTCGAGGACCGACCGACGCCGACGCGCTGTGTCGCTGACGGAGGTTACCCGGCACCCGACCTCATTATCACTTCCGCATCTTCTCTGGTCCCGTCTGAAAACCCATTTCTTCCACATTTCGTATTCCCGTCTCTCTCTGACGCTAAGGTGCTACGGACACTCAAATTGTCTTTCGTACTTATTTACTTATTTACTCACTTACCCGGCACCCGACGTGACCGTTCACCTGGCTGGCCGTGACGTCACTAACGCGTTCACGTTCGCGCAGAAACTACAGTTCGCCTACAACGACGACGACGACGACGACGTGGGTGTCGGTCGACCACACAAGGCGCTGCGCCGGCTGCGTTATGTGACAGAAAGACGCCAGGACGCTCTGCGGCTTACGGCCGAGGACGACGGCAAGCTGATGGAGTGCGTCGCTACAGTCGCCGGATTGGGCGCCAACAAGACGAGTGCACATATCATTGTACACTGTGAGTAGTACGAAGTGCTGTCTGCAGGCTGGTGACGTAATGCGGTGGGAGCGACTCAGTTATTACTCGGCAGCGAGCGGCCGCGCGTACTCGCGCATGCTGACCGATTTCGCCACCAACGTGGTTTTAGCGACTTAGCCACAAATCGCAGAGTACGCCGTAGAATCGATTGATCGCTGGAATTGCGTACCGTAGCGATTAGAGAGCGTATAGCATACGCTGAGCTTGCTTTATATTGCAGTAACTGCATTATTCAGATTGATTAGCCGATATTGCAAATTATGTACCTATATCATGCCGTATAGTTTCTCTTGTCTTGTTGCGTCTTTTTGCTAAGCCTGTACGCTGCTCTCAATTTTTTTTCAAACCGAACTAATTTTGCACATTCTCAAGTTGTATGATATCACAGGATAGGTCTACTGTGATATTCTTACAAACAGACTATAAAACGTCCAAATATAATAGACTGTGGCTGGCACTGTTCCGCTACGTGGCAAAAACAACGTTGGATCTGGTTAGCATGTGCGAATACGCCTTACAGCGTCATGCAACCACGGCAGCCAGACAACCAGAACGCGTCGTCGATCTTTTCTCTAGGCGCTAGCAGCCAATCATCTCTTTACGACCCCCGCTTCTTTTAGGTACAGGCCTAACTCGGACGTTCCCGTTGCGCTTTCGCTGTGACATTTCGATGTCGTTACGCCCAACATGCTGTTGTAATACTAAAATGTCAGTTTTTGTAACTGTGCCGTTGATGATGGTAGTAACGTTGGAGTGCCGTCGAAGAATATCAGCGATTTCGATCTAACAATAAAAGTTTACAGGTCACCACCAACAAACAAATAAACGTACACAAAATATATATAAACTTTTACGTATCACGAAGCCGGGCAGCTGAGACGTCGCTTGAGATGTAGGTATGCATGCAGTAGTTCGGTTCGCCCGATGTTTATAAAAACTTGTTTTTGTTTGAAACGTAAAGAAACAAACGTTATATTAAGTATTTTTTCTGCTGGTTTAATGTACAGACGCGCCGGTGATCCGCTGTCGGCCGACGTACGCGGCGCTGGGTACTAAGAGCGTCTACGTCTGGTGTGAAGTGCGCGCTAAGCCGCCGCTCTCAGCATTGTTCTGGATCGTAGACGTCAACGGTACGACTGTATCGCACGGACAAGTCGTCAACGAATACTGGACGCTAGTCATGGTTAGTTGTATACTATAGCAGCGCCTATCTTTTCACGCTGCACATTCTCGTTATTACTGTCCGCGGTATAGCATCGTCGCCAAATTTGTTTCTGTGTTACACTGTTAACATAATAACTCATAAACCGCTACACTAAACTTAAGGAAATTTTGCAGAAAGATATAGGCCTACCTGGATAACTTTTGAAAGCCTATCGAGTATCTAGGTCATAAGTCAATAGTCAAGGTCACATGGCTTTTTTGCGTTTACTGTGCTTGATGAACGAAGATAATTTACCGCTGGTTGGTTGTCGTGAAGATGGACAGTTAAACTGCGTGTGTGTGATAGGACCGGAGCGACGGCGCGCTCGAGACGCAGCTGTATCTCAAAGAGACGAAACGCGACAGTTTCCGTTCGTATACGCTCGTAGCTGAGAATAGCGTCGCCGCCAGGACGCACCAAGTCGCTCTCATACAGAGTACGTTATACTCCATTGACATGCACCTGTGACGCGACTCAACTGTCGAATGGGAATTGAGTTGACGACAAGAGACAACTCAATTCAACTGAACTGTATAAATTCTAAACTTGCTTAGATTTCAAATTTTGGACCAAAATCTGTCGGCAGTCATTGGCAATTTGATTCACACGCAACTCAACTCGACAGTTTAGTCGCGTCGGTGTTGTAGGTGTAAATTGGGTATTAGTTGAGCAATGATTGGTCACTGATCTACAGCAATGTTGCTGTGAGTATGGGTTACTTCATTATTACCTCCGCCCAGGAGGTTATGTTTTTGCCAGAATTTGTTTGTCTGCGTGTTAGCAAGATAACTCAAAAAGTTATGAAAGGATCTTTCTGAAATTTTCAGGAAATGTCTGGAATGGCAAAAACTACAAGTGATTTAATTTTGGGGATGATCCGGAAAGAATCCTGGATTCTGGATCACTTTGCTTGTTTTACCATTGGCAGATAAGGGAAACCGCTACCAAACCGAATATGGTAATGCCACCTGGCGAACAACATGGCGTTGGCGGAGGTTTGTATTTTTATAAATTAAAAGACGCGAAATTATTATTATTCAAGGAAAATAACTCAATCGTATTATGTAGTTGTAAGCATATACTAGCGTATAGGTTTAAGATTTTTGGTAACCAGGCAGCGACGCTTGATAACAAACGAGCGTTGCTATGAACGCCTTTAAGTTTTCTGTTAAATTCATCTGTCATACCGGCCCTATTAGGCTCTATCGCATGCGAGATGTAGGCCTAACACATAATTATGCATAATACTATTCCACTAAGTATCTTTTTACTAAACCAATCATTACTAGCCCAGGGCAGTGATCAATTTTTAATGTGATGGTAAGTGTTTTTGCCCAACAATCTACATCACTTGTGCTAATCACTGGCATAGACAGTAGGAACGAGGAATAACGGTTCAGGCCTCCCAATCTCCAACATTTGGTTAAAATGGATATTAAAAACTCAAGAAAATAACTAAAAGTGTTGCTGCCAGATCTCATATTTTAAGGTTATAAATGCACCAAATTCGATTTTGCCTGAGGCTCCGTCCCATATCCGGCGCTGGGAGAGCTCTCAGCGCTCATCCAGACTTCCTAGCTGGAATTTAGGGTTTTTTTTCTAAGGCGCCGGAGAAAGTGCATATAGGGCCTATATATACGCCAATTGAATTTTGACACAATAGTAATTTAAAGCTGTTTGATAAATTTGAAGTCCGTAACTCTAACCGTTTTGGGGCTATTAAATTTAACGTTCGCTGCAGGCACACAAGCAATCGTCGTATCAACACACAAAGTCCGCCGTTCACTACGTTCACTTGACGAAAATAGAAATATATGTTAACAGCAGAATGTGCGAGTGTGTACACGTGCAGATGTTAAATGTTAAAATGCAGAACGTAGGCGTGTGATTGTTGTCAGAGCGAGTGATAGACTCTGCGACGGCTGACCCGGCACTGGTCAAGGATCACCTAGCACTGGTCAAGGAGCGGTCAGTTGCTCTGAGGCGGCGAGTGTCCAGTCGTCCTACGTCGATGGACCCCCCACCGCGTGTCAGTGACTGGTCATCTAGTGGCGCCGCCACACATAGTGACTTCACACTAGTACCATTGTCACAACGTCATGCTGCCGCCGCTTTGCTAGTCGTCGCCGCAGTCATCACAAAGTACCGACCGTCATTACAAATCATTTTACGTTGATTGATTGGTTTATTGGGTGATTATTTGACTGACTAACTAACTGATCTGATTGATAACCAATGATGCAGTGCTAGAGTCCGGCGGTAGCTCGAGTCAGACTTAAGTCCCTATTTTTCGTGACTCGAACTCCGACTCAAACACGCTGGACTCGTGCTCCTAATAACTTGGTAATAAGCATAGGCTAAGCACAATAATTGTTCTGCCATTTAGAAGAAATTATTGCATATTACATCAGTGTTTTGTGTATTTGTGTTGGTTGGTTTTAATGCAGTCACATAGTACTGGAATCCAGCAGTGGACTGGAGTTAGAGTCAAGTTTTTATTTTTCGTCGCACTCGGACTGGAACTATTAAAAAGAACTCGACTACATGACTGTTGATGACCGGCATTGGCAACATATAGCATACTGCTGTAACAGAGCCACCAAAGTTACTCTCGCCGTCTTTGCGCTTCCGTGGGTCTAACGCAACGACGTCGGACTACATGAGAACTATTTTCATGTAGAGTCGTCTTGCCGTGGTGGTGTGGTCCTTGCCCTGCCCAAGTACGTGGTGGGGTGGGTGCCTGCCCAGCGGTGGGACGGCTCGCCACAACTCCATATTTTGAGCCCCGTGTAAGGTATAGCCCCGCCAGTGGCT
>Ga0209367_1000714_pt1 | contig 36087 bp, 23 predicted proteins | sample WorMetLIZISLAND2_FD_187412 | JGI IMG/M metagenome (GOLD analysis project Ga0209367, IMG submission 187412) | Marine gutless worms symbiont microbial communities from Max Planck institute for Marine Microbiology, Germany - Olavius geniculatus... ... | reverse complement strand
AAACTGGACCCTGAAGGCAGGTCGGCATAAATTTATCAAAATAAGTTCGCCTAAAACGATTTTTCACACAGTGCACTGCCATTCAGTTGCGGATTCATTGTGCTTGAAAAGTTTGGTATGGGCTGAGTACCAGCTGCACGATTTCCATGGCAACAAGAGCAGCATTGTTAAGGTCTGGGCTGACTTGGAACAGACGATTGTGGACGAGGCCATTGACCAGTGGAGGAAACGACTCAAAGCCTGCATCAAGGCCAAAGGACAACATTTTGACCATTTACTATTACTTTAGTCGTACGTGTAGATTGCTTGTACCAATGTTTTTTCGATATTAAAGCCGTTTTCTTGAAGTTATAACAAGAAGTTTCAGGGTCCAGTTTTTTATGAAACACAGTATATGTTAATATTAGTTGTTATTGTGCCAAATAAACCAGCAAAGCAACACGGAGAGTGGTGGCACCTAGACAGTGGAACATCTATCTTTGTGTAGATTGGGCATATGGACATTTTTGGAAATAACTAACTTCAATAACTGCATTAAATGGTGGTCATGTTCAACATCTAAACATATAGCACTTCAGTGCAATGATCGTGGCTTATTGTATTACAAACTACCCAATTGCCCAATCTGCTTTTGATGTGCCACAGGACACAATTAAATGTGCACGTAAAAAGAAATTAAAAAATGCAGTATACAGTATGAAGCATAAAAAGCTATAAAACGCAGCCTACCTCCAACAGCGTATCTCCAACAAGCGCAACAAGCAGTCGATGTCCGTGCCTCTCTATAACTCGACAAGCGTTCTCGGCAGCATACATCGATGTGAAATCAAACATGGCAACGTCTGGCTGCGCATAGTGGTTGTGTGCAAACTCTAAGTTCGACAGCTGGTTCCTTGTTGCTATGTTGGCGGCTTCGCGGGCGTACGTCAACAACGCCAACTGGTCGACGTTGTCTTTTGCCAGCAACCGCTGCGGGTCCTCATCATCCTGTGTTTTATACACAGCACAGAAACAATAACGCTAAACTCTATTAATGTAACCACTACCACAACAACTACAACAAACAGTGCCACTACTACTGTTAATATTCATCATCCTGTTTTATATACACAGCAAGCACAAATACTGAAGCTAAATGGTGACAGCAACCACCAATCTACTACTACAACAGCTGCTACTAGAACAGCTACTACTAGTACTAGCGCAGATCTTTATCATTGTGTCCTATACGCATAGCAAACACATAAATAATAAGCATCAACAGTGACAGCAGCCACCACTTTACTACTACCATACAGCCACTACAACTACAACAGCTACAACAACAACAACAACAGCAACTATAACTACGACTACGATGACTCTTCCTCTGAACGCAGTATCTATCTCCGCAACAAGTTCACGGAAATTGATCTTGACTACCTCCAAAATCCCCACCGTGATCATCCACCTTGACGTGGTGGTGGGGCTTTGCTCCGATGACCCAAAAGATTTCTACAATCTGGAAGATAGGAACGTACTAAAAGCTGACCAAATCCGTGAGAGCATTTACTACACGTTACCAGTGCTTTTGTGCTGGTTTCGGCTTTACAGCCGACTACAGCTTTATAGCCGTTTACTTATGGCCTCACAGCTGTTATTTATGGCTTCACAGCCGTCTACAGCTTTATAGCTGTTACTTGTAACCTTGTGGTTACATTTGGGGATGCGCATTGGGCCGAACTAATACGGCCTCAGCGCTGGGCAGGTGTAAGAGCCTGCCCACCCCGACGGCAAGGCAAGGACCTCCAAAATCTTATCAAATTACTTGGGCAATGTCAAGAAATCTAGACAAAATCCAAGAATACTTCCCGAGGTAATGTCACAAACAGACAAAAAGACAGACATGAAACCTGCTTCGTTCAACAGAGGTAAGCAAAAGTAATGCCGCTATTATAACCTGTAGCAAAACGCCCTTGTACAGTAGACTGTGCTTCTTAGCAGTCATGACAAAGTAGTGAGTCTCATCGCGGTAGTAGACAATATTCTCTAGATCAATGCCTGCTGACGAGTTCAGATCTTTGAAGAACCTGCATCAACCACAAACAAGTGACAGTTACTAAGACAACAACAACTATTGCAAGCTGCTGCTGGTACTACAAATGATACTAATATCATAACCTCTACTACTATTGGTTTCAACTTTTCGTTCAAGCAGTCATTTTTTCCAGAATTTTCGCACAACATTGGTCTGAGTTCCTGGAAGAAACTTTTGGTTTTTGTCGAAGCAAAAATGACAGTGTCAATATTATATACCGCTGGACATTCTGTCCAGAAACTGCGCACTTTCTGAATTGACTGACATGGGCTTGAGCTGTTGTTAAAAATACAGCCCTGACTCTGATGTGGCAGTGTCAAGAGAGAAATAGCTAAATCATTGACAAACGACAAACTTCTGATTGAAGATGTACGAGATGCCGCTGATCTCTTCAACTGCGGCTTCCTGCTTTGTGTTGTGGTTGATGAAGTTTGCGGTGATTGCAATCGCCAGCTTCCCACGAAACTCCTTCTTCTTAAACCCTGCTCCAACAGGCATGCAAGAACATACGTGTAAGTAAGTAAGTAAGACAGTACCGGTATAAAGAGAGGTACAGATTTAACAACTTCAGTCACAACACACTGCAATCTCGGGTCTCGACAAAAAAAGTCACCAGTGACTACTGACTTCAAAGTCAGTCTAATAGTATATGCGATTTCACCTGATAGGCCCATTTTCCACAGTTTCTGAAGGTTAGACTAATCCCTAAAAAAAGCATTTACATAATACTGTGGCAGAACTTTCACGAACCAGATGCCCCCGAAACCAGTAGTGTCAAACGGTTAAAGAAAGTCTAATAAATAGCAGCATAAAACAGCTTCTATAGCAGCCATATCCCACCCTTGCATCCAAATCTGTTCATGACAACTATGGTTACCTCATCAATAGACAAATGAAGAGAGAAAGTGAATGGCAGTGGAAACATTAGATCTTCATTTGGTGGAGATTGGTGGTGTAGCGAAACAGTAATGAGATGTGTCTGATCAACGAAGTTACTCTACACTGGGCCCAGTTAGTACTTGGACAGCTAACAGTTCAAGGGCAGGTAAATCATCTCGATATGTAACCATCCAGCCAGATCAACTAAGCCTTCTACCCTCTGCGAGACGGCAAAATGAGTATCAGTTTTTTGACTGAGTCGTTATAAATACTGACAGTAAATGTAGTACCGTAGCCGACAGTTTAGGCAGATCTGTGGCTCAAACTGATCGGCATGGTCCAAAAATCACCAGGGACCCAATGCTCACGCTACATTCATCTGACGAACCGGATGAACTCTCACAGTGGCTGTGCCATGACGACAGACTGACAGCAGCATAAACATTGTCATACACTATTACTCCTATTACTAGGTCAATAATAATGATAACAGTTGAGAACTGCAACAGACGGCACACACCTTGCAGAGTGTTTCTTTTGCCATCAGCGCTGATGCAGACATCAAACATGAACTCAGACACCGGATGATCAGCTGGACTCACTTTTGCACGCCAACCAACCTCTACTCACCAGCATATCAAATGACATGTGGTCATATAACAGCTTATAGGCCTACACTGTACAGTTTACACACTGCACTGAAGCTTAGCTGCACCGTTACAACAAAGCATGCAATAAAGAATACAGATATAAAAAAGCTAAGTTAACAAGAAATTTGAGCAAAGCTCACGAGACACGCGAAAGCCTATAGCATTTCCAGTTCAGTAGTTATAGTTTCGAAAATTGCTTATCACTTGGACTCGGCCCATCGGGACCATAGTACACATCGGCCATAGGCGCGTGTGGCGTTTGCGACGGTGGCGCCTCCTTGTGAATGATATAGACTTGCACAGCCCGATATCGCGAAAAAAATCAGTAAAACCCCCTATTTTGGCGTTCAAGGTCATCCAAGGTCATTGAATTCGGTGGCAATCAAAAGCCAGTATACGATTTCCTATTAGTGATTAATAGTAACCTAAGCCCTATCTCGCACCGTTACTGAGATACAGCAAGTTTTTGGCCGAAAATCGCAAATTGTGACCACCCCCCTCTCATTTAGGGCCCTCGTTCGGGGTGACCCCTTTCGAATTTATGGAAAAGCTTTACGGTTCCTGAAACTGGAGTCTTCCGTGCAGCCGACGGTGAAGATTTGGCGATCCTAGCTTGGACCGTTTTTGCCTGATCCACCCGTGTGACAGACAGACGGACGGACGGACAGAATTGCGATGGCTAAGATGCGCTGAAAGCAGAGCTGCTTTTGCGCGTAATAAATCAACATTGCGACCACAATGATAACCTACCACAGTCCACAGTATGGCAAAAGTCAAACATTCTGAACACCATGCTGCAGTGTGTGTTCCGGTTGGTTTGAGCTAAAACCCATTTGTAGCAACAAAACTGAAAAACGCAGAACTCACAGTTCAGTTTGGAAAATTTACAAAGCAACAGAATTCAACTAAACTCAACTAAACCAAAGTGGCAGTTCAGTCAACATGTACAATCTGCTGCTAGCGTATACTAACTGTGAGCGGCAGTCTGGTTGGCTGGCGGCTCTATCAGACTGTCGAATGTGACTCTGGGGTAAACCTCAACACCCAGCAGTAGTGCCACTTTCAACAGTATACACTGTAGAGTCCGGATACCTGCTCACAGCCAGACAGTCACAAGCTCCTATGTTTGAATACTGTACTTCAGATAACAATGAGGACCAGAGTAATAATTTATATCAATTCATCAAGTAACAACCTTTCGTGACTAACTCAGTTGCAGACCTTCTGGCAATTGATATTACCTCTTTCAGACTTACTGTTGCCAGATGCCACAGTGATGGACAGGAATTAGTCAACATGTCACACATACTCAGCTACACTGTGTCCCAAAAATTATTAAAATGCGTTAGTATGTTTCCAAGACAGAATTGTTAATGATGAGATACCTTTTTGGGAAACAAAAAAGAAGAAGATTTTACATAGACAGCTAGATCCATTGCAAGGCAGCTCATCCATCCCCTTTTGGCGCTTTGAGCCAGCGAGGGTTGAACTCAATTAAGCTAGTATACAACCCAAGTCATTTTGGGAAATGGTGTAGAATAAAAAAAAGACGAGAGTAATTTATCATTAGACAGGATCAGCATCTCTGTTAAAGTTATTTTGGAAAAAGAAAAGTCGTATGCGGTCAGTGATGGCGTACAGTTGCACAGGGCACTACTGAGTTCTGGTGAGCTGTCTGTAGTCACCATTTCACTATCCGTAATGGTTTGGTTTGAAAGTCCAGCAAGAATAGAAAGCTGAGCGATTCAAGGTAATCGGCAAGACAAAACGGAAGACATCAAAATGGTTTACATGTCCACAGAGAGTTACCCATTCAACCAGGACCAGTACACAGCATCTCACTGATTGAGACCAACACATTTACACTATACCAAGCAGCCAACAGTTGACAGCATGATTCCCTCGTCCAGTTTGTCTGGACCAAAGAAATTAAACTTCAATCCAAAAAAGAACAACAACTCTAAGCAAACAAATAAGTTATATACATCGAACAAATTACAACTTCTATCTTTAGTTGAGTGTTGACGTTCAGCATTATCAGCAAATAACCTCCTCCTCTCTATGACTACAGACGGTCTACCACAGTGACACGTGGAACGGCTGAACGTTTACGTACTGATATGGTCGATGACGCCAGCACAGAATTTGCCGAAGAACTTCTTAGCACCGAGAGCTTTAAGGTCATGGATGGTGTGAGGCCACAGATGCAAGACGTTGTTGCGCGAAAAACTGTCTCGCTTTTCCACGATGACGACACGAGCACCAAGCAAAGCCGTCTCAACCGCAACACGAAGACCCACCGGCCCAGCACCAACTACCAGCACCTACATATAGCAGACAATAAACCATACATAACATATATACATAGCTCAAAACAACTAGTGTCATTCACACACCTGAAATAAACCACTAAAGAACCAATAAAAAACACTCCAAACTCAATGCTAGCACATCAGAGTTAATACACCTCAGCACAATCCCAACGAGTGGTTATTGGAGAGGAGATTATAAGGCGATGAATTATGAGCTTCAACAGGTTGACTGGAATTCAGTACTAGTCAAAGACTCCGTACAGGATTCCTCCAGTCAGCTGCACGCTATTTTCAGCGCGAGTCTACTGCGGAAATTGGGACACAGCACACTGCCTCATCTTAACCCAAGTCAGAGACAGGTACTCAATTTACCTACCCCGAAAGGATAGAAGGCCGAGGTGACTGTTGACCTGTGTGCATGGTTACCCACTTAGTCAACACTCAACAGGCTTGGCGTAAAACAGCCTTGTTGAGCAGTACACCAAGTCACCAGAGCTATTCATCGTATGACAATGCAAGATGTGGACAATGAGTGATGCACTCTGGCAGAAGTGCGGTATCAAGTAATAAAGTTTGGAATAACGTGACCAATGAGCACTGCCGGAAGTTAACTAAACAAACGTTGTATACATGTTGGGCCGCCGTTCGTGGTGAAAACGATTGAATTCTGGCAGCGATCGGAATGCAGCGTGCACAGACAGAGATGTGAAATCTCACAGGAAGTTTGCACTCTTAGTAACTACGCTTTACAGCCTACTGCAGCACGTCACTGACATACAGGCCAGAATCAACGACTCCATAGCACTAAACACAGAAGGCGCATTTTCGTCGCGGGGGGGGGGATATTTTGTTAGTGGGGGCACTTCATAAAACGTACGTGTTCCTCACTCTGGGGGTAAATTGGACATAACTGAGGTGGTTGGCCAGAAGACTAGGGCTGACCCCTAGCCCCCAGACAACTATTACACTGAACCAGGACTCTGCTCCAGACCCCATTAGGGAGCTCACGACGCTCCCCTAGACCCCCAGTCAGCAGAGAAGGGAGATGTCCCGTTCCATTAATCACCGGCCCTGCTCCAATCATGCATGAGGCCTTTGGTAATGGTCAACTGGTCATCCATGGTGCCTTGCCCTAAGTTTCCCACTCTGTGCCCCCTCTCAGTATTTGGCCACATTTACCTTTACCCCCACCGAATCATAGACAGAGGCGGTAATATGTACAGTGCAATATTGCTAGTGTTTGTCTATCTATGTACTGTTTGCAGACTGCAATGTCAACTGTCAACGAACATCACTCATCAGCGTCTTCTGTACATCAATATGAGCTCCAAGCAGACACTGAACCAGTGAACCACCCACCTAGTATGTACCTATGTACACGGTATGGCTGTAACACAGGCCTATACCCACCAAGGCGGACACAACAGCTGCTGATGCAATCAAAATAAAATAAATAAATAAATTCAGTCACAATCGCAAAGTACTTTCATTAGGCGTCATAGCGGCAGATGCCGGCTACTGTGACAGACGTCACCGCAGAGTGGTCTGTCTGTCTCTGCCAGCTTGAGCGGAAAACAGTCACACCGCCTACAAGTACCTGCATTCTTCAACTATATCGGCGCCGGTCGCATCGTGCTACAGTATGGCGACCAAACCTGCCCTGCAACTGCTGCATCTGTCTCCAACACTTTGCTCTGTAATCAACAAAACTTTGTGTTTTTCTACACCTTTCTGTTTTCGGCCATGAGCCCATACGTAATGAGACGGAAGAACGGGCAGCGTCTGCCGGTAATGCGGCCTAGTAAGACAGCCCAACATAAGATGTGCTTAAACTGACTGATGTCTGTTAACAGACGTCTGTTCGGCACTCAGCAGTTTACAGCCTCGTGCTGATTGGCAGGAGATAACCACACCGTCGAGCCTCAAGTCCAATCTCCACTACTATGATTTGTTGCACAGGTTGCTGCGAAGCATACTGCATACAACAGATCCACATCAAATTAACACAAGTGGATTTTATGACTCGTGCAGCAACAGTCCACCAGCGCCAAAAGATATGTACTGGACCCACCCCACATTTGTAAGAACAGTAAATCAATCAATTCAATACATCAAAACACATGTCTCAAGCCAATCAGAGATGCACCATCGCCCACAACCACACTGTTCACAAGCGTAGACCTTCACCGCATTAGGCAAACCTCTGTGAAATTCACTATGGGCAATTCACAGAGCTATTCTCTATTGACCATTCCGTGACTACCCAACACTATATCAGGCATACTAACAGCCGGCATAATGATAGAATATCAGAAAACGACAACACAATGGAGCAATGGAACAATATGTCAGGGATGTGCACGAGACCTTCTGAGCCGAGACTGAAACGTTCAAAATTTTGTCCGAGACGAGACCGAGAGAGACGAGACGTTGCAGCTTCTGAGATGTTGGCCGAGACCTTGAAGCTCCCGAGACTCTCGAGAGTCATGGGAGCTTCAACGTCTCGCCGAGACGTTTTCCGTGACGTATGGAAAAAAGGTTGACAATGAAAAAAAAATTATACGGATTAATTAACTTGCACCATGGTAAACGCTTTCTATTTGTGATATTCAAGGTTTTTGCACTTTATTTTGACAATTATCACTGGATAATTAACGGCTTGCACTATAAAGAATTGCAACTGCAGTGCTGTAGACATGAGCCGTTATGTTTATCGCAATTTGCAAGCAACTGAAATTAGTAAACTACCTGGTACGCTTATACGTCGTCTACATTTGGCTGATAGTATTCATTCTGACATCATTTATATTGCAACTGGGTCACTTTTTGACGAAAAAAGACTGACATGACATAATTCTGTTTTATGATAAATAAGTAAATGAAAGAGTAAAAACACTGTAAACGAATACGTCTTAGCCACAAATGTCACGCTGGTTAGTATCGCTCTAACTGCAGCTACAGTATGCACGGCACGCGCCTGCACACAACGTCTCGACGAGACGCAATGGCCCGAGACCTGAGACGTTAAGGATTTTGTCCAAGACGAGAACGAGACCGAGACGAGACGTTAGTACGTTTCGAGACCGAGACGTCTCGACCGAGACCACATCCCTGCAATATGTTACCACTATGCTCTTACACCACTCATACTGCCCATGTCAACCATACTGTCTGGAGTAGGATAACGTGCCGACAACCCACCGGTGCAGTCAAGCGTGACCAAACGAACGACAGAGTAGGTTACACGACCGACCGACCGTCAGCCAGCCTGGAATAAGAGTCGGCTGTTACAGTGATAATTTTTGTGACATACTAGTAGATGTGAAGGAAATTTATAACAAACTAAAACAGCTGTCACTAACTACGTCATGAAACATCAAAGGCGTCGCCAGCTAAGGCTTTCGGACCTTTCAAAAGTGCTGAAACGTTCATAGAATCAAGCGGATGGCCATCTCCAGTTGAGCGGCGCCCCTGAGCGTGACGGATGATACTACAGCTACTGCTCCAGCTGGTGCTGTTGTTGCCGCTGACCCAATTCCCGGGCTATAGTGAATGACGGCTTCTGGGTCAAAATGTCAGCGGCCTTGGCGTATACAGAAGACAGGCGAGGTAGTAGCCGGCCGGCACTATAGGCCCGTGGCGGGCGTGGTTAATGGGGCGCGCAGCTCACACACACACACAGGCGGCACTAAGCACGTAAGGTGAGCGCGCGCACAGTCTTAACTGGCATTTTCTGCATGCGAACCTGGGTTATCATAATTCTGGATTTTTTCCAAATGCCAATCATACACGAGCAAAAAACATGTAAACATGAGCGGCCATGTGAGAGGGCGGGGGGTTTGTTCAACGACAGAATGATCCAGATCGCCTACAAAAGTCGACTGAAAAACGAACGAACTGATGTCAAATTGTCAACGTTACGCAGACAGTTCCGCTGACCTTGTCTTTTGACCTTTGTGAACTGAACACTGCTACATTGCAGTTCGACCTACTCATGTGACTATGTCCCACATTTCACTGAGCAAGACTTGAGACTGTTTTGAGAGTCCAGTTAATATTAAAATAAACTGCTAACGTACCCGTGTGTCGGCGCAGGCGCTACCGCGCCTGTACTCCCAGTGGGACATGCGCTTGTCCAGCTTGGTCCAGAGCGACTGTGCCTTCCACGACGACGCCAGGCCGGCCTTGAGCTGTCGATAGGTGGCGCCGCCGCCGGCGTCTGCAGGCCGCAGTTCCAGCAGGTCCGACAGACGACGGAACGTGTCCATGATGGAGTGAAACGTGTTGGCCGCGCAGAACTCATCGAACAGCTGAGAGGCGGAGTCTGACGAACTCTGTGTGGTGGTGGTCGTGGTGGCGGTCTGTGTGACAGAGCCAGGGGAGACGACGCTCACAGCCCCGCCTGATAGTTTACCACGCTGCACCGCCATCTGCCAGCACAACATAGTCACAATTCAAACTTAATGAATTTTTAAAAAATTGGGAAATTCAACAATTCTCACGAGTTTTAAGGTACTGGTTCCTAGGAGTGTGCAAAAACATTTTTTAATTGATTTATAATAAAAACTTGTGGTTAAATTCGTATATGTGTACGAATATTAACATGGTAAGTCACAAATTCTTAATCTATGCAATGGATCTACAGACGTCACAGACGTCAGGAAACAAACATTTCCATAAAGTTATGAATCCTTTTGCAAAAAAACAAAAAAAAACGTTTGCAAAGTGCAAATGATACAGAATAAAAAAAAACATTTTTTTAGCTGACGTACTGACTAGTGTAAATCGGGATACCACTTGTTCAGTTTTCACATTCGTCAATTTTGTGCCATGAAAGACGAAAGTTTTTCAAAGCCGGTGGTAAGTAAATCTGAACCAAAAAAAATCGATTAGGCTATTACTTACATATTACTGTTGCATAATATATTTCTATTATTTATTACATCACGTCAGCGCTTGACGAAGAAGTCTTTTTCCTGTTTCCGGCCTGTGCGGCCACCCACGTTGTGGCTGGTCTAACGGACGGACGGACGTAGGCCAACACTTGCGGCGAGGCAACAAGCAATGATCCTAATGATGAATGACTCACGGGCGGGCAACGCACAGCTTGGTCTAGATGGACGACAGTGGCCTTAATAACCCACCTCGTAATCAATACACCACGATGACCACCATACTAATGAGAGCGCACCCAACGAGCACAGCACGGCTGAGCACAGCACGGCTAGCCGGAGTCTTCCAACGCCTCTGCAGACTAAACATAGGCTCAGAGCTTCAGAAAAAAACTGTTCAGGATTATTAGTGTAGAAACTTAGCCTCTGAGATTAATTTCTGGAACATGAGAGAGTTTGGCGTTGTCCTCTGTAATCTGTGACCGACGGCGCATCTTCCGCATCTAGACAGTTGGGCTGTTGTAGGTCATACAGAAAAAAATAGCACTAAAAATTCCACTAAAATATGCCATTTTGACATTAAGATATAAACAATTTTCTGCGGAAGAAAGTGGCACTGAGGGTGACTGACCACTCTTGAACTCCTCCCTGTGGGTCCTCACCGTCATTGGCGCCTTGACTGGCTGGACTCCACCAAATCGACCTGCCCCTCCTGCAAATGCAACTCCTTGGGATCTACCTATGATTGCAATATAGCAATTATCGAGTAAAAGTGGTTAATAATAGACAGTACTAAAAAACCTTTGCATTTCGTTCACAAGCAATGCTTACACAGTGCAGGTATAGAGTCACTCAATGCCTCAGGGCAGTGAAATAAAAATAGACAGACAGACAGGCTGCAAATGATAATGACGACAACATCTTATAACAAGCTAGGTGTATTCACTTGTCACAGCTCATTTTCTCCCCCTCCCCAAACTGTTCTGGCCACCCTGACCTGTGTGCAGCCATCTGTATATACAGTTAACTGATAATGGAAACAGCCTTGGGCCTTGTACAGTGTACACAACAAGTACACACTTCACCACGACAATGTAGCAATGGCAGCAGTAATGTATGAGTTGCAATTACAGCTCTATATAATCAGTGATATTATGGCTTGGCCAAAGGGCATGGTTACATGTCGATACACATAGGTATGCAATAACACTCGACGTCATGAGTGGCATTAACGCTCTAAGCCTAGCTATTGTGATAAAACAGCTTCAGTTACGGCTTTCTAATCATATGTGAATTTTTTCAATAGATAAGTAAAATTATCCACAGCAGACATCTTCTTATTTTTCTGATGTTTAGTGACCTTGGCCCTTGACCTTTGGAAACGAAAACTGGTAGGCCAGTTACTCCGTCCACGTAGGGAAATGTTTACACCTCTGGTTTTCTATAGTTAGAAAGCTGGTATAGGACCGACGCCCAGAGACAGGCAGGACGCATAATGAGGCCTATTAGGAAGGCATAACAAGCGATCATAAAACCATTATCAGTCAATGATACAACAGCTCAATAATTAATAGATGGCACCAGTGCAGCACACTGCAGGGTGCAGACTGCTGATCAGTAACTGCATTAACTATATGCCTGCCTCACTGCCTGCCATAGCCAGTTCTTCACCCATTACAGTATTAGAGCTATAACTAGTGTACTTGATGCACTTAATGATGGCTGAAGCCGTGACAATGCTACTAAAACATGCACACCTGCACACAGGCATAGTGGAGTTTTGTAACCAGAAGGTTTGACTCAGCATGAAGTGCAGTAGCTGAGTCACGGAAATAATCTCCCTCCCATCTCCTCCAAAAAAACATCCATATTTTGCACTGTAGATTGTTATTTTTATACCTTGCACAAAATTTTAACTATGCAGAAAATACATTGACGAAATTTGTCTTAAACACTTAAACAGCGCAGTGAGGTGCAAGTCACATTCCTGACAGGGGCCATGAATTAAACTTAAATAACCTAATTAACTTTTAAAATTTAAAAACAATAAGATATTGAGCAAAAATCAATGAAATAGTTTCATATAACTTTTGTGCCTTTTCTGAATGTCATAGCAATAAATAGCAAAAAAAATCAACAGCAAGTGGGATTCAAACATAAGCATCGACTAGCACCTATCCGTTGAGTGCGAGATGCAAGAAAGTACTACAAAATGTACATAAACCAGAGCCATCTATTCTAAAACTAGTCCAAACTTATATGAACATAAACACCAACAGACTGAATTATCTGGGGCCAGTGTGACATAAACAGTCTCTACATGCAAATGATCAAACATAACCAGTCCACCATTGTCCGCATTTATGACTTTTTCAGTCTAGCTTCAACACATAATGGCTGCAGATCTATAGGTATACGATTACAAAGAACAACACTCAGAAGTTGGGCTCAAACAAACCAGCACCTTGACACTTAGCAAACTGACAGTTCGTGGACTACAGAAATAACAAACATTCTAACTGCAATCAATACAGCAAATCCTTATACCGCTGTCATTTTCCACAACAATAACCATTAAAAAAATTCATTTCTGTAAGTAAAGCCCCAGTCACACTGGGTGCACACATGCAGGACGTGCGAGACGCACAACAAAATTAGTTATGCGTCATTGTGTGCCCAACTTTGGTCCATATTTTGGAGAAGCTATAGCGAGTTTGCAACAAATGTACAGCGTACTGTTAGCACACTGGGTGTATACAGGGCGCATACTCAGCGTGTGCATTGTGCACATGCTAAAATCCGAAGAATTAGGGCACATCCTGATTGTCTTTAGAAAGTTTTGGAAGAGAATCAGCATTGGGGAAGCCTAGATTACCATCTTTAATGCATTCGTTAGCCCAGAAGCACTGTAAATCTGAGCGTTTCATGCTGATCCCATACCACCGATGTCTGCCCAGATAAACTTGCAGTCAGCATCTACGAGTGCCATGAAGACAACGGAGTAGAACCCTTTGTAGTTGTGACTGTTGTAGGACCTAGTATATGGAACCGCTGTTTGAAGGACACTTGAAGTTGACGTGCTTGTCATCAATTGCACCACAAGTATGGGGGAAAATCTACATCTCTATAGGATTTTGCAGTGGCTGTTGATGTGTGGACCAGATTTTCTGTCTTTGCCAGGTATTTGAATGTTGAATCAGAAGCGAACAGAAGTTCATTGTGATCTTCATAGACTTTTCAGCCGCTTTCAACAGTGTGCATCGCGAATCCCTATGGAAGGCCATGCTGCTGGACGGATTACCAGCCAAAATTGTCAACATCTTTCGCAACTATTATGAGGGTACAGAATGCAATGTCCAGGTGTATGGCAAATTTACTAACAGTTTCAGTATCACCACCGGCATTCAACAAGATTGCATCCTGTCCCCCATAATTTTTAACATTATCATGATTCATCAACTGGGTTATGAATCGTGCTGGTGGACCAGCTTCCCCATTTGTTGTTGATAAGAATTTGTCTGTGCAAGACCCGGACTATGCCGATGACATCGCACTTCTGGCTAACTCCACCAAAGCAGGTCAGACATTTCTGGATAACATAGCCTCTGCAGCCACAAAATTAGGACTTGGATCAGCGGGCCGAAAACCAAAGTGCTGAGCTTTGGGTACAACGTGCTAGTGATCACTCTTAATGGTTCTGCACTCAAAGTCATGTCTAGCTTTGTTTACCTGGGCTCCTCCATTTCTGGCGACTCTATAGCATCTTCGAATGAGGTGGAATGCCGGATCGGCAAAGCACCTGGTGTCTTTGCTCGGCTTAAAGAGTGTGTCTGGAAACGTCGCAACATCAGCTTAACGACGAAGATGAAGATCTTCAATGCTGTCGTTATCACCACTTTGCTGTACAGCAGTGATGTTAATCCTTGGCCTTGAGGCCAAATTTTGTGGCCTTGGCCTTGCAATAAGCTGGCCTTGGCCTTAAAAATTTGGCCTTGGCCAAAAAATCAAGGACACTGCCAGTCTCATAGAAATGCATTCTATGTCCACCCGCCAGTTCAGCTCCTGTTAAGCGGATTTTTTTCGCAAAGTGGTTTGCTCATCCGGCCACGTCTAAAATGAGCGACACTTAGCTCGAATCACTGGTCTTCCTCAAATGCAACGTAGCACTGTGAATTAGGGAGAAAGACACGCTGTGCTTCCAACAGTGTATAACTTTCTGTAACAGACCTTCAAACTGGTAGAACTGTTTTAACTAGCTTATGCTGCACTGTACAAACAGGCTTTTTTGCTTCATCTTTTAAATAGAATTTGTAGCTGACAAAATGTTTTTTGACTTTCAGTGACTGGGTAATTATAATAACTTTCGAACTACTAGCACTGTTTTGACTGTCAGTAACTTGATAGTTCTACTCATTTCTGCATATTATGTTGTCAATGATGAGTGATGCAGCTGACGATATTAAATTCCATAAGTTGTGTATGTAAGAGTACTTGAAAAACAGGATACCATAACTTTATTTTTTATCAAAAGCCTTTGCATTATGGAATGGCTTTGGCCTTGGGACTGTGGCCTTGGCCTTGAGTGGTCTGGACTTAACATCACTGGCTGCACTGTATGCTTCTGGCAACCGACCTGGCGAAACTAGAAGTCTTTCAGATGGGTTGTTTCTGGAGAGTCCGAGGAGTAACCTGACATGAACAGCTACGGAATGAAACGATATGCCATCAATACATGGAACAGCCCACTGTTGGAAAACAGGTACAGCAGAACTGTCTTCGATGGTTTGGTCATGTTTGCTGAATGGATGATTCCTGTTTTCCGAAGCAGCTCTTATGGGCAGAATGTCCTAATGAGACTCACTGCCTGATGACCTGCATGATCCAGAATGTTCTGGAAACATTTTCAGACAGTCGCTAAAAACGTTTTTGTTTTCACAGTACTAGTGTGTTCAGCGCATTAGAGGTTTTGACGACAATGCGCTATATAAATTCACATTTGACATTTGGCGTTGCCCACCTAACATGCCAAAGAAGCAATAGAAGGATCAGATCGCTCAGACGTGATGACACATCTCCCCAGGCGCCTCTACTGTGACCCCCTGATGATGGCTGCCAGCATGACAACTGAGTGCAGCGCACGGCAGGGGTTGTGGCATGACATCACCGGCATCAACTGACGTCATGACCAATCAAGCAAGGGTGCACATCCAGATGTCAGCGTCATTGGATAAGCATCAATCCGATCCGGATTGGCAGATGTTTCATCCAACATAAAGCAGAAGGCACGTCTTCTCATGCATTGTGTTGTCGTAAGTCGACGTCGCACTTCGTTGTGTGTTATTGCACGTCGTTGTCATTGTATCTTGCTGTTGTGCATTGCCGTCGTCAAGTGACAAAACATACCATTGTTTTCTGACTAAATGTCTATAGACGAATTCGCAATCAGGAATCAGGCTATTGTCTAGGCCTATGCAGAGTGTGAACTGTGAAGAAATTTACAGCGGCAGACGACTGCCACCTACAAAGCGTCCACTGAGCAGTTATAATTACGGAGCAAATGTCTGAAAAACTTGACAACTTTCGTGACTGGTAATGTACGTGACAACTGTTATCCGCACATCCGTCTTTTACCCACACGTTCGCACTTAGCATCCGCAGATTTTATCCGCCTTTCACCTGCTGCCACATCCGTACATCCGCTTATTACCCATAGCCAGCAGTGGTGCTTGGTCGGTGCCTTGACGCCGACTGCTACTCACGCTCCCTCCCCAATAGCGCACAGCGGCCTCGCACACCGCCTCGCTAATTACCCCGATCCTCGCCCGAATTCCTCGCACGCTCCCTCGCACTATACACTCCTCGCACCTCGCGCCTCGCACTTCACCATAGCCCGTAAAACAGTGCGATATTTCCGAACTGACTTCACTAATTTGGAAGATGAAACGTAAACAAGTAACAAAACATCGTCTAACGCCGAAAGTGCTCACCTTTCCCGTTGATGCGGCAGAAGGATAAACGGTACTGTTAATAACGTTCGATTAATGCGTATATCCTAACAAAACGAACATTCAGGCGCATAATAAGTCGACTAAAACATGTAAACAACGAAGATTCACTACCATTTTCTACTTGCGCCATCTGGCGAGAAGTAGCGCATTAACTTGACAGTATCGCCACCTAGCGAATGATTTTTATTAAACAGTCTGTGGGCTCTACGGGCACAGGATATCCAAGCGAAAGTTTCGCGATCGCGAACTTCGATCAAACTTCCTTGAAAAGTCAGTTGTTTGGCAGAGATAATGTAAATTATATAATAATCTATAGACTTCCAATAATAGACTTCCAGTCTAGGTAATATTCTATTTAAATCCCGATTATTAGCCGACCGTCGGACCGTACTTAATGAAGCTGGTATAGGCCCTAACGGTCGAGCTATTGGTACGAGTTGTCGTTCGTCTGTCCGTCTGTCTGTCACGGATGTATTGTGGTTAAACGGTGCTAGATAGGACCTAAGTTGCTCTTCATCACTAATGGCTTTTAAATGGCATGTTAATCATTGACCTTGGATGACCTTGAAGGGTCATAAGTAACGCATATGGTATGGCAATCGTGTGGTATTGTGGCTAAACGGTAAGTTTTAGGGGGTTGGCAATAGTACCATTAGATATCGCCCTGGCGACTTTTTATATTTGTCTGCCAATAGTAACCATGTTTCCATCTGCAGCGGTTTGGCCGCAATTTTCAGTGAAAAGTTTCAAGCTATAAGTGCCCGTATCTCGGAAACGGTTAGAGGTAGAGCTAAGGTTACTAGTAATCACTAATAGAAAGTGGCATACGCCTTTTCCCGATAACATGGAAATCATCAACCTTGGATGACCTTCACGATCACTGACAACCAGTATGGTCGGCTATAGCGACAGCTGGGCTTCTTGTTTTGTCTTGTGATTGTGAATGCATCATTAAAGCGTGGTTTCCAGCTAAACACATATGCAACGTACGGAATGATCTTGAGAAAGTATGTGTAACAAATGGAATGAACGTACGTAAGAAAATAAGTAAGAAAGTTGCCTAAGTGCGCAGCAGACCGCTGGCGTCATTTCAGTAGGCCTAATTCATTTGAGGTCTCACTTTCTTCATCTCCCTCCATTTTCTTTTAGCCCCCCTCTTCTCTTTTCTTTTTTCTTCTCCTCCCCTCTTCTCTTAGAAGTAGGCCCCTTCAAATCCACGTAGATGGCCTGGGTAGCGTTGTAAGCTCCCCTGCAGCGGGGTCTGGGGCCAGTGGCGTAGCCAGACATTTCAATTGGGAGGCTCGTCTCCCTTCCCCTCCCCTTCCTTTCCTTTTTTGTCCCTCCCTTTTATGTCCCTTTTCTTTTGCCCCTCTCGTCCCTAACCCTGTCTTTCCCTATTTACCTCCCCTCCCTTCCCTTAGAAGTATATAGGACCCCTAAAATCCAGCTAGGAGTCTGGAAGAGCGCTGTGAGCTCCTCCAACAAGATCTGGGGCGGAGCCCCAGCCGAAATCGAATTGGGTGCATTTTAGCTTTAAAAGATGAGATCCGGTAGCAACAATTTTAATTATTTTCCCGAAAATAAACTGCCCAAATTATAACAAATTTCGTGCAGTTTAAAGTCTTATAGGGAATTTTTTTTATTAGTGCGCCGCGAATAAGCCAGGGATGACTGAATCACTTTTCTCTGCTATAGGCCTAGGCCAGGTAGCAGTTCTGCTGACTGTAGTCTGGACGTAGCTGGATAAGTTGTAACGAAACGGCTGAAGACCGCCTTAAGTCGTAATGTAAGCACACGCATCAGCTGATAACATTTTCTGCATAGGCCTACGATATGACTGTTATGAGGCCTATACTCGTTATCTGCAGTGAACCATTGAAGTGTAACGGTAGCGGCAACAACAGGAGAACAGGGGACGCGCTTGCATTAATATTTTAGGCGGCGATAAAACGAAAACAGAACTGAGACAAAATCGCATGCGTTCGCTGACCTCTTGTCGCTGTTCTGCATTCATACGGTGAACCAAATAAGCTCTAATATGAAAATAATGAACTGCTACCTTGCAGTGATTTTTCGGCGACGAGAACGTCACAGACATCTGCAAATTCTGCGTGGCTGATGACGCGACATTGGATGCCGTCAAGATTCGCTAAGACTAAAGTCTTAAACCCACAACATTTGCTGTAACGAAACATTTGGTACCGACTTTGTTCTTAAACCAAACTGAAGTCTCAGCGAAAGTAGACCGCACCCATTGTGTCAGATTAAAAACGAATCGCAGACCAGGAAAAATGGTTGCGTGACTAGATAAAAGAAAAACATTCGGTAACGATATACCTTCGTGCTTTTCAAACTTAGAAATCATCGGTCAAGTTGAGAGGCAACGAGTTCCAGACAGTTGAGTCAGTGTGACAGAAAGCCCGGCCGTGGAACACGGTCCTAACTGCAACGACTTGAAGTATGTTCACTGAAGAACATGGTGTCGTGAAGTGATCCGGAACTGGAGATAGGCCTATATCGTGGTCATCAGCTTATTATTACTTTAACCGAAAGAAAGAGCTTATGATTTTTCCCTGAGCCCTTTTGCCGGTTTGTTCGCAAGATTAGGCACGTACTCAAAGTCTCAAGGAACTGAGAAATTCTTGGCGTAGTGAGAGCAAAGAACTTTAGTGGCTATCCGGATCCTCGTTTCACGGATTTGTAAGTCTGGCAGAGGTTTATGTTTCTTGTGCGCTTTTAGTTGTTGTTTTATCATCATTGTTATCATTACTTTTATTATCATTATCGGTTACATAACATTGCTGCTCTCATCTTACAGTTTAGTGATGGGCGGGTTCCGCGAATTATCGGCTACGTCAAGTATCGGTACAAGTCAAGTGCGGTCGGGGTCAGTGCGGTGCTGTAAAGATGACCAATAGGGTCCGTTGTAGTTACAGAGCTGACGCGCGTGCGCAAGATTTCTACTTCCGGTTTGTTCTTTCCAGTGACACGTTCTACATTGCGTGCAGACCGTCAGATATTCCGTCGAGCAGTAAACGAATGTAAACAGTAAACAGTACACGAATTCTCCATGATGGAATACCGCCCGGTCGAAGAAAAACCGCGAGATGCATAACGACGGTTCAACGTCAAACAAGCCTGTTGATTTCGGTGCCAACTGAAAGCGCATATATGACTTCTTATTAGTAAACACGATTTGGAAACTGTCTAGTCTAAGGGCAGCAGTTCCATATTCGGATTAATGGATCTTGGTTCCGCCATTCTTTGGTCGGATCAGAATTCGAACGCGCCCAGTCCGTCGTATGCGTGCCGAGAAATAGCAGTCTTCAGTTGCAGCGCCTGATAACAGGCGGTGGCGCCGCCAAGTGAGCTGCCGATGCTCTGACGTGGACATCGGGTCGTGTGCAATAACGCGGCATTGTGCAACGCTGAAAGAATAACCATCTGCTGCCAGCTATGATGTGTCGGGTGCAGTACAGTGACTCCATGACGCGTGGGAAGCATTTAGACATCAGCGTCTAAAACAGCTGGCGTCGACAGAGACATTTCTTTATATAATAATTCCGGAAACTACATTTTCGCGCAAAACGACTTTGTTCCTGGGCAATCGAAGAAATATCGTCCCACAAAGAATATTCATACGCCTGATTGACTACTCACGGACGGCAGTGAAATAATGTTGAAGCAATCGCTGTAAATTGAGTGTGTTTTGTCAGTTCTAGCGGTATGCTGGACGAGGTGATTACGTCATCGATGACGTCACATCCGGTCCGCCAGTGCGATCCGACACAGTACCAGGCCAAGTACAAGAAGAAAAGAGTGAGGCGCCCGAAGACTTCGAAAGACACGGCGTGCGTTGATCAGGCCGGAAACAGTGCAAGTCCTATGTATTGCGTCGGTGGCGGTCTGTCGGTAAAAAGTTCCCGCAATGAACAGCAAGTTACACCAGGGTCTGCTGCCGCAGCCGTCATGGACAACCTTCTGCACGTGCACGTCGAGACTTCTCTTCAGATGGACGACAAAAAACAACCGACTCCAGCCAACGGTCGACGGCCGGAGAAGGACTTGGAAATGGGAGTTGAAAGAAGTTGGCTGATGACGGTCCGCGAGAAGCTGATATCGATGATCCAGGCTTCCGACAACAAATTGGCGATGAAGTTGTTCGGAAACCGCAACGCGCTGATGAAGGAGCGACTGAGACACCGCGCAGCCAACAACTGGATTATACACCCGTGCAGCGACTTCCGGTGTGTTCTATTACCAAGTTTAGTTTTATTTTATTCGGCATAACTGTCATTCCAACATGTATTGAGTTTATTTTATGCAAGTATTTTGTCAATTTTTGCAGCTATAACTACTGCGGTATTACTTTGCACCGATTTCAGTTGATTGTTGTAAATTCTGCAGTCAAAAGCAGCTATCTTCCTAGTCTTCTGACATAGCCTATCGGTTTTCGGGCGACTGTCACACGGTGTCCGGTTGTGAATAGGTTTAGTTTTTTTTCGTCTGAACTTGACACGATGCTTCGCGTTGAGCAATAAACTAAAACGCGCTGACATCAAGCCATCACGCTGCCGCATGGATAATGAACGACGATAATGTCTGCACATCGCCGATATCGGTGTGAGTTTTTCCTGACATTTTCGCTTACGCCTGCAATAAATATTACGTGAAATTCGCCGTAAGCTGCGGGAGGCTGCAATCAATCAATCAATCAATCAAGTTTATTTCAGACAGAAACGTCCACAGAACACAGGTAAAATAATAAAAGCAATAGAAGCAATAAAAGTGGTAAAAAAGAAAAGCAAAAATAAAACATATACACATCACACAATGTCTTCGTTGAGGTCAAACTTCCGAGCATAATAATTTGTCATCGTTGTCGACTGTCGATGCCTCGGACAACGTCGGGTACGAAAAAAGCAGCATTTTTAGCTCGCGATGCACAAGTTAATTGTCCTGCTGTCCGTTTGTCCATTTCTCTGAATCGCTTATAGGCCTCTGTTGTGGTGTTGCCATATCAGCGCGTTTATTCCTATTGGTCGAAACGACAGAAAAAACAGGCAGGAAAATATACAACATATAAAAATTTTAAAACACGAAAATTACAAACCAAGCTGCATTTATTATCATAGTCTAGAATTCTTGACGTTGTAGTATGTTTGATTGCTTCAGCTGTTTTGTTAGGCCCTACTTGGCAATTAGGCCTAATTACAGGGTTAACGCCCCAAAATAATAGGCCTAACTTGGAGTCTATGCCTCTTTGATAGGGAAAACCCACCACATATATACGGTGCCATGTGGGAATACAGTTGGATTACACGTCGTTACCTACCACCCAACACGAGTAAACGCGTCCCGTCTTAATCCCAGCCAACAGCTGAAAACGTTTATTTGTTTGGGGTTTTTAACATTATGTGTGATCGACTACGAACGTTTTCAATCAGCTGTTTTATGCACTTCTAAGTACGCTGTAATGCATTCATCGCGTTTTATCATGTTAACGGGGGCACTGTATATTTCAGACATGATGTGATACGACATTATAATAAGTAGGCCGGTACTCGATTTACATACCGCGAAGGGATGGGAGCTAAGTTGATCTGGGTGGTTGGAGGGTTATATGTCGAGATGGTTTACCTGTCTACTGCTTTCAGCGCGTCTTAGCCATCGCAATTCTGTCTGTCCGTCCGTCCGTCCGTCACACAAGTGGATCAGACAAAAACGGCGCAAGCTAGGATCACCAAGTCTTCACCGTCGCTGCATGGAAGACTCTAGTTTCAGGAACCGTAAAGCTTTTCCATACATTCGAAAAGGGTCACCCCAAACGAGGGCGCTAAATGAGAGGAGGTGGAAAAAATTGGCGATTTTAGCCAATAAGTCGCTGTATCTCAGTAACTGTGCGAGATAGGGCCTATTTTTTGCTATTGATCACTAATAAGAAGTGGTACACTGACTCTCGATTGGCGCCGAATTCAATGACCTTGGATGACTTTGAACGTTAAAATAGAGGGTTTTTATAGATTTTTTGGCGATTTCGAACTGCGATACACATTTTAAGAGCGAATTGCGCCGAAATCAATTGAGATAACATAAAGAAGCAAAAAATTTTCAGCATTGAACATATATTTCTATGGTTCAAGTCTCGAGTTTTTAGGTTGAAGAAAACCTGCGCACGAGGGCATCAAAGAGCGGTACCCCCGTAAAAGTCGTTATTTTACCATTGTTAGCCAGTCTTTCGTGAAAACGGTTGCATATAGGCATGGGCATGCTGCCTATCACAACAAGCACTATCCTGACGAGCTGTTCAGTCGCATCAACATCGATGACTTCGAAAGACCCTGAAATTCTAAAATAAGGAGGTTTTATTGATTTTTGCAATCTTCGGCTGCAACGCACACTTTAAAAAATGAATTTCGACAAAATGGCTGGAGATAGACTGGCAGTTTGCGAACAGGAACTGCTATAGGCTTTCGCGCGTCTCATGAGCATTATCTCAAATTTCTTGTCGTAGCTAGTAGTAACCACTTGACAGCTTCAGTAAGCTGAGTGACGGTCAATGTGTTTGTAGGTTCTACTGGGACTTGTTTATGCTGCTGACGCTGCTGGTCAATCTCGTTGTTCTGCCGGTCGCTATCACGTTCTTCAACGATGACCTCAGTACACGCTGGGTGGTCTTTAACAGCGTCTCTGACACACTCTTCGTTCTTGACCTTATCATTAACTTTAGGACAGGCAAGAAGCACTTTGTGCAAGAGCTTGATATGCTACATGTGGAACTTGGACTAACCAGTGAAAAGAATTATCTGCATAATCCCAACTTTCCTTAGGAAATGATCAATCATCAATTACTCGGTGTTGCTTATAATAGGGTTTAGCTTTAAAAAGTAGCCCAAGGAAGTAAATGTAGCGCACAAAACGCTGACAAGATCAGAGAGAACCGGCCAAACCGGGGCATTAAAAACATGAGGGACAGAAAACGCCACGCTATCATTTCAGTTAGGTCTACAGGGTGCGGCAGAAAAAAGTGGCCCCCTAAATTTTTTTGCCGTTTTCTCAGCAATTGTTTGGGATTTTAATATGAAATTTTCCAGCTTTATTTACTGAAACCTTCTACATTTAACTGCCAAGCAAAAATGGGATTCTGTTGAAAAACAACGAAGTTATAGATTTTTTAACATGACCGCCTACCGATTTTTCGGCATTCAAAAATGTTCATGCTAAAAATGCTGTTCAATTTTTAAAAACTGGTTACGCGTTACTGCCAATGACGTCACAGTGACGTTTTGATAAACAGCAGTTTATGCTGTTTATAAATTATCATTAAGTTATCCTTCTTTTATAGCAATCGCCAGTTGCCCACCGGATTCATTTTCCAGCAGGACGGTCCGTCAGCACACACAGCGAGCAACGCCGCACTACGCACAGAACTGGCTTCGGGCCAGCTGTCCAGATATCATCACAAAAGATCATTGGCCTCCAAATTCGTCGAATGTAAACCCATTGGACTATCACGTATGGAGTGAAATGTTGGAGGCTTACTGCAAGCTTAAAACAAAGCTGAAAACAAGCGCCAAACTCAAGGAAGCGCTTTTGGTTATTTGGGGCAACCTGCCACAGGGACCGATCGACAAGGCTGTTGAAGATTTCTCAAATAAGGCGACTGGAGGCTGGTGTTGTTGCTTGGAGCTGGCGGTAAACACTTTGATCATTCACACAGTGACAATGGAATTTTGGCATCTGATCAATATTTACACGTAACTGTGTTGTTTCAACGATGTTATTAAGTTGGTGTTGTAGCCGGAACATTTTTGAATGCTGAAAAATCAGTAGGCGGTCATGTTAAAACATCTGTAACTTCGTCGTTTTTCAACAGAATCAAATTTTACTTGACAGTTAAATGTAGAGGGTTTTAGTCAATAAATAGGTAAAATTTCAAATTAAAATTAAAAACGGTTGCTGAGAAAACAGCGAAAAACTTTAGGGGCCACTTTTTTTGCCGCACCCTGTATACGATCATCACTGCACAGATTGTCGTCACGTCAGGAGATTAAAGTTAACAGTATTAGGAAAACAGCACTAAATAGGCCTATTAGGGCGTATCGTGCGATATCTTTGCAACAGATGAGTTACTTCCAGTGGCATCATTTCAGCAAATCGTTGGGGGGTGCTCATTTATCTTTTGGGGTTCTCAGTCTGCATAACGTATTGTTCTTGCAGCAGTAACACTGGTTCAAAAGTACAATTTACAGGGAAAAAGTAAAATTATAAACTTTAGGGGGTTTGTAGACCTCTCCAGCCTCTTCCCTAAATGACGCCCTCCTGGTTCCTTCTGATTCATCTGCAATGCCCACGTCAGAGTTTGTTTCATATGTGCGGCTGCAGGGATTATTGCCGATAAAGATTGCGATGAAGTGGTGCTGGACTCATGCGTGATCGCAACTCACTATCTCAAGACTTGGTTTCTGTTGGATTTGGTCAGCTCTCTTCCTCTGGATTACATGATACTTTTGTTCTCACCGCAGGCTACCGTCAGACAGTTCATTCGTGCTGGTAACCATAGCAACAGTCGCTGTAACATTCGTTTTTTACCACTGTAGGCCTACGTTGATCAACTAAAATCACGATGTCGACTTCAAATAAATATTAAGAGTTCAGTTGACTGTTTTTACAGTTGTGATTAATATTTATGACAGGCCTAACTTGGTATGAGTATTTTGGGGCTCATGCCAAATTACAGAAAAACATAACGATTTTGACGGTAAACTATTGAGATTTCAGAAGAATGAGTTCAATTACGCCGAAACACAGACAACATACTACTAGAATATTATTTTAATCGTACAATCGTACATTGCTGAATACGTTTAGAAGGTTGTATGTGCATTATTTCTAGTAAAATACAAAAGTATTTAACTGCAGATCAATGCCCGACTGCGGACGTGCTTTTTGTTGCAGGTCGCGCGCTGCGATTTTTCCGACTAATAAAGCTGCTGAGCTTGGTTCGATTACTGCGCCTGTCACGCCTCGTCCGCTATTTCAACCAGTGGCAAGAGGTATTATAATTATGCAGTGCATTATACAAAATCCAGGCAACGTTCACATTAGAGTAGAGTCTATAGAAACGCATGCTTTAGTGTACGTTATAATGAACGTGAAACATATGTATTCTGTGCTCTATTTCTGTTCGTGTTCATTTTAAATATTTACCAGTTCTCGATTATTTTACAGGTATATATATAGGCCTACTAGTTGATAAACAAGAAATTTGAGCTAATGCTCACGAGACGCGGGAAAGCCTATAGCAGTTCCTGTTCGCAAATTCAAACTGCCAGTCTATCTTCAGCCATTTCGACGCGACTTTTACGAGGGTACCCCTCGTGCGCAGGTTTTCTTGAACTTAAAAAATCGAAACTTGAACCGTCAAAATCTACGTTCAATGCTAAAAATTTCATATGCAGCTTGTCTATGTTTATTCCAATTGGTTTCGGCGCAATTCGCTCTTGAAATGTATCTCGCAGCTCGAAATCGCCAAAAAAATCCGTAAAAACACCTATTTTAGCGTTCAAAGTCATCCAAGATCATTAAATTCGGTGGCAATTGAGAGTCAGTGTACGACTTCTTATTAGTGATTAATAGTAACCTAGGCCCTATTTCGCACCGTTATTGGGATACAGCGACTTATTGGCTAAAAATCACAAATTTTCCTTACCTTTATCTCATTTAGCACCCTCGTTTGGGGTGTCCCCTTTCGAATTTATGGAAAAGTTTTGCGGTTTCTGAAACTAGAGTCTTTCAGGTAGCCGTAGGTGAAGATGTGGTAATCCTAGCTTGCACCGTTTTTGACTGATCCACGGACAGAATTGCGATGGCTAAGACGCGCTCAAAGCAGTAGCTGCTTTCGCGCGTAATAATGAAGGGCATCGGACTCTATAGTTGTAAAGCTGTAGTGCAGCGTCTGCATTCAAATGTATCGTTTTACACCTGAGATTTTTACGCGCGATAGCAGAATGCTTCGCGTTCGCGCGTCTTAGCCATGGCCTGGGCGTCCGTCCGTCTGTCCGTCTGTCCGTCCGTCACACTGCTCTACTGTGTCAAAACGGTGCAAGCCAGGATCACGAAATTATCAGTGTAGCTGCCGCAAGGACTCTAGCTTATCGTGACAAAATTTCGTGCTCCTGGGTGAGGGAGGTCCCCTTGAACGAAGGCATCAAAGAGGAGTCCCCCTAAAAAGACGTTATTTCGCCGGTATTTACTCGCCTTGTGTGAAAACTGTTGCAGGTAGGTACAGACATGTTGCTTATCAGTCCACTGGTGACAAGCTTTTTAGTTTTATCAACATCGATGACCTTGAATGACCTTGAACAGTCAAAGTTAAAGGTTTTCGTGAATTTTTCGTAATTTTTCGCTGCGACACACATTTTAAGAGTGAATTGCGCCGAAATGGCTGGGGATAGACCAAGACAACCTATGTATGAAATTTTCAGCACTAAACGTAGATTTTAGCAGTCAAGTCCGACCCCATAGGTTCAACGAGGCCGGCGCAGGCGGGCCTCAAAGAGGGGTACCCCTTTAAGTGGTTAATTTACCGCTATAATTGGCTCGTGTACCGTGAAAACGGTTGCAGATAGGTACAGAACAGATATGCTGCTCATCGTAACATAACAAGCAATAGTAACAAGCTTTTTATTGGTGTCAACGTCGATGACCTTGAATGACCTGAAACCCCAAAATAGGGGTTTTAGTGATTTTTTTAGCGATTTCCAGCTGCGTCACACATTTTAAAGAGTGAATTGTGCCGAAATGGCTGGAGAAGAACCTAGACAACCTGCGTATGACATTTTTAGCATAGAACGTACATTTTTAAGAATCTAAGTTTCGATCTCTTAAATTCTAAAAATCATTCTGCATGGAAGCCTCAAATTTAAGTACTCTTTGAAGACGCATTAATATCTTATTGCTGTACACTGATTGCCGAGGTGGCAGGACTGCTGCTATCGCGCGTCACGTGAGCTTTTCTCAAATTACTTGTTATAAGCAGTAATTCAGTTGCATAGTTTTACAGCAGCGCAGTGTGCAATGTGTGTGTGTGTGTGGCAGTTTCTGAGTTTAGCGGGAATGTTTGTGAGAATATTCAACCTGATCTGCATAATGCTGCTAATCGGTCACTGGAACGGATGTCTTCAGTTTCTCGTTCCAATGCTGCTCGACTTCCCTTCCAACACCTGGGTCGCCATCAACGAACTACAGGTATATGAAATTATAGCAGTAATACTGTGACAATAATAACCAGGCCTACAACGACAAACAATAACAATATTGGTAACCAAAATGCACGTTTATACCCCGTTTACACGAAGAAGCGTACACGAAGCACACATAAAGCACACGTAGAGCTAGCTTCGTGAATGTATGCAATATACACCGTTATCAAGCCAGCTCTAAGAGTGCACGACCGACATGTCCTCTAAGTTTGCTTCAAGTTTGCTCTAAGATTGCTTTAAGTGTGCTTAATGTGTGCTTTATGCATGCTTCCTCGTGTAAACATCGAGCAATCATCGAGCAAACATCCAGCAAATGCATTCAAAATACACGTGCACGATGTGTGCTCTAATTGCTTGATGTTTGCTCGACGTTTGCTCGACGTTTGCTTGATGTTTGCTTCATGTAGGTTATGCTTTATGCATGCTTCATATTTGCTTGGCGTTTGCTCAATGTTTGCTTGATGATTGATTGATCGTGTAAACGGGGTATTGCTGACGACAACAAAAAAGAATTTAGTTTATCACACTCAGCAAAATCTGATATTGTTGCTGACGTCCTAGTACGCGCATTTTAGTCTCTGCACTTGTGTTGATTTTATTTGATTTCAAATTTATACTTTCGGTCTTCCGTTTCCCCACGCATTACACGTTCACTGTTTCATTTACATCTTGGCAAGCTTTCTGTGTACTATAAAATAAACGACGTCGATGAGGATGACCATGATTTATGACGGTGCAGCATGCGGAATGGTCGGAGCAGTACACGTGGGCATTATTCAAGGCGATGTCACACATGCTGTGTATTGGCTACGGTCGCTATCCGCCACACAGCACCGTGGACGTCTGGCTGACCATGGTCAGTATGATGACCGGTGCAACTTGCTACGCTCTTTTCGTCGGACACTCAACCACCATCATTCAATCGTTTGACACGTCCAAGCGCCTCTATCGAGAAAAGGTACTCTACTTTTCATGTCACGCGTTTTTGCCGCAATGTGCCGCAACCACTTATTACAGTGGTGCATAACTTCTTTAGTCGCTGGCCGTTAAAAAGTTACAGTCGGCATAGGCCTAGTGCTATATCGTATGGTGAAAACAAGTTTCCAGTTATTATAATACGCACTTCACAAATTAACACAAAATTAGTTTCATGTCAAAATAACGCAAAGTAGAACAGCTGGGTACACCTAACACTGGACAAGTTCGGTTCAGGTTCTAGCAGAACAAGACGAAAGCAGGTCGAAAAGTCACTTTTTACACACGAGCTACAATACACAAGGACGAAACAATTGCTGCTGGAGCAAAGCAGAAAGTAGGCAATTTCTGCGTGTATCATCATGTTAAACCGAGGTTTGTTGAGGAGTATTATCGGATCGACTCCGATTTTGTGGTTTGGTAGTAGGATACTTGAGTGTTAAACAAACTCATACACTGCCGAAGTGGTTTAACCGAAACTTATTCCATGCTGGCAGGCAGTCGGTCGTGGCATACACTGTCGTTCTTTTGGTCATGCACGACTACAGTCGTGGATTATCGACACATTATCCCACTGTAAACAGTACGGTGGGCACAGGTAGTATGAGTACTAGCGTGGAATGAATCCCTGTTGTATCGTGTGTGTTGTGCACAGTTCAAGCAGGTGGAGGAGTATATGTCATACCGCAAGCTGCCGCGAAACCTGCGACAACGCATTGCCGACTACTACGAGCACCGCTACCACGGCAAGATGTTCGACGAACGTAACATCCTAGGAGAACTCAACAACTGCCTCAGAGAGGTAGGCTCACTGTAACTTCACTCGCAGCAGTCAGTAAGATATTTAGCATACGTGCTACAGCTGGGGACATACATGATTATTTTCGATTAATACGACACTTGACTTGCGATTTGGCAAAAGGCCTTTTCAAGCACGGTGGCATTAAGATGTGTTTAGAATCTATGCTGCCATTTGTGCAGCGGAGAGTTCAGTCGTCATTTTTACGCGCGACAGCTAGCTAGCTAGGTATAGCGCGTATTAGCTATGGTAATTCTGTCTGTCTGTCCGTCCGTCACGACCCGATACTGTTTCAAAACCAGTAGAAATAGAGACTTCGGGTTTTCATTATATAATAGACTAGTGATCTAGTAGGCCTATTTCGTGACAAAATTTCATGCCAATGGATGAAAGGGGTCCCCACGAACGAGGGGGCGAAAGAGGGGCACCCCCCTTAAAAAGCGTTATTTTGCCGCTATTGGCTCTTCGAACGTGAAAATGGCTGCAAATAGGCAATAGGTTATCGAGGACCTTGAATGACCTTGAACTCGCAAAATAAGGGGTTTTAGTGAATTTTTCGCGATTTTGGGCTGCGACACGCATTTCAAGAGTGAATTGCGGCGAACCGGCTGGAAATAGACCAAGATAACCTGCGTATGAAATTTTTAGCATTGAATGTAGATTTTAGCAGTCTAAGTTCGGACCCTCTAGATTTAAAAAGGCCTGCGCACGCGGGTGTCAAAAAGGGGTGCCTTTCTAAAAAGTGTTTATTTATCCGCTGTTGTTTTGCCTAGCGTGAAAATGGTTGCAGATAGGCACAGACATGTTGCTTATCATAACATGCACTGACGACAAGCTTCTTAGAAATGTCAACATCGATGACCTTGAATGACCTTGAACCTTAAAAATATTAATTTTAAGTAATTTTTTGGCAATTTGTGGCTGCAAAAGTGTGAATTGCGACGAAATGGATGGAAACAAACCAAGATTACCTGCGAACAGGAACTGCCATAAGCTCTCGCGCGTCTTATGAGCATTAGCTCAGATTTTTTGTTTTACGCGCGATAGCAGAATGCTTCGCGCGTCTTAGCCATGGCCTGGGTGTCCGTCTGTCTGTCCGTCCGTCTGTCCGTCACACTGCTGTATTGTGTCAAAACGGTGCAAGCTAGGATCATGAAACGAGCGTAGGCCCCTATACAATTAACTTTCAATCACCTAACTGCTGAGTTTACAATTTGTGTCACTTTTTACGTAAAAGAGGCGAAAAACGGCTCTCTCTAACTTTTGACTAAACATTTAATAGTGCAACATTAAACATCAAGATGCGCTTTTTTACTACATCCAGCACATCGAAAGTGTTTGTTAATGTTACTGTTGCAGGAGATCGTAAACTACAACTGTCGTTCGTTAGTCGCATCAGTTCCGTTCTTTTCGGACGCTGATCCGAACTTCGTCAACGAGGTAGTGACGAAGCTTGAGTACGAGGTTTTCCAGCCCGGTGACGTCATTATACAGGAGGCTACTGTCGGCACAAAGATGTATTTCATTCAGGAGGGAATCGTCGAAGTTGTCACTAGCGACGGACAAGTTGTCGCTACACTGTCCGATGGATCTTACTTCGGAGGTTACTTGTCACTCTTTTTTTTCTTCACTTAGCATTTGTAGACGCTTTTGTTCTCTTTTTGTTTTGTCCAACCTGCGATCACAAGGAATTTCATTATCGTGAATGTAAAACAATAAAACGTGTTTTATTGTTCTCTGTAGAAATTTACGAACAATGCACAAAAAAGTCATGACTGAAGCCAAGCCATACTCACGTCGATTATTAAAAACAATGCCAACAATTCTAGCCCTAAAGCCAACACGAAGGCCTTATACATCTCTGTGATTGTACGATTGTACTTATTCACTGTATTAATATTGTGTTCGTATAGAGATATGTCTTCTGACGCATGCGAAGCGCGTGGCAAGCGTGCGTGCTGAGACCTACTGCAATCTGTTTTCGCTGTCTGTCGAGCACTTCACTGCCGTTCTGACCGACTACCCCGCCATGAGGAAAGCAATGCAGATCGTCGCGGCACAGCGACTGCACGGCATTGGACACGATCCGACGCTGATCTACCAGCAACCGTCCATGTCATCACTTGACGTCGAACAAACCAACGGCCAGGTACCTTACAGGAGACGATGTTTTGTTTCGTGCACATTGTAGTATACGGTACATTTTTTCTCATTATAATATGGTAGCAATAATAACATGAAATCCGAGCTAATGGTCATGAGACGCGCGAAAGCTTATGGCAGTTTCTGTTCGCAGGTAATCTTAGTTTATCTTTATCAATTTCGTCGCAATTCACTCTTGTGCAGCCAAAAATCGCCAAAAATCACACAAAATCCATAAACATGAACATGAAATACGGAAACGCATTTCATGTTTATGTTCATTAATTTTATGTGATTTTTTTGGTGATTTTTGGCTGCAAACGAGTGAATTGCGACGAAATGGATGAAGATAGACCAAGATTACCTGCAAACAGGGACTGCCATAAGCTCTCGCGCGTCTCATGAGCATTAGCTCAGATTTCTTGTTATGTTACGAAAACGCGGTCATATATCTGTTTTACCATAGTGTAATTTCAATTTTTTTCAGGCTTCATTTTTAAACAGACGTTTGTTTAGTTTAATTTAGTATGTGTAGGCAATTTTAATTTGGTTTATTTCCTGAGTGTTACATCTTATTTTATCGCAATGTAAATTTTACAACTTCATTTATCAACAGAGTCTGTTGATAAATTAAGTCTTGAAACTATGTTTAATTGAGTGTTGTGTAGTGTAGTTGAGTTTATGTTCAGTGTTTGTTTTTATTGGTGTATTTCCTGCAGTGTTATAATTTCGTATTTGCTCACAGCAGTGTTTAATGCATGTTTGATGCGTCTCAATTAATCAGTCATTCAGTCATTCAAGTTTTTTTAACTAGTCGCAAAGTAGGCTTGTGATAAGCCTATGCAGTTTTCTCACTGTCATTATCTGTTTTTATTTTCATTTCTGAGTGATTACCGGTATACTGTTAATATTATTACTAGGTGAGTGTGTATGATGTGGTACTGTTTCAGCATCAGTCGAATGTCTCCGCTCGGCGAAACAGCAGCGTAGGGTGCTTACCCTACCTTACGACCAGCCCGCGTCGCGCATGCGTACTGGCGGGCACCGGCAATCACGTGACCGCCAGTGACAGCTGCCTACTTCAAGACAGAGCTCAAGATGGCAGAGCAGTAGCACAACTGAACCTGACTGTTGATAATTCGTCGGACTGTTCCGTAGGTGATAACGACTCGAATACGGAGAAACAGTTTTATCGCCTACAATAGGTTTATAGCTGTTCGCAGAGACGACCGCTTTATACTTATAGATTAGGCACCGGCTTTTTACTGCGTGATGCACATAAGCCTATTGCTACAGAGAGTTGTCTGTCTGCCTGTGACGTCTGCCTGTCTGTAATGTTACTGTATCGTAGCAATATAGGACATGGCGTGCCTATAAAAATTAATTCTGTCGGAAAAATTTGCACATCCCAAATTGTAGCAGATTTTTCAGCCAAGTTTACTTTACTTGTAGAGAAAAATTATGCCGTATATTTTAAAAATATTACAATAATCGATTCATTTTAAAGACTATTATTATTTGCTCTCAAAGACTGCATTTGTTAAAGTGAAAATAACTGCAAAAGTATAAATTAAACTGCGACTCTGACCTAAACAGCGCTAACCTTATACCCCGTTTGCACGATCAAGCAATCGTCAAGCAAATATGAAGCATGCATAAAGCATAGCCTACACGAAGCTGTTTGCTTGATAAACATCAAGCAAACATCGAGCAAGCATCGAGCAAACATTGAGCAGACATCGAGCAAAGATCGAGCAATTAGAACACACGTCGTGCAGTGTATTTTGAATACATTTGCTGGATGTTTGCTCGATAATTGCTCGATGTTTGCTTGATCGTGTAAACGAGGTATTACATATTAAACAGCGCTGGTAATTGTAGCCTTGGGAACATATTTTGTAGTATTCGCATCTTCTCTATAAGAAACATTTTTGAAATAGGCCTACGACGTTGTCTATGATGTTACAATAATGCTGGTCTTTCTATTTTTGTTGGTATGTATGTTTGGGATAAATTACTCTACAAATGCAAGCCAACTCATGTATACTAGTTGAGTTAAGCCACTGCACCACATTAATGACAATAACGAACAATATTGTGTCAACCCTATAGTGAGTAGTAACGACTAATGCAATGTGTGCAAGCAGAGTCTGCTGCACGTCGTCATGTCAAATAACCGTATTAATTGAGTACGACAGACCTATCTGTCAGTTTTCCATCATTAGCGTCAGTAAGACCCGGTGTTGGGCGACAGCTGGTTAGCTCCTCTAGTCTCTCGAGTCTCTGAACAAGATGTTGCTGGATTGACCTGATTCCAGCTATCAACCGAGCAAGTTTCGTCTGTGCTTCGTTCAGCCTTGACTCAATCTTTTTGATCCTTTCCTCGGTTTTCATTTCCTCCGTGACTTCACCGGTCATCGCCCAGTCCTCCAGCAATCTGTCCTTCATCAAAAGCTGACGCCCTTTCTCTATCAGCTTTTTCTTGGCCTCCGGGTACTCTCTGAGTGCGTTCCACAGAGCCTCCTTGGACAGTACGAACAGATCCGAGTAGCCGACACTGCGTATGTTCGCCGTACGTCTGTTCTTGTTCTTGTTGCCTGCAAAGAAGCACACATACAATGGAAGTGTACACCTAGAAGAATGTTGCAAATGGCTACTTGATCGTCAATGCCTGGCTGACGTCTATAGCAGATAAGAGAGTCGTCGAAAAATACAATTCTGACATTCATCGTTTTAACAAAATTAAACGGCATACATGAGCACTATGGAAATATTGCATTACCTAAAAAAACTCCAGTCGAGTGTTACGTCGCCGTGAACGTTAGTTCTAGCGCCCCTAGCTTATAGGTTTTTCATGGGTTTCAATCATTGTCAACATTGTTTTTTTAGTTTGTGTGGCTTTTGTGTGTTTATATTTGTGTTTTAAGCATTTACGTAAGTTTTAGGCAAAAGTGATTTACTTGCTCGGTTATTTGGCAACACACAGACATCAATAAAAGTTAAAACCGTTAAAACGCCGATCGCGATCGAGAAAGTTAATAGTGCTAGGCTTAGGCCTATAACTATACTGACCAGCGATGTCGAGAACGCTGATCTCTCCGAGCACGCTGCCCGCTCCCAGCGTAGCAAGCACTTTGTGACCGTCCTCCGCAACCACAGTCAGCGATCCACTCTTGATGATGTACAACTCTTTTCCAATGTCTCCCTTGCGACACACGAAGTCACCGGGACTGTAGACGGCCAGTCGCAGAGACAGAACTAGTTCTTTCAGTAGTCCTGATTCACACTCCTGTACACCACCTCACACCGCTTATTTCAAGGTCGTGGTTCACCTCGAATTCGTCACATGCGCAACTAATACCAATATCGTCGCCATTGCAATGACGTTAGACTTCGCGAAAGACAACGACGTCGTCAATATAGCACAATCGGGTATAAGGCTCTCTAGCAACTCGAGTAATTTGCTGTAGATTTCTTGTCAGTTAATCCACGTCAACGCTCCATCGTAACTCAAAGTATTGTTCAGACTTCGAATTAGTGAGTGAAATAAGTGAGTTTTGTTGTTTCAATAGCGCGCATACCTGAAATATCGTAACTCTTTTGAGCGTGTTCAGATGCACGTTCATTGCGATCTCAGCCTTAAGTTTATCCGGCAGCTCGTCAAGAACTGATTCTTCGTGCAGGGTCATGCGACTGTTCCACTGATACTCAAACCAGTTCTTAATGTGTTCTTCCAAGTCGTAAGTCACCTGGCAATTTACAGTGCACGCAGTTCTTACAGTTCACACTAAAATCACCAATATTTTACCGCCGCAGTTTGTTTTTGCAGCAGTTCGTGGGATTTGTCTTGTTTCTTATCAAACAGCAAAACCGGACATTATCTTACAAGGTTCTTTGTGTGCATCACGAAGTGGTGCGATAAAGATTTTTACTAGTGCTGTTGTACTGCCACCGAGAATCAGACAACTCAGCTGCAGAACGTGACGACTGGTAAAATGTGGGCCGACCTAAAAGAGAATATAGACGAAGTGCGTACTTTGCGGAAAGTGAGGTAAGTCTTGACAGCGTCGATACGGTGCTGAAAGTGTG
>Ga0209367_1000713_pt1 | contig 36089 bp, 22 predicted proteins | sample WorMetLIZISLAND2_FD_187412 | JGI IMG/M metagenome (GOLD analysis project Ga0209367, IMG submission 187412) | Marine gutless worms symbiont microbial communities from Max Planck institute for Marine Microbiology, Germany - Olavius geniculatus... ... | reverse complement strand
CCTTTTCTGCCACCTAGCGTCCATCATCCTATGCGCCCTGATTCTTTCTGAGACTTTGGCGCTTTATAAATCATTTACTTACTTACTTACTTACTTAAACACTGGAAAATGGAACAAAAATGGAAACTACGAATTCAGAACATTATTAGGTTGTACGCTGTATGCTGTGTGAAACAAATAATTTTGGGTGGGTTAGGAATGAAACAGGAATAATTTACTGATCCATAATTGAACACGCTTGCCATACAAGTATCTGTAGAATTAATCCCTATAGAGAATGTGACGCTGTAATGTAGGCCTACGCCATAAAAAGTTCACTGGATTGACAAAGCAAGAGAAAAATCGATTCTCCGTTTTTAATAGCTATAATAGGTATAATTACGAGAATGCGCCGTCATTTAGTCGCCGCCATTATTTTGTACGACATATATTAATATTATAGCTTTAATACTGCCGCTATTTTTGCCCAGTGTTTGCGTGATAACTGAATGTTAGCCGGCAATATATGTAAAGAAACTTAAATAAAATTTGACAATAGCATATTCGAGTCCGTTGGATTTCTTCGGATAGTTAAAACTGCATCATTTTTGCGTAAAGGTAACGACGCATACATAAGCTATGTTAGTGTCTCTATCAGATTTTTTATTGCTGATAAGTACATGTGTTTTTGTCAGTCATTCTGCATGTCACGGCTTTTCGTAATGATGCCATTAATGAATAAATAAATTCACAATAAAATCTACAAATGTAAACGCCAGCTGGATCGCTTCGCTGTGGTTTGTTGGTTAATTTGTTAATGGAAACACATCCTTGTAGCTTAATTTTTTAATGGAAAACTAATTTTGACCATGATGATGATGATGACGATAATAATAGCTATGTCAGTGAATACGATGATCAGTAAAACTCAAGATGCCGACACAATTACGACTACATTTGGCCTAGGGCCTGTCTAATAAACTGTATCAATTCGAACGAAGTCAAGATATATGAACGATGCACTATAGAGATGTTGTAGATAAATTACAGTTATTTATTGTACAACGTCGTGTGTTTGATAGCTAAAAACACTTATGTTTAGTATACACGAATAAAACTGTTACAATAACAAGATAATGTTCATACGAACACAGAGTCTGTCCAATGCATTTCGATAGTTTACAGTATATGTCTGTATAAATATAATCAGTGAGCTGTTTAGACTGGTAAAAAATCAAACAGTTTAATTTAAAATTGTACAGCAGCAGTGATCCTTTCATCCTTTTCTATTATTTTAACTAAACAATAGACATTATCAGTCACGAGACCATTCGATTCGTCACCAGCGCTCTATTATAAATGGTCCATCGTCATCATGCGTATATCTACCACCGTTATGGAGATATGGCGCCTCAGAAATAATGGGGTCACAAACTTGACCTTTTGGGGTCACGTGACGTCATCGATCACGTGACCATTCGACTCCCGGGGGTCGACTTCCTATGGGTGGTCCATAGTGACCGTGCGTCTATCTGGCACCGTTATGGAGATATGACATCTCAAATATTGGACGCACGAACGTGGACACGGAAAGGGTGAAGGGAAGAAAGAAGGGAAAGAAAAAAAGGAAGGGGGAGAAAAAAGGAAGGGAAAAGGAAAGTGAAAAGGGAAAAAAGAAAAAGGGAAAGGAGAAAAGGAATGGAAGGTAAAGGGAAGGGAAAGGAAAATAATAAGGGAAAAGGAAAGGAAAAAGAAGAAGGAAGAAGGGGAAGGAAAAGAAAAAAGGGAAAAAAAGGAAAAGAAAAAGGTAAAAAAGGAAAGGAGAAAGAAAAGGGAAGAGGAAAGGGAAGGCAAAGGAAAAGGGAAGCGAAAGGTAAAGGGAAAGGAAAGCGGGAGGGAAAAGGGAAAAGAAAGGGGAACGGAAAGGAAAAAGGGGAAGAGAAAAGGGCAAGGGAAAGCGGAAGGGGAAGAAAAAGGAAAAGGAGAAGGTTAAGGAAAAAAGGAAGGAAGATGAAAAGGGGGAAAGGAGAAGGGGAAAGTGAAAGAGAAGGGAAAAGAAAATGGGAAGAAGGGGAAGGGAAAAGTGAAGGGAAAGGGAAGGTGGAAGGAAGATAGCTTAAGAAAAGTTGGACGCACGCACGGACGGACGCACGCACGCATGCACGCACGACACTCGGGTGATTTTATACTCTGTCCAACAATTGGACAGACAAAAATGTTAATAGTAATAGTGACTAACACACAAAAGTTAAAATAAATACAATACTAGAAATACGTTCTGTGGAACGAGGTATCTGTTTCATTGCCAGGCTATGTAGCCTATCAGCTGCGTATAAGGGGTGTAGGTGCAAACATGGTGCAATTATCTTTCACGGAGGCCGAGTTATAAGTCAATTTTGTCCCAAAATTCGTTGCCATAGCAACAGGGGTCGGCAGGCGAGAAATTTAATGACGCCATCGGATAGTCCGGGCCCGAAAATAAAAGTGTAAGTGAAAACAACGCGCAATTATTTTTCACGGGGGCCGAGTTATAGTCAATTTTGTTCCAAAATTTGTTGCCATGGCAACAAGGGTTGTCAGGGAAGAAATTAAAAAAGACAGACTGACAGAATGACATAATCTGTCCCATGCTATGCTATAGCAATGGGACAGATAATAAAAGTTATTAACAACACACAGCAATCTTGGTTGTAAGTTAACAAGTTACAACAATACGGATTCGCTGTCAAGCAGGAACTGTTTTTACGCGCGACAGCCGTATGCTTCGCGCGTCTTAGCTATCTTCCAGGCGTGTCTGTCTGTCCGTCTGTCTGTCACATTCTGCTGCCCTATGAAAACATAATTTGTGACATAATTTTATGCCGCTGAGTGAAAGGGTTCCTCTCGAACGAAGGCGTCAAAGAAGGATACTTCCATAAAAGTGGTTATTTTACCGCTATTGGCTTGTCTAGCGTGAAAACGGTTGCAAATAAATGAATGAATGAATATGTCAATTTGTATAGCGCCCAGCTAGAGAAGACCTTAAGAGCGCTCGCAGCCAAATAAATGAGTTTTGAGTTTTTTTCGCAAATGTATCTCTGGACAGTGAAGAAGTCCGCAGGTCGACGGGGAAGTTGTTCCATGTGACCGGGCCAGCCACGGCAAAGTCCCTCCGACCTTGGACATGAACGCCAGGTTCGAGACTGGACGATAATTTTTAAGGTCGCCGGCGTCGAGGTACGGTTTCTTCAAAAGCGGCGTCAGGATGGCGTGCTTCTGTGACGCGGGTAGACAACCTTTACGTCATCGCCGTCAGGTATGGCAGAAGCACGTCGACGGATTCCTTCAACAGGAATGTCGGAATGGGGTCAAGCGTGCAGGACTTCGTACTAGTCGTAGGCATTGATAAGATCACGCGCCTGACCTCATCCTGCGTGCACGCCTTCAGCTCCGTCAGCGATGCGATGGCCGGCCGCAGAGGTGCAGGTGGCTGCGGCGGACAGTTCTCCATGTCCTTGTGGATTGGGTCGACTTTGTGGCTGAAGAAGTGAATAAACTGATCGGCGCTGTGCGTCGAAGACGCAGAGGAACTGTCCAGTTCCTTGTCTCTCCGCAGTATATTGGATAACGACTGCCAGAGTTTCGCCGGTGTACCCCTTTCAGCCGAGATCCGATCAGTCCAGTACTTGTTCTTCTTCGCCACAAAGCTGTCGTGTTTGTGCCGCTGTGGTGCAATGAAGTTGGAGCGATCGATGTCGCTCTTGGTCCGTCGGTGACGCCTTTCCAATCTCCGACAATCGCGGCGGATTTCACGGCACTCCGAGTCGAACCACGGAGCGAGCGGCTGAACACGGCTATGGAACGTGTGCGCCGGAGCCAACCGATCGGCGATGTCGCGTAGAGCGTAGTCGTACACCGCGCACAAACATGCTAATGCTGCTTACCATAACAAGCACTGGTGACGAGCTTTTTAGCGGTGTCAACATCAATGACTTTAAACGACCTTGAACCACTAAAACAGAGCGTTTTAGTTTTTTTGCGATTTTCGGCTTCTGCGCACAGTTAAAGAGTGAATTGCGCCGAAATAGCTAGAAACAAACCAAAACAACTTGCATATGAAATTATTAGCCTAGCAGTCCAAGTCTCGACCCGCTATGGTTCAGTTGGCTTGCGCACGCGGGCGTCAAAAAGGGGTACCCCCTAAAAGTGGTTATTTTTGCACTATTAGCTCGTCTAGCGTGTAAACGGTTGCAGATATGCACAAACATGCTGCGCCCCTTTCATTTAGCGCCCTCGTTCGTGGTGACCCCCTCCGAATTTTGGAAAAGCTTTACGGTTCATGAAACTAGAGTCTTTCAGGCAGCCGACGGCGACGGTGAAGATTTGATGATCTTAGCTTGCACCGTTTTTGACTGATCCACCCGTGTGACAGACAGAGAGACGGACAGACCCACGGACGGACAGAATTGCGATGGCTAAGACGCGCTAAAGCAGTCTAGCTGCTTTCGCGAGTAAAATTCACAGGTTTCGCCGTGATCTGGTTCTGGTTATTCTGTTTCATGTGTGTTCGCTAGGTGACAGCGCTATTTCACGAATTACCGTTCCAGTGACGACGCGCAGCTAAGTTGCCCATGCCTGTCTGGCAATTGCATAGGCCTAATTTGCACAGTAACGTTTAAATGGCCGGTCGAGGACTTCTGGTCATCCAAGGTCATTGATTCTGGTACTAACCGAAAGCACTTACACGACTTCCCATTAATAGTGATCAATAGCCTACTGACTTTGTTCCCTCCTTCCTTGCACCGTTTTTCTGGTCTTCTGGGTGACCTTTTTCAAATTTCTAGGAAGTTTTCTTTTTAAATTCTGCTAGCACAGTGCTTCGCGGAGTTAGTGGTGAATATTTCATGATCGCAGCTCGATGTTCAGCCAGTAGGTCCTAATCCTCTACCTGGCGGCATGAAGTAGACATAGGCCTGGATCTAGGCCTACATTAAGATATTGTCGACCCCGAAGTCGAGGATACTTTGCCCCGCAGCGCAGACCTATCCTCGGCTTCGGGGTACTGACTTGACTCTGCATGTCACTAGCCTAAGCTTACTGCATGCCCGCCATAGCTAAAACCTATAGGCCTACACCACAGGTCTATCTCGAGCGATTTCTAAACAGCAGTGTCCCCCAGTCCATGTAGTTTACATGGCCATGCTTAAGCTTTTAGTTTTCTGATATTAATGTTTCAGAAAGCGACGTGTTTAAGGCTACGTCTTTAATGAAGCTTTAAACCTATTGCAAATTTGCTGCTGAGCACAGACTGCAGAGTGCACAGTGAAGGAATCAGCTATCGTTTAGCAAACACGACGTCAGCTTCGTGCTTTCGTTTCATCGTGATGCTAACTCAAAAAAATTAGCTTTTTAGTCCGCCTGGAAACGACAGTGTTCGGGGCGAACTTATATTTTGCTGGCATTTATTTTTTTCGCCACGAGATCTCCGAGCTTCGTCGGCAGATCGCGGTGAAATTTTGCACCGCAATGGGAAGTGTGTTCGATTTTATGATAAGGGTGAAATATGTCGGGAGACGTTTCCCCCCAAAAAATCTATCGGCAAGAAACATTCAAAATTTGGCCCGATTTCGGACGACTTCAGCTTTCGACAATGAATATTTCTGGAACGGATGAAAATATTCAAAATCAAACAAATACGTTATCTACCCCGATTCCTCCCACGTTAGGCAAAAAGTTCGGTGAACTTTGGTCCACTAACTACGGAGGTTTTGAGGCCAAATCATACCCACCCAAATGTACTGTTTTTGGAGACCATATTTCGGCCCCTACTACACACGCCAGAAAATAACCAAGTCTGTGTAGCGCACCCCTTACAATTTTTCACAATAAGGGGTCAAAAATTGGCTTAAAATTTAGCATATTAGCCGCGAGAACTTTTGAGCCAGGGGAAGTTGTCTCATAAAGCTTTTCCACAAAACGTGCTGCTATAGGTGGGGGTAATAACGCGGTTATAACTTTTGGAGGGCACCGCCGTCTTAAAATTTGATAGGGCAAAAAACGTCCAAAAATTCGGTGCGATTTGCGACAAATTTCGATTTTGACGGCAAATATAAAACAAATGCAGTTATCAACAAACGGTAAACGCCTTTATAATCTACGGTCCTTTTCGCGTTGAACAAAAAATGGTGAACTTTGGTCCACTAACGCCAAAGATTATCTGTTAAGTCATTCGTTTTCGCAGTGTCATAGGCCTAGTCATAGTCTTCCAAAGCGAGACAGAAGTCTAGCCATTATTTCAGTAACGGTGCGAGATAGGCATATATAGAGCCAAGGTTAGAGTAGCATATTGATCACTAACTCTATAGCATATAGCGCTTTCGATTGTAGCCAAAATTGGATGACCTTCAACGGCGTTCAGTGGCCTTAAAATAATTGATCTTGAATGACTATGAGATGTCATTCTATGCTAAAAATTGGCGACTTAAATTAGAAATCGCCGAACGCCCTCGTTCAGGGTGACCCCTTTCGAAGGAAAAACATTTTCATACGAAACCTGAAACCATGTTGCGGAGCTGACGTAAAGATGCCGTGATTTTAGCTTGCGCTGTTTTTGGTCTCAGGCTGTTTCCGAAGGGGAATACCCCGTCCCCACACGCTTCCCCTTCAGAGTCTGCATGTGGCGCCAGTTCTCGCACGGAAGCCTCGCGCCTTGGGAGCTCAATGTGTTAATTTGCATCCGCCACTGTGTGTGGTACATCATGGAGGAGTTATCCCCATTACACGTATCTTCAGTTGCTGTAAAGTAAGGAATGTCCAAATTTTTAAATCCCAAATTAGCCACGTTATACGTTTATAGGCTACTGTTAGCGAAGACCATCCAAAGTGCTAAAATAGTGAAAGCACTGCAACCGGTCGAGGATCACGTTCCCTCGTAGGAAAGCTCCCTACACCATAATGTCAACATTTGTACCATATTCTCATGGAAAGCTATTGCTGTTCCCTCATCCAGTGCACCACACTCCCGTTACTGGTTTCTGGCCTTGATTTTCAGCTCTTTGGGCCCAGTCTTGCATAGTCTGCCATTTTGGAGATCCCCAAGTAGTTTTTATTTGCCCCTCAAATCCCTCAGTCCTTTGAGAACTGGATAAAGCCAGAAAATTATCTAGCCCCCCTGTGGAAGAGTGTACACCCCCACTAAAATCTTGACACCTCAACAAAAAATACCAGGGGTGTTGTGATTGAAACCAAATGTATTTGATGAAACCTATGTTATTTCTGCATATTGCTTTTATTACTTTTCATTAATTCACAGTAAACTGTAACAAACTGCGGCCTATTAAACTTCTTTTTTGGCAAAAAAAACAACCGCAAAATCTGATCTTTTAAGTTTCCAAATTTTAGAAAACATAGCAAATTTGCGGTATCCATTGAATGTTCAAAAGCCAAAAGTGTTTTAGCTTCAAGGGGGCTTCGTCCCCCTGACCAGGGGCTCTGCTCCTGGACCCCGCTGGGAACACCAGACCCTATCCCCTACTCCTGTACTCACACCCTCTCCAAACTTTGATCTGAGGCCACCAAATGAATAAGTCTGCGTAACTCCCTGGATAAAGCGCTGCAATAAATTCCTAGACGCGAGCGGGGTCACGGCAGAACAGGTATGCAAGCAATTACAGAAACGACGACGACGACGACGACAACAACAACAACAACAACACCGTTAGTGTCAGTGATGACGGAAGCATTAAGGCTATGCACGGAGCATCACGAAGTGGCGTCGACAGATTGAAAGCAGAGGCCTAACGGCGTGACGGTATAGTCCGACTCCGACAGCAGCGGCAATCTTATCTGCGCCGTTCACTGGCTGTGTGGCTCATCCTCGCAGTCGACTGACCAATCAGCGTTGTCCGTTCTTCTCCCACGCAGGTGCCCGCTCCTCCCTCAGCCTTCGCTTCTTGCCGTACCACTGACACGACCACAGCAAAGACCGGGTAATTACTGCATGTTGCCGAATGAAATTTGTTTTCTGAGACGCGTGTGTAATGTAGATTACTTTGTCGGAGCACAATTCGCCCGTCAGGAATATCTTCTACGAGTCTAACCTTATTTTGCTTTATTCGGATACACCGAAGAGTCACTGCGGTGTTTGAATTCCGGTGTTAAAACGACGGTGCAATCGCTAAACATCGGTGAACAGCATTCGCGACGTCGCCGATAAAAGAAATAATCGAAAAATAATCGTTTCTGTATTCCGGAATAATCAGAAGTGAGCTGGCGTACGAGACGTCAGAATGAGACCGATAGGCCTACTAAGACGGCGTGAAGTGGTGTTCAGATGCTAAGCGCTGAGAGTGAGACTGGCAGCAGGCAGTGAACAACAGAAGCAATGACGTCAATTCTACGTAACTTCAGCCTACGACTTGTCATCATACTCATCGCTTCTGTCGTTGCCGGCCACGCCATCAACTGGCTGTAAGTATCTGTTGGGACAAGTAATTTGAGAAAAGCTCATGAAACGCGCGACAGCCTTAACAGTTTCTGTTCGCACGTTATCTTGTCTATCTCCAGCCATTTCGTCACATGTATTCACTCTTTATGTGTGTCTCGCAGCCGAAAATCGCAAAAAAAACACTGAAACCCCCTGTTTTGGGGATTTAAGGTCATTCAAGGTCACCGATATTAACATTATTAAAAAGCTAGTCACAAGTGCTTGTTATGATAAGCAGCACGTATATATACAATGTGATCTACAACCGTTTTCAAGCTATACGAATTAATATAGGTAAAATAACTGTTCTTTACGGGGGGACCCTTCTGCATGTGACGTTCGCGTGCGCCGGCCTTTTTGAACCTAGGGGGTCGGACTTGCAGCGCTAAAAACTACGTTTAATGCTGACAATTTTACGTGCAGGTTGTCTTGATCTGTCTTCAACCATTCCGGCGCAATTCACTCTCAAAATGTGTGCCGCAGCCAAAAATCGTGAAAAATTCACCAAAACTCCTTATTTTGTGGGTTCAAGGTAGTTCAAGCCTAGGTCATCCATGTTGATACTCTTATGAAGCTCGTCACCAATGCTTGTTATAATAAGCAGCATGTCTGTGCCTATCTTTAATCTTTTTCACTCTATACGAGCCAATACATGTAGCGCCTTTTCTGCCACAGCGTCCATCATTTTATGTGCCCTGATTCTTTCTGAGACTTTGGCGCTTTATAAATCATTTACTTACTTACATACTTACTTACTTATATAAGGTCATTTTAGGGGGTATCTTTCTTTCACACCCGCGTTCAAAAGGAACCTTTTAACCCATTGGCATGAAATTTTATCACAAAAAAACTACAGTTTTTTGCCATGCTACAGAGAAAATTTCGTGATCCTAGCTTGCACCGTTTTGATACAATTGCAGAGTGTGACTGACAGACAGACAGACAAACGGACGCGCAAAGCATTCTGCTGTCGCGCGTACTATTTGGAATCTAATTAGTACGCGGGACAGCAGAATGCTTTGCGGGTCCGATTGGATCAAAATGCACAGTCGAGTGAAATGATTCATGGAACGTTCGTACCCGAGAACTGTCGTTCCCGGGAACGAAAGTTCCATAGGTGGAACTTTCGTCCTCGGGAACTTTCGTCCCCTGGAACTTTCGTTCCCTGACACTGATAATAAACCCCTTCAGATCCTTACTTAGTGCTTATAGTTCAGCAAAAAAGCTCCAATTTTGTGTCACTCGCTAATGGCATATAGCTAGAGTTTCAACAGGATATAATAATAATAAAGAAACCCAGCTGTTGCTAGAGAAAATACAGCTTATACAGTTTCTGTTGGAGTACTGACTTTCAAGGTCATCCAAGTTCGATGATTTCTATCTCATCGAAAAGGGCGAGATATGGCTAGCTTTCCGTTGAAAAACGCACATTTTCTTACTCCCGTCTATTCAACCCCAAATTTGAAAATGTTGCCCTTGCACTGCATCCCGGAAATTTTGTACGCAAAGAGCATTGACACAGAACTAATTATCCGTGCAAAAAGTTTTCCTCTATGACCCAACGCTTTATCCACAATACATCCGTTACGAACAGACAGACGGACGGACGGACGAGAGACAGACGACAATGGTAATGTAATTAGAAAAGCACGTCAAAAATTGTGTACAGTAGGCCCTATAGGCCTTATAATCAATGTTAGGGAACGAAAGTTCCATGCTAATTTTGATGTTGAGAACGAAAGTTCCAAAACGAAAGTTCCAGATATGAAAGTTCCACATACGAAAGTTCTCGGGTACGAAAGTTCCGGTTACCAGTGAAATGAGCATAATAGCTTATCATTTATTCGAGTGTGGCGCGATTTTTCTGCATGGCCCATCCGCTGTCCACTGATCAGCTTGCTTTTTATCTTATATAGTTAGTCCGCCCTGAACGGTAATTCCCAACGGGCTTATGTTTTACCGTACATGTTTCATTATTTATTTGTTTATTTCGTCAAGGTATTTTTAAGCTCAGTCGGCCGATCGCAGTGAAATTTTGCACCATGATGGGAAATGTGTCGTATTTTATAACACAGGGTCAAAAATTTGGGGCTTTTCGCAATTATGTGTGGCCAAAAACGTCCAAAATTTGGCACGATTTCGGACAACTTTAAACTTTGAATAAAAATTTTGTATAAAAGAATTGATAATAGATCAACGATAACATTAATCACGAATTGTGTAATATAATTTTCAAAATTTTATGCATGTGAAATGTGACAGATAAACCGAATCATGTAGAACATTATCCAGATTGAGATCTTTAAGCTGAACAAAGTCGTCAGTCACTCATGATGAGTTTGATGTTTGACAGAAACCTGGAAAACACTGACTCAAAAAAGTTGTTGCTTAAACTATTACTGAATAATTAACAGAACAATAACTGCAGGCGGTCGTGAGTGGTGTATACTTTATTGTCAGCAACAACACTGCAATTATTTGCCGTTACTATTTTGCTAACAGAAGATTGTGTGCATTGCAAACGCTATGCTGTGTGAAACAGTGGCGGATCCAGAACTTGAGAATATGGGAGCGGAAGGGTAGGAGGTGGGGGCTGGGAGGGGCAACGCCCCTTCCCCAGAAAATTTTGCGAAATTTTAAGCAAAAATGATGCATTTTTGTGTAAAATTTTCACCGTTTTTAAGATGCATCCAGTCAATAGGGGGGCGGCCGCCCCCCCTTGAATCCGCCACTGGTGTGAAAGATAGCCTAAGCCTAAGTTTTTTGGCTGACAGAAAGTAGACATACGCAAGGAAAAAAAATTACGCCAAACTCCTGTCATTAGCCGATGAACAGCGCGTGTTTCGAGATTACTGGCTGGTATTAGCGTCTGAGTTTTTTTTGTAAAAATCCTTGTTGACTTTCTGATCTATATGTCGACCTGGTAAAGAACATGGCAAATCTACTGCAGCATGAAAGTGTAGACGCCAGGCCACACACACAGCTGACGCTGTGGGTGTCGTTATCAACAAGCTGTTGTCAGTTCTGCAGTTAAACGTTGACAGACGTCATAGCTGCCACGCAGCGAGTCTTGCTGCTGCTGCTGCGGCTGCAGATGTGGAATACCTACATCAGCGACTGCACTGCATAGGATGCGGGTTGAAAATGCGGATCGGCCGATGCCAGCTAGTTAGGAACGACGAAATTCGTACGACGACGGCCTGTAAGCTGCGTTAAATGTCCGTCGACGGTGCAACGAGACGCTTAATTTGCGACACGTTTGAAGTTTGCGTTCCTCCAGACCGACAGTTTGCAAGCAGCGCGTACCTATATAGCACTGCATACGTACGTTTGTCGTCGCCGGCGTGCTGCTGCTGCTGCTGTCTGGATGCGGCGGTTAGATCAAAAGCGGGCGCCGGACGTTAGGAATCGTTGCTCTATTAGATCCGCGGAGTGATGATGCTGAATGCCGCCCGTGTGTCCTCGCACCGCCAACGAGCTTCCGTCCGCCGTTTAGACTTTATTGCTATATATAAACCAGGCGTTCATGCAGACGGATACACGCGTAAATTCCGCCCCAATGTTTCTTGCAACCCGACACTAAAACATAATAAAATTGACGAAATGATGACTCGAAGCTCTGAAATGGTTTTGGCGGTTTACCCGGTGCGCCTGTAAGAAGCAGTTAACCTAAAATGACATTCTTCAGAAAGGTGGAAATATTGTTACATCTGCATGCTGCGTTTGCTTAGAATAGCTATGCATTTTTGTACAATTGACATCTACACTGTGTGCGTTAAAAAACTAATCCCCTAGACATCGTGCAATAACAATGTCATATCTGATTAACTTTGGATAAAGTTTCGTACGCTCAATTTCCAATAAATTGCTCAAACGAATGCTAAATTTCATTGACAATTATTATTCTTGGGGGAGTTATTAATTGTTAAATATCGATAACAAAATATCTCCGTTACCAATATGGCGTTACACAAGTAAACCCCTCTGTTAATGTACATTTGCGTAACTCCAGCAAACAACAACTGATTCTAACATAATTCTACGACGACAATGCACCATCTGTTGGCAATCAAAGTGCCAAATTTCAGTAAAATCTACCGAAGCAAACAATAGCTACAGCGGCTTTTGTGAGGTCACCCCAAAACACTTTAGTTTCAAGTCTTTGTCTAACGTTATCCACAAAGAATTGAATTAATATTTCTTCAGCTACAACTGGTACAAATTTTGTGTAAATTGATCAACGTTTGAGTGAATTATGAAAAAAAACAAAAAGGGTTCTTTTTTATGAAACACCATGTATATCACGCGATTTTGAGCAATGACCGAAGAATTCAATAAACTGAATCCGATGCATTTCTCGAAATACTCCTATTGTACTGCAGCGGGCGATCTGTGAGATGTTTGATGAAATAATTCGCAAGTGTCGTATATACCGTATATATATTTTTTTGCAAATAATTGTTGTATGTGTAGCCTATAATAGCAAAAGATATATATTTTAAATACTGTACAATTTTGTCACATTTTTATACTAGTTAGTTTTTTCAAGCGCCCTTTTGGCATTTGTCGAATTTGTGTCGAATCATGCACTAGTTTGTAGGTCTGTCGTATTGTTCACACAATTAAGCTATATGAGCTGTATAGGTATAGACCGCTGCAAGCGGTGCGCATTTTATTGAAGTATAATTTAATTGCGGGTAGTCTTTACGACATAACCATCTAACTGGTCTCAGGCACCGAATCTCGTGAAGTTACGGGACCGTACGGTATTATGTTGGTCGGTCTATTGAGCGTACGGTCTCTGTGGTGTGTTATACCATCACGAACTTCAAACGACTGCTGCGTCACGGTGGCGACAGATCCATTGTCAACGCCAGGCGACAAATTAAGCACCAAACCACTATAACAGGTGGAGCGGGCGACGATATTCTTACCATAATGTATTTATAAGGCCTAGAGCCACGTGTCTAATAGCGTGTCTCAAGTTATCTACACTACACTGTGTCCCAAAAAACATCTCCGACATTTTCGACTGTAACTTGAAAACCAATTACCACATTTTGATAATTTTTGGTACAAATATTTCTGACGCAACTTGCCATCAAATAACAATTTAATTTCCCATCTTATCTAACGTTTGTTTCTGCCCTACCTGGGGAAAACACAACCAGGGAAATGTCAGTTTTTTATCCAATGCGATATGACTGCTTAATTAACATAACGCGTAAAAACACATTTTGTTCACATTTCTGAAACTTTGGCTGACAATTTATCTAGTTGTCTATTTTTCAACTGTCTGCAGTAAAATTGCTTGAATTGTGCCCATTATGCGAACACAAGCAAGAAGACGCTTTCTCCATTTATTGACAGCAGTATCGATAATGTTCTGCTCCAGATTATTCCAGGCTGTACCAGACTCTTCTTGACTTCACAAACATTCCTAAACTTTATATAATAGACACACTGTTGCATGACAATTACATTTTGTAATAAACTGGCTGTTGGGGCCCACAGATTACGATAGATGGAATTTATTGACGTTTTTTCATTTATTTTAACACGTATTAGGCTTGGTCTGCTTTCCACAAGTAGTGCAAAGGCAGACGTTGTGTGAGGTGGAAGGTAAAACATTTATTTAATAGCCAATAGTGTCAAAAATATTTCTGTCAAAAAATATTAAAATCTGCTAATTGTTATTCAAGTTACAATCGATATTGTTGGGGACGTTTTTCAGGTTTTCTGTTTATTTCAACCGATATTTCGCTTGATCTGCTTTTCCTAGGTAGTGCAGAAGCATGCATTGGATAAGATGGCAAGTTGTGTCAGAAATATTCGTATGAAAAATTATCAAAATCTGATAATTAGTTTTGAAGTTACAGTTGAAAATGTCGGGATGCTTTTTGGGGACACAGTGTATGTCAAATGCGTGAATTACCGTTGAGTACAGTACAACGTAAAACAAAGTTAACTGCTAAGAACGTATATAAAAGAGCCTAATCTTAAATCAAGTTTAGCAAGTAAGCCTATTGATAGATTTTAAAATCATATAGCCTACCAAGAAGAACGTTCTCACCTGCGCCGTTTTAATGATGTCTCGTGGACATTTTAAAAATATCATTTAAGGTTTATTCACATATGTTGCAAAAGGGGATAGCGGATATAATCAAAAAACGTGTACACCTACAACTTCATTACACGCCATGGTATGATCGTCAGAGCGGTCAGTGAAAATCGATGGCGGTCGACAGTTGTCTGTCTATCGATGGCGAATGGGGTATTCCGACGTTGTATGCACTCTACTGATGCTGTGTTCGGACGATGTTCATACCGCAGCGCCGGCTGAGCCCTGGACGTGGCTTGTCCTTTCAGGAGCTTGTCGTGAGAATGTTGTCACAAGTCGCCGCCATGCCGCTCTGTCCTGCGCGTGTCGCTTTGCCGTCGCCCGGCCGAGATTCAGTGGCACGTCACGCTTGACTGTCATGGACTAGGCCTAAGTGGTGATTTCTGCATTTGGGGTTTGTTGTCTGACAGATTACACGGGCAACGTGCACAAATGTTTTCGGCACTGTGTTGCGGCTAGTCACCGGTAATGGTAATGTCGGTAGAAAAAAAAGACAACGGACCAGTAAAGAGTTATATTCTACGGCATACGAGTATTCCAGCCCGAAGCGCCACGTCAATTGGTTGTGTAACGGTAGGGTGTCCGACTTATGATCGAGAGGTCGTGGGTTCCACTCCCGGTCGGGTCACTATCAAGTGGTTACTACTCGGATGGGTGACTGTCGGCGGACAGGTAAATTATTCAGGTATATAGTCAACACCGAGGTCAACTCAGCCTTCCATCCCTCCGGCGGTCTGGTTGGGCTTACCTGTGTCGGGTGGCAGCTAACACAGTGTGATTCCATATGGCAGGTGACGCTCCGTAGCTCTGTAATGGGTTTCCTATATGAGGAGCTATGCACCAGCTTTACCTTTTCTTCACCTCTGCTGTGGTGTGCATAACGTCAGGACGGCTTGAATACAGTACGTATGCATAACGTAACGCGATCGACGGCGAGCGAACAGAAGGCACGGCCGGCCGTAATGTAAGGTCAAATGTCGCAGTCATTGGCTGTAGGAGCGGACATCAATTACAGTTTCAACACCGATCGGCACTTTGCACCGACAAAGCGGAGGAAGGAAGCGCTCCTCTATGAGTGTGTGCCTGTCTGCCACTGTGACCAGGGGTGGACAATTGTGCGTGCTGTCAGGCAGACTGACGACGTGTTCCATTCATTTAATTCACAGGCGCCGCCGCCGATGTGGATGGATGGACACGAATCGTGCAATTGAATTCACAATCACCTGCATGCACATCGCTTAATAGCAGCTTTGCAGTATTTGTTACTCACGTGCCGCTCCGTCGCTCAGTTGCCTTTTGGGGCCTGTCTCCCAATGTTACTCGTATAATAATAACGCGATTGTGAGAGAACGTTTTAAAAAAACTTTAGCCATATTATTTGTATTGCAACCTATTGTGTTAACACCAGTTTGCTCAATTCGTTTAATTCATTGCCTACTGCTACAGTTACCGTGGCGTGATGTGTCCGTCTGTATCTTCGTCCATCTGTCAGTGTCGCACTCGTCAGCTCTAAAGCCGTTGGGCAGTATCGCCTAAATGGCGCCGTTTGGCCGGAACATTCTCGCGTTGTTCCCAGTATAGCCTATAACATTGTGTTGTATGCGAGAATTTTGACCCTGTTACGGTAAGGCGAGATTTTTGAGGTCAGAACGTTAGTCATAATTCGCTTTGTGAATTGCGGTCGAATCGCTACAGATAGTAAAATGGCTGCTGTAAAACCTAAGGCATATTCAACCATTGCCCACCTCGAACGAATTCACCAAAAAATAACGTTCGCAGCGATGTCATTAAGTGCCAAATTGTGCCGTTGTTTTATTTCTATTCCATTACCTGTACATTGACTAAAATTGTCTGTAAGCAGCTGTATATGTTTTGCTAGAGCGCTGGGAAGCGGTCGGCGGGAGTCGCATTGGAACAGGACGTCCGAGTGCGCCAATGCGCGGTCCATCGGTTTGCAGAAGAACCAACGTCTGATATGTCGTCGCAATCTGGAACTGATGCCGGTCGTCGTCAGAGCTGCTCGCCAAGTCATCGACGTCTGTCAGGAACTGTTTGCTGACAGACGGTGGAACTGTTCTTCCATTCTGCTTGGACCCAACTACCTCGCCGACCTCACCGGAGGTATATCTACTGCGTCACGTCTATTAACCTACTTTTTTCAGTTCAAACCAGAATAAATCGGTCTGGTTTATTTTTATAAAGCACGATCACAAAGTTTTCAGAGGCACTTTACGAGCAAGCACGATCGATAAACCATGCACATAAAAGATTACTATAACGTCATTGTTTTTCAATTGAGACGTAAGATCGTTCCAAGCGCAGTTGGTGCTAATGAACAGAAGCTGCGCTGAAAGCCTGCTTGCAGAGCGGTACAAGCAAAAAAGCCAAATTCACATATAGGGGACGTCTTGTGCTGTGGAGACGGACATTCCCCCGGACGTTTCTTCCCTCGCTTTTTGCATACCCGGACATTTCCCCCCCCCCCAGTCACAGACTTCGAGTCAGCAGCAGCGATTGCCGTCAGCGCCAAGCTCGGGCCGACCGTCGCTGTACGCGGGTGTTTCTTCCAGTTGTGCCAGGCGACGTGGCGCAAGATTCAGGAGCTGGGATTGGTTCAGACGTACCGTGATAACGAGAGTGTGCGACAGTTCTGCGGGATGATCGACGACCTGGCCCTCCTCCCTGAGTCCGACGTCACCGACGGCATGCAAGTGTTGCACGGCTGCGTTCCCGACGGAGAGGAGGCAGACAAGCTACAGATGCTCCTGGCGTATTTTAACGCAACATACGTCAACGGGGGAGCGCGTCGCGTGCAGAGACCGGCTGCAGCAGCTGACGACGACGACGGCGGAGCCTCTGTTCCACGCATCACGTTGCGTCCGCTGCCGCCGCTGTTCCCGGTGTCCACGTGGAACGTACATGTCGCCACGCTGAACGGCGACGACAGGACGAATAACCAGTGCGAAGCCGCCGGCCAAGCGTCTCAAGAAGTTAACTCAGACTTTGCAGCGCCAGGCTCCAGCTGCACACCATCTGCACACGTCGCGATGGACAGAAGTCTGTGGAGGACACACAGCGTGCGATCGCGCACACCGTGCGCTTCGAATAACAGTGACAGTGACAATGACACACTTTTCCATAAACTTTTACACTTCAGCTGTACATAATATCGCTTTTTTATTCTTTTAAATAAGTGATTTCGTAAACACGTGAAACCATTTTCGAAAGTAGGTCAAGTGAAGTAAACAAAGCAGGGGGCGTGGCAGGTACACGTTATTGCTATGCATTTACGCAGGTTTTGGGCAGTTAATGTTTGTATACGAAGTTGAAGGAAGTTGTATATATTTATGTATTATATATAAAAAACTGCAAACAATTTATTTAATGTTGTATGAGCGATGACGTAAAACAGCAAAAATAAAAAAAATATAAGCTTAACAAACTTCAGCTGTACATAATATCGTTTTTTTCTTTTAAATTACTTTATAGTAACATTTAAATTACTAGATGTATATAACTGTATATATATGTTGTATATATTTTTTGTTGAGAACTCAATACATTTGGATATTTGCTATTTGGTCATAAATGTATACGATTGACACATACGGGTATGCAAAAAAGCGGGGCGAACGTCCGGGGGGAAACGTGGGGGAAATGTTCTACACCTTCGTGCTGAGACGAAAACACGAACCCTGGCTCCCTGTTTTCTAAGCGGTAGGCCTAGCTGAGCTTCTTGTCAGTTTGCTGTTGCAACTTAATGCATGCAGGGAGTCGAGAGCAGTCGTACGTGTATGCTTTGGCGGCAGCGGCACTAACGCAGTCGATCGCCAAGGCGTGCAGCTCCGGCGCCTCGGCGAAATGCAGCTGCGGTCCTCTGCCGAATGAACCGCCGCCTGGCGAGTTCAAGTGGGGAGGCTGCGGCGACGACGTCGGCTTCGGTGTAATTTTCAGCAAGTGGTTTACCGACACGCCGTGGAACAAGAGGAGAACCTCGAAACGACATCTGGTCAACATACACAACAATGCCGTCGGACGACAAGTGCGTATTTTCTGCGCTGTAATAATATTAGTAAAAACTTAGGCTTTAGACTTACTCGTATTTAACATCGTGTCGCAGATACAGTACTAGTCTATATTTTGACAGCCGTGACGCGAAATAGAAGCTCAGGCCTATTTCGTGTCAGAATATTAAAAGATTAAACAAAAGTTGCATTTGAATAAATATCGATTGATTTGAACGATTTCACCACAATGACTGCATCCTTACATGATAGCACTTGCAGCTGGTAAATTATGTAGAGCCAGTCTCAATTTGACGTTTTATTCAGCAGCGCACAGTGTTCAGCAGCGATCTGCAAGCCTGCATGGGACTTACTTGGAAGATACGACGGAATGGAAGACGGCGAGTAACTGCAGGATTATAGACAGATTGGCACTATGGGATGGGACTGTGTCATAGTCGGTTGGTTGGTCGGTTGGTTGGTCATATCTCGGCTACCGTTGCCATGCACTCCCAGCAGTCGCTACGTGCGTCCCTCCAGACATCGCGTCGAATCGCTCATCCCTCACTACGACGAACCAGCTGAACGACGGACCACCCAGACAGCCAGCCAGTCAGCCAGCCAGCCACTTCGCTGTCAGATATCGAGACGCCCGCCCGCGCGCCGCCAGTTAATAGTTTTGCGGTCGAGCGGGATAATTAAGCACAATAACACGGCCCGGGGGCTGGCCGGTCGGATGACACGAAGGCGCGGTGGTCTGACCCCCGGAGACGATGGTCCACGGGTCCGTGCGTACGTGAGGGGAATCTAATGGAGCCGCTATCGGTCGCTTGCATCTGTCTACATGTATCTTGCCGGGACAATGTGATGTCGGCCCGCATGCAGTGGTACGCTCGTCGTACTACCACGTTCGATAGCAAAGAACGAATGGGCGAACGGACGATCGAGCGTGAAATGGTTTCGTTATCTCGCGGCCGAGCGCGATGTATCGATGTATTCCAGAGATGGCGCCACTGATACAAACACCATCACATAGCGCTATACTCCGCCGCAATATATTCTCAATATCATTCTTCTCAAGTTCTCACAACAGTCTTCGAAAGCTTACAAACATTGCAAACGCTGTGAATGTTCGCGATATTTGTGATGAGCTTGGCGCTGATTATGATTGTGCTGTTACTGGCCTGGGGGAACGTCCTAGGCACTTAAAAAGCGGGGAAAACATCCGAGCAGGGGAAATGTCCGACGAGGCAAACATCCACGGTTGACAGGTCCAGGGAGAAATGCCCGTTTCCCAACATTTTAGAGACACGGCGTTTTTTTCTAGGTATGGACGAAAATCGGAAACACAGGAATATTTTAAATATAAGTGTCTGTATTAAGTTTTGCAAATGTTAGTAATATTTTTAAAAAATTTAATTTGAATGTGACTGCTTAAACGGTTGCTGCATGTCTGTGGCATACGCAGTTGGTGGGCAGCAGTTTGGCGCCGACGTGCAAGTGTCACGGCGTCAGCGGGTCGTGTTCTATCAAGACCTGCTGGAAGGCTCTGCCGGACGTACGCCAGTTCGGTCTAGCGCTACAGAAGCGCTACGCCACAGCGCTGGAGATCCGTGCGCGCAGAGACCGGCGGTCGCGTGAACGACGACTGGTCGCCGTACAGAGAAGTCGTCGGTCTGTCGCCGAGGACGAGCTCGTCTACTACACCATCTCACCAGACTACTGCCTGCCCGACAACTCGCTCGGATCTGTCGGCACCCGCGGACGGTACGATATGCCTACATATGGGGAATATACACAGTATACAGAAAAAAACCCTGTAACAAAAACTTTGCTACGACAAATTTTTCTTTTTCTTTGTCATATCTTAGCTTACTACATGTTAAATTCTTACAAATAATAATAAGAAGATTCGCATAGACAGCTAGGTTCCTTTCGAGGGAGCTCATCCCATTTTGGCGCTTTGAGCCGGCGAGGGTTAAACCCAATTAAGCTAACATACAACCCAAGTCGGCCGGATGACCGGCTCTAATTAACAGCCAGCGCCTTTAACCGACTGGGTCGGTATGCCAGCAGTTCTGGCCACAGGGTCTATACTGTTGCGCAGAACTCGCCGATTCTTCCCTAGGGATGGCCCTAACCACCACCAGTGCTCATTTTACCATCCCACGAAAGGTAGAAGGCTGAGTCGTCCTAGTTGGCTTGGCTTCGTACCGCGAACAGTCACCCATCCAAGTACTAACCGGGCCCAACGTAGAGTAACTTCGTTGATTTGGCTCAACGCGTTACCACTATATACGCCACGCCGCCAAAGTTACAAATAATGTTTACCGTATTTCGTCCACGTGAAGAAGGTTTGTCTCAGAAGTTTTTGTCGTATAGAGATCAGTGTTTGAATTGCCGGGGGGAAGAGGGTTGAACCCCCCCCCCCAACTGTTTTCTAAACCCCCTAACACACTGTCAAATTATGTACAGGGGGTCAGCTATATATTGTATACATAGGATTTACGTCACAACTTTGTTCGGTTTCCAACCGTCGAAAAGTTCAATCCCCAGCTAATTTTTCGCAATTCAAACACTGATGGGGATGATTGTCGTACAGTCATAATAGGCCTACGCATACGCCGCATTTCGAGTGTTACCCGTCCGTCTGTCCGTCCGTCTGTCGCGTACGGACTTTTAATGCAAAAACAAAAAAAAGCCCAGATAAACCAAAATTGGTGCAAAGTTTACACTAAATACACAGCAATTTTGTTTTATTTACGCTTTTCTTTTTTTCGAGTTAGGAGCCTGACAGACAGGCGGAGAGACAGACGGACATGAACCGTACTGCGGCCACTGACACACTAGCTGAACGAACGTTGATTATAATGATTAGATGATGAGCTTACTACAAAATAGTTTAAAACTTTGTAGGCCTATATTGTCTGCAGATGTCGAGTGATCACATAGGCACGGGTACGTTAGGCCTAAATACCACATTCTTGATCTATGGCAAAAAATAGTTAATTTGGCTCCAGCTCCGGTCGGATTTGCTTTCACAAATCTGGCAAATGCGCATTCGGTCGCGTTTAAAAAATGCAAATCCGTCACAGCCCTGGCGTGAACGTTTCCATAGTACAAGAGTAACCGGGGCACGTTAGTTTTAACTTTTTCAAAAGATCAAAGTTCAATGCTTAGTGGACGTCAAAAACCTTCAGTAAATGACGCATTTATCTCGCACGAACACAGCTTGCACGGCGGGAGTGTGTAAGTGGACTTTTATTCAAAATTTAAAATAAGTATGTGCCCGCGCATAGCTAAGACGGACGGCCGTACTATGTCGACACTGAGCCGACACGCTTTTTTCTAGTTAGGCTAGTGTTGCATGTGACGACTGACGCCTGTTGCAGGGAGTGTCAGAAGGATCACCCGGGGTCCGGAGGCTGCAGGTCGATGTGCTGTGGTCGAGGTTACACGGTCGAAACGATACAGGTGCGACATCGGTGCGACTGCAAGTACTACTGGTGTTGCTACGTCAAGTGCAGCACGTGCACCAAGAGGGTCGACGTCTACCGCTGCCGATGAAACGCAGAGCTGCCACCTAGCGAAAGCCGCGGCATCGTCGACGCCAGCAACGCCGAATACACGTAGTATTAGCTCTGACAAACTTGCTTTCTTTAAGTCTCGTCCGGAATACGAACGTACACTTTCTGTTGCAGTATGATTGAGCCTAACTGGGCTATCTATCGTTTAAGCAATATTGAAGCGCCCTTGATGTGGCACACTGTTGTTTGTAACTTGTATTTTGTATAGCTGTTTGCAAAGGATTTGCAGTGCAGGAGTTAGTTTGCGATACGGGTAGAGCGTCTCGGAGAATTTTTTTTCGCAATATAGGCCTAGATTATCACAATATAAGTGTGTAAGGATCTGCGAACACTTATGTATTATATGTACAGCGCATTTACATGAGAGTACTAGGCCTACGTGTACCCTCGCGACTTGATAAAACGTGGTTAGCTTATCTAATCAAACTTTGTACTAGGGAAACACGACACAGAAAGTTAGAATCGCCCTAACTCCCGACTTTATAGTTCGCCTGAAGACGTCAAAAGTCTGCATAACAAGTACAGATTTTATTGAGATAGTTTTAGTACATGACTGTACTGTACACGCACGTTGTTTTTTTGCGCTTGTTTATAACACGTTATTAAAGGCGTAGGCGTGGGAATAGTTAGAAAATCACGGACATGTATGGCGTTCTTCAATAAACCTCTAAAGCATCATCTTTTAATGTCTATATATACGTTTCTTAGGAAAGCTTAGGAATAGAAAAAATCTTATTTTTTTCTTTATGATAAATTTTCCAGCACTTGACGAAGAGGTTGCTGATCATTTGATAAAATATGACGTACATGTAGGGGCCTATTCGGTAATGAATGTTTCGTTTTACCGAGTTTGATGTAGAAGTGTGATGAGTATTAGTTACAGTTTTCATACTTTTTGTTGTTTATCTGTATTTATTTATGTTGTTGATAATTTTATTTATTATGTATTCGTAAAAATGTCGCTGTGTTTAATGTCATTGTTGTCTCTGTACTTGATGCTATATTTAACTCAGCGTATAGCGCGACCTTAACACATGCTGCACAGACGGCCTTTTTACAAAAGCGCTCCAATTCAATTCTTTCAATCTATAACATTTTATTACGAATCATTTTCAACAATGTTCTGATTTTCGCATTGCAAAGGCTTCATTGGGTGTTATTTTCTTCCGTAAACAGTATTTTCATGGCGCTTAACATTCGGTCATCAGTAGGCCTATACTGAATGTTGAATCGCCAGCTTCCTGTGAGGCCAATGTCGCACACTATAGGCTTATCAGCCGTTTAGTTTTAGCGTCGATCACTTGCGTGGTTTCAACAAGAAAGTTTTCTGAAACAATTTTCTCCTTCGAATGTCCAACAAAGGGATTTGCCTCTCGTCTCAAGACTGTATTTCAAAAAACATCCCGAACATTTTCGATTGTAACTTGAAGAAGGATTATCGGATTTTAATAATTTTTGGTACGGATATTCCTGAGACAACTTGCCAGTAAATAAATGTTCAATTTTCTACCTCACCCAAAGTCTGTTTGTGCACTACCTGGGGAAAGCAGAACCAACGAAATATTGCCTTTTTCACCCAACGCAGTATTGATGCTCGATCTAAATAATGCACAAAAACATATTTTGCTAACTTTTTTACACTTTGGCTGACGTTTTATCCAATTGTTTTGTTTTTAACTGCATACAGCAAAATTGTGTGAAATATGGGCGCATTGTGCGAACACAGACACGGAGACGCTGTTCACATTCATTGACAGCAGTATTGATAATGTTCTGCTTCGGACTAATTCAGACTTCACCAGTCACTTCTTAAATTCATAAACATTTTTGAACGTCATCTGGTAGACACATTGCTTTAAAAAAAGTCAAACCTTGTAATTGACCGGCTGTTGGAAGCCAAAAATCTGAATAGGTAGAATTTATTCAAGTTTTTCCATTTATTTCAACACATGATTTGCTTAGTCGGTTTTCCCCAGGTAGTGCAAGAGCAGACGTTAGATGAGGTGAGAAGTTAAACCATCATTTAATAGCCAGTTGTGTCGGAAATATTTAGACCCAAAATTATTAAAATCTGATGATATTTCTTTAAGTTATGATGGATAATGTTGGGATTTTTGTCACGTTTTTGCCTATTATAACGCACATTTCGCTTGGTCTGCATTCCCTTGGTAGTGCAGAAGTTAACATTATAGGTGAGGTGGAAAGCTGAATATTCATTTGATGGCAAGTTGTGTCAAGAATATTTGCATTAAAAATTATTAGAATCTGATAACTTTTCTTGAAGTTACAATCAAAAATGTTGGGGATGTTTTTTGAGACACAGTGCAGATTATGACACAACTATTAAGCTAGTCGTTGCAATACTTGACTGGACCTAACTGGATAAAACTCAACACAGTGCATCAGAAGTTGACGACAGGAGACGCTAAAGTAAAAGGTCAGCAAAGTTACGATCGATGGAATCAATTTTTGTCCATCGGATTACTTCACACGTCAGGTGTTGTGGTCGTTCGTCATCTGTCGTTCGTGACATACACACGTCCACCGTCTGTCTGACTGGCTGCTAGCTCGCTGCTTCTATTTCAGTTCTATAAAAAATACGAACTGATGTGTTATATATATTAGATACGCCAACTGGGAACCGTTCTGCGCATGCTAACATCAGATGCAAGCAAGGCATTCATTCATGCTTTTGTGACGAGTCGTTTCGACTAGGCCTACTGCAAGTTGCAACAATGTTTTGTTCAGCGTTGCTGCAGAATGCTTCGGACATTCCGGCATAACATGTAGTTATGCCGGAAAATCGAACAAAAAGAAAATTTAACATGGCGACGGTATGATTTTGTATTTTAACACAAAGTATAATAAATCAGCTGCCGACTGAAAAAGGCTCATAAAATTTTACAGGAATGTAGTTAGTTGCTACTGGAAAGAAATCATGTGACCAGAATCGTGAAAAGTAATAAATTCAAGATCGCGGTGGTCACCTTTTTAAATGTAGTTCAGTTTTTTTATATATAATTAAAAATAGCCAATAACTGAAACTTAATATGAAAGTCTGTAATTTTAGTCAGTAACAGGCCTAACAAGAGTCTGACGGAAAATTACTGTCTGGCCAAGTTTGACTCTAAGTTATAGCGTAACGGAAATTAATAGGCAGCTTCAAGTTACAATAAATTACAAAACTGATAAATGCAGAAACATAATCATTTTAAATCGATAACAGCCGTAAATATTACGCATGCGTGTGTGTACGGAAGCCTATTTGCTGATTGTTGCTACTCATGAAAGGAACTCAACAAATGAAGCGCTCAACAAAAATCCTATTACGTCCCTATTCAGTTGCGTGCATCCAGGTTCAATCTGTCCTATTCTCCAATCAAGCGGTCGCAGATGTGACTGGCATGCATAAAGTACGTTACCATGATGACATAATGTCTGACGCCCACCAGTTGCTCAGTCAGAAATCCAGGACCGACTTAAAAATGCAAGATTCGAAAACGACTGAGCTAATGCACGGTGTTGGTCATAATAGGTCATTGCTTTATAACACAAACTTGTTGTTGCTGCTTTATAGCTTTAGTTTTATTCCATAGACCTATACTCGCTATAGCAATTTTAAAGCCAACCAAATGCCGTCAACGATGGCACACATTCTGCAGTTTTTGTTTCAAATGTTGAGGTTGTATAGGACTACGTTGTTTCTGTTTCACGATTTTATCGTTTTTGCTTGCAATTTGAATTGCGATTAAATAATTTTTTCTCGTTCAATGATCAAACACAAAAACGTAAAATTTATTATCGAACTAATTAACAATTTTATTTTATTACATAGGAAAATCTGAAAGATACATTGAAATGTAGTAGAATGGTTGTTTTATATGCAGCTGTTTTTCCCGTGTAAGTAAAGCTGCAGCACAGCTGCCAGGTTAGATTCAGAGAAATGGCACTATTGCTTCTGCTGCTGTTGCTGCCTTCAGCACGCAATTTTCATGTCTGCGCACAGAAACAATGGATCTGATTGATATGACGGGATTTAACGTTAGAGCAATAAACACGCAAATGCACTGCAGTTCACGAGCAAGACAGACTAGCAGTCTTTGTGTGGCGGTAATTTGCACATAATTCTTTTGACAAACTGCGCAACTCACGCTGGCAAAACTGAGCTGTTACTTCATTACCACTTTATTTAGTATCTGTGCAGCGACTACACGGTGTTTCACAAAATGACTTCTTTTTGTTTTTTTACACAATTTACTCAAATGATGATCAATTTAAACAAAATTTGTACCAGTTGTAGCTGAAGAAATACCAATTCAAAATATTGCAACAAAATATGGCAGTTTATTAAATATTCTTTGCTAGTCCTGACGTAATGCTGACGTCATAATGTGTCACGGATACAAACTGTATAGTCTCAACTGGTGATGTCAGTTGCTACCCTGCTCCAATAGTGAAAAATCTGGTTCATTCATGACAAATTGTTGAAGTTTTGCAGTTACAATTACAAAAACATGCAAAGCGATGTCATTTACGTATCTGTGGGGATAGTTGGACTTTTTACTCATTCGAGCAAGACAGTTCACTAGCACACTGAGCTTGCAAAATGGATGCATTTTTGGATCGCAAGACGCCTGATTTTATGTCCACATGTTGCTTAGTGCTGACACAATAAACATTTTTTTTATTAGCGAACCAGATTAAGCTTACCATCGAAGTAGGGTCGCAACTGACAGCACCAGTTGAGACTATCCAGCTTGTACCCGTGACACATTATGACATCAGTATTACGTAAGGACTATCAAAAAATATTTAATCAACTGCCATGTTTTGTTGCAATATTTTGAAATTGTACTTCTTTAGCTACAACCAGTACAAATTTTATGTAAATTGATCATCATTTGAGCGAATTATGAAAAAACAAAAAGAGGTCTTTTATGAAACACCGTGTATTTTCCTGAGCGGTTAATACGTCACAACTCACAACTAATAACTTATTTTTATCACTATTTTTTCAAAGCAAAAATAAGAGTAGTGCTTTAATACTACATGCAATATTACATTTCTGTTGACAATATTAAAGCTTTCAAATATTATCTAGGTCTAGATGCGAAAATACGCAGTCCCCTGTGTGTTAACTAAATTGAAAGTCGTTGTGTTGCGGATGAGCAAAACTGCGGCAGAATTTAATGCGTTGCCACTTAATACAATACAATTCAGTTATTATTGAAACATGGCTGCAGCTGCCTAACACAATGGCTTATTTGTTGTAAGCTGCTGCTGCTTTATCAATTTCTCGGCGCTCGGATTTCTTCGCGACTGCATGGCACTCATATCTGGTTACCACTGAGTAGAAAAAAAACAGCACGACTAAAACTTGTGCTACGTTTACAGCCTCAGTTGCCAATTATTTTTCTTGTACCACGATGTAGCGTTGAGCTGTTTTATGATCTGATTTTTTTAGAGAAAACACGTAGCTAGGCAATATCACCTTCACCGTAGGCCTCTCTAATATTTACAATTTTTGTTTTTTTTTTTCAAAAATTAGTTAAATTGGTTTTTTTCGACTTTCAGGCAAAACTAATTAGGTATGATGCGGAATAGTGGTAACGCTGGTTTATAGTTGCACTGAACAAAATACGTTTTCTGTGTCACTTCGATTAAGTAATAATACTGCTTTGTATAAAATGTAGGCTTATTATTTCGCTTGTTTTTCGAGAAAATGCAAAAGTAGAAGTTAAGCAAAGTGGGAACTGGAGAATAAAATGGTCACTTAATGGCCAAACGTGTCGAAAATATAATGTCAACATTTACTAAATCTGACAATTTTTAAGTTGCAATAGAAAATATCCGGGATGTTATTGAGATATACAGTGTATAAGCCCCGCCTATAGGTGCAGCTCCGAATTATTGCAGGCTTTAGGCGTAAAAACCACAAATGGCCACATCATTCATTAGTGGGATGATGACCCAAAAGCAAATTATTAAAAAACAGGGCTGTGGAAGCTGTTGTACGCAGCGCGAGCGTTCGCGCGCAAGACAGAATCGACGAGGATCTGTTCAGGGTTGGATTAACTGGACTGATATAGAGCGGCGGTTTAGGCAGCGTTTATGTGTTCGATGGAGCAATCAACAACGGTGGCGCGCGTGCACGGGAAGTCCCGAGTAGGTTTTACACGTAGATGGCGCTGTTGCTGCTGCTGCTGCTGCTGCCTGCGCCGCCTGCACCGCTTCAGTCACAGTGTAAGCTTATATACGGGTCAACAGAGCGCCAAGATCGACTGTTACATCAGTCACCATCGCCGACGTCGTTGACTTATTTCGTATTTACCGTCACTCTCCGTCTGTCGCCTAAACTACTGCAATACTCTCGCCTCGGACGTGCTTTCTTCAACGGTAAGAACAGCTTCTTCGTTGAATGGTAGCCGTCGGATTGATTTTGTTTTAGTTACCGCAGCTTACTATGTGACTGCGACGTACCTCAACTTCGGAAGCGTAAGCCTATACTTGCCAAATCTACACTTTACATGCATGTCGTTGTCCAATCTCCAGTTAAATGCATTTTCTGGCACTTTATAAGTTTTTACATTCTCAAATTACAAGACCGGTTGGGATGGGCAGATAGACAGCGTAATATGTAATGCGGCGTATGAGAAATAAAAGGCCGCATAAAAAGTTTAAACTATTTGTATTTCTAAAAATAGCAGGGATTGTCATTACTGCCTTAGCGACAGCTGTGGAGTAGATCCTAACTCGCTGTCTGTGGTTATCTTATTTATGACGAAAGCATTAGCTATTAAGCGGTTCTCCGGTCTACGTGCGAGTGGATTGCCAGTCGCTTTGTTACCTATTCAACTGATCGACAGTCATGTCACGGATAAAAAGCAAAGAAGTCATTGATGCCCTTTGCCAACCACAGATTATTTCTAACTGCATCGTGATCAGACAATATTACTGCTTATGTTAATTTATGTTAGACGGAGTTTTCGAGTCCAGTAAATAAAGAGGCCTCGTGTCACTATACGGCCCGCCGAAATCAGCGCCTATACTTTTCCCAGAATGTGGGATTCGTGTTGGCGGTTTACATCGCTTACTATACGTCTGTGCAAGTGCGACACAAGCAAACATATTATAGCACATTATGCGAGTCATGGATGTTGACAACCGAAAACTCGCCTCTGACGTCGTCGCTGCTGCTGCTGCTGCAACAATAGGCCTATGCGATCTCATCCGGAAGATGGGGAAAGCAATGGACCGGACTGTCAACTAACAGTCAGTACAGTACAGGACGGCACAACGCAGAGCAAATGTTTGCATGTGTGTGTATGTGTGGCCATTACTGAATCAACCTGGCTGTTGCCGATGCGGACATTCTTGTTTGCTGCAGTAGCTGCTACTTCTGATCAATTCTTGGGTCCTCCTCGGACTTTCCGGAGTGCTACACGCGTAGTGTTTAATTAACTAAGTGTGTGTGTGTGTGGTTTATGTGATTTTACACCCGTAATAACGTATGTGTCTGTCGGTAAATGTGTGCGCACTGTGCGCAGAGATTTACCGACTGACACTGACCGGCTTATAAATGTTGTTGCATCGTTATTATATAATGTACTAGATGCAGGGTTTTGTCTCGAAGTTAAATTCTAAAGAAAAAAGGCGTCGTAATGGTAAATGCTAGATGCGAATTGTTGTAGCAATACGAATGACCATGTGCCATGTACCTGTGTTCTTTTGGCGTTTATTACAGCATCCGGCGCTTTTACGTCCACAATGAATATGGTTGTCAAAGCCGGAGACGTGGTCAAATAGAGTAGGACCAATGGCCGCTGGTGACAGTTGCTACAGCGGCGGGCTCGCCTTACATGCTGTGGTGCTTTGGTGTATACATCATTACAGTGATACAAGAAATGCACACAAGTCGTAGTAGCACAAACAAAGCAAGCTAGTATAACCTGGTATGTGGTATGCAATGTTAAGCTGCTCTTACATTTTTGTTTTCTTTTCTGTTAAGCTGCATATATGCATTAGTTCTGCAATGAGCTAAATTTCAGGTAACAGTATACGGCAAAGACGTGGCTAATGAGTATACGACACGAAACGAAACGTCGTAGTCTACCGTATGGCACGGAAAGAAGGCACACAATCCATAGCGTAAATCAAATTTTACTTGGCCTACAGCGGAGCAAAATACACGTATCCGCAAACATGGCGGCCAAAATAAATAATCCTGGATTCGTGGAGAGTTTGCGTCGTGCAGCATATTGACGGCCGATAAAAAGTGTGTGAATCTATATTGTCTGTACAGTTCCCAAGAGAATGTCGCCCTGTCGTTGTCAATAATTAGTCGTAGGCCTACTATCGTATGGTGCATCCAAAGTAGCCGAGAAGACCTCGTTGTCAGCACCTGGACACATCGTAAAACCTATTTGTCACTGCACTGTTCGTTCCTCACAGGCGTTTGACGAATGTATCTACTGCTAAGCCATTGCAGTCTTGCGTACAAGTTTCACATTTATCTCCCAACGCTTTTAACGGCAGTAACAAAGTAACAGTTGTTATATCTTTAATGAAAGTAGTACTCTGACGTTACCGCTGATGCTGTAGGTCAGATGGATTACTTTAATATCAAAATCAACCTTTTGTATAGTTGCGAAATTCGTTCGTGAAGTTTGGGTTTTCGTCAATTTAGCGTTTGTTTTAAATGGATACAGGAAAATGCAGCACACTTTTGCGCAATTGAGTTAATACACAAATATTTGTGTAAGCTATTTTCGAGACATTGTGATTTTCATGGTAAGACATTTTTATTTTGAATCACCCTGTACACGTGTATTATGTCACTGTCACGGGTGTTATTGCCGTCAATAGCGTTAAAAGCGTTATATGATGAATGTGGAACTGTACGTACATTGTATTGTAGGTGTACAAATGGATTACTGTCGGCTGTATGCATTCGTCGCCGTGGCCTGCAGCAGAATCGTCTTGCAATGATAACCTGCCCAGTGACCAATTTACGAATGGACAACATGAACAGTTTTCCAGGGGCCTTTACATACAGTATTTTATAAAAAATCATGTTATTTTTTGTCATTATATTATTGCTATATCACATGAATTTTTCTGACATAGTACTGACAACTTGCAACTGCAGGCAATAAAATGAACTAGAGTAAAATAACAGTCTCTTAAATCATCTATTTAATTTGAAAACACGAGTATTTTTCTCCATTTCTGAGACGCTTTTCGTGCTTATGTCGATTGGGTGTTTGAATTTTCAACTCACGTTTACTGAAGCCTAAAGCTTACTACAAAATGTTTGTTTCGAGTTACTATTAGTGACTTTGACTTTGTTTAGTTGATCTTTGGTTAGACTTTTTCAGCCACAACGCGTAACTGGTGCCACACATCGCTCGCTAATACTAAAGCCGTTTGATGCACTTAACAACGTTGATTAACCCTGAAAAAACGTTACATTTAATTAAAGTCTGATATTTCAGATAAACGCAGATAGCGAAATCGAGTGTTGCATGTTGGCTCGTGGCGCTGGTGTGATATTTGTATCATGTAGCGCAACGGCCGCAAACGAAATTTTAGTATTATTAACTTATCAATTTCTGTTGCTATTGATAGCATACTGTTGGTACAGTATATAGCCTATAGTTCGTGAGCGGATCGTCACAGTGCAACGAAGATGGCTTGGGCTACAGCGGCGGGCATGTGTTCCCGAGCGTTAAGACACATCATCGTCCGTGCGGTTGACGCAAACACTTCAAGCGACGCCGTGCAGTATTAAGACGATGCACGTTTGTTTTGTGCATGCTTTCAGACAGTTTGTCGGCCTTTTGCATCAATCACCTTGCAGTCTGTTGCCGTTGCCATCGTCTGCCCAGCAGCAGCAAACTGTAGACCTAAGCGATGCTGCAGTTACTGTACTAAATTTCAGGAGCCTCCCGAGCACAAGAAAACGCTGTTTGACTTTGATGCAACGAGACAACAGAGTCAGTCTGATAGGAGCTCTGCATACAGCTGAAGCTGCAGTGTGAGCCGCGACAATGACTGCTGGGTGGTACATTTACTGCTTAACGTAAGGTCTTGTGTGTCGCCAGCTATTGAAAAAATCCCCCGTAGGCATCAACCGATCGAGTTGCTGCAAGTGCGAACCTCGCGATAGCGCTGGCAGTGTAACAGTGGACTGTCAAGTTAAAATTCAACAGGAAATATTATTACATTGTGACCAATCGAATGTACTCCTCGTGCGCATCATATTCTTTTGCATTCTTTTGGAAGCCTTTTCGTTCCTTTCGGCTTGTACTAGAAAGCCGGCGTTTAATTGAGACTCGTTTAATATTATTATACTGATAGTGACTGGCGTCGAGATCGTTATTGAAAATTGTCTTCCCGAAGTTCATAAAATATTGTTCGATTTAAGGAATTGAGAAAAAAAATTCGTATAATGTTTGATGACGCTAGTTGGCATTTGTCTTGTTGTACCTTAACGCATGCGTCTATCTGGCACCGTTATGGAGATATGGCCGTTTGAAGTTCTTCCAGGAAGGCTCTTCCAGGAACAGAGGTCAGTCGTTGGTCAGTCGGTTGGTCGGTTGGTCGGTCCTCAATATTACACTGATCTCATATACTTACATATACGCGAGGAGTAAAAATATGTAAGTGCTTTTGATTTAGTTTTGGCTAATTAGTCAACAGCGCTCTCAAAGTGGAGTATCGCACTGACAGGTTGGGATGTCTGAACTGTGTGATAGAGAAATGATAGGCGGCCGACATATTTTTTCCGTTTAATCACAATATCTGCTCAATTTTCAACGCATTCGGTGCATGTTTGCTTGCTGTATATATAGAGTTAATGTCACCAAACAGTTGCCATAAATCGCAGTTTAATTTACTTACCCCTATGCTAATAACTGCTGACAAATATTGTTTTTTTAAATAAATTATTTTGATTTTTGCCAAGACTTGGTTTATAATTAACGTGACATTGATTTTTTTGGTATGTGCATACGAGGTTGCTGCATCCTGGATGATCCGATGTTTTAAAGATATTGACAGCCTGATTTCTGTTGCTGAATCGACTTAGGAGCGCTTACATGATGTTACATTATTTTGACCTATACTCAATGTTGTTTTTTTCTGACGTCTGATGTACTTCTAGTGACTCTCACAGACCACTATTCTAAACAGTGCAAAATAGGATTAAATGTTCGAAGTTTTGTTTGAATTATAAAACGGATTATGAACTGCTCTTTTTGCAAATCTTGGTAGCAGAAACAGTAACCATTCTGACACCAACGTTACTCATAAAAAGTTTATCTGGTCTAATTTTGCAGGTTGTACCTATATACCACCGTCAACCCGCCCAGATTGTAATCAGTAAAAGGTGAATAATAACTGTACATTTAATTTAAAAAAGCGTTAATGACGAACGATGCGTACGTGTGTTGAAGGTTGGGTTGTGTCGGAGCCGCACGTGCAGTGGATGACGTCATCGATGGCGTCGTTCAGCTGCAAGTTGCTGCTGCTGCTGCTGATGCTGATGATGATGTTGACGACTCCTCCTGCCGCTCAAGCCGTCAGCAGCAGTAAGTTTGTCACGACGCACACCGTAGAGCTAACAGTAGGTAAGTGAGTACGACGGGCAGGGCTTGCCATTTGAAAATGAGAGGCAATTGAAAAATCGATTGCGCCACACAGGGTAGGCGATCGATAAGCAATCGATTATGACACGGACGTTTATACTAGCTATCACTGTAGATCGTAGACGCTAGGATGAGGGCGTCCATCACCCTCAATGTCAGGAAACAACCGTCCCAAGTCGTACTAACTTTCCCGTTTTTTCTCTTTTTTCCCCTTTTTTCTCCCCTTCCAACTTCCTTTCTTCTTTTTTCTGTAAAATTTGGCTAATGGTCTGCACTCTACAGTGGCCTGGGCAAGCTCCGAAAACAAATACATTTAAAATTACGAATTTTCGGCTCTCAAAGCGCATTTCGTGGCAACATATTAAGTCGTTTATGTGCAATGTAAAAATTCTTTCAGTTCAATCCTTAACGTTTCCCAAGAAGCATTCTGCATCCATTTGTCAACGGAATGGATGCGTCTGGCTAAGATTGAGACTCACCGACGTCACTCTTCGCGCTCAATGAGCGTTTGCACAGATCCACATGTAAACAAAAACCATAACAGAGCAGCAGTGCTACAAATAAATTTTAAAACGCAATGACCAAAATTGTCAAAACGTATCTTTTTAAAGGTATTGTATTGTCCGCGGCTCTGAAGTTGGTTTTTCAATTACCGTACCAAACCATCACAGTGTGAAAACTGACCTATTGCAAATTTGCATCAACCCGACGACCAAAAATTACTGAGCGTGGTAGGCGATCGCCTGGCGGGCGTTTAAGCGATTGATTTAAGCGATCGACCGATCGATCGTTTCAAACAACAAGCCCTGACGCCGAGACATAGCCACCTGTCTTTGTTGCAACGGCACTGACGAGACGGCGGAGCACCTGTGGTCTTTTAGTGTCCAGCACAGACCAGGCTCCAATGGGCACATAGCCCGACCAAGCAGGGAGTTAGGCAGAACTATTTATTTGGGGCCTTAGATCCGAGTTGGGGGTGTAAGTTCTAGGGTAGGGGATGGCGATCTGGAAGCTGTGCCCCCAGTGGGGTCTAGGGGCAGAGCCCCTGGTCAAGGGGGTCAGGGGGACTTAGCTGAAACACTTTTGGCTTTTGGGCGTTCAATGGATACCGCAAATTTGCTATTTTTCCTAAAAGTTGGAAATTTAAACAATCAGATTTTGCGGTTGTTTTTGCAAAAAAAGAAGTTTAGTAGGCCGCAGTTTGTTACGGTGTACTGTGAATCAGTCAAAAGTAATGAAAGCAATATGCAGAAATAACAAAGGTTTTACCAAATACATTTGGTTTAAACCACAACACCCCCGGTATCTTTTTTCCTTGGGGGTGTCAAGATTTTAATGGGGGTGTACACACCTCCACAGGGGTTGGATATTTCCCTGCGACCAAGCTTTGCGGATCAAATTGGGGTGGTGACTTCATTCGGGAATGAGAGAGAAAGTACGCAGTCCGAGCTTATGCCACCCAAGACAGTGCTGTGACATAAAAAACATGCTCAGATGGCATAGACTACACCGTCGTTAAATTTTGCTTCATGACACACGACTGCAGCCGAAATTTGTGAAACCAATACCTGCGCGAGCTGGGCGTGGTTTAAATACGGCTAGTAGCTTAGTTTGACATACATATCTCAGAGAAGACAAAATCGGATTTAATTAATCAATTTATTTTGTAGGCAGGCGTTAGATTAATAATTACTCGGTTATATTTTATGTTGCCCTGAACAGATTTGAGCTTTGTATTCGACAGTGCTAGGTAGAAACTCATACGTAATTATGACGTTGCAATTCTGCGAAGAACAAGTTGTCAACATACTTTAATTTAAAAATAGCTGTACAATGGCAAAAAATGATGTGTTTATTTGTCAAGCTGCATTGTGTCTTAGTGAGATGTGGCCGAGATGTGTGTATGACGCTATTTTTCGCGTCTGCTTAAGCTTACTGTAGTATTTCTCGTCGTGTGCGTTACATTTTCTTGTTGATTTAGTCGTCAGTCGTGTTTGTAGCACCTCTGCCCTGGCATCGTAGATGTGTGTCTAATGCTATGTGTAGATATCACTGTGAATGTATGGCTGATTGTACCTGTACTTGTAAGTAAACTTGTGGTGGTAAGGCGACTTCTACGTTACGTGACGGTGTTATTATAATAGACTCTGGATGCTATCCAATCGTAGTTCGAGTTATAGGATTGGCGCCTTTGTATGTGGGACACTGATTGAAATCGCTGGCTGCCATTGGGTAGTCCCAGCACTAAGTAGGTCATCGTGAGTTGACAGGCGCGAATTAGTTGTT
>Ga0209367_1000711_pt1 | contig 36126 bp, 21 predicted proteins | sample WorMetLIZISLAND2_FD_187412 | JGI IMG/M metagenome (GOLD analysis project Ga0209367, IMG submission 187412) | Marine gutless worms symbiont microbial communities from Max Planck institute for Marine Microbiology, Germany - Olavius geniculatus... ... | reverse complement strand
CTGATAGATTAGAATATTTCGCATAACCTAACGTAATGCCGCATTTCGTTTGAATTCACGCATTAATTTCATATATTTATGAAGCTCAAATCGACATATTATATATGTGAGGTTAAATGTCTAATTTAAGTCTACAGAAATTGCGCGAGTGAGTTTGACCGTGGCTATGGACCTTTAATGTCGCATCATTAATATTGCTGGGGGCACTGAATTTGCAGTACTTGAAAATGATGTACCATGACATAACAATGACTGGAAATTACAATACCTGGAAAATGAGAGACCAAATCACACCCTGTTATCTGAATATTATTATTATTTATAGTAATGATGGATTGTTAGGATTAGTTTTATTACTTGAATTCATTCAATCGTCAAGTAACTGCAGTTCAACAGAATATTTTAACTCCTGGTTTAGTGATCTTCAGTGAATTTACGTATGTGCGTTAATCTTTTTAGCACATGTTAATTTTTTTAACATGCGTTAGTTTATTAACGCATAAACACGTTAAGTTAACGCGTTAATTTTGACAGCTGTATCGGAAATGGAATGTGGCTGTTTTGTTATGGACAACATAGTCCGGCCATTTTGTTGATGTTATAATATCGGTTTAAGCAGAACAATAGCATGGCTATCTATCCAGCATGTCCGGTACCCTGCCTTTGGACATTTACATTTGCCCATCTGTATGGTGTTTTTTGCGACTTTAAAACTTTTCTATAACAGCTTTTAGGCCATCGTGGTGCCACATCCCTGATTTGGTGGGTTTCCCGTCGACGTTGTGCACTGTACAGATTTACTTACTTACTCGTTACAGTGACGATATAATTTATTGTTCAGAGTTATCACGTCATAGATGAAGAAATGTTTCTGAGCTTGCCTGTGATTGTAGTAGTAGTAGTCATCGTCATTGTCATAGTAGTTAAAGGTTAAAAGAAAGGTCGCATATAGCTCCTAATGAGCGAACCCATCTCAGAGCTACGGAGCGTCACTTGTCATATGGGATCACACAGTGTTACCTGCCACCCGACATAGGTGAACGCGCCCCGCCTTAACCCCAGCCAGATAGGCTGGTACTCGATTGACCTACCCCGGAGGGATGGAAGGCTGAGTTGACCTAGGCGGTTGGTTACATCCCGAGATGGTTTACCTGCCTACAGGCAGTCACCCATCGCAGTATTAACCGGGCCCAGCGAACAGTAACTTTGCTGATCGGATCAGACGCGTTACCACTACACCACGCCTACCGCCCAGTAGTACTAATAGTCGTAAGAGTAGTATTAGTAGTGTGAGTGGTGATGTGCACTAGGGATATCACAGGATAGATGAGGAGGGGTTTCTAACCATGACTGTGATTGTCAGAGTGAATAGAATCAGTACATAGTAGTAGTAGTCTCAGTAGTAGTAGTAGTATTATGTTATTTGTGGTATCATCGTGTGCAGGGTTATCACGGGATAGAGGAAGAAGTGTTTCTCAGTATGCCGGTGATTGTCGGAGAGAATGGCATCAATGCGATCTTCAACCAGAAACTCTCGGACGACGAGGTGCAGAAGATCAAGAAAAGTGCTGCTACCCTGCGAGATATCATCAACAAGATCACCCTCTAGATGGCGCGTAATTCCCACTTTTATTACATAATTGATAAACTTCTGACATCGTATATAATGTTTTTTTATTAGCTTAGCAGTCTTTGTCTCGCTAATTATCAGTGTTTTTACTTTAGCAGCATTTTTTAGTTTTCTGATTAGATGAGAACTTTCTACTGTTTCTTTTGGACTGAAAAATGCTATACTGGAAAACCGGTACATGGCGCGACCGTTTTGGCGCCACAGTTTTGGCGCCAGACGTTTTGGCACTGTGCTGCTTTAGTGCCATCTCTGTATGTCTTATGTAGTCGTTGTTCTCCATATGAATTAATATATGTTTATTGCTTCACATGGTAAATTCAACTACGCTTCTTAAGGCTTATACTACTTAAGTGTTTGCTAATGTACGTGTTGTATGTTCTGTTTTATTGTACGAAATCATACTTGTTATGATTTGTCAAACTGTTTATTGTTTATCTGAGTTAATATAGGCTTATACTACGTCAGCGTTCGCTACTCTCCCTATATACTGTATGTACGCTGTGCTACAAAATCCCTATGACGGACTGATGGTGACGGTGGTAACAGTTAGTACGCTGTTCTATTTCGACAGGCCTACTACTTGTTAGGGACAAGCAGGCTGCTAATCAATGTTTGAATGAATGTTAATAAGCTTATTGTAGATGCATGAAAGAAGCTGCAACCGTTCGTATACACATTACACAACGTTTCCCATTTCCATACAGGCACAACACACACATAATAAACTAATAAACTAGTTCATTGTACGTTAACGGCAATGATGCGACACAGCGCTGAAACGGCGGCGCTTAAACGGTGGCGCCCAAACGTCGTGCTCCATGGAAAACACATGCTGAAAATTTGTTAAGTTTTCTTGAAAATTTAGTGCTCAATAACGCAGCTTCGTATTAGCATGATTGTCGTTTGTATTGGAGGCAGCAAAGGCCTTTGAAGCGTCTATAAATAGAGTGGGGATGCACCAATGCAGAGGGGGTAGCCTCGGGCTTTTCTAAGGCAACTCGCCTAGCTGGGTCCGGGGTGGAAACTTGGTTATAAATATATTTGGTGCATTTTAACTTCACAGAACACGTCTGGCGTAACAATAGCATCCGAAGCAAATGAGAAATTTTTTGGTCTTTTTTCTGCTTTCCCTTTGAGTGAAAGAAATGAGATGCATTGCTTGTAATGTAACAGTGGCTGATTTAGAACAGAATTTAGCGTAACCAACCGAAAAGTTCTAGCAACATCGCAGCAAAGTTCCAGTCTTAAAATTTTCAAAACTTTCAGCCCTATTTCAAAATATTGAAGAATTTTGCTGTTTTTGAATTTCGAATTTTGCAACATTGCTTCAAGTATTTTAGTGAAGGCGTCATTGTCAGTAACATGTTATAGAGAATGTGATGTCTTTTGTTTCAGGCGAAACGTCCAAGTTCATGTCACTGCAGCATGCATTCTGCTATTTATACTGTTTTGGTATAAAAACTACTGTTTTCCTGCGTGCTACGTGTTGCTTCCAGCTGAAATTATTATGTCAGACATAATCTTTGTATTAGGGCTGGCCACAATATTGTATTCAAATTATTTGTTTTGGTACCAAAACTTTCTTGAACTGTTTGTGGAAACTGTAAATGTGATAAACGCCAAGAAAGATATTTTGAAACATTAAAAACGTATGCGAAAAATAGAAGAAAATATGTCAACTTTGAATAAAAAAACTTTTTTCCTTGCATTATTGACTAAAGTCATGCTTTCACAGTAGTTTTTCTCATGTTTGTCAAATTCTTGACATTATACATAATTATGTTAATATGAATACTTTATTTAATATTAGTGGTACTTCAATTTTTTATCAGTATTTCAGATCACTGTCGTTTTTGTACTGGCCGGTCATTGCTTTTTTAAAAAATTGAAAAATTACTGACACTAAAAAAGAGTAATGCATTTTTTTCAAAAGATACACATAAAATTATTTATCGTTTATTACAGTTATGTTGACAATTGCCGTTTGATAAGTATGCATTGCTGACTAATCGTGATATGGCACAAGATTTGCGCAGCGTTAAATTATAGCTTAATAGGTCATAGCTAGAATTTATTACAGCCCTAATATTAGTTTTTAATGGTTGTTGTGGGGTAATTTTTTATGCAAAATCACTAGTTTGTTATATCATGTAGCACCCCCCACCCACAGATCTACCGTAGTCTTAATGCAATGTTTAATACTACATCCCCATTGTTATTGCTGTGTCGTTTTCATACATGTACATAGAACTTATTCTGTTGTCAGGTTTTGACTTAGCTGCTTTGCAACAGAGTTTATTTCCTACACATTTTGTGTAGTTTCCTTACCGTCCTCTTCAAACCCCCTTTTTCTCTTCTTTTCACTTTTACTTCCTAATTTCTCTCCCTGTCCTCTCTTTCATATTTTCTTCCTGCCTTCTAGCGTCTTTTCTTCCCCCAGTACAGTTGGGGCATCTGGGGGAGTATTGTAAGCCAGCCCAGTGCCAACAAATGCAGCCATCCACCTACAGCTATGAACTAAAAATTTGGTATACCAGTTATGCCTGTCTGGGGTTTCATTTACGTCAGTTATGTTTTTGGGGTACATTTTTTAGTTCAAAGCTAGTACTATACGAATTGACTGACAAAGACCTATAATGCACCCTGTTAGGATGTAATAAGTGTTCTTGATTAGACGTGTGATATTGTTGTAGCCTGTAGCATTTTTCACCGTGCTGCTGTATAGTAGGCCTACTAACAGCCTGCAGTTGTTCATTTTCATGGTTGCAAGGTGAAACGTTACTAGATTACCCATTTTGTGTGTTGTGGTTGAGAGATATAGACAGTGTAGTAATTTTGTTTATCGTTCTGCATTAGAACGATGTATTTGATTGTCACAGACTAGCCAGCCACGCTTTATTTAGAAGTGTTTGCACCCATGAAAGCAGATACCCACCTATAGAAGCGTGATTTAGAAATGTACACGTAATGTTTTCTGCACGTCTAACTATGCCACTGATCTTTTCTTGATGTCTATCGGTGCTTGCTTGTGGATAAATTTCAACACTGTATCGCAACACATTGAATTTTATTTGGTGTATAATTTTGTGAATAATTACTGGACTGAAAATGTATTCGGTGACCCTTAAATTTTGCTTGAAGTCATGAGTTCAGCAGATCCAGATCACATTGTGTCATACCCAACCAACAAATTTTTTATGCAGTCTTCTTGCTGCTATTTGTTCAAAGTTGTACACAGATATTGACGAAAAGTCGCAATTTTAGCAACGGTTTTTTTATCTGTATGAAATCTAAGAAATGTGGCTGCACGATGGTGCAAAAGTTCTGCTGATAAATTAACGTCGTGGCTTGCTCATGAGACGACAATGCTTTGGACTTGGTGCTTTGTGTTGTTCAGTTATTTATTTATCCAGTTTATTTATGGTCCAAGCGTATTTTACATGCATAAGTTTTGACCAACTACTTTGACCAATTAATACTTTGCGTTCCAGTTTTAAGATTTCAGCATTCGAGAATTTGGGATCAAATTCTGTTCTGCAGAATTACATTCCGAGGCTGATTGAATTTGGTTGTGACTGAGTGAGATATCCGTTTCACACTGGACCAATATGAATCTCTTCGTTTGTGTTGTGTTTTGTTGCAATTACGTGTAAGACAAATGTCGAAATGCATCCAAAGTTGCATACTGCTGACGACTGAAGTTTTTGTGTTAAGTGTCAGTGTCCAGTGGCTTCTATCCACATGCCTGATGGGTGCAGCTTGCGCCCAGTGAGAAATAGGGGGGGGAGTTTTGTTAAGGGTGTAGAACTATAGATCATAACTCTTCCCCCTTTTCACTGGGCAGTCGACACCCTTACCAAACTTTTTCCTTTTTTAATCTACATCATTAACAAAACTTTCCCCTACAGAGGGAAAGGAGCCCAAAGAGGCGGGGGGGAACTTAAGTCCGAAAGTGGAAGGAACTTGAGGCTAAAAGTGGGGGAAGTTGTGCTCGATTGCGATTCCAGATTTGGGGGATAGAAACTGCTGACAGTGTCTCATTATAAATTTATTTTGTTACTATTTTGTTTGTTGTTGCATGGCGCAGAATTTTTCTGTATTATGTGCACCTGTGCAGCAGCATTCTGGCGTCTGACCACGAACCGTTCTGGGTATAAGCTGTTATGCTATGCTTTTCATGCTTTTATTAACACACTATTGTATATGTGCTAGTGGTGCACAAGCTTTCTGAGCTGTGGACCCCATAACGTTATGTTGAAGTCTCAGCAGGACAGAACGATGCAAAATTGCCCGATGAAAAACAGTAAACATGTAATGTGCTATATATGTTTCCAAGCTTAATGATTTGTTCTAGCCTGAAATTGTAGGTAGGTGTAACACTTGCATAATTGCACTGTACAAATATTCTTACTGAACAGTGTCACTTAAAAAGCAAGTCCAAAAACAGGCCTGTAGCCAGACGTTGCTAGGATGTGAAGGGGAAGGGGTCTCTACTCCATCCCTGGGCCACAAAGCGACCCTTCATCAACCCAGTTAGGGGGTCCGGGCGCTGTGAGCTCCCCTAGTGAGGTCTGGGGCTCACAAATGCATTTTTGTCAGTTTGAGCTCCTCTTAAATCGCATAGGCTATGGTTGTGACGTTTCGGGTTATTTTATACAGTGTTTTCTGGTTCTGACTAACAGGGAATGACGTCCATCAAATGCACCTCGGTTACAGGTCTGAAAAAAGCAGAATTGCAAAGCATATGATGTCATAATATCATATTTTGTTGTTTTTCTCTTATACTTTTCTGGGCAGTGGCTTCTATCCCTATACCTGGTGGGCGCGGCTTGCACCCAGTGGAAAATAGGGGATGGGGGGGTTTGTTAAGGATGTAAATCAAAATTTCCCCCAATTTTTCACTGAGAAGTCTACATACACCTCAAACAGATCGCCAATTTTTACTGGACAATCTACACCCTTAACAAACCTTTCTCCTAGAAAATTGAAGAAGCCCAAAACGGGGGCGTGGGAAACTTGAGCCCAAAAGTGGGGGGGGAAGTTGCACCAGATTTAGGATAGAAGCCACTGGTTGTGGGATCGGTAGCAGTTCGTATTTAAGGGCTGGATGTGGCCCGCAGTCTGTAGCTTTCTCACCACTGATACGTGCGCTCGGCAGTAGTCGTTTTTTTGCGCAGTTCTTAGCTAGTCGTTAATTGCAGAGTAAATGTAATAAATACTGTCCAAAGTAGCTGATTTTCTGGTTTTGTGTTTTCAACAGCTTAGTTTCCGAGCAGAATCTCTGTTGTAAATGGAACGCTTTTGTTCTGCTAATTAATTTCACGCAGTTGCTATGGTCTACACGATGTACCAATAAACAAGAAGCCCAGCTGTCGCTCGGTTAAGGCGACTGTACCGCCTACGTCCAAAGCCCACCATCTGAATTCCAATCACGGACAGAAAGCGATTTCTCAGAGGTGACACAGTTCCAGACGATGGACACACATACCATAAGCTCGACCATTAGTTACGTACAGTCGGCTAAAAATTCTCTAAGAAAAATCCATTTGCTCGGTGAACTATAACACATTTTCCCGCCAAATTTGCACCATTGTGAATAGCGGTAAAATAGTTGGTCAAATGATGCTAACAGCAGAAAAATAACCTGTAAATTGATGGATCCTTGTGGCTTATCAAATCCTATAGGAATCCATAGACGATATGTCAAGAAAGCAGGTAAACACCTGGACCTATAGCCCCCCTCAAAAAAACCTGTGAGTTATTGGGTAAACCCACCAAAGACCAACATAATTAACCCAACCCAAACTTAATCCAGTTTTAGTTTCTTGTTCCACTAACAAAGACCTCTTTCACTACAGCTAAGTTTTTAAAACTTAAAGCCTATAAATTTACAAATTCTTGAACATTTATCCGTTGCGGACAATATCTAGCAGTGGCCATTCTAATAACTTAAAACTCACAAAAAACCTAAACCTATCAAGTTGGACCTTTTAAAAATCCGAAACTAGAAAACCCCGAAACCCAATAAAACACCAGGTTGGGCTTTTTTAAAAAAACCTTTTTTTCAGCCTTGCAAGAAACTGGATCGGGTAACATGACTGGGTCAAGAACCTCCAAATCTGATCCGGTGATGGGTCGAAACTTGGAATTAATTGGAACTCAGAACATATTCTATAAACACGTTCACGTGATATGCATACTAACGGAATGAAAACTGCATGACTGAAAACAACTTGGCAACAAATTCATAAATAAGAATAAATAATACATGCGGCAACATTAACAAACAACACATTCAAGCATTCATGGAATGAAAACTGCAGTTTAAAACATGTACGCAATAAACGTTGAAAAGAATGAAAGGACAAAAAATGCGATGTATGAAAAACATTTTTTAAAGCAAATACGTTTGTAAACACTGAATAAAATATGACCCTGTTTCAAATTACGGACAAACATCCACTGCTTCAAGATACAGCATTCTCGTATTAAGCAAACACTTACCATCCTGCATAACTTAAAAAAAATCTAAATTTGACCAAAAATCCCTCACTATTTTATCGGTAAAAATTCAAGCTTTCTACACAAACAACCTGAAAAAGACCATCTTTTTCACACCGACTGTTCAACGTTTCATCATCATCATCATCATTTCTGGCAAGCACCACTAAGAGTGCGTAGCGCCGAACGTAGACATCAAACGTTTACTAAACAAAAAAATTAAACTGTTAAAAACAACTTTCTAACAAAAACCCATCTGTCGCTAGGGAAGGCCAATAATATGCCAGTGTCCGAAGGCCAACAAATGTGAATGAGGGATCAGTTCAATACCCGTTTGGAAGGAAGGGGGAGGGTACGCAATGGAGGCAATAAATAGGGGGCACTTTCAAATGTCTATAGCCAGTACCCCCATTAGGGAAAAATAGGGGCTTTGTTAAGGGGGCCACGTAGCTGTCCGGCAACCCTATTTAGCTGTTCTGATAGTTTTCCAGTTAGACGTACCATTTAACCACAATGTATGCATTGCATACAGACAACACATCATACCAGACTCGACCTAACGACCAAAAATGTTCAAAACAACTCTTCTGAAAACGTTCGTAAGACGCAACGAGTGAAGAAGATCTATTTCACAAAGAGCTCGTCGTAGTGAGTGATCAGAAGTTCAGTGCAGGCGTTGACTGAGCCGAGCGAGACTAGAGACGCTTGGGTTCTGGACCACATCAAGTTAGGTCCAAAGATGACGGCCAGGTTGTCTGCTGTCATGCGATTCAATGCACTTCTCTCCGCAACCTTCAAAAAACATCAGAAAACCACAAGTATAACAAAATATCAATAGGCCTTAAAAGGACGTATGCCACTTCCTATTAGTGATTAGCAGTAACCTAGGCCCTATCTCGCACTGTTTAGCCACAATAGCACGCACTGGCCTTCAAGGTCATCCAAGGTCGATAATTTGCAGGTAATTTGAAAGCCGATATGCGACTTCCGATTCGTGATCAATAGCCACTAAGGCCCTATCTTGCACCATTTAGCCACAGTAAATCCGCTACAGACGGACGACAGACGACAACCACGACAAAGGGACGACCTTAAAGCTAACAGCTCAGTGGTCGGCTCAAAAAGTTTAAACAGAAATTAAGTTAAGGTTCTAGTCTGAGTTGCTGGATGTTCTGCTATCATTCTGCTGTTTTGTAAAAATTGATTTATTCTTTATGTGCTACCATCGCATGTGGTGAATATAAAAAAAACTGAGTTTAACACTGACTGAAGTTGAATACAACAATACCTCGGTGAGGAAGTGAACAACGTATTTTATGATGAAGTAGTTGTCATCGGGCAGTTCTTCTGTTAGAATCCGACGCATTTCAGCAACTCTCCCCTCAGTCTCCATCGCTGCACAAGGATGCTTTACCCAGTATGAATTCATCGTTGTAAACGGCCAAACTATAACTTCTGAATTTCAAAAGGTAGTGTAGCAACAGTATTAGGGTGAGGTGGGCTAAACTGCAGTCGTTTACGTGAAGTTTCTTCGTGATGTTGCATGTCAAAAATTATCAAAATCGGCCAGTGCTTCATGGAGTTACTTGAGGAACAAAAGTGGCACATTTTTTGAAACACGGTGTACATTGACATCACACAATGCAGGGCGTCACAACTTATCAGCGTCATCTACAATCTAAATCCTAATCTAATAACAAAAATTAAAGTTATTTGCCAAAAGGCGAAATCGCAAAGGGCAAGACCAACCAACTACTCATTTGTAACCGACAGGTGGTAGCGTGCTTAATATAACAGTAACAGTAGCAGAGACCGAACACTTCGCAAGACTGATACAATAAGTAGTATATATTTTCCAAATGTTTAAAGACATTTTTCTGTCACAGCCTGTATTATACTGAGACGTTTGACTTCATTGCTGCCGTTCTGAAACTTTGACTCCATCATCGTTTTTTCAACTCAACGTATATCACTGTATGTTACGTAACGTAATTGTTGCAAAATGTTGACTATTCTAAGACGAATATGTGAATATAAATGAACATACACTGGACGCGGACAATATGATCGTAGAGTTCATAGGTCAACAGCGGCTCGGGCAATTGTCTTAGGAAGCTCTTCAGCATGGCTGCAGGAATGTGTACACTGTTCAACTCCGTGAAGTCCACCTCAGAGCCTGCATTCAACATCTCTACCACATTAGAGAGATACACAGAAATAGTGTAATAGCTCTTAGTAGAAAACCCACCACAAAGCTACGGAGCATCACCTGCCATATGGGATCACAGTGTTAGCTGCCACCCAACTCAGGTGAACACACCCCGCCTTAACTCCAGCGAGACAGGCAAATACTTGATTATCTACCCCAGACACATGGAAGGCTGAGTTGACCTAGGTGTTGGTTATATACTGAGATGGTTTACCTGTACACAGACGGTCACTTATACGAGTAGTAATCACTTAGTAGCAACCCGACCGGGAATCAAACTAACGACCTCTCGATGGTGAGTGTGCAACACCCTACCATTACACGAACAAGCCACGTAAACTACACGTAAATGAACACATACAGTAACAGCAGTCAACTGCGGCTTAACGGATTATGTTCCACGATTTTCTGCTGAAAATACATTGGCCAGATCACATCTTAAATGCGTAAACATTGTGGCAACGGGGAGGAAACAGATGAATATTTACTTCTATTTTGGCCAAAACAGCAGCAGAAAACCAAAGTTATTTTGGTGACTCGACTGACATCACAGATGTGTTCTGAGACAGTGTCAACCCGGTGGAATTCCTCATCTCTTCAAGGCATCTGCCTTCCACATACCGTTGCCGCCCAATGGACTTTACAATCCTGTAGATTGACTTGTGGTCTCCTTTACTTCACTAGCCTTCGAGTCATGCCATTGCTGCTTGTCCGCAATAAACTATAAAACGGATCAAATTACTACCTTTTATGGCTGCAACTTGATGAAGTTATATATCCTATCAGATACTGTTTGAACATGAAGTTTTTTTCAAAGACAGAGCTCCGTTAATTTGGCATAAAGTAGCAGCTTGTTAACTTGATAAAATACGAACTAAAACCAGCATATTCGTACGCCCATGTAATAAATTAACAATGACTGAAAGATCTAGTATCCTTATCACAAAAATTTCACATACAGAGTGCTGCATAAAAATTGGAACATGAAGCTTTTCGTGGATCAAACAATCGAACAGTTTAGAGAACGATTAACCTTGGTTAGTGCACTTGAAAATACAGTAATCAACATGACCACCCTTTACCGCAATGCTTGAGGCTAATCTAACATACCAATCTGTGTAAAGCATCTTCTGCATTTTATGGGCCACCATACAGCCATATTTTGCGCAATTTCAGAAAATGGGATCATATTTTTATGCGCTATTCTAAAATCGCCTATCATCATCAAATACAGAGGTAATGATTATCAGGCGGAATTGCTCTACTGGAAGTAATTCTGCCTATAGCTACACATCTTTCTGTAGTGTGGTCTGTCTGTTACATCCACGCACCTTGCTGAAATCATTCGACAAATTCAAATGCCATTTGGCAAGTACACTTGTGGGGTCCAAGAATACATTACGTTAGATGAAGACCTCTGACCCCCAGAGATAGGGGAAATTTGGAGGGTTGAAACCTGCAGCAAAAACATGCAACTGCTACCTGTATAGGTTCTGTACCATTCTGCTTTCGATGGCTGCCATATTAAATTCAACCAAACCTCATTTATGGCAACCACAACACTAGGGGCGCAAAAGTCTGAAGAAGCAGTAAGGAACATGCATTCGTGTAAGTAAGAACAGAACTGATTCCGCCTACTACCAAATTACTTTGATAATTGCTTCAAAATAACACAGTAAAGAGATGGAAACGCAACAGCAGACGGACCTCTGTTAAACTGCTGCTGGACTTGAACTAACACAGATGCAGTGGCCGAGCGACGAAATAGTCCTTCAGTCTCCATAGCTGCAACGCAACATCACAACATAATCAATTACACCAGACATCTATTATTACATCACTCAGTTATAACCAATTACCCAACAGCTGATGACAGCCGAATGAAAGTAACATCGTTGCATGCGTGCACAACTGTTTGTAATGTTTTGTCACATTTGCAGTCATGTATCAGGGTGCTTGTTCAAAACCGGTTACTGATTACTTCTAAAAAGGTTAAAGGTTGTCTATACTTCTTAAGAGCTGGAAAGCATCACCTGCCATATGGGATCACACAGTGCTAACTGCCACCCAACACAGGTGAATGCACCCTGCCTTAACCCGAGCCAAGTAGGCTGGTACTCAGTTTACCCTACTTTCCTGTCCAGCGACCGTCACCCACCCAAGGAGCCAAATCTACGACCTTATTGTTGTTGTTGTTGTTGGCACAGCGAGCCCGTCAGATGCTGCCTATATAAAAGATAAGAGAATGAGGCAGATGCCCCGAACAGATGAGGAAATCCACCAAGATGTCACCATCTGGAACACATCTAACATGTTGATCAAGTCACTAAAGTACTGTTGCTGTTCTACTGCCCAGTTTGGACAGAAAAAAGCAGATGTTCATCTGTTTCATCTATACTTCCGCAATGAGAACATATTGGAGATGGAATTGGTTCAAGCTGTGGAAGTCAGTCTGTTAAGCCTTTGAGACCATGATTGTAACTCTAACGTACTATTATATAAAAATAAACCGTTTTGCCACTAAACCACTTTGTTCAAAAAATCATATCCTGTTGTAAAAAAACAGATTAAATTTATTGTACTGTAATGAACTGAGACTGGTTAGCAGCACTTCGTACCGTGTTCTCTGAGAAAGGTAACGCATTGACGTACTACTGGAGGAATAATATCTCCACCGTTGTTCCTCTTTATACTGCATTGCATTACACATAAACACAACAAAGTCCGTCATTACAGCGCTTTACACACAAACATCAAAAACGTACAAAATTAATCTGGCAAAAGGCGGAATCACTTTTTGTTTGTATTTGCCTGGTGGCAATTGCATGTTTTGCTTGGGGTTCAAACCCCAAAACTCCCGCTGGGGGAGACAGGGACTGCTATCCAACAATATGTCATCGGATTTCATAGGTGTACATGCTAAATAGCACCTAAATCCATCGAATGGTTCATTATTATTATTATATTAACATTTATGTAGCGCCGTATGCAGAGCTTCAGAGGCGGCGCTAGATGACAGTCAATCAGGCAAAAATGTGACGGACAGACGACAGACAGACGACAGACAGACAGACACACAAACCATGTTAAGTAAAAATGAGCAAAAACAGATGAAAGATGCACATTATTTCCAAAATATTCAGTCAGAATTCACTTGGCATAGATATACACTCTCACAAGCACTTTCTAGTTTGAAATACATGCCCTTCCAGCACAAAATCAAGGAAAAGTTAATTTCAACAATTTTTGAAAGACAGAACTACCCATGCATTTTAGCACACAGAGTTAACAGCATTAACAATATAATACAATATTCGTTTACTGAAGCATTGTTAGAGCATAAACACATTCAAGTTGGAGGTTAAAATAGTTAAAATATTCACTGTAATAAAAATTAACTATCTGTACAAATGCAGTAACATAAAAATATTTTTAAAAACAATTTATCACTATTATTAGTACTGCTAGATTAGTTCGGTGGCAGTCTGGCTTAGTCGGTAATGCCGTTGTTTGCATCAACGCAGTTGATTGACACTGGACCGGGTTAATTCACAGATGAGTAACCAACTGGTAAACCATCTCTTATATAACAAACCAGACAGATCAACTCAGCCCATAATGAAAAAGCAAAAGTTATATAAATATGTAAATAACAAGTATGATACCAATTTTGTGTTACAGTTGTAGTATAGATCTATGTTCGTAAAGTCTTATGATACCAAAGGACATAGATATAAACCGGTGACTCGACTGTGTAAATATGATCTGCGCATACACTTTTTTTCGTAAATAGACTAGTTCAGCTATGGAACTTGCTATCTGATGACGTATTGGCATGCAGTGTTAGTAGTTTTAAGAGACGTTTAGATTTGCTCTGGCGTGGTTTTAGTTTGTATTATGATTATAAATTCGTCATCTAGTACCAAAAGTCAGTGTAAAAATAGTATTAGTTTAGTTTTTTGTTGATATTTGCGTTAACGGAAATAGAGGCCTTTGGCCTGCTTCCGGCTATTCACTGACGATGATGATGACGATGAAGCCAGGACGTAAACAGACGCACTGTGCAATGCATTTGCCCCATATCTGTGGTCTTGAAGTATAAACTGGTGTCTGTAGAGAGCTAAAAATAGAGATCGGTGCCACCCTATGGGCATTATGGTTTGAAAAAACTTACATTTTTATACTAGTACTGTTGAATGAAGTTAGGAAGAAAAACTAACAATTGGAGGTCGACGCCGAACTGCTGTCTGGGCAGTGGTGCATGAGTGATGCTTGTAGGCACGGGCCGAGGTTTATTCTTCTCCAACAAGTATGCATCATTGCTACACACCGCACAAATAATCACCACAATGTTACATCTCTAATTCTCCGATACTTCCAACAATGTACAATCTCGCTGAACCACAAACGTGGGATGTTTTCACCACTAATTCTATCACCAAACGCTACATTTTGTTTTTGTTCGGACTGCATACTCTATAAGAAATAACATTTTTGTGAAATGAACACATGAACATACATTGTGCTTATTAAAAGAGATCCAAAGTGCTAAAATTACTACAGCTGAGACTAAAGAAAAAACTGTCATGACTGCTACATCAACTGCTTCTGGTCAGACGACTAACGACCAATATCAAAGCACAAAATATCACAGCGATAATTCTCAACCATTTTAGCTAATCATAGACCTATTTTTTCTTGCCTGCAATTCCTTATTTCATCAGACATATAACACATCACCGGCTGTATTAATAAGAACTATTATTGTCGATGCAATCAGACACAGTCACAGTATACTAGTACAAGAAATTTGAGCTAATGCTCACGAGACGTGCGAAAGCCTATAGCTGTTCCGGTTCAGTAGTTTAGCTGAAAATTGGGGTGTTCATGCTAAGTTAATATACAAATATCAAATTCTCTATCTGGATCGCATAATGACAGTAGCATGGCGAGACCATGTGAATGACACAGACTTGTGTCGCAGCCTGAAATCACCAAAAAAATCCATAAAAACCTCTATTTTGGCGTTCAAGGTCATTCAAGGTCATTGAATTTGGTGCCAATCGAGAGCCAGTGCACGACTTCCTATTAGTAATTAATAGTAACCTCAGCCCTATCTCGCACCGTTACTGAGATACAGTAACTAATTGGCCAAAAATCACAAATTTTGCCCACCTCCTCTCTCATTTAGCGCCCTCGTTCGGAGTGACCCCCTTCAATTTTATGGAAAAGCTTTACGGTTTCTGAAACTAGAGTCTTCCAGGCAGCCGACGGTGAAGACTTGGTGGTCCTAGCTTGCACCGTTTTTGACTGATTCACCCGTGTGACAGACAGACAAACAGACAGACAGACAGACGGACAGAATTGCGATGGCTAAGATGTGCTGAAAGCAGTAGCTGCTTTCACGCGTAAAAATGAAAAGACAAAAATGAGGTGCATACTCACTCGCGAACCCGCTGCGGAATAAGGAGCTGATCGAGAGGCAAGTATTGGGCAAGTTCATGCAGATAACTCACGTACAGCACTTTGTGACCAAACTTGGCGCTTAAAACAAACACAAAATGACAACACCGTTGCTGCTCTCAGTGCTCTGACAAAACTCGACATACATGCACTTTCAGCGGCAAGCGCAACAGTGCAACTGCTTAGAAATCACTGCTAGCCGAAATCCATTAAAGTACTGATACCACAGACGCAAAGCCAACAATAACCAAACTAATTTGATAAAAAGTGGAATCACTGACTAATGCTGCCACCGCATAAACTTTCACAAATTATCTTTCTTTCGTACGTCGGAAGCAAATTGCATGTTTTTCGCTGCGGGTTGACTCTCAAATCTACCCTTTCCCTGGGAGTTTAAGAACCCCATCTGACAATGTGTCACTTGACTCCACACGTGTATCTGCCAATAGACATTAAAATCTGTCAAACACAGTTAAGGCACGGTACACAAATGCGACGGACAAATGACAGACAAACAGACCACGCTAAAAAGAAATGTGTAGCAGTAGGCAGAATGACTTGCACCGCAACAGCGATCCCACTGTCAAAATTCTTCCACTGATAGACTCGGAAGACAATTAGCCACAAAAATGTCACTAAACGTCTCACCACACCTAAAAAATGTCACCATACTTCTTTGTAAGATATTATTTTTTAAATTGCACCAATTAGCGCTTTCCCAGATATTTTGCCAACAATGTCTTCTGAACTGTTCCTGAAATAAAAAAAAATCTTTCTAAGTTCTGAGAATAAGGCGCGAGATTTACATTACTGTCAAACACAGTACTAAACCTATCAACCCCATTTTAATGTCAGAATATGAAAGGCAAGCAGGCTGCAATTGACAGTACCTGATGAATGGTCGAAAGATGTTCCAGATTGCCTTGATAAACCTGGTCGGGTGAACCAAATACAACGCTTTCAGATTCTTCTTGTACCTGGCATGAACATTAAACACGACCACACAATAATGCTTGCTGCACAACTGGGGCCTAATTTTCAAAACTTCATTGTAAAGCCTCCGTAAAATCTCGGTATCCTCGTCAAAAGTAAACAAGTTACGATTCCGTAAGTTTTTCTGAAAAAAATTCCGCATTTGAATTTTCAAAAAAGCCTGACTTACAAATTTGTAGCTCTCAACCAATAAAAACGCATTTTCACTGGGCCTTGTGGCACACACTGCTGCATGCCGATTGTCTGTTGCCAACTTGCTCGTACGTTTTCCATAAGGTACTTGTATGAATATTTCAGAACTGTAGCTTTCTCGATAAACTTTCGGATGTCTCATTTCTTTCATAATTTTTCTGTAACTTTATGTTACAAAGTTTTTGAAATTAGGCCCCTAGACCACAACAGTATATATCAACAGACAAAAAATAAGTGTAAAAAATCTTAAAATGTCAAAATATAACTAAATCAATTAATAAATATTATTACTAATGACTACTGTAACAGCTGACGATCATTTGCAAGCTACCTTGAGCAAGTTGTTAACTTATTGTGTGCTTAGGCCAACTCAGCCTCTTACCCTCCATGGGACGGGAAATAAGTAGTAGCTTACAGGCTACGGGGTGAAGGCCTAGTGGCTGATTGGGGTGGTGGTATGTCTGCTAGCTGCAAACTGCAGGTTCAATTATTCGCTGACGCGGGCAATGGATGGCCACATAGTGCGCTGCGGTATTATTAGCTCATGCCAATATGTTGCCATTTCCTAGATTATAAAGCGCTTCTGGTCTTGAGTCCGTTTCATGTAAAAAGCACTATAACAAGTGCTGGACTTTAGCTCACCTTTAGCTTTAACTTATGCTGCGCAAATCAGAAACCACATAAAGACTAAAAGCACCTTATCATTTATACCAATGATCAACATTCAACAGCACAATTTTGTTCACATGCACTCGCAACTTGACACATAAAAAGCATCGTGCATGATATGCCATCAAACATAATACATGACTGCTAATTAAAGAGTTAAAAAGGCTGAAAGAGTAATAATAATAATAATAATAATAAAACACATATTTGTAAAACGCAATATGGCCGTAGCTTCAGAGGCGCTGGCGACAGGTGGCGTGTTACTGTAGATAGACTTGCCTAAAGAGACAAGTTTCGATATTAGCTTTAAAAGATGAGAGAGAGGCAGATTGAGTTACAGAGGTAGGTACAGAGTTCCAGAGAGAAGGCACAGCACAACGATAAGCACATTTCGCAAAGTTAGTTCTAATGAACGAAATGTAAAGTAACACAGCGGAACAGTTCTGAGTATGTAGGTGACGGCTGAGGTACATTGGCGTTGACATCGCCGGTGAAGGGCATTTACTATTTACAACTCTTCGTGGAAATCCGTCTGAGCGCTACACAGCGTTATCTGCCATAACTGACCACACGGTATTACTAGCAACCTGACGCACAGGTGAATGCACCCCACCCAAGTCAAGCAAGATGGTACTTACTCTAGCTATTCAAAAAGGACAGAAGGCTGAGTTGACCTTGGTTAAGAACTAACTGATAAAAAAACCTTCACCTTCATGCAGCAGCAAATGAAAACTGTTCCAAGAAAGAAAACTGAGGGTGTCAATATGTCAACAACTTAGCTTACAAAAGTCGTAATTCAACAAATTCATATTTCTACTTGTCAAGAAAATGAAAGCGTTAAACGACTGACTTTCTGTCAAACTCGTTGTAAGCTCGTTTCAGCCATGAAATGCTCGGCTTGTTGGCGCTACAGAGACCAAAGTGAAAGTAGACCACCGTGTAGTCGTTCTCAACGTATTTGTCCAACGTGTACTTCAGATACCTAGCACAGAATCAGTCAATCCATCTATCAAAATTAATAACACATTGCGCTTTCTAATATCTTAAGGTTAAGGTTAAGTTTAAAGGTACTGTACAGCACTTAAAAGAAACCCACCACAGAGCTACGAAGCATCACCTGCCATAACGGATTACACAGTGTTACCCGACACAGGTGAACGCACCTCGCCTTAACCCCTGCCAGATACTCAATTTACCTACCCAGGAGGGATGGAAGGCTGAGTTGACCTAGGCAGCTGGTTACATACCAAGTGGTTTCCCTGCCCACAGATGGTCACCCATCCAAGTACTAACCCGTCCCGGTGTACAACAACTTCACTGATCCAACACAACGCGTTACCTCTACGCCATGCCACCAACCGTGAAGGCATGTACAAAGCGCCAGAGCTAAACTAAGCTGAAACTACCCATCACTTGCATTGCATGGACTGTACAAAGCGAACGAACGAAACACACCAATGCTGTCCAGTTCGTTTCAGTTGTGCTGCATGGACTTTACAAATCGAACAAACTGAAAAATATCTACAGGAATCATGGATCAAAAACCAGAACGAGTGGCAGGTAATTCGACCCCTCCATTAAATATCATAAAATCCGTTCACAACTTGCTGAGAAAAACTGCAGCATGTCTCTCAATGCCATATCCTCAAAAATAATTCTGAATCCACAAGAATCGAGACTGCCAACAAAATCTAATCATTTTGTTCTTAAACCGAGCCAACTCTCCCCTACATAATTTCATCAAAATTCGTTCATAACTTTTCTGGCATTTCTAACAATTCAGCAAAAGAACAAACAGAACCTGCCACATAACAGCTATGCTAGTAAGTATCAACAAGCACCAAACTTATTTGGTAAAAGGCGGAATTGCTTTTTCGTTGTTATTCACCAGGTGGCAGCCCCAATTTGCAATTGTGTGTTTCGGCTGAAGGTTCAACCCCAAATCCCCCTTTCCCATTAGTATAACTAACAGACGACAGACAGACAGACCACGTTACAAAGAAAAGTGTAGGAACAGGTGGAACTGCTTGCTCTGTAGGAGTGATTCTGAATAACAAAATGAAAATATTATAAACTAACATCAGGAAATTCTCGTGGTCAATGTGTTCTCGAGCAGGCAGACGACAAGCTGACAACACAATCACCTTGCGACCGTACGCATCATCACCTGACACAAACAATCAATTCAATCAATCAATTTGACAATAATGCTATCTCAGGGTTAACAAATTCAGCACATCAGACTCGCTGACAGCAGAAAGACAAATGCAAGAACAGCGTACCAGCGACCTGAAGTATGCCAAACTTCGCAATCTCACGAAACGACAAATCAGGGTCTTGCTCCTCGACCTAAAACACCACAAACCGGCCTGATAACAAAACATCCTTACTGTGTGCTGCCGCCAACAGCTAGAATAAAAAATACCAGGCTAAAAGTAATTTAACCACCCAAGAAAACAGCAAAGCACAACCAAAAGAATTTTTTCCACTTGACAAATCAACAAAACAGTTATCTACATTGCATATAAACGACTGAAAATGTTGCCTATAGGTGCATTTTGAGAGAAGACAAATACGAACAAGAAATATTATTAGATTGTGACCAATCTAATGTACCCCTCGCACGCATCATTTTCTTTTGTATTCTTCTAAAAGCTTTTTTATTCCTTCTGGTTTGTATTAGAGACCCAGTGTCTAATTGAGACTCGTTTAATATTATGCTAATAGTGACTGGCGTCGAGGTCGTTATTAGAGATTGTCTCCCCAAAGTTCATAAATTGCCCAATTTTAGAAACTGACAGAAAAAATTTCCAATAATGGTCAATGACGCTAGTTGCCATTTGTCTTGTTATACCTCAACACATGCGTCTATCTGGCACCGTTGTGGAGATATGGCGCCTCATAGATAATGAGGTCACGACCTTGACTTTTTGGGGTCACGTGACGTCATCGGTCACGTGACCATTCAACTCCCGGCCGTCGACTTCCTATGGCTGGTCCATAGTGACCATGTGTCTATCACCGTTATGGAGATATGGCCGTTTGAAGTCCTTCCAGGAAGGCTCTTCCAGGAACAGAGGTCGGTCGTTGGTTGGTCGGTCCTCAATATTAACTGATCTCAGATACTCATCTTCGCTATGTTAAGAACGTAGCGTGCGAGGAGTAAAAGTATGTTCGCTGCCACTGCCCTGCTGTTGCTCTTAACAGAAAACCCGTCACAGAACTACGAAGTGTCACCTGCCATATGGGATCACACTGTGTTAGCTGCCACCTGACATAGGTGAACGTGCCGCACCTTAACCCCAGCCAGACAGACTGGGTGGAACTCGATGTTGGTCATGTACCTAAATGGTTGACTCTCCACAGACAGTCCACCCGTCCAAGTAGCAATCACTTGATAGTGACCCAACCGGAAGTCAAACCTACAATCTCTCCATCGTAAGTCCAACATCATGATACTGCTACATGACCAAACCACCACCAAGTGTAATCCCATATGGCAGGTGACGCTCAGCAGCTTTGAAATAAGTTCCCACAAAAAGCTATATCCTTTGAAACTCTATAATGATGATGATGATGCTGATAGACATCAATCTCATCTCATCACTAAATCATTTCCTGGACTGTACTCTTAACCAATCTCTCTTCTGGACCTAGCATTAGTTTGTATTAGTTAGACCACTCTGAAAATTTCGAATAAATTGACTGACTAAATAGCACCTGTGCCGGAGAGCCAAGTGCGTCCTCGAAGTCTTCGTCGATGATTCCATTCGGAGTGACTGATCCACACCGACCATCATCAACACAGGCACACTCCTCCTGCTCCTCCATCGACAATTCTATGCACAACACCAGCACAACTAGCACTCTCTTCGGTGTCGACCCGCCATTCCGAAACGCAGCCATGGATAGGGACGGGGTTAGGCAGGGGCTTCTATCTCTATACCTGGCGGCCCAGTAAAAATAAGGGGAAGTTTTTATCTACACTCACCATAAAACCTTCCCACCTATTTTTCAATCTACGGGGGGAGGTAAGAGGGGCCGATGGAGGTTTCGAAGGGGGAGAGAGGAACTTCAGCCTGAAAAAGGACCCGATTTCTATTCCATATTTAGGGGGATAGAAGCCCCCTCAGAGTTAAGCTACAGCTAGGGTCAGTATTAAAAAAGTTAAAAATGGTGATATAGCCCTTAATGGGACGCCCATTTCAGAGCTACGAAGCGTCACCTGCCGTATGGGATCACACAGTGTTACCTGCCACCCGACACAGGTGAACGCGCCCCGCCTTAACCCCAGCCAATTAGGCTGGTACTCGATTTACCTACCCCGGAGGAATGGAAGGCTGACTTGACCTAGGCGGCTGGTTACATACCAAGATGGTTTACCTGTCCACAGGCAGTAACCCATCGCAGTACTAACCGGGCCCGGCGTACAGTAACTTCGTTGATCGGATCAAACGCGTTACCACTACACCGCGCCACCAACCCTATTAGAGTTGCTTTAACGTTTAATAAAGACGGTTTCGTCGTCATCTGAAAAACGGGTTTTTGGCGGCCCCCTCGGAATAGTGGCGCTTCAGAATGGCGGACCCAAACCCTCTTTTTCTCTTCGGATTCCAATACAAAAGCCTATAAAATGAGAGTCAAAGCTGTGTACGGAAACCAACTTGGTATGTAAAAAGCCACCCAGATCAACTCAACCTAGCCATCCCTCTGTAGTTAGGCGCAATGAGTACCGGCGAAAGACCAGATCTATGGCCAATTTTACACTTACGACGCGACTCAACTCAACCGTTGGCGACTGCCGCTGACAGTTGATTTGTGTCACGTCGGCGTCGTAGGTATGTAGTCAGTTGTATGTTATATGGTGGCTTGGCTGTTCAAAATGTGGTCCAAGTGCAACGATAAAACGAACAAAACAAACAATATCACCGGCTTCACTTATCTTATCTTAGCTCTCCTGGTCCACTAGTAACAAGAAGCCCAGCTGTCGCTAGGAGAGCCATCCGTACTGGTTGTTAGTGACCTTCAAGATCATCCAAGATCATCTCAAATTTCATCTCAAAGGGCGTATGCCACTTCGTATTAGTTATTAATAGTAACCTTGGCCCTATCTCTCACTGCTTCCGAGATATGGCCAGTTTTACGTTGGAAAACGCAGATTTTTTTCTCCTCCCCCGTCGATCCATTCAACCGTGAACTTAAAAATGTTCCCCTTTGACTAGATCGCTGAAATTTTGCATGCCCGAGTTTATGACACATGGCTAATTATTCGTGCAAACGTTTTCCCTACCACCTAACGCTTATCCACAATATATCCGTTACAGACGACGACAGACGGAGAGACGACGACGAGGCAGACGACAACTGTACCAATAGCTCGACCGTTACTTAAGTAGCCTACATATCCGTCGGCTAAAAACTAGCACAGCTGTGCACAAATTTAATGTGGGTTTAATGTATTTACTAATTAACCATTATCAAGAGATATCAGAACAACATATTAACCAAATCGCTAACAAAAACAGCTAAACACAAAACAAAGCACAAAATGTTGACTGTTGAGTTAGCAAGCAATAAGTATGTCGTTAGTGAAGGAGAACAACAACTCCTCTAACAATCATAGCCTGCAGATCACCAAGCTGCTTTTGTTAAAATTAGAACACAAATGAACGCCGAATGCGGATCAATAAAAAGCTTAGTAGCTAACTAACGCCTTACCGGGAAATAATAACTGGGCCAGCATTGAAGCACTGGTATTCACTTGACCGCCTGTGACATAAGAACTATACTGTAGTGTATAGATAGATATAGCACACTGAATGAATAATAATAAGCCACAACAAAAACTCGGACGAGTAACGGAGTTATGAAGGACGAGAGCTGGCGCTAGAACTACCGACACTGCTGAGAAAAGACCCCATAAATGCACCAGCCATATGGCATCTGAATCCGTCGAACGCTTTTGTCAAAAAGCAAAGAATGTGACAGACGACAGACAGACAGACAGACAGACCACGCTACGCGGAAATGTGTCGCTATAGGCGGAATTGCGTGCGCTACAAGAAGCGATTCCGCTTAATGGCACATTCACACCTGCGACGCCGAAGCCACCCAACAGCTGAGTCGCGTCAGCGTGGTGGGTGTGAATTGGACATAACGACGGTATTTAACATGTCCACCATTCAAAGCCAATCGCTTCCAAAACTGCACGATTTCTCAATCTATCTACATAAAGCGAGTACGTTCCATTTTTTTCTGGCCCCACGTTGAAAATAAAGCAGAAAATACCGGGGTTGCGATGCTTGGCGAGCTGGGCAGTGAACGAAGCTTTGTAGTGCTGAGCAATGCTGAAACGACACGGCCAGAACAATGCCCCCAGCCACTGACAAAACTCGCTCAACAGGCACATCACTACAGCGCCTGGAACTTCTGCCGTGTTTCCATACTAGCCAGCCACGAATAACGCAATTCACTCTTGAAATGGCCTTAAAATTGTCACTAATACACTGTCTCCCTAGAAAGGCCCCGTAGAATGTTTCCTCGGGCCTCGCTGTGGCTCTCGATGACGTCCCTGACCGCAAGTCCCTGAAACTGCTTATGACGCAGTGACCGCAAACCGGTCTCAATCCTGCAGCCAGACTTTTCCTGCAAACGGGGATTCTACTACAGCCGTTTTCGGCTATTTTATGCACGTTTTCCTGGCTTCAGCTGACGGGACAGAGACTCGGTGAACTGTATAAAAGCCACAGAATGATGATAAAACCTCCCTGGTTATCTGTGCTACAGTCTAGGGCAACGCAGATCACTGCAGATGAGCGCATAGCCAGAGAAAAAGCTCAGGTTAGTGATCTACAAATTCTGTGACGTCAGAAACCGATCTCCTGTCGCTAAAAACAACTTCTTGAATCACAGCTGATCTCAGATCGATTTCTTCTGTGATCTGCGGTGTTCAGGCATATCTAGCTCATCAACTCAATAAGTCTGCAGTACTCTGCAGCGCATAGTGGCAGAAGTCTAAAACCTACAAGAAGCCCAGTTGTCGCTAGGATAGCCGACGCTACTGGTTGTCAGTGACCTTTAAAATCATCTAAAGTCGATTATTTTCCTTTCATCTGGAAAGGCGTATGCCACTTTCTATATAGTGATTAATAGTAACTTCGATTGTATCTCTCACTATTTCTGAGATATGGCCAGTTTTCCACTGAAAAACGCACATTTTTCCTACCCTTCCATTATACCCCGAATTTGAAAATGTTCCCCTTGCGCTAGATCGCTGATAATTCACGTGCCTAGGTTTAAGACACATGGCTAATAACTGGTGCAAAAAGTTTTCCCCTATGACCTATCGCTTAGCCACAATACATCCATTGCAGACGGACGAGAACAGACAGACGACAACCGTACCATAAACTCGACGGTTACTTAAGTACGGTCGGCTAAGAAAAAATCTGCTATAAACTGGCATCCCTATACAGCGTATAGTCGCAGCAGCTTCTGAATCACGGTCGACGACGTTCCGCAACGAGCAACGCCACTCGTTCACGCCTTCATTCGCTCGCTATATCGCAGACACACACACGGCACGGCACGGCTGGGTCTGACTGACCGTCACATCAGCGCACACCGTGACACTACAGCTGAGTGCGGCGACAGGGGACGCCACACACTCGCACTGTGACTATATATAGAGGCTTATAGGACTAGCACCGCCGCCGAAGCCGCTCAACCGCATGTCTGTGTCGCTTCTGACAATGAGAACGATATCGAAAACGAAAACCTCGATCGACTTCTGGCGAACGAGAAAGTTCTACATAACGATAACATAACGATTCTGCGAACGACATAGCAAAGGTAAAGAGGGGGGGGGAGACGCTGTAAAAGCGAGACTGGACTGGAAAACGCAGGACCACGAAAAATGCAGGGGTGAAAAACGCAGGACTGGATTTGGTCTCGCATTTTCCAGTCCTGCGTTTTCCAGTCCCGCGTTTTCAGTCGCCCACAAAGATAAATGTAAACTCTGTAAAGGTCCCGGTACTTAATACAGCGTTGCTTACGTGAGTCAGACTTGTAACAGGAAGCACTTTACAATCTCGAAAGTGGCTGCTGACTGGCATGGGCTAACGATACCGCAGCGCACTATGCGGCCATCCATTACCCGCGTCCTCGAAAAATTGGACCCTGGAAGCATCCAGCAGACATACCACCGCTCCAATCAGCCACACTAAGCCTTCACCCCACATCCCGTAGACCAAGCTACTACTCATTTCCCACCCCGCTCAAAAAGGCTAAGTTGATCCGAACACATAGTAAACCGGAACCGCGCCAAGGTGATCGACAGAGAAAGTAACAGGACAAACCAAAAACACGAAATGTGAGACTGCAAATCCTTCATTCTGGGGAAATTTAGGAACAAAATTAAAATTCTGAGCATCCATAATCTCCTCTGTTGGCAATTTGCACTGCAGCTGTCTGTAGTCAAACTGCAACTAACTTCCTGCTCTGCAACTACGTTTTTCTAACTACGATGCCGCTTATGCCGCCTGGAAGCATTTTCCCGCCAAAATAGCACGACTATGTCACTAGTCGCTGAAGCCATAGTGCACCTACCTGGCCGGCTGCCCACTGTGACGCATTACTGCTCGCTCACTGGTCAGTTCGTCAACAACTAAACCACGTCAGTTCAATTACGTCGCTCTGTACGCGCCTTAAAGGTCAAGGCGCGGTAGGGAATCCTAAAATGAAAGGCGAGTGAGGTGGAGAATGAATGGAGAAAGAGTATCCCCCAGCCGACTAGGAGATCTGGACCATTCTGGGGAAGCACACAAACGGGGGCTTGCATTAAACTTAAAGCAGACACCGAGATGCAAAAACTGATTACTTTATGCTGTAAAAATATTCCAGGAATCAAACGTGTGGGAAAGATGCTCGCACAAGCTTATGCCATGAAGACGATCGCACATATCCATTATCCAGCAGTGACATATTTGAAATTTAGTATCTAAAATTATATTATTTGGTATTTGAAATTATATCTGGAGATTCGCGAACCTATAACGGGAGTTAAGGGGCTCCCCTGGATATGAGGTCCAACCCCCCCAAAGCTGAACAGTTAGCTCTGGGGCGTTCAATAAAAGCGGCAAATTTGCCCACTCTTTTTAAAATTTTTACACGCGAAAGCAGCTACTGCTTTCAGCGCGTCTTAGCCATCGCAATTCTGTCCGTCTGTCTGTCTGTCTGTCACACGGGTGGATCAGTCAAAAACGGTGCAAGGTAGAATTACCAAATCTTCACCGTCGGCTGCCCAAAAGACTCTAGTTTCAGGAACCGTATAAAAGCGTTTCCATAAATTCGAAGGGGGGGTCACCACGAACTAGGGCGCTAAATGAGAGGGGGGTGGGAAAAATTTGCGATTTTTGGCCAATAAGTCGCTGTATCTCGGTAACGGTGCGAGATAAGGCTTAGGTTACTATTAATCGCTAGTAGGAAATCGTATACTGGCTCTCGATTGGCGCCGAATTCAATGACCTTGAATGTCCTTGAACGCCAAAATAGGGGGTTTAATGAATTTTTTTGCCGATTAAGCGCTGTGACACAAGTCTATATCATTCACAAGGTGGCGCCACGGTACTGGCGTTGGTGGCGTGGCGTAGTTGATAACGCGTTTCGGCTGAAACGAAGTTACTCTACGCCGGGCCTGGTTAGTACTGCAATGGGTGACTGACTGCGGGCAGGAACTGCTATAGGCTTTCGCGCGTCCCGTGAGCATTAGCTCAAATTTCTTGTATAACACAGAAAACCACCTCGACGAAAAGGATGGGGGCAGACTGCCCCTATTAACCCCCCGTGAGTAAGCAGTGTTCCAATCCATCCACCCAGTGATAAATTGAATCCCACTTACTGCGCGAGATGACCTGTAATAGCTAGTCCACGCACGACATGTGATCAACTCAACCAGGGTAACTATATAGAGCCATTTCCTCTCTGAGACGCCTGTACTGTCATGCCATGTCATCTTGCGACAGTATGTTATCAGCCCGCCATCGCTTCATCAACACATTCACCACTAGCCTTGTGGCAAAGGTAACAAAACCAATTCCCCAAAAACTTTACCGCTAAAAAATTTTCTTCCAAAAATACAAAATCTTATGCTAAAAAAAACCCATTTTGAGAAAATTTAGAGGCAAAATTACAACAGTATTAAAATGCACAAAGTTTGACCTTATGTGGTGGCAAGCACGCAATGATGAGCATATATTTGCGTATTTCCGACGAACAGTTACCTCGTGCCGGGGGGAGGAGGGGTAGGAAAGCTCCTTAAATTTCGAATTGTCCGAAAAGTTTCATCCGGAAATGCAAAATTTGGAGCTGAACTGGGCTGAAAAGCCCTCCACAGTTGATGAATTTAGACGCCAAGCTAAAATTTTGAGCACCCATAGTCTTCTCTGTCGAAAATCTGCAGCTGTTCGCACGGAAAAAAATTAACGCTCTGCCCTCCTACTTTTTTAACTGACGACGCCCCCCCTGACATTATTGGATCAAGCACGGACCTCACACGCTGTGACGTCACGCCGACAGAGGGCGTCGCTCGCGTCCGTGTTACGTTATTGTTATCTTCTTACCTACGCCAGCGGAAACGTGAATTATACGGTCCATGGTACCGAGCTGAGATTCTAAGCCACGCAGCCAAATGTCACAGTCTATGAGCTATCAGACGCTGCTGTATAGGGCATCAGTAACACAATAATGACATGGGTGATCAGTTGTCTCTAAGATGGGAAAGGACAGATCCAGGGGCTTCTATCCCTCTACAGTCTACATGGCCGGCACGCCCAGTGAAAGTAGTGGGTAGTCAGGATCTGGATGTAGGGAGGACTTGAGGAGAGGGGAGACCCTCCCCATGCCCTACCTGAACATTTATTTCAAACTTTTGTGTAAACAAAAAAGGGTTTCGGTGCATTTTCACACTATTTTAAGTAATTGAGTGAACTCCTAGAGGGGCCGTGCCCCACAGTGCCCCTCTATATGGCTACACCAGTTGGGGGATGTTTTGCTAACAGTATGCAATACAAATTGCAATCACCAGAAGCACTGTTTTTAGCTTATAATGCACCACAAACGGCTTGGCAGCCAGACCCGCTGAGAAAGCTTGCAGTGCGCCGCAGACTCCATAGCTGGACAAACGGTGTGGGGCCCCAAGGAAAGAAAAAGGTAAAGCAGAAAAAAGGACGGAACGGAAAGAAAAGGAGAGAAAAGCAACAAGAAGAAAAAGGGAAAGATAGTTAAAGTAAAAATGACAAAAAAAGAGAAAAGAGTGCGCAGAAAAAAGATAAAGAGAGAACTTGGGCCTGATTTTGATCACAGATTTGACGAAAATAGTTTTCAGCACATCCTTGATGGTTCCAAAGATCTCCATGAATCAAGTGCCATGTAAGTGATGCATCGCCTCACAAGCTTCTAAACACAGCTCGAAGTGACGACGTGGGAGTTGTCCCCCACAAATATTAGACTGGCAGAAAATATTCTTCTTGTCATCCAAAAACACAAAAAACTATAAACAATTCTGAGAGAGTGTAAGAGCAAAATTAATTTTTTTAGCACCCACACATTTTCTGTCAGAAATGCATAGATGTCTGTTGAAAAACTGCAACTTGCAGCCGCACTCCCCAATCTTCTGTAATGCACGACGCCAATGATTGGCCGACCGCTCACGGGCAGTGAACGCCTATGGTTCTTGCGTGAGTCAGTGAATCAACAGGTGCTTGCCTCATCAGCAGTGGTACAGCCAGATATGTGAACTAAGGGCCTTCCATACCTTCCCCTTATTTCCAGTTGACTCCCTTTTACCCGCATCCTTCTCTTCCTTCCCTTCCTTTCCTCTGTCTCCCTTTCCTTCCCATCCATTGCTTTAGAAGCAGGACTGCCAAATTCCAGCTTTAACGGTCTGAAAAGGCGCTGTAAGCTCCCACAAAAAATCTGGAGGGGATCCAATTTGGTGCATTATGGCCTTAAAATTAGAGCTGCCAAATTAACGCATTAATTAACACATTAATGCGTTAATAAATTAACGTGTGTTAAAAAATTAACGTGCTTTAAAGTAATTAATGCACATACGTAAATTTCTGTTGATTTACCAAATTCTGTGAACCAAAAGTTCCAATATTCCATTAGACTGCAGTTATTTGACAATCGAATGAGTTCAAGTAGCCTAACTAAACTGTAGTTGCCATTCTATGACTACTGTAAATATATAATTATTTTGACGACAGGCAAATAGATTTCTATGCTAGCTATGAGGGCAATTATTGTTGATTATACGTTTAAAATGTGGTTTTAACTTTAAATATTCTACAGGCGGGGCCCCTCAAACGTCGCGGGACCCGGGGAAACTTACCCCCTACTCTCCCTCTCGACAGGCCTGGGTGCGTTAATAACGCATTGATCAATGCGTTAAAAAATTAACGCACTGCGTTAATGCATTTAAAAAATTAATGCTTCGACAGCTCTACTTAAAATATGAGATAGGAGGCAACAATTTTAATTATTTTCCTGAGTCCCTAACATCGATTTATAACCGAAAATTGTGCCCAGCCGTTGGAGAAGGTGAAGAGGCTGGGCCTTCTGGGCCCTCTTTGTTATTTGCAGAGAGATATCACAGTCAGCAACCAAAAATCAACACCAAACAACGACATCATGACACAGATAAACTATTTCATGACCTACTTTGTCCTCCCTACGTCTTAGCACAGTGTCTCTGACGTGTTTGCCATAGCCTCAAGTGTGACGATTGAAATGCATCTCGAATTAGTTTATCACACGCACGTCCCACGCAAAACACACCATCAATCACAGTCATAAAATAAGCATGTTTCAATATGGTCTGGAGTGTATTATTAGCCGAACGTACTGAAGTAATGGTCAAGCTATTGATACAGTTTTCATCCGTCCGTCTGTCTGTCATCTGTCGCAAATGTATTGTGGCTAAGCGTTAGGTCGTAGGGGAAAACTTTCTACACGAATAATTAGCCATGTGACATAAACCCAGGCATGCAAAATTTCAGCAATCATAACACGCAAGGGAAACATTTTCAAATTTGGAAGAGTTGAATAGGCTGGGGGTAGGCAAAATGTGCGTTTTCCAACAGAAAACTGGCCATATCTTGGTAACGGTGAGAGATACGGCCAAGGTTATTATTAAGCACTGACTGGAACTGGTATATGGATTTAAAAATGAAATGAAAATCATCTACTTAAATGACCTTAAAGGTCACTGACAACCAGTATGGTCGACTATCCTAGCAACAGGTGGACTTCTTGTTTATAAATGCCTCGTTACACTCACACAATACACTCTAGACTGTGATGATAATGAAACATAAGTCACCATGCCAATGTATGCTGTTTTTCTGTTTAAAGTCCAAGTTGCATCATTTTACATAACTGCTATAAAGCACTAATTGGCTTAATCAAATGCTAATTAGTCAATATTCATTAATCTTCTGGTTGCTAATACATCTTAATACCCTAAAAATCAAGTTTAGAGCACTCACTTTTCCCTTTTCAGGACTTCAACCATGTTCTGTGACGTCATCTGCAGGATGGCTTCTAACTAGCTTTATTGCCTTAAGGTCAAATGCAGCTTAATTTACGGCCGAATGGCCTCAAAAAAAGCCAAATTTTTCACCAGTAGCTAACCCACTAGAAAACCACAATATTCCAGCACATCATTAATTTTACTAACCCACAGCTCTAGCAGTGAACAAATAAACAATGATGTAATTTCTGACGTCAGCTATGCATCAGTACTTGTATGATAAAACTGAAATTATTCTGAGTACTGTAAAACGGACGGATTTATTACGTTTTCAGTGCGAATGTCATTATGACAACAAAGCGTCCTGAAAGTGACGTCATCCGTTATTCTGGCACGTTTGGGTGCGTTCGACTGGCACAACATATTTCTCTGAAAATTACTTCAAAGCAATGTTTTCATTTCGTTGAATCAGTCTATTATTAATTAGTGTTAAATTCTACACATATTTAGCCAATATCGTTTTTTCGTGCAACTCGACCTTTAACTATCAGTGATGACGCAGTGTTCAGCTGACCTGCAGAGAGGGCAATGTCATTACTGATGTCATCATACTCCATCTCAGGCTCCACCACTGAGCTCTTCCAATCTGAATCACAAGCCACTGTGACAACGACAACAACAACAACAACTGTGAATCATAAAACATGTGCCCAAATAAACTATCACAGAACTTTAAAATGCACTAAAAATAAAAAAAAACTACTGTTCAGTCCAGTAGAAACAGCTGAATAGAGTCCAGTTCAGAGAACAATCAGATTTTGTCACTGACGAAAAGCAAACAACAACTCGGCAGACGTCACATCATCTGGCAGATTGTTCCAAGTCCATGGGCCAACAACCAGAAAAGCCAATTAAAGACATTCAGTAGCAGCCTCATCATCATTTTCTTAATGACAAAGAACAGAGAAAGAAGCAGATACCAACGACTGATAGCACATTTCTATAACTAAAAGATCCTTATAAGTGCATATCTCTGCCAAGTGACATTTTGCAAACAGTAATTAAAGTAAACACATTTATGTGACCATGCCCAATTTCGACAAAAAAATTCATATGCTATGTCAATTTCTAGCCTATCCTGGGAACATCAAGTGTACTCATCAAGCTTAAAGCTTTCTAAAGCCATTTTAAAGCTAAATTAGCTTATTAGTATTTAACATCTGCTGCGCACACACACAGACACAAAGTCCACTGAAAACATCATCTCTGCCATTTAATCTGTTCACTTAGCAGAAACAATCAGTAAGCAGATCGTACCATTGTCAGCTGTGTTTGTATTGTCAGCGCTTGCTCTATCCTGTGCACAAAGGCTGCTGGTTCCTGAGATTGATTCATCAACAGTGACTTGTATCTGACCCGTTGACTGGTTGACTGCCACCGCTTCCGCAGCCATGACTGAAAACAGCTGGTCCCGAGCAATCGGTGTTAAATATACTCCTTCACCAATCACATCACCTACACCAGAATACCTGTAACACAAGGCCAGATGAAAGAGGACACCTGCAGATGATAACAGTACCAGTTGTGGTCCAACAAAACTGAGAATGTCAAAACCATGCCCAGATGACAAGACACTTATGCCAAAGGCTAAGATTAGGGTTATGATGTTACCAGTTTTGTCATTCAGTGGCTTCTATCCCCCCAAATCTAAAATCAAAATTGAGTGCAACTTCCCCACCCCACTTTTGGGATCAAGTTTTCTCCACTTTTGAACTCAAGTTCCCCCCTTTGCACTTCTTTTCCTCTCCAGGGGAAGTTTTGTTAATTTTGTAGAGTGGAAAATAGAGGAGAAGTAAATAAAATAGGAAGGAAGTTTTGTTAAGGGTGCTGACTGTCATGTAAACATTAGAAGAAAAGTCGTGTTAAAATAGTGTAAATTGCAAAGTGTAGGGGGAAGTTTTGATCTACACCCTGAACAAAACTGACAACTAACACAGGCCCTGCAGCCCAGGGGGTTAGGTGGACTGAACCTCCCCAGCCATCAGCCATAACCAGAAACACTGGCTAAATAATAAGTTTCCTGAAACATGACCAGCAAATGTGATTTTCAAGCTCAAAATGCCCAAAAATGTGTTTGCTGGCGACGCTTTGCTTCGACCACATGGGGCAGCTAACAGTATTCCTAAGAACCCTAACTAGATTTGTGCAAGACCAAAAGAAGCAAATGGATTTTAGCCCTGGCTACAGTATAAATAGCTTTAAAATAGTAATAACAATGACGTTGACAGTAAAAAAAATTCCTCAACATTTTCGCTCCCAAAAACGAAAAGTTTCCTGTTACTTACGCTCCTGGAACTGACTCTAGCAAAGTACAGAGATCAGATCAGAAAAATGAGACCACAACAAGGCAACAAGAAAACCACAAAAAAGTCAGCTAATTTCATCGAAAGCTATATAAGTCACGAAACAAACAAATTATCGACAAATTTAGATGAGAGACAATACTCCTCACTCCAGGTGAGTGGCCGGATCCGGATTCAACTAATGAGAGCAACGCGATGTAACTGACAATTACATCATCATTTCAGACACTATTTCCGGCATTATATAAAACATTATCGCGTCTCAATTACTGATAAAATAGCTATAATAACTAAAAAAACCAACCTACAACGAATATGTTTGTTTGTAAACAGAGACCGTAAACAGGGGTCTGACTAAACACCGCAAATCAGTCAGATTAAATATTCTATGTTTTTACTTACTTGTATCACGGTGTACAATAAGCTTTGTAACAGGGAATAAAGATAATTATTTATCCCTGCTTTGTAACTTGAACTTTATATGCCCATCATTTGATCTATGTTTGTCCATTTGGGACGGGGGTAGGTCGTAGTGGGTCCGAACTGGTAGCACAAGGTAAGCTAGCTGCTAGCGGTCGGGCAGCCCAATTTGCTTCTGTAGACAGTTTTTCTTTAACACGTACCGTTTAGCCACAACACATGTGACAAACTACAGAGGATAGACGGACATTACATCATACCATAAGCGTGACGGTCTGTACAGTCGGACTAGCTAACAAACTACCGTTAGGCCCTATAGGTCCAAAGATAAGGCACATAGCCTAGATTGAATCAACACCCCACAGTCCAGGAAATATGTCACTAACAGACATTTGTGACTAAGTTTTTAATCATTAGCGGAAAGTGGCAGACGTCACGTCGTCCGTCAGGTTGTTCCACGTCCGTGGGCCTACAACCGGGAAAGCCCCGTTGGCGACGGTTGTCAAATTGACAAACTAATTGATCAGCGTGGGAAAATCTGCTTACTGCTGCGCGGCGGTTGGTCTAATGACGTCACCATTGTGAACGTCATTTTCTGGAAGTAAACATCACGTCACATGCTATAACATCATGACTTAAAGCGACGTTAGTTCGTAACATCTCCGCGCAGAGTTATAACATCCGGAACGTGCTGTAAGAATAGGCTATAAGATGGACTCTGGCGATGTAACGTGGTGCTATCCGTGTACGTATAGGTCCTATTTCACTTTTTGTTGCGTTTGTTACATGAAATTAATTGAGGCAAATAGGCATGTAAGCGGAACCTCTAGCTTCAGCCCATGCACCGCCAGGTAACTTACATTATTCGCAGCAGAGCGTATAACGTCATTTTACGACATTTTTTAGTCCGCCCGAAAGCGATAGCTTGCGGAGCGGACTTATGTTTTACCCCTGATGTTTTTTTCTCCACTCGCGAAATCTCCGAGATGCGTGGGCCGACCGGCGTGAAATTTTGCACGATGGTCAGTACTAGGCTGAATTTTATAATGCGGGTCCAAAATTTGGGGGGCACACCCCAAAAAAAACTTCGGGGGCGAAAAACATGCAAAATTTGGCCCGATTTCGGACGACTTCGAAGTTCGACAGCGAATGTCTCCGAAACGGATGAAGATATTCAAAATCGGATTTTTATTCCGTTTACAACGATTCCTCCTGCGTTAGGCGAAACAAGTACGGTGAAGTTTGGTCCAGTGACCTTGGAGATTTAGATGTGAAATCGTACCCACCAAAAGCGCATATTTCGGAAGAACATATTTCGGCCCCTAGGGGGTGCTGCGCCCCCAAATTTTTACACGCGCAAGAGAATGACCAAGTCTTACTAGCGCACCCCCCGCCTGGGACAGCGGCCCCCCTTACAACTTTTTTCAAAGGGGAGTCAAAAATTTGCCTAAAAATGTAGCGTATTAGACGAAGTATTTTTGGAGCCAAAGGGAGTAGCTTCATGAGACTTTGCCACGTGACGTGCTGCTAGATGGGGGTGATAACGCGGGTACAACTTTTAGGAGGCACCGCCCCCTTAAAATTTGGGAGTGCAAAAAACGCGCAAAATTTAGTACGTTTAACGACAACTTTCGACTTTGAGCGCAAATATCTCTGAACTGCATAGGGATATCGACAAGCAATAAAAGGCGTTATCAAATACAGTTAATTCCGCGTTGAATAAAAAAATTGTGTGAACTTCAGTCCGCTAACATCAGAGATTACGCGGCTAATGTTTGCCCACCAAAATCAAATTTTTCGGAAGGCCATATTTCGGCCCCTAAGGGGTGCTGCGCCCCCAAATTTTTACACGCGCTAGAGAATGACCAAGTCTTACTAGCGCACCTTCCACCGGGGGCGGGGGCCCCCTTACAACTTTTTTGAAAGGGGAGTCAAAAATTGGCTTAAAATGCAATAAAGGAGCGCTTATAACTTCGGAGTTAGGGGGTGTAGCCTGACGAAACTTTGGCACTTGACGCGCCTCTAGTTTGGGGTGTTAACGCAAGTACGAAATTTGGGGGCACCGCCCCCCTTAAAATTTGGGAGGGGAAAAAACGTCCAAAATTTAGTACGTTTTACGACAACTTTCGAGTTTGACCGCGAATATCTCTGAAAC
>Ga0209367_1000710_pt1 | contig 36143 bp, 26 predicted proteins | sample WorMetLIZISLAND2_FD_187412 | JGI IMG/M metagenome (GOLD analysis project Ga0209367, IMG submission 187412) | Marine gutless worms symbiont microbial communities from Max Planck institute for Marine Microbiology, Germany - Olavius geniculatus... ... | reverse complement strand
GTACTGCAGTGCAGTTGCCTCTACCGTTGGTGCCACAGGAAAACCTCAGCTGGTACTCTGTTCTTAAAATTTCTCGCAAAGTAACACATGCTATTAAGTGCTGATTCTCTAACGATTATTTTTGGCAAAATCTATTGCTATTGAACCAGGACTGTTGGAGTTATTGCAAAAGGTAGCAGGGGTCTGGTTTTTTTTGAGACACAGTGTAGAACCATTTTCACATTAGACAAGGCAATAAAGGTAGAATAACGCTAATTTAAGGTGGGTGCCCCTCTGTTGTCCTTTCGTTCAAGGGGACCCCCTTCAGCCAGCGGCATGAAATTTTGTCACGGAATACTAGAGACACTAAGCTGTCGTATGGTGCAAACCCGAACTCTTTATTTCACCTGGTCTTGGATTGGTAGCGGATCGTGACAGACAGACTGAATTACTGTAGCTAATACGCGCTATAGCTATGCTAGCTCTCGCGCGTAAAAATGCATCTGGGCTATAAACAGTTTGCTGCTACAATAGTTTGCATAAGTTTACTTTTGGGCACTCAGCACCAGCGAAATGTTGAGTAACTACATAAAAATGGGCTTGATGAACCAGAAACAAGTATGCATGTGTCATGTAATGTATCAATGCAACAACAGCACTAGTCATATTTGCTGACTACGATACTGCAAGAATCATTAAATCAAAAAAGCCAAGGAACAAAACAAAACCATTTGTTTTCTGATACTATAATGGTATTTTCTATGCAAGACTAAAACAATCTTCATCATATGAGTCATCAGTGATAAAATGACCTAGTGAATATCAAAACAATATTTACAACATTATTTATTCAATAATCTTTGCATACCATAAAAAATAACAGTGTCAAATAAAATCAACAAGAGTAAATACACCAGTCAACATTGCGGATGCAGAACAGACTATATAAAAAACTCATTAAGAACAAAACCTCACAAGGCACAAAGACACAACAGCCAGAGAGTGAAAGTGAGTGAAATACAAAAGACGAGTTCATTTACTAGATCGCACTGCTGGAGTGGGTAAGCGAGGATGCAGTGCAAGCTTATACCACTCCAGACAGTGTGTATCATAGTTGAACCACACTTAGATTGCCTAGGCTACACCGTCGTTTGCTTTATGATGCACGACTGCAGGAGAAAAAACCGTGAAAACTGTAGCAGTGCAAGCTAAGTGTGGTTTAATGACAAAAGCCGTACCAAGAGGCTGTGAGCGAAATGGAGCCCCGTACCACATCACACTAAGCGCCGCCAGTTCGCTCTTGCTGTGCAGAGCGATGCTGTCGACTATGATGCCCTCACGTATACAGCGCGGTACTGCAACACAGGTCAGCAACATGCACAATGGCTTCATAGCAGTGACCGAAAAGGGCAACAATTACCCCCCCCCCCGCAAAATTTTCAGCTGTTAAAAAATTTGAAATAAATTTCTTCTGGTTGAAAATTATTCAGCCAAAAATAGAGAATTTGATGGTACAAACCTCCATTTTAGGAAATTTAGGAGCTGAATTAAAATTTCAAGCACCCGTAATATCCTCTGTCGGAAATTTGACGTTGTTTGTTGAAAAACTGCCACTTCCTGTCCTGCATACTTTCTTTATGCACAATTCACACAGACACTTTACGCATGGTACACAGACAAGAACAACAGTCACTGTGACAACTGTGATTCAACCCCCACTCAACACCAGAAAAAACGACACAATAAATAAATGAATAAATGAACTGATAAAACATTAAAATACAACATATTAAAAGTAAATGAAATAGATTTTGTTTACTGTTATCCTCGTGCTTAAATCATGCAGATAAAAACGCAAAAAAGTATATGCACGTACCATACGTAAGTAAAATAAGGCTGAGCAATAGGGCAAAATGATTTTGCACAACAAGCCCTTGGCATTTCAGTCTCCCAATTATACTCAAAGGTACAATTGTCTCTATTGCCTGCTGCAGTGAATGACTTGTGCATGAAATGTACATACTTTACGCTAAATGCATTACGAATGTTTGGCAACTGGGTTCTGCCTGTATGCAACAGGAAATCTTGAGGAGGCACTCCGGCAGACCCCTAACTGCATTAAGCGAAAGTGACAAAAAGAAGCTCTAGCTGAGATGGTCAGTTTGATTGCATGATGATTGCATTATGCATGACGATGATAACAACAATGTAAACAAAAACCAAGCTGATATAACAATAGGCGGAATTGCTTCCTCAGTATCTGCCAGGTGACAGAGCAATAATGGCAATTGCATGCGCTGAATGGGGGTTCGATCCCCAAAATCACCCATACTCCTAAGGGTCACAAACCCAATCTAACACAACCTATCAATAGACGTCACAAGTGAACCTGCTAAATGGCATCAAAATCCATTGAATGGTTTCTGCAGAAAACTGTAATGTGACAAACGACAGAGAGACAGACCACACTATGGTGAAATGAGTTGCAATAAACAGAAATGTGCCTTAGGTAGAACAGCGTGATTCCGACTAATAAATACTAACTGATAGCTTCTCCGGAGTACAGTCTGACTTTTGGCATGGAAGGAACACGGAAATCATTTGGTAGGGCTCGAATGGATTCCAGTTCATGCTGGATGATTCGCTGTTTCTCCGACACCGTGAGAAATGTTGACAGATCACCTGTCAAATTAAAACATATATAACAACTAAACAACAAATCTGGAATATCAAATAAAAACACTTAGACAGCTCGAAGTACCACTCAGAATGGGTCGAGTGACTAGTGTTGTTACAGTTATCGAGATCGACATTGAAACCGTGGACATTGAAACCGTGGTTTTTAGCAATATCGAACCCCATCGAAACCGCGGTTTTAGGCTCTCTATTGACGGTTTCGGTTTTTTGGTAAATGGCGTAGCTCTAATGTCTGGTGCCATAAACGTTAGGCCTAATAGTATGCCTCAGTGACGAGTGGCCGCAGCGCGCAGTGACTCTTCGCCAGCTCCTCTCATGCTGCAGTTGTTATCAGCTGTGATCGCCGGCGGCGCTATACCCTGTGTGTGAGGGGGGAGGGTGAGGCGGCTTGAATGAATGAAGGAGTGTGGCTACTAGGAAGGCAGACGGTTGTCGGCGACTGCCATTGTCTCTCAGAGAACTTGAAAGAATCCGTGTTTGCCAAATACATTCAAACTATATTTAGTCTATCTTTATACGGCTGTATAGGTTTGCACACTGTGCCGTGAACTTGACTCCTATGCTCAGCGTCCCAATAATCTATAACGTGCTCGAGGGCAGCAGTAACAAACAAACATTGTCTTCACTATGGTTGTTGTCCTGCGTCTCTCCTTGCTGACCGGCCGAACACGTCCTCACGTTTCTGCACATGTCGCCCTCTCCCCATCTTTTCATCCATATCTGTCCCTGGTCTACCAGCCTGAGTAAGCCTATGCGATAAACCCTTGGATATTTTGCACGCTTTTTCATTTTCATTTTCAGCATTTTTTTTTCATTTTCCTAAATTTTTGTTATTACCATTAGTTTTTGCTTACATTCTTTTGCACAATGGCACACTGCTGTAACTAATTTTAACTCAGCCTTCAGCTTAGCTGTGCATGCTCTAGATAGACTAAAAATTCAGCCAAAACTTTTAGAAATCTTACTGACCAATGGGGCAAAACCAAAAAAACTTATTGCCATGAAAAACGTGACCTGGTCCATCTGTCCTAAAAATTTCACTCAAGTCATCCACAACTGTTGATACGAAGATAAGACGCAATAAGACAAAACATAGTATTTTCTTTGTACGTGACTAAATAATAAAAAATAAAAATGTACCTGAATCTTTGTAGTTTGCGATGTCATCCATGCAGAGTTCTCGCAGTGTGCCATCGTGATACGGTTTCTTCAAATCCATCTGCTCTGCGGATTCCAACAGACGGACGACCGACGCGGTGACATGAACTTTAATTATCTACGCACACCACACATGTAGATGTGATCAGATCTGAAAAACCCCGGATCTGTTTTAAAAACGTTGTTAGTTTTGATGGGTATAGTGTTGAAACAACTGGACACAAAACTATACGACACAGGAAGAACATCCTGTAGCTTACACCACTATATCACACGATAAAAATATAAAATAATTACATATGATTTGCAATTTAATTGCACATCACATAAAAAACTAACCCTAAACTACTAAATTTGGACTTTTTGAGGTTTAGAAATACATAGCATGTGCAGTACGGACCTCATGGTTCTCGTCCACAATAGGGCAGACCAGCAGTTCAGCGCCACCTTTGGATTTCGACAGCTTGATTTTCTCCATAATCCACTGAATGGACGGTGGCGGCACCCTGAGGGAAAAGTCGAGTACGACCAATGACTCGAACACACTTCCATCGTTGTTCCGATTACTGTTCTCGTCCCCGTCGTCCATGTCGGACAGCTGTTGTAAACGACTCTGAAGTGACATGATCAAGTAAACTGTCTTGCGCTGGAGAAAAATTTATATCACATTTAACCCATCTCTCTAAAATTTAGCTTTTTTCGCCATAACGACCACACCCCGGAAGTTATTGCAAACCACATAGAATATCTATGACGACATTGTTCGGACTAATTCACCAATTAACCAAAACCAAGTCGCACGTCGTCGAGTAGAACGAGTCGTAGATTCGTGGTGTTTGCGTGAACGCACATAGGCTACGTGAACGCGATACAGTCACAAAACTTTCACTTATCGTAACTCTCACATTAAGGCTGAAATCTCACCGTGTACCATCTATCATCATCAGCTTGCCGTGCCCGATGTACGAGCGTAGGCGGCTTCATGAACTAAGCACCTGTAACCTATTTTGTTCTCCGCCTGTCTTACCATTTCGACCAGACTTTTCTCGCCCCACTGAATGATATCATCGATCCACTGTTTCTTAATCTGACCACCTTGCCGACGTTTTCCGGGCATGATACCCAGCGTGATGTCTTTTCTAAACCATGATTAAAAGACAAAGTCTTTCTGATTTAATCACGCTCTAAACTCTCGTGACTCGTTGTATGACCAACTATAGGCCTAAACAACCTTGAACAAGTTGCTACCTGTAATCTACTGTCACCGACTTACCGTCAGTGAGCTCGGGGCAACTAAACATTTTACCCCCAGTGGAATGTTAAATGAGTAGTAAAAGCTTCTTCTTTGCGTGCTCTGCACTAAGGCAGGTTCCAATGACGATGGCACCATCTGACCCGGCTCTGTGCTCATCTCTTCAGCTCCTCGTAACTGATCTTCTTTTCCTCTTGCTCCATAAGTAGATCCAACATCTTCCTTCTTGGTTTTCTTCTTGGCCCTTTCTCTTCTATCTTCCCCTCTAGTACAGTCTTCAGAAGACGGCCATGTCTTAAGACAAGACTTCTTCATTTGACACATGTGTTGTTCAGCTGATCTTTTAAAAGCTTACGGCCTACGAATTAAAGACCCATTGTGGCTGACTTTTCTTCAAAAACAAATCCCGTTGAGAATAAGTAAACCTAGGCCTAAGCTAAGTGACCTGAACAGACACGGCCTATACTCTATAGGCATAGCAATTGCATCATGGCAAATGTATGTATGTATGTGTTGTAATTTGCCTTGAAACACACAATTACTAATACACAGATAACATAAAAACAGTGAGGCTGGACAACCAGGCAGTGCACTTACGGTTGCCCATACTAAAAACTAATAAAAACACAACATAGGCCTACTAAAAGAAATCACATTGCTACTTTAACGTTTTCTATGGGGCTTATGAACACGAGCGTCAGTGGATATATGAGTCCTGTATCACGTACGTTTCATTCCCACTGACGCCGATTGCCACGCACCGTTTGCCATTTTGCTCGTAAAATATGGGTATGCAGTGCTCAGCAATACGAGGACACTTGTAGGTCTGTAGTTCTCGGGAAAACATAATACATCGGCTTCCAGACGGCAGCGGCGTCGTGTATTACATAAGTTGGGGGCGGCGAAAGGAAATTGCAACTTTCCGACAGACAGAGCTGCTAATTTTCGACAGATTATATCGCGGGTACTCAAAATTTCAATCATGCATTTGAATTTTTTTAAAGTAGAGAATGCACAGACTCAAATCGTGTATCTTTTGAAGAACACATTCAGCATTACCACCTATCCGGGCCTCGATCTGCATTGCCTCGACGCTACTGTCAGCCAATTCAAGTCTCAAGGACGGTGCGCAGGCTAAATAGATGTGCGAATTTCGACAGCACCAGCTGCACCGTAAACTGCAAGCACAAAATTGCTCGTCGTCGTCGTCGTCCGGCTGAAATGAAACGGTCCCCGTGGAATCGGCTCGTAAAACGGGCGGATGGATAACTCGCCCGGTGCATTGCTCGCCTGTCTGGCTTGGTTCATGGTTAGTATGCAGTTTGCGCTCGGCAAATAGCGGCAGAGGCGCCTAGGGCGGCGGCAGCTGGACGGTTAAGTAGAGGTATTAAAACGATTCGTGCACTGTTCAGGTCAAATGCCGATGGCCGTCTTGTGCGAAATAGGAACATGAAGAAAATAATATTGTATGCTTGGACTTAGTTCTCGACATAATAAATTATGCGTCGACAGTGAGTTATAAAGCTGTCTGCTCAGGCCTTATTTTACTTCGCACTTCTACACTGTGTCCCAAAAACGACATCCCCGACATTTTCGATTGTCACTTGAAAACCAGTTATCACATTTTGATAATGTTTGCCATCAAATGACCGTTCAGTTTCCCACCTCACCCACTGTCCGTTTCTGCACTACCTAGAGAAAGCAGATCAACCGAAATATACCTTGAAATAAACAGAAAATCTGGAAAAAAACATCACTGACATTATTGATTGTAATTCGAAAAAATGATTAACAGATTTTAATATTTTTGCGCAAAATATTTCTGACACAACTGGCTATTAAATTATTGTTTGAGTTTTTACCTCACCCAACGTCTGTTTTTGCACAGCCTAGGAAAACCAGACCAAGCATAATACGTGTTAAAGTAAATGAAAATACGTCAATTAATTTTATCTATCTAAATCTGCGAACCTTAGCAATCAGTAAATTACAAAGTTCGACTGATATGCAACAGCGTAGACCTATCTACCAGATGACGTTCAGAAACGTTTATGAATTTAAGAAGTGACTGGATTGGTCTGGAGCAGACCATTACTGACACTGCCGTCAATGAATGCAGAAAGCGTGTCTTTTAGCCTGGTGTTCGCATAATGGGCCCACATTTTGAGCAATTTTTCTGTAGGAAGTTAAAAATGGACGATTGGTTATAATGCCAGTTAAAGTGTCAAAAATGTGAACAAAATATTTTTATGTGTTATGTTAATTAAGTAATCATACCGCATTAGATAAAAAAAAATAATATTTCGTTGGTTCTGTTTTCCTAGGTATTGCAGATACAGACATTAAGTGATGTGGAAAAGTAAGTGGTCAACTGATGGCCAGTTGTCTGAGAAATGTTCCCACCAAAAATTATTGAAATATGATAATCCTTCTTAAGGTTATAATTGAAAATGTTCGGGATGTTTTTGGGACACAGTGTAGTCATTCTGCTGGCTGCGAGGATTAACATCTGTGACATTCACTCTGCTGTTCTTACCGCCCTCAGTGCACGAATCGTCGTAATACAGCCAACAGAGGAACTACACGGATCGTCCCATAATCTGAGCAGCGCGACGACGCATCGAATCAATACAAGAGAGGCGGGCCTAACGGCGGCGCGCAGCACAAGTCGTAAAACTTTGCCCGGAAAAAAAACTCAGCCGTCGCCCGCGCGAGCGCGGATTTGCAATCCACCGGAACTCGATAGACATAATAAGCCGACGCCGACCGACGCCGCTTTGGGCCGCAGACAGGCGCAACGTTACGGGTAGGCCTACGCGACGGCAAAATGTACAAGCACAGGCCCACGACACCATTAGGTTATAGTGAAGACATAGCCCTAGACTCGGCTGCGTCGTCGTCGTTGTCGCTGTCGACGCTGACTTTGATCCATTGAAAAACAAAATTGTTTGGATAAATATTATCAATTTAACACGTAGTATCTCTGAAAAATCCGCTCTGTTAAAACTTAAATAAAAAAAAACGTTACATTGTATTGTATGATGTGACATGATTATCATATGATATGATAAAGGATTTGCACCGGAAAACCGATCGGTAAGCTGCCAGTTGAATTTAGCACATAAACGGTAAAAGAACAAAAATGTTTTAAATAAAAATAGAATGAGCGAAACTAAAATTGAAGGACGGTACGTAAATAGATGCGTTGCATAACACAAACATAAAACAAGTACAGAAACTAACTGTTATGAAAAAGATAAAGGCCTGAGATAAAAAAACTAATTTTGATTTTTAGCCGACCGTACTTTACCGAGAATGGTCAGATGACATTGAGCAGTGGTGTGGGGCAACCCTGCAGGAGTTGAGCCACGCTGCCCTAGATAGGCAGCGGTGGGCAGCGATAGTAAGAATGGCGTCAGACACCAACGGGCATTGAGCCCACGGTTGTCGATGATGATGATGATGTACTTTAGTAACGGTCGAGGTGTTGTCATGGTTGTTGTCCGTCCGTCTGTCTGTCTGTTTGTCCATCTGTCACGAATGTACTGCGGCTAAACGGCGCGAGATAGGGCCTAAGTTGCTATTGATTACTAAAGAAGTCGCATATTGGCTTTCAAATAAAATGAAAATCATCAACCGTGGATGACCTTGAAAGTCGCCGACAACCAGTACGGTCGGCTATCCTAGCGACAGCTGGGCTTTTTGTTAAAAATTGCAATATAGGTCTAATGTCTTTCTATCATTACACCGTTTGCACTTTGCACGTTGTAAGCATTAGAAAGCATTCTTGGGTTGCAGTAATTGAAAAGTATGGGGGCCAGCAGCTATAGTGTCCTTCGGGGCATCCGATTGCTACGATGCGGAAATGAACTACCCATACCGGTCGTATTTTTTTCCGCTGCTGGTGATGGGTAGATTGATTTCCTGTTCAGTTTCCTTACAGTCTGTCTTCAAGTCTTTTGCGGAAACGTGTCTACTCTAAGTACATGTCTCCCCTGTACGACTAAAACACACTTCTGACCAGTTTAAATCGTCTGTGATTCGCTGTTTTAACGCGTCTTAATGGATTCTAAAGGAAGGTTTCCGACACACTGCATTTAAGCATAATTGGGCACGGAAGTAAGAAAACGTGATACTATAGCGTTGTCTGCGCGAAAATGCGTTAAATAATCAACGACAAAAACCTGAGTTTTGACAGTCGTAATAATACGATCTCTTATTAAGCGACACTGCGACAGGATCACTTAATGTATACTTTACAGCTGAAAACAGAAAATCTGTAAACATAATGTTTACTTTCTATGATGATAACATTAAGCCCCGTTATTATTTTTGAAGTCATTTATTAAACCGTATTTTACGTTTTAGTTTATGTCATACACTATTATTTGCAAACTCTTACATTAGATGGAATTTAAAAAAAGAAAACTTGCTGTCGCATTCTGGGTTCATGAGGCTGCTTGGAATCACGTACTGCTTTCCGTCTAACTGACCCAAAGCAAAGACCATTTGAGCATTTTCGTGATGCAGGCTACGAAAAAGCCAAAGCGCAAAGACAAAAGCAGTGTACACCTAAGCCTACTGTACTTTCTCGGCTGGCGTGCATTTATTCGTGCATTGCGTTGCGTTGTTGCATTGAACGGCATAACCAGGCTTAACGCGCGCGTGCTGAGGAACCATTAAACCGTGCAACAGCGAATGCATGGAACGGTCGGTGATCTACTACTGATGATGATGCTGATCCTGCTGCTGGTGCGCTGTCGATGTTAATGTGGCGTCCTCGATAGCTGTATCACACAATCCGCCCGGCCTTGCAGCTGCTGCTGAATCCTTCTCGTCTCTGCGTCATTTCTCATCGCAGTGTTCTTTCTTTGACTGTATCCACACCATAAATCGCTATGCAAATGCGTCAACTCAACTGCTTCTCGGACTTTTGAATTTACCTCAACGCAATGTAGCCCCCTCGTAATGATTTGCCATTATGTTACCGCACGTTATAGAATTAGGCCTATTGTCCTTGCAGACGCAGACAATCGGCAAAAAAGTTGCGGTAAAATAGCTTTTATGGGAAACTGCGGTTGCCGATTGCCATAAGTCAGGATTCTATCACATTCCGTGCCTCAAATTCGACATTGTGCGCTGTGTTAATTTACTTACTTGCTTATTTATTTACTTACATTTGTCGAATTGTAGCACCGGTGTGATGACCCAGATCTGATAATAACAATTATTAGCGACCAGAGTAATTTGGTGGAAAGCGGAATCGCTGTGCCAAATTCATCAAACTCTTTATCTGTATTCGCCTGGTGACAGTAGCAATTTGCAACGTCATGTTTTGGCTAAAAGTTTTACCCTTCCTCCCGCTTAAAAAATCTTTTCTTCCTCTGGGTTGGGGTCATGGAACCCCATCTGACACAATGTGTCTCTGAACTTTATGCACAAGTGGTGTACCTGCCAAATGGCATCAAAATTCGTCGAAAAGTTTAGCAGGGGGCACTTATGTGAGAGACGACAGATGACAAACCTTAGATGTAAAAACATTTTTTATGTTTTTATAGAAGTTTAAAAAAACATGTTTTTTATGTTTAAAATTTTTTTAATGTTTTCTTATTTTTTATGTTTTTTATATTAAAAATGTTTTTTGTGCTTTTTAGATGTTGTGTTTTTTGTTCTTGCTAAAACATAAACGTACAAAAATTACAAATATTTCTCATGGGCAAGTTGCGTTCAGCTGTTTTTGATCTGTACATTTAGTACATTCCGGTTTTTGGTCTTTACAAATGGTAGGTTTTTGTTTTTAATTATCTGAGTTAGATATTCTATGCATGTATAATGGAGAAAAAGTAGCGATTGGAAACTTTTGCAGTTAAATGTTTTATGCATGTTTTATCGTGTTTTTTTTATATAAGTGAAAAAAAGTTTTGTGTTTTTTTATTTGCAAATCAATGTTTTAACATTTACGTGACAAACAGACAACAGACCACGCTGCGAAGAAGTGTGTGAAAAGAGGCAAAATCGCTTGCGACGCAAGAGCGATTCCGTCTATAAATAATTAGCTGAGCCTGAAACTGAACTTGCTGAAGCTTTCTTGCTAAAACAACACTTCTGCGATGGCTCGCCTCTCTGCAGCTGCATGCTGCAATGGCGCAATAGTCAGTTGTTTCCTGGGCCTGCAGTGCGCTCTGCATATATATTTGACGCCGGCCCAGTTTCTGTCCACTCTAGTGGTCAGTTGCCCGCAGTGGACACTTGTCATTTGCACAACAACTTATTCGTTTCTCTGTCGTCAGTTCTCGCAGAATCTCGCGGAATCTTGCGCGACGCGTGGTCGGCACTTGTCGCACGTTGCTTGAGGACGTTTTGAACACCATTCGGTGAGTCATCAAAGAACTCATCATTGTCGCTTTCGTTTTTTTTTTGATCGAAAGTTGCTATTTGTTATCAATTTATTATACACGTCAACGGATTTTGATATATTAAACTTTGAAGTGATTAAGATATCAAATTATTAAAGTTTGCTGGGTTACCTGATAATCACTTTTTTGCAAATTTTCTCAAAAAGTGTGGGGCTGATAAAATTTCGAAAATCGGTCAATATGTGGCGAAGATGTGACCTTCAAAATCATCCAAAATTGATGATTTTTGTTTTATCTGAAAGGGCTACACAGGGCTAATTATTTATGTAAAAGTTTCCCCCTACGACCGAAAGCTTAGCCACAATAAATTTGTTACAGACAGACAGACAGACAGACAGTGACGGACATACATGTACGCACGGAGTCACGAACGACAATTAACTCGTACCATTAGCTTGACCGTTACTTAAGTACGGTGGGCTAAAAAAAATTTTCTGGTCAGTATATTGTGCCTTTCGATCACTGAGATCTGTCACGTTACATATTATTAGGATTATCTTATATTCTTTAGTACTGCAGTGAGATTACTGAATTGCAATTATTGTCTTGTAATCGGGCCGCCGCTGAAACTATCATAATTATTACGTCGTGTATTTATTATGAAACTTTAAAAGAGAGGTGCAGTTGAAACAAAAAAATAAGAAAAGAAAGAAAACACGAATCTCACTATTCATAGTAGTTATATCAGACAATGGTATAGTAAGACAAGTCCAAGCTACACACATGATCATTTTAACGACAAAAATATCAAATCTAATTTTGCATCAGCCTACTATAAGAAAACAGGCCAAGCAAGTTATTTTGTTGACATCTCACTTATTGCAAACTATTGTTTATCACAGCAAAGCTGAACATTTGATCTAGCTGGAGACAACATTCTTGTACTATATATTTTGTTGCGATAACAATAAAGGGTGAGCCAAAAATGACCCAACTTGTTTTTGTCGGAACTTCATCAAATCTCAACCAAATTTGATAGTTTTTGGCAAACAGATAGCCAAGACGATAATAATATGTAAAGTACACTCACTGTCCACCCTACCTTCTTTGTGTCAACGCACTACCTTGTAAAACGCAGATGCTCCAAATTGTTGCATAATGCTCAGTTGCTGTCTCCGTAAAAGCACACAATAGAATAAAATGTGATTTATTTAGCAGAATTATAAGTTTTTGTAACAATTTGTCTTCAAGATATCAGAATTTAAGTCCAAAGTGTTCACAATAGCTTAGACGTGATGCAGGGGCGTCATTCAGGAAGTAGGGAGCTGTAAGGGTCTATATAGGCCTACGGACCGCCCAAGGATTTAAGATTTGTTTTTTTCCCTGCAAATCGTACCTTTGAAACAGTGTTACTGCTCCAAAAACAATACGTTATGCAAACTTAAATCCCCAAGGATCACTGAGACCCCCAACGATTTACTGAAATGACGCCCCTGGCGTGACGCCACGGCTGACAGCGGCATTAATAATCAGCTGATCAAAATGCACAGCACTTATTCATGTGTTTTATGGGGTGTTTACACGATCCAGCAAACGTTCAGCAAACTTCCAGCAAATATATTCAAAATACACGTGCTAATGCTGGACGTTTGCTAGATCGTGTAAACACTCTATTAAGCTCATCAATCAGTTATTTTGTTGTCTGCTATTTTCAGCGTCAAATGTTTAATACCACAAAATTAATAAATCCCATTGTGTTTGTGGAACTGATAATGCACAAGTGAGCAATCTGATACTGATAATCACAGCGTAATGTAACAATTTGGAGCATCTGCGTTTTACACGGTAGTGCGTTAACATAAATTAAGTGAGGCGAACAGTGAGTGTGCCTTACATAATTCTATCGTCTTGGCTATCAGTGGGTCAAAAATTATCGAATTTGATGGAGATTTGACGAAGTTCTGACAAAAGCAAGTTGGGTCATTTTTTGGCCCACCCTGTAAAATTATCACTTGAAAAATATCTGAGAATATCATTCAGCGCTAGCGAATAGCAGTTTATAAGCAACAGCGATCAGCAGCTTCGCTGGCGGTAAATACGGCATACGGCCTAAATAACGTCAGCATCGATGGATTTATATGAGATAAGCAGCGGTTAGCAACGCTGAACAGTGCTCTAAAGGCGCCCACACATATGCAATAGACTAAGTAAGTAAATTAAATTAAATAACTAAACGGTCAGGTCAACTCAGTCTAGCCATCCCTCTGTGGGTAGGCACATACCAGCGAAAGCTCGGGCGTGAACAGGCACACCGCGCGATGCACTAGCGCCTCGTCTCTGCGACTGTATTCGGAGACTGTGAAAACGGAGATCAGCGCCGCCATGGGCGTTTGAGGCTCTGGAAAATCTTTACGTTTTACGTTAGGCTCAAAAATATAAGTGTTTCCAGTTGCCGTTCGTTTTTAACAAAGCATCCGTTTAAAAAATGGACCTATGAATATATTAATGCAGTTATTTGTTTTCTTTCAAAATTCTGCTGAAACAATAGACAGTCAAGCCTTGCTCAAGGCTAACAGTTGCTGCTGTCCGCGGATACCGCACAAACAACCCATGTGACTTTGACCTTTTGACCTGACCTTGATATAGGCCTACACACTGACGTACCAGGCGTAGCCATGGGGGGCACTTCCAGTGCAGTTGCCTCCGAGGAGGCTAATCACTGTAATCAGTTGTTCAAAATAGTGCAAAAATGCACCAAAAACGCTTTAATTTAACTGAAAAATTCGAGGGAAAAAAATTCGCCACCGCCCCATCCCCAGACCTTTCCCCCGGTAAGGAGGAAGACCCCTCCACACAAAGACCCCTCCACACACCCACCTCTCGAGGTCCCCCCTTACATCCAGATCCCGGCTATGCCAGCTATGCAATAGGCTTTCCGCGGTTGTCGATGTACACGTTCATTACCTTCCCCAAGGAGGTTATGTTTTTGCCAGACTTTGTTTGTTTGTTTGTCTGTGTGTTAGCAAGATAAAAAAGTTATGGACGGATATTTCTGAAATTTTGAGGGCATGTCGGGAATGGCAAAAACTACCAGTGATTCAATTTTGGGGGTGATCCGGAAGGAATCCTGGATTCTAGATCACTCTGAAATTTTCTTTTCCATTGCTTTCAATGGGGCATAAGGCAAACCGCTGCGAAACCGAAGATGGTGCTGCCACATAGCAAAAAACATGGCCTTGGCGGAGGTGTGCGGGCTCTTACTGCTTTCTAGTTCTAAATGTCATCAGGCCAAGTCCAGCATACGCTCATAAGTTTATTAACAGTGCCCTTGATTACGGCCCACTCTAATTAAACTTTGGTCCTACAAATGTGCGAGGGGCCTAAGGTAAATCTCGACGTGAATAAGGTCGGTGCCTCATTATAGGATCGCCCCCAGAAAAGTCTCTCCCGGTCGACAATTTACCGGTAAAAAGCCGCCTCCCCGGCGGCCGCTCGGGAAGGGCGAACTTCTACCGGTAAATTGTCGGCGGGGAAAGACTTTTCTGGGGGTGGGGGCGATCCTATAATCGAAAGACTTTTTATGGAGCCGGCGATATCAATTCTGTGATTATCTCTTTCGGGACAGATTTTTCATGCGGAGACATTTTAGTGTGACACCGGCAGACAGCAGGCGTAGCGCCAGTGTTGCGGCGCGCACGGCATCACCGCATCAGTGACGGCGAGTTGCAGCAACAGTGAACGGCGTGTGTATCGCTCAAGTACCAAGGCTGCCGTCGCGAATTAATCGGGCGTGGGATCTGGAGCAGGAAAAAAATAAAGCGGACCTTGTTTCGGCTGAGTGAAACAGGGCCTCGGCGCCCAGGGTGGACCAGATAACACGTTGTGTCCGATGATCATTACGCAGTTGTTCCACACCGAGCCCGGCCAGTACCTGGATGGGTGATTGTCTGCGGACAGATAGGTAGCCTCCATGTAAACCATCTCTCTGTATAACCAACCGCCCAGGTCAACTCAGCATTTCATTCCACAGAAACGTGGACAAAGAACGGTTGAGAAAAAACGTCTTTGCAAGCACAAAGTCTGTAAAATTTGCTATTCTTGCTACCACATTAAGTCTGAGTTATTGAAATATTAAAGTCCCAGGTCAAAGATCAGCTCCACATTTTTGTGTTTTCTTTTGCATGCGCAATACTGCGGCTCTCCGCGAACAGTACTTAGCCTTAAGCAAAGCTTGACAATTTTGTTTTATGATTGTGCACGTTGTACATGCGACGTGCGTGCGATAAACTGACGCGAAACACGTTTCAGCCGTCACGCTTCACCGGAGTGATATTAATATGAACGGTTATACAAGACTGCAGAGACACTGTGACAAAAATAGGAGAGCGACTCATATAAACCACGAAATGCCAGCTGGTTTACTTTTGCTGCTAGCATCGGATAGTTGGTCAGCAAGGCAGACATTTTCGAATTCGGAGTTGAATGGGGGGATAGAAAAAAAATGTTTGTTTTTCAACGGAAAACTGGCCATATCTCGGAAACGGTGAGATATACGGCCAAGGTTACTACCCTGTTGGACAGAAAAAAACACACCATAAATTTTTGGCCATAACTTAAAAAAGGGTTATCCAATTTTAATAATTTTCGGTACACATATTCGTAACACAACTGGCCATCAAATGCTCGTTTAGTTACTTACCTCGCCCAACATCTGCTTCTGCGCTACCTGGTAAAAACAAAACAGACAAAATATGCATTAAAATCAACAAAAAAACTATAAAATTTCATCTTTCCGAATATGCGGCCACCAACAGTCAATCAATTACAAGGTTTGACTGTTGTGCAGCAGCACGTCTGTTAAATAGGCCTAACATTCAGGAATATTGATGAATGTAAGAAACAATAATTGGTGAAGTCTGGATTGGTCTGGAGCAGAATGTTATCGACGTTGCTATCAACAAATGGAGAAAGTGTCTCCGAGCCGAGCCCATGTTCGTGGGCCAACATTTTAAATATTTTATAGGCAGTTAAAAATGCGCAATTAAATAAATAAACTATTAGCTAAAATGATAAAAATATGGACAAAACGTGTGTTTTGTGTGTTTTTTTGATTAAGCAATAACACCTGTGGTTAAAAAAGCAATATTTTGTTCGTTTTGTTTCCCCAGGTAGTGCAGAAACGGACAGTAATTGAGATGGAAAACTAAACAGTCATTTGATGGCCAGTTGTATCAAAAATATTCTTACCAAAAATTATTAAAATTGGACAACTTTTTTTCAGGTTATGATGAAAAAATATTTGGCGTGTTTTTATGCCCCATAGTGTATTAATCACTGACAGTAAGTAGCATAGGCTACGTTCTTTCAGATGAAATAAAAATCATCGACTTTGGATGATCTTGAAGGTCACTGACATCCAGTATGGTCGGCTATCCTAGCGACAGCTGGGCTTTTTGTTGCATAAGCTATGACTAGGGCCTATAGCTACAATCCGTTGCGCAGACTGCATAAGCTGCACGGCACAGTAGTTGTTGAATCAATGCTATGGCTGCTGCCTGGTACCAGCCAACGCACCGACTAGAGTGCTATGCGGCTAAGCCTATGTAATGGCAGTATAGGCTTAGCACGCGTTTGATACTGGACTGCTACAGAATGGGGTAAAGGTCAAAACCATTCAGAAAAAAACTAAATGTCAGGACATCTTTTAAAAACTAGATTCAACGTCTTGTTATCCGTTAAATTTAGCTGATAAATCTAGACAAGCATTTAAATGTTTTCCAAAGCGTTTGCGGCGAAGCCGAAGAGACAAACGCATTTTGATGCGTTTTGAAGAAGTAGCACGTTTATGGCAGAAAGCACGTACATAACAACTGCCAATGAATAAGAATGGAAAGAGACAGGGATGACAGAATCTGCAGGCTATTTAGTGTAGCGTTATATTTCATTTCTGCATAAAGTGTTATCATTAATGTAGATCTGCACCTTTCAAACCGCATCTATGTACGTCAGTGTTGCTGCCGACTAATCAACAATAGTCGACTAATGAAACAGTCGACTAATTTAAAATAGTCAACTGGTCAAAGTTAAAAATAGTCGCAGCGCCAGTTATCGCGGCGTTTCGACTAAACTTCGGCTAACAAAAGCCGTCAACGAGAACAGACGAAAGCCAGAGGGGAGCTTGTCCCGCTAAATATTTGCCTGTCGAAAAAAAATTTACGTCAGAAAATATCCGTCCAAAAATACAACATTTAGTGCTGAAAAACCCAGTTTAAGAGCAACTTGAAAGCAAAATGAAAATTTCGAGCAAAGCTGTCTCCTCTGTCGAAAATTTGCACCTACCTGTCTGTTGTAAAAATTGCGACTATTTTGCCTCGCCGCCCCTACCTTTTTAGCCCACGTCACCGCCGACGAAAGCTGCCTATTAGCCGAAAGCAGTAAAATAGTCGACACGGGGATGCACGTTGCTGCGTAGCCTTCGGAGCAATACTACATCGTCGTGTGTCATATATAACAGATCAGCTGCAGAGAGCGGACGTTTAATTCCTTGGAGAGACATCGTAACGTACGACGTCGCAGTAGCAGCTGCAGCTGCCGGTGCGCCGCTGCGGCAGCTACGACAGCTGCTGCTGCATTTTACAGTACGGTAGTGTGCCGATCGCAACCAGCAGCACACGATATTATGCTTACCATCTCCGACTTCTACAAGGACGACCTTCCCGATGACGCCATCTTCGTGTTCGAGTATCCTTCCAGCCACAGAGACAACATCGGAAACCCGATGTTTCTCGTCAACAGCTCTCGCTATCTTGTGAGTACGCTGTATAATTAATGTAAGACCTATTATCAAAACTGCTTTTTGCAAATGCTTCGTGTTTTATGCTAAAAGTGACCATTACTGTCAGTCCAGCACTTGTGCTGCCAAATTTATTATAATGAACTTAGTTATCTTTGTTAATGTTCATTACGAATAATAGCAGCGAATAAATAATAAACAAATAACCAATAAATAAAATGACCTTATGTCAAGTATTGATGCTTATTTTGCCGCGGAATTCAGTTTTGGCGTCATGTGCATTTTATTTATTTATTTTGAGTTATTTAGGCCTACTTTAAAACATTCTAAGCAAGTAATGCAGTTGCACACAGATCAACACTTTTGATAAAATACAGGCATACATACGTATGTCTGTTACGAGTATTAAAAGTTTTATTTATCTTCAGTGTTCGATCTTGTTTGAGTTTTTGCATTTTGTTGTTGCTGTTGTTCTTAGGTGGACGACGAGTTTCGTCGCCACGACTACGAATCCAATCGCCTGGAGAAACCTCATCGCAACTTGCCGTTGCTCGGACCTCGACTGCGGGCGTACGTGGCAGAGCCCCCGCCCGACGCTCTCATTGGTCACTGGCAGCGCTCTCTCGGGGTCACGACCCCACGCTACGCTGACCTCGGTGACCCGGCACCCCACGTCTGTCTGTTCCCACTGCAAGACCTGAGTCCCGAGCTCCACGCCTTCGACCCTGACCGGCACTACCATGTCAACTCCAAGGTCTTTATCACTGAGATCAACTGTAAGCAGGCCGCAGTGCTGGACCAACTCAAGCTGCCCGCCGTACTCAAGGTCATCGACTTCTGCTTGTTTTTGATGGTTAAAATAGTTAAATAGTTAAATGTTATAGCTCTTCATAGGAAGCCTATGTCAGAGTTACGGAGCGTCACCTGCCGTATGGGATCACACCTTGCCACCTGACACAGGTACAGGTGAACGCGCCCCGCCTTAACCCCAGCCAGATAGGCCGGTACTCGATTTACCTACCCCAGAGGGATGGAAGACTGAGTTGATCTAGGCGGCTGGTTACATACCGAGACATTTACCTTCCGTCCGTCGTAGAGCAACTTCGTTAATGAGACACAACGCGTTACTGCTACGCCACGCCACCAACCATAAATTCGCCAAACATCGGCAGTTGAAAAAGCGAAAGATGATAATGGCAAACATAACTTTTAGCCAAAAATTCCGTATTTACTACATGCAGTGCAGAGATGTGTGGCTTCGTGGTCAAATTGGCCTCGAGACCAAAATGTTGGATTTTGCCTTAGCCTCGGTTTTAGGGTTTTGGTCTTGGCGTCGCGTGGACTTGGGCTTCAATTTGTTTCGGCCTTACGAAGTGACTTACTTTATCAGGTGCGGCTGCACTTGTTGCTGACAAACATCATCTTCATGCAGATGACTAATTCGAAATAGTGCAACCGATAGAACTTGTAGACCCAAAAGTCTTCAAAAAAGTCCATCTGAAGATGATCGGAATGTCTCTTCTACAAGCGATTCTTAAACAAATTTACTGAACTCGAAACGTTTATTCTCGGAATTAGTTGTGTTACTGATATGTAACACTGATATTTTCACTTACCACAGACCTTGAGATACGGGTGGTCGGGTAAAAAGAGAAAAGGCAATAGAAGACAAGACAGCTATCTTTTTGTGAGATAAAAACAATCAGAAATTTGAATGCGTGGTTTGTGATCAGTTATAAATTCAGCTGTATGTTGTCAATCATGAGTTGATACTTTCTGTTTCTATAGGTTTACGTTTGCTTCGGCCTCGAAAAATTGGCCTCAGCGTTCGCCTTGGCCTCGATATGTTTTCCTCGTTTGACATTCTCGGATTACATGCATTTCATCTTTTTAAGATGCGTACAGAGTAACTGAACTGCGTAAGTAAACTGAACTGAACTGACGCGGCTTAGTTTCGGACAAACTGACCAACGGGCAAGCAAGGCGAGCCCATTGGTCATTGGCTGACGCGTACGTAAGCGTAGTCACGTAGGCCACCGACGCCGTTGGACGATGCTTACTGTAATGTTTTGCTGCTTGCCCATTGGCCAGTTCGTCAAAAACTAAACGGTTTTAGTTCAGTTCAGTTACGTCGCTCTATACGCGCATTCACAGGTTTGCCGTTCGTCGGGCGGCTACGGAACGTGGAAGATCGAGAAGGAGGAAGACTACGAATACTGGATGACGCAGATCAGCAAGACGATGCCGTACGCGGAGACGATTCTCACGGAGATGATCGAAAACATCGAGCACAAGATGTGCTGCCACCTGTACCTGAGCCGCAAGGGCGAAGTGACCTGGCTTGCGGTCACAGAGAAGATTATGGACGACGACGGAATCTGGATCGGAGCTGTGATGCAGGTAATGCGTGCAAATACAGGGTGGTGCTGCAAAAACAAAGCTTCAAGCTTTTGTCCGTATCTCTGCTGCCGAATATTGACCGATTTTCAGAAATCTTTCAGTGAAACATTCTCTGGAAAATTTGTGTTAACGCGATTATTGAAAATTTCGCCACATTTTAGCTTCGTCGCTGCACTATCTTGTGAAATGTAAATGTCAGACAAACTAACAATAAATTGTCAATGTTTGAGAAATACACGGACATGTGTTAGAGAACAACTTTTTGGCCCATCCTGTACAAGAGTGGCTTGGTGTCGTAGGGGTGTAGGGTGTCAGACTTAAGATCAAGCAGTCTTCGGCTTCATTTCCGATTAGATCGTGACGAACCTTTCAGGTCAACTCAGTCGCTCATCCCTCCTGAGTAGGCAAATCAAGTTCCGGCCTGTCTACCTAGCCGGAATTAAGGCAGGGCGTTTCCAAGGGTTGCAAGCGGGCTGGCGTTTCACACTTCGTGGTCCATAGTGTGAGACGGGTTCCCATCGAATCCCTTGAAAAGCTGTACACACTGTTAACTTTTTTTTGTACAGACGTACGTAACGCTATGCAACAAAGCAACTACTGTGTGCTGACAAGTCTACTGTTGATGTGGCATACTATAACTCTGCCATCCGGTTGGTGATTAAGTATGTATGACCGGTGAGGCAGTCATATAAAATGCGAACTCCGACTGCAGAAAGATGCATTTTCGTGCATTCTTAAAGACGTCCACGAAGAGACACGTTCGTAGCCGGACTGTTTTACGGCCTGCACTATATACACGTCTTGCACGTTTATTCTTCCGTCTGTCTGTCCATCCGTTTCATACGGGCTCTTAAGTCCTATAACTCAAAAAACCCCAATCGGTGTGAACTTTTTCCAAGGCAAGAGCTATTGGTAGTGCCAATTTTCAGTTTGAAAGATACACGGTCAAAGTTAGAGAAAATGTTCATATATATCTCAGAATATCCGGCGTTGATATTTACTTACTCATGGGTGCCGAAGTGAGTGACGGACGACTTAGGCCGCAACTGCAAACTAGGCCTAACCGGCCGTCATAGCTCGAGTGATGGCCTAATACACTGTTAATATCTGAGACGCTCGGCAGCTGGGAGGATGGCCGCGTGTCATGTCGGTACTAGGTGCCGCTAACATTTTCTAGTTTCGTGTCGTGTTCGACGTTGTGGTAGAAGTTGAAAGGTTAAGGAAGTGTATAGCTTCTTATGGAAAACCCATCCCATAGCTATACGGAGCGTCACCTTCCGTATGGGGTCACACTTGGCTTAGCTGCAACCGAACACGGGTGAACGCGCTCCATCTTAACGCCAGCCAGACACATCGGTACTCGATTTACCTACCCCTGAGGGACGGAAAGCTGAGTTGAGCTTGGCGTTGCGCGTGTGTAGATGTCTCGTCAGGCGGAATACGAGCGCTTGGTGCGTCGCACAACTGAACCGGTCTCTCGGGCTCTTCACGCTTGCGGGTTCTTCGGCCTGTACGGTGTGGACATCCTGGTGGACCGTGCCGGACGCCAGTACGTGATTGACATCAACCCGCGAGTCCTAGGCTCCACGCCACTCGTCTTCACGCTGAGAGGTCTCGAGCGCCTTGGACGCGCCTGGGAGGCAGGCATCTTCCTTACACGCGTTCTCGTCAAGGTGTGTAGATGGAAAATGGTTTGTAAATAGATGGTTTACAATGTAAAATACTTACATCTGAAAGGATGGAGGTTATTGTGGATACTGGGCGTATATTAATCTACTGTTTTGTTAGCGTGACTGTGGGGTTGCTTAAAAAGTTACAGACGTATTTGGCTGAAATTTTTTGGCGAAGGTTCGATTTCGCATCGCTTAGAGGTGAGTAAATTTCAGTGGTGATTTGGATCAGCATCTGGATCTAAGATAGAATTGAAAGATTCTTTCCCATTGACAGAGAGTGCAAATCTTCGCCGAATATTTTGCTGTCGCCTGGCGCACTCAACGGCAAAGATATACTCGTAGTAGTGTTGGTGGAAATTTGTGCTTTCTGGTTGCTCTTCTACAAGGTGTCCCAACAAAATTAGCAATAATCCTCAATTTGGACACACGTAATTACCTCCGTCAAGGAGGTAATGTTTTTGCCAGACTTTGTTTGTCTGTCTGTTTGTCTGTCTGTGTGTTAGCAAGATAACTCAAAAAGTTATGGACGGATCTTTCTGAAATTTTGAGGGTATGTCCGGAATGGCACAAGCTACCAGTGATTCAATTTTGGGGGTGATCCGGAAAGAATCCTAAATTCTGGATCGCTTTGAAATTTTCGGTACCATTGCTTTCAATGGGGCATAAGGGAAACCGCTGCAAAACCGAAGATGGTGCTGCCTCTTAGCGAATAACATTGCCTTGGCGGAGGTGTGCGGGCTCTGACTGCTTTCTAGTTTTATTTGTAGTCCATGGATTTCAACGAAATATCGAAAACTGCACTACCGCACTATTATTTACCGCCGCACCTGTTATGACCGCGCCTTACCGTGAGTGCATTTGTGTTTTGGCGAATGCTACGTCTACGCTGTGCAGGCTGAATCTGCGGCCGCGGTTGTGGTTCGTGCTGAGTCGGTAGGGGGCGCTGAGTTGATCGTGTACTCGCTGATCGAGGAAGGCGACATCTTTCGCTGTCAGATAGGCGTCTTTGCCTCGTCCGTCGCACAGTGCCGTGCCGTAGCCGAGGCGTTCTGCTCAGTCATCAACAACGAACCGGAATAAAGCTCATTTTCCACTCAACGCAATGCATGCGACGCAACCGACGCAACAAACACAACGCAAGAATAGACCCTGTTTCTATCCTTGCGTTTTGGTCGCTTGCGTCGGCTGCGGCACAAAGTACAGCGCATGGATGGAAATTAGCTTAAAGCCCCGTTTACATGCAAGAGAAAAATGTCGCAGAAGATTTCATTGCCAATCTCGCAAAACATCTCGGTATCTTAAACTCGTGTTGAAAACAAAATGTCTTATAGCGCACCTATTTATGCACATGTTCTGCGAAAGTGAGGGAGTAGAGTTTGAATACGTGCCGCTAAAGACATCGCGGGTCATTTCGGGGAGGATTATTTCGAAGCAATTACTTGCACTGGTGGTGGTGACAGGTCTTGTCTTCAAGACAAATGTTAGATGCTAAAATGATTTGCATCGTTTTTGCCGATGTTTTTCTGCATGTAACCGCGGTTTAACCCCGGCTACTGCAGTTCGTGTGAATACTAAACTTAGCAGAAAAAAACTGCAGTTTTATCCATAGGTTTTCGTCGCAACACTCTACAGTGCTGTGCAGTCGTATCAGAATTAACATGACCATGGGTTATGAGTCTCTTTTTTGGACCCGAACCAGTTCAAGCTACTGGGTTATGAAATCCAACCCGATTCAACTAAATGGTACCTAACCAAACTCGACATAATTGCATTCAAAATTCAAATTTTATTGACAAAATGTCGCTCTAGCGTTAGATTTCGGCAGATAGACATCTGCAGCTTAAAATACTGCAATTAATCAACAAAAAGAAACAATAACTATAATAAATCCCCGTCCGAATATGCTACACTAACTGAAATTTAGTAAACGTAGAAATTGTGTTAGCGTTCACATGCTGCAACTATCATCTATGTCTTATATGTAAGCTTACTATCGTACCTGACTCGACTTGACCCATGAATCGACTGATCGGACCCATGTCCAATTCTGCGTTCTCTAAACGCGCGTACAGAGCGACGTAGCTGAAGTGAACTGAACTCAGTGGCTTATATTTCTCCCAAATCTGAAATCAAAGTCGGGCGCAACTTCCTCCTAGATTTGGGCTAAAGTTTTCCCCATTTTCTGACTCAAGTTTTCCCCTCCATTTTGGCCTTCTTTCCCCACTAGGGAAAAGTTTTGTTAAAGGTGTTGTTTGCCCAATAAAAAATAGGGGATAAGTAAAAAATAAGGGGAATTTTTGTTAAAGGTGCAAATTTAAAAAAGGGGAAAAATAGGGGGCAAAGTTTTGTTAAGGGTGTAGATTGCCCAGTGAAAAATAAGGCAAAGTAAAAAGTGGGGAGGAGTTTTTTGTTAAAGGTGCAGATTGCAGAAATAGGGAGAAAGTAAAAAATAGGAGAGGGGAGTTTTGTTAAGGTGTAGTTTGCCCCATGAAAAATTGGGGGAAAGAAATGAATACGGGGGGGAATTTTGATCTACAACTGCAACCTTATCAAAACTCCCCCTATTTTTTACTGGGCGCAAGCTGCGCCCACCAGGTGTAGGGATAGAAGCCAATGACTGAACTGACACTGTTTAGTTTTTACGAACTGACCAATGGACAAGCAGGGCGAGCCCGATGATTATTGGTTGACCTGACGTACGTGAGCGTAGTCACGTAGGCCACCGCCGCTGTTAGATGGTGCTATAGTGTAGGCTAATGCGTTAGGCCTACTGCTTGCCCATTGGTCAGTTTGTCAAAAACTAAACCATGTCAGATCAGTTCAGTTACGTCGCTCTGTAGGCCTACGCGCTTTTGATGTCCGCCTTAACGATCGCGCGCATTGACTTGCATGCCTTGTGATGCCGCCTCTTCGCGCCAAAATTACAACGATTTTCGCCTTAACTTTGTCACCCAAGGTAGGGCCCACTTTTGGCAAATGGCACCCAAAACTGCCTTTGTGATGTTGTGTTCAGCCTGGCTTTGGCATCGGCCTTACATTTACAGCTTCCTTGCCTTATTATCAAATCAAGTCACTTGACTCAATGTCTTTGTCGTAGTGGTCTATCTAGGCTTAGATGTCAGTGTTCGATCAGAATTAATTACGTATTAAAAAGTGTTTTTCAAGTAACTGATAAATCTAGTAATTATAAATTATCATTAACGAATGCCGGCAAGGTGTTGGCTTTTGGGTGAACGGCATATGCCCGGTGATGCTCCGTAGCATTGCGATGAATTTTCGATTAAAAGCTATACGGTTTTACACACTTTTGACTTTTTAAATGTTTGAATTTCATCAAAAAAAAAACAAAAGACCAAGTACGGAGATGACTCCGCAGTCTGTTTACACTAACTTTCATTCAGCTCCGTTCTTGCTTTCACCGTTGTCTTCGGCAGCGACGTCGATTAAATGAAGCGTAGAAGCAAGCCGAGTGCAATTTCTCTACAACGTGCAGGGCTGCGAACGTCGCTTTATGCTTTGCATGCAGCTTTGTATAGAAGTTTGCATTTCATCCTTCCAATCCTTCCACTTTCTTTACACATGTCTGGTGCAACGAACTTGGACAAAGGTCTGCGGCACACTAACCCATCGTACCCATGATCCGATCTGGAGTCTTTTCTTTCAACTCTGCTTTTACTTGCACGCCGCGGCCGTGTGGACACCGTACAAACGCTTGCAGTTGTACTGACGACAGAATAATTGTCTACTTTTTTTAACTTTCTGGCGCAATCGCTCGAAGCTTCGGCGCAAGTCTGGGGCCTTCGGTGTTTTGTTAACGGGTTATTACACCACGGGCCTAAGATATTTTCTGATTTCGCAAAAAGTAGTTTCATTCGCCATAATCACATCGGTGTACTTTCTCAAAAAATTGGCATTTGTATACAACAGCGACTGCATATCGATTGCGGGATTCTATCTTCTGTTGCGATGTCGTCGTTTATTTTGCACATCGTGATTTTAAGCTTTTGAGATTAAAAATAACAGTGTTTATTTTGTTTGCTACAACTGCTGTCGTGTTTCTAGTGACTGCAGTATTTGTGTGTACTCGACATATCGTATTTCAGACTAGGATTAGGCCTACCGCCGCCAAGTGAAAGGAATGAATGGCGGGGAATAATATTTTCTTCTGATGTGTGAGGTTATATATGCACCTGTGCCCAGCGGACTGGTCAGCGATCAGTCAGACCAGTTTGGACGTTAAATGATAAATTGCTATATAGCTTCGAAACGGTTAAAACCACGGACTAGAAATTTGACGTGCATGTTTTCTGGGACAGTGCGGACATAACTCGTTATTGTTTCCAAAAAGGGGCGTAGCCAGGATCATACAACCGATCCTAACTCTAAAAGATGTTAAAGTTACGAACTCCAAATTTGGAACACAGCTTTTTAAGAATTCATATGGCAAAGATATGCCCTTTTACGAGCGCCTTCTAGTTATTATAAATATTGTTATGATGATGATGATTATTATTATTCGCACACAAAGCGCGCATTCCGAAATAAACGTCTCAGTCACGAATTTTGTTGTATGTGTTTGGTCGATTTATGTACAGTTTTTAATGCAACTAACCGATCAATCGCGTTTATTGCAGACAAATAGGCCTACTGCCAAATAGACCTATACAAAACAGTAATTATAAAACAAAAGAACAAAAAAACAGGGAACTACAACTACAACTACATAGACAAACATCAACTAGACATAAATTGTACAATACCACAATATGTTGTCTCAGTTTTTTTTTAACACGACCAACGTCATTTGGGTCTAATTTTTATGGAATCAAACCCGTCAGTTATTCAAGTGAGAGCACATCGCCGAGCCACGGCAACTTTCTAGACCAACGGAATTCATGTAAGAAGGCCCTAATTAAAACATCAATTTGTACAGTGTGTCCCCCGCAAAAAGTCTATAATATTATATTTCTTTAGAGTATACAGAACGTAGGCCTAGCCTGGGTCTGTCTTAAGGCGTGTACGAAGCACGAGAAATAAACTGAACTGGAATATATCAGTGCAGTTCAGTAATAATAATTTGGTTCACGTCGACTCGCACACGCAGTTAAAGAAATATTCAAAAGATGGTGACCGCGTCAGCAGTATCACATCGACGAAGTTGAGTTTCATTCAGGCGCGTCGAGAAAGAAAAGGGGTGAGGGAGGAGGGGGGTAAGTTATCCCTGGCCCCGCGGGCCGCGACGTTTTAAGTCGTCGCTCAGAAATATAAAGTACACCATAATGCGTCATTTAAAAATAATCAAAACTTTTCTACCCAGAGGGGACCCGCGACAGTGTTTCCCTGAACCCCGCCATGGCACTTGACGTCCCTGGTTTCACGTCGCTGGACCACCAAGAGAGAAGTCTGTACGTCGACCGGAAGAACTTCGACAAAGCGTTATGGCGTAGAGCTGTACTAGCAGCTAATGAATGGCAGTGAGACGAAGAAACTGAAAACACACGGTGAGTGCAAACATTCTCCAAAATGTCCGTTTTATTTCACAACTTCTACGCAGTTGCGAATTCAGGCTTATCACAAGCATACACGTATGTATGCAGAAAAAAACTGTCATTGTGGTGGTGCAATCTAGCGAATAACGTTATATTACAGACATAAAAATGGGCACAAACTAAACGAAACTAAGCCCCTATTATCGGACTTAGGTTATAGATCTCTTAACAAACTAGTTCCTATTTATCAGCTGTTTAATGACTGTTCAAAATTTTATCAAAAACCGTTTATAATTGAACAAAAAAAACAGACACAAATATTTCCATCCGTCACTTCGTGTTTCACTTTTTTACGACAAGGGGCATGTTAGCAGACTTATGCCTACCCAGCTGCGATAAAGCCATCATGACTGTGAACTATTTCAGAAACGGCTACCTACGGCAGGTGAAGGCTTAACACCACATGAAACAAGAAGCATAGCTGTCGCTAGGAAAGCCGACCGTACTGGTTGTCAGTGACCTTCAAGGTCATCCAAGGTTGATGATTTTTATTTTATCTGAAAAGGCGTATGCCACTTTCTATTAGTGATTAATAGTAACCTTGGCCGTATCTTTCACCGTTTATAAGATATGGCCAGTTTTCGGTTGAATAATGCACATTTTTTACCCCTCTCCATTCAACTTCAAATATTAAAATGTTCCCCTTGCACTAAATGGCTGAAATGTTGCATGGTCGAGTTTAACACACATGAGTAATTATTTGTGTAAAAAAGTTTTCTTTTAAGAGGTAAAGATTAGCCACAATACATTCGTTACAGACGGACTGACAAACAGACGAACGGACAGACAGACGACAAACGACAACCATGCCAATAGCTCGACCGTTACTTAAGTACGGTCGGCTAAAATATAAAATAACAGTAAACCAGTAAGCCTATGCATAACAGATAGACCCTGGATCTTTGTGGCGTGTGAAAAGGTGGTACGAGGGTCGTTCAATAAATAAGTTACAAAATGGCGCCATTACACTAATTCTTATAACAGGAAAAATCCGAAATATACGTTTTGTAGGGAATTCAACTCTGGAGTACGTGGTGTGATTTTTATTACGATGACGTCACCGTGACGTCATTCATAAATATTACATCCGGCGACGTTGCCACTGAAATCGCCCCGTAACGAACATCGTGTCATTATTGTTTTTTGTGGGCAAAAAGACTTTGTGCAAATCCGATTCACTCTGAGATGCATCCAGCGTGTGGAGATACATGTTTTTTGAAGCCAACAGTACACGCTTAGTGGAAGAAAATATTAGTTGTGCAGAAATTTGCATCAAGTACCGAGGTGCAATCAGTCGTTCGTCAGTGGCTCGGACAGCAGCCAGCATCGTTCTTTGCATCGAAAAATCGCAAGCTTGGTGACAGATGGGACAAAATGTTCTAACGAAATCGGACGACATGTTGAAAATGAAACAATAATGTTTAACATTTAAAGATGTGGCATCAACTTGTTAAGTTTAGTTTTTTTTCTGGCTCCTATGCTGTTTGTCATTTGTGAGTTATGATAGATTACTGATGGAGAAAATGATACACAAGTTGTGTGTTATATTAAGAGATGACGTCATCATTAAAAAATTTTAGCATATGTTTAGAGTTAAATTCCCTACAAAACGTATATTTCGAATTATTCCCATTTTATAAATTTATGGAATGGTGCCATTTTGTAACATATTTATCGAACGACTCTCGTACAAAAGGCTATCGCACAGTAGACACAGAGACAACCAAAATATCTATCAAATTAGGCCAATTGCGCCACCGGGAACGTCATGCACAGGGTTTCGACTGCTGCCTGAAGGTATGACTTACAAAATAATGTCCTCCGAGCGAAATTCAATGTTATCTGCAGTCTGTACAACCGGTGCTGGATCATGACTAGTGGAATACGGCTTTGCACCCGTTTTTAGTAAGTTAGTATGTACTTTCGCTTTTTTCGTAGTACATTAGGCCTACTAGTCTTGATTGATGTAAAGTGCGACTGGCTTTAAAAAGTCTGAAAAGCCACAGGTAAACTAAACCGAAACGCTCCGACATATTTCACATTAGTTCAATTTGTTCGCTTAGTACACACTTGTCTTGAGACAAGCGAACTGACGTTTCGGTTCATTATATTTCATTTTAGTTTATGTCTGTCGTTTTGTACACGTCTTTCAGCGGCGTCATTTAAGGGCGGGGGGTGAAGGGGTCTACGGACCCTCAAAGATTTATGATTTTAATTTTTTCCTGAAAATCGTGCCTCTAAAACAGTGCTACTGCTGCAAAAATAATTCATTACGTGGACTGAGATCCCAAATAATTACTAAGATACAAAATAAATTGCTGAAATGACGCCACTGACATATTTACATACTCCAATAAAATTTAATTAGGCCGACTGCGAGACGCACCATCGTCCGTCAGCAGTCTGGCGATAGCGTCAACATTTGTTTGTGCCTATTTCAGTTATTAGGCCTACAGACGTCGCTTCTCTCAGTGCAAAAGCTTACAACGAGATCTCTCTACTAACAAATCACATTCGACATCTGTCGACGACGTGCGAAGCTTCGACAAAGACCACGCGGCGATTTTTTTGAGACTGTCAAATATGATGTACCGGTGAGGTAACGCCGCGTCAGCGACGAACGACTTCAGAGGAACAGACTTGGGTTGACGTCAGGATCTCGCATGTTGCGGTACCGAAACGTTAGCCACGCAGCCACCGCCTACAACCACAACGTAATCATCACGTGCTCAATCCTATGTTGTAATGCAAGGTAGGGCCTAACAAAGTGGTTAAGAGAAGGTCTAATAATTAAATGCAGTCAGTATACGAACGTGTTTTCTAGCTTGCACACGTGGCTGCAATAAGCCTACGTTAAGCAAATCTACGATGCACAGTAAAGTCATAACAAACACAGCTAATTTCGCAAACAGTTCAACAATAAATTTCTATACTGCTGTTTAACTGTAGCCTTGAAAGACAACAGCATTTAGCGTTTTGTGCAAATCTCATCGCCACTAACTGAAATGCACTTCGCGTCATTTCTCGATATGTTATCTTAAAATTCTGTTGCCTTTTAGGCTCTGTTCGTTTTTCTTTAATGATCTTACAACATCAATGAACCAATATTGCTCAATCGATCGACGACTTGTAGGTTATGGATTAGTGTATTTTAGTAAATAAACGTAGAAGTTAACTTTTTCCGCAAAATAACAACTAAGATTAGGCTTTTCCTAACAAAATTAAGGTTCAGCACAAGGACCGGGTTCCTATAAATATCAGTTCCGTTCCATTCAGTTCAGTTACGTCGCTCTGTACGCGCCTTAATACGTGTACATACGTACTTCTGCGAAGCTGGCGAACACGCAGATGACGCCCATAGTGACGACGGAATCGTAGACGAGAGGACTAATGACGTGTAAACATGGAGGACAGAAACACGTGTCGCTGGAGTTGTGAGAGGTGACCGAGCAACATGTCGCGTTGCCGGCAGCACCGCAGCACGCCAGCGATAATTTCTGCAGTTTATACAAACTCGCGGTAAATTGCTCAAAATAAAGCATGGTTTTCCATTTAACTCAACGTACGCAACGAACACAACGCAAAATATACACTGTTTTTGGTACAAAAGTAAACCCATGGACATTGTACAATAAAAATGTCAAATCCAAACGAAACTAAATAAAATTTCGTATGCTTAATTTTCAATAAATTGCTAAAGCGAGTACTAAATTTCGTTGAAAATATTATTTCTCAGCGGACTCATTAATCGTTGAATATCGATGACAAAATATTTCTGTTACCAATATGACCTTACATAAACCTCTCTGTACATTTGCGTAATTTAAAAAAAAACACTGTCTGATTTTAACAAAATTTTACGTCAGCAATACGACATCTATTAGCAATCAAAGTGCCAAATTTCAGTTAAATCTCGCTACGCAAACAGTAGCTACACCGGCTTTTGTGAAGTCACCCAAAAAGTAAGGTGTCGATCTTCCGCAACAGTTCATTTAATCCTGAGGGTGTCCACGCTTGCTGGGAAATTCCGCGATAAACCTTTTTTAGCAGCATACCCTTTCTTTTGTCTCAACAGTGTAAGTAAAACATGATCGTTTGCAGAAAATACCTTTTTGTTATTGTTTACTTTATTCTTTACGTTGATTGCGTCAACAAACGTCATTAACGATCGAGCAACTGCAGTAGCCTATGTAACGCTATATTGGTAACGGAAATATTTTGTTATCAATATTCAACAATATATAACTTTGTTAAAATAACATTTTTTTTCAACTGAATTCGGTGTTCGTTTCAGCAATTTATTGGCGATTAAGTGCGCGAAATTTTATTAGGATTCGTTCTGATTTGACATTTCTATTGTACAATGTCTAGGGGTGTAGACATCGCTTCTGTTGTTGCATTTTGGCAGCTGCGCGATCGCTTGCGTCAGTTGCATGTCCTTCGTACAACTTTTTGCGTCATTTGCGTCAGTCAGATGCGTCAGAACAGTCTTAAATGTTTTGCGTGCTTCATATCACGAGGGAAAATAATATCTGGCGTCAAAGTACAAAAAGCGAGATTTCGATTATGACGCAAAGTCTGACGGGAAAATGTACACAGCAAAATAACAGATTCGAAGCTTAATATCAGCGAACATGTTTTTTTCGGCTACACGCAGAGTTGACCAATGACCATAAATCATTTTACTCGATCCGACCCGAGCCGACCATAACCATAATTACAGTTCAAAATGCAAAGTCTCTCAAACCCTCATGCGTTAGGGCATTAAGCAGATTTAAGCGACGTCTACACGTAAAACTGAAACTAAATCCAAATTTAAACTTGCGGGCTTCAGGAATGTTTCAAAAAATGTCTAAAATTGTAATGAAAAAAATTGGTTAGCGCGTAACGTGTTTTTTTATCCAATTTAAACTAGTTTATTGGACCCGACCATTCACGACCCAGAAATGAACCCGACATATCTGGCTGTACACCAAGAGTGACCAACTATCTCTAAGACGACTTTTTCATTTCTGACCAGTCTGCTGAAATGTGTGGTTGCTTTTTGGCTAAACCGGAAAATAGCGGCGAAGCTAGTTAGGCTATCTAAAACTCCCGCAGTTCACCAAATTTATGCCTGTTTTGGCTTAACTAAAATAACGTAACTGTCATGAATACAGCAGCGGTGGCCACAATTTCTTCCCAATACAGTCTTTTAAAGTCCAGAGGTCTTACTGTTCATCATACAACGTACTGCTGTCATATTTATGAAATCGGCCGTCACAGAAACTACTACGAGTGTCAAAAGTGTAAAAAAGGCACCCATTAAAAATTCATGAAAATCATTTCCGGCGGTATTTCGCCGATTTTACGGCTACGACTGTAAAAATCGGTCTGTCGTCTAAATTCGGCGGCTTGGAATCTACCAGTGACCGGTTCTTTGGAATCTTCACACCACCGCAAACGAGCATATATCGGCGTCAGGTGGCGAATTTGCGGACCGTTAGTATGCATGGTCAGTTTTTATGAAGTCGGACGAAAGCTAAGTAAAGCACTGCATAATGACGCCATCAGATACGGCAGACGGCGCAATAAACAACGACACGTCTTTATCATCGCACTTCGCTATATCGCCGGTCTGCGTCAGTGTGCCATGGTGGCTTAGCCCCTAGCTGTCTTAGACCGAAGCACGTTGTCTATATTATATTTCTAAAGATGAAAAGTTTTTTTAAAATCTAATTTTGAAAAATAAAAGCTAGCGAAGTATACGTGGGCTACGAGGATAAAAAGATAAAAAAAATAAAAAATCTGTGATGGACATTTAATAGCGAAAACTTCTTCATTTTTGAGGAAGACGTAGTTGCGTGTAATATTTTTTTTGGAAAATCGGCCAAAGGGCTTTGAAGACACAAGACCCACAAAACAGCATTTAGGCTACTGTATTTACCGTTCATTGCCCTTGCAATAGTGTCGAAAGTACAGGACCTCTACAACGGCATTTTTCGTACTTACCGTTCTGCAATGTGATCACTCACTAAACACAGTTTTCATAGCATTAAAATAATAAATGAAACTATGGCTTTACGTACAGCGGTAGAATTGCAGGCCGGATGGCCCTCTGACGTATAGAAGACGTCCTGTCGGCCAGGGTTGACGCCACAACAAGTATACTCCTCCTGCATGTGGGTCTTCAGCTGATCGTCGACGTGTTCCCATGCCGTCAGTATCATATCGTTGCTGATCTCTCGTCGCCAACTCAGACAGACGCAGCCGACCACCAACTGAGCAGCGCAGATCAACAGCAGCAGAAAGGCGTACTACGAGAAACGATCGGTTAAGGTACGATACCAGAAGTGTTTTGCGCTAGCAATCTGCCAATCTAATATAACACGTAAACTGGAAAAAACGACAAAAATGTTCTAATCAAAACTAAAACGAAAGGGAGGGACGAAACAAATACTAGTTTGTAAATACAAAAAACGGGCATTTATGCTAAACAAAAAAAGCTAGTAAGAAAGCCAAGGAAGACGCGCTACAGCCTATACAATTGCTGTTGCCCTACTGATCTTCAGTGTCATCCAAGGTCGATGATTTTCATCTCATTTGAAAGAGCATATGCCACTTCCTATTAGCCCTATTTCTCACCGTTTTGTGATATGGTCAGTTTTCGGTTGAAAAACGCAGTTTTCTTACCCCCTCCTTTCACTCAACCGCAAATTTAAAATAGTGTCCTTTTCACTGCATCCCTCGAATAAATTTTCTGCTCGAAAAGCCTTGAGACAAGACTAATTATTTATGAAAATAGTTTTTTTTTCTAAAACCTACCCGTTAGCCACAATACATCGGTTACATACAGACAACTCGTACCATAGACGCCTACAGTATAGCTATACCGCGACAAAAAGAAATGGTAAAATTTCAGACAAAAGCCGAAGTGAAGAATCAACTTTCAGCCCAAAGTGTTCTCACCTTTTAGCGCCGTTTTGAACACTAGCGCCAATTAAGAGCCAAAACACAGAAACCCGCATTAAGCCTCAACGCCACTGAATTTGCTGTAAACTTTCAATTCGTTGTAAATTGGTCGCACAGCTTTTAGTAGAGCACGTTTCGATACATGTCAACGACAAACTGAAGCAAGTGCAGTATGGACCAAAGGTAATAGAGACACAAACTTGATTTACTTTGACTTATTGATCAAAACAAAAACAAATCCAATAACACGTCGTCAAAGGATACGAAGAAGAGAACGGCCTGATTGTGCTGCGTAACTCCGAAGAGGCCGACGATTGCGATGAAAAGGAGAAAAACTCCGCACGAGAAGTCAGCGGCCACCGCCGGCAGAACTGTGATGTAAGTGATTGCCTTCGTGTACACCGCAACCGTTATCAGCGTCAACGCCACTATCTGCACACGTCATAGTAAGTACACGTAAGTAGACCTGAGCAGAATGTAAATTTATACAGCACATAACTATGGCCAGATGAAAACCCGATTAGTCTCCGTTCGGTGAAAAATGTGGGACCCTTGCATACAATTTTTATGACATTGATGCACGCAAAAAATACAGCAGGGCTAAATATATATCTTTTCGCTCAGGCACACAATAATGACTGGTCTAAAAGAGAATAAGCGCTTCTTATACTTACGACGAAAATTACGTTGAGCACTGCCAATGAATTTCGCGTGCAGACATATCCGCAAGCCATTTTCCCCATGATAGGGCCTACATTAATTGAGCTTAAGCCGAAGCCGAAGCATGCCGCGACGCCAAAGCCTAACACAGGGCAATATTATCATAGGGATGATTCGCTCACCTGCAGTGCCTTGGCTTACCTGTACATCGGCCTGGCTGTTAGCAAGGCCGTAGTCGTACTCGAACTATGATTGGCTGAGCTAATGTAAACAAGCTCGTCGACCGTGACGTCGTAAGCACGTGTCTTAAGACAAATCAGATACCAAATCAAACCACATCACATCGAATGTTTCTTTAATGCAACAGTGTTGTTAGGCCGCAGTTGTAAAATAAACGACTAGAAAAAACAATGGGTCATATAAATATTTATGTAAAAAACTGTTCCGTTTATATACAGTGTAAGGGTGACATCGTGGTTGTAAATATAAAACAGCACAAATCACAATTCAAAAATTCAAACATCACCATTACACAATGTCAGAAGAACTTTGCTGACTGTGTAATGGTGATGTTTGAATTTTTGAATTGTGATTTGTGCTGTTTTATATCTACAACCACGATGTCACCCTTACACTGTATATAAACTGAACAGTTTTTTTACATAAATATTTGCA